>MKWU01002673.1_pt1 | contig 25790 bp, 19 predicted proteins | sample 809101 | NCBI WGS metagenome assembly MKWU01 (sample SAMN05860141, study PRJNA318959) | sponge metagenome | host: Aplysina aerophoba | place: Slovenia: Piran, Adriatic Sea, Gulf of Piran | collected 2013-05-07 | reverse complement strand
AAAAATCTTGGTTCACTATATCTTGCAAAGATTGTTTACTAACAGTGAATGATTTACCATCTTCTGATCTAAATGCACTTACACAGCTCTCTACATCTACTGCAGAGCTATTGAGTTCTTCAACTTCCAGATCACTTCCAGAACACAAATAAAAAGATACGGATGATGAATCACCTTCTGCATCTGCCATCACGAGAACACTAGAACTATCATGAGTAAAACTTTGTTCAGATAAATCCTGATCATGTGACTTAATATCTGTCCCTGTACTAGCATAAACGGTCGTTGTAGCGGCAAAGAAAACAGCTACCAACCCCACATACAGAGTTTTTTCATAAATTTTCATAATAACTTCCCCTTAGTTTGTTATCTTGTTACTTCTTCTTTTTTATAAAGATTATTGCCAAGCTTCCTCACCTAGCAGTCAAATTTAGCAGTTATTCATACTTAAATCAACAACTTTTTCAACTCATCCCCCTGATCTTGATACTTCTCCCTCAAATCAAAGATGCTTAACATCACACAAAACCCAAACACAGCTAGACTTACCAATAACATACGGATCAGGTATAATATAAAATCGGCTAAGATAGTGTTTGTTTATCATGGAGGTCGATATGACAAGAAGAAGTTCTTACAATGAAGAGTTTAAACGTAATACTGTCAACTTAAGTGAGGAGCATGGAGTAAAAACTGCTGCAAAGCAATTGGGTGTTTCTGCATCCTGTTTATATAGCTGGAGACGTATATACCTTGACATCAAAGCCCCTACGGATGGAGAGACTCGCAGCTATGCTGAGATTCTTAAAGAAAGTCGTGCCCTTAAGAAAGAAGTAAGCATACTCAACAATGTGGTTTCTACACTAAAAAAAACTGCAGCGATTTTATCGCAAAGCTATTTCGGAGGTATGAAATGATTAAAATGACAAAAAACAATAACGAGAGTCATCCATTTAGAACTTTATGCCAACACTTCGACGTTTCACTATCAAGTTTCTACAAGTAGAAGAGTGATCAAAATAGATATTAAGAACCTGTTTGATAAGTCAAATGGTACTTATGGATCACCCAGGATCTTTAATACTCTTAGAACTTCTGAGAAGTTAGTCTGTAAGAACACTGTGGCTAAATATATGGAAGAGATGGGGTTAAATGCGAATCGTAAGAAAAAAAGAAAGCGCGTTGTTACTACTGACTCAGATCATAACCTGTCTGTTGCTGAGAGAAGATTTGAGGTAGAGAATCCAAACAGTCACCCTCAAGCGCCAGGGGAAATTTTAGCCGGAGATATCACGTATTTAAAGCTGTTCAATGGTAAACATATCTATCTTGCTGTTGTGTTAGATATCTTTACCCGAGAGGTCTTAGGGTGGTCTCTAGGTGCAAGCTTAGAAACTTCTTTGGTGCTCAATGCTTACAGCCAATGCATTACATAAAACTCTCACCACACCCATAAACAATGCCAAGATAATCTTTTATTCAGATCGAGGAAGTCAATATGCAAGCAAGGTATACAAAGACTTTTTAGATGCACATGAAATCCTTCCAAGTATGAGTCGTCGAGGTAATTGCTATGATCATGCTTATGTGGAAAGTTTCTTTAGCACACTCAAAAAAGAACATATATAGGCATAAAGTTGACTGTCAAAAGGAGATGCAAGCGCAATTATTTAAGTATATCGAAGTGTGGTACAATCGTCAGAGAATCCACTCTTCCCTTGGCTATCAAACTCCGTTGCAATGTCGAGAATCTTACTACTCATCGAAGAGAGTTAGCCGTCAGAAACAGAAAGAACTCCATCCTCTTGATAATCGGGTGGAACAAGTCGTTAGTAGCGATCAGCAGCTCACCCCAGCGTTCTAAAGTAAGCAAGATATCAAAGACAACACATACTGCAAGTGTTATGAAGTGGATTTGAAGAGTGAATTAAAGTAGTGTTATTAGATGGAAAAAGGTTGCCAATACATTAGTGTAATAATGATCCGTATTTTTTTTTTGAGGACAAGCCTCAAAATCTCATCAAATGATCACTATCTAACAAAAATCTCCCTTATAGATCACCAGAAAGTCCGTAAGGGAGAAAAGTGCTATCAACTACGGTAGATACCAAAATACCATCATTCTGCTAATTTAAGATTTTGGAGCAATCCAACAAATTTTTTATGAAATGATCCATCTATTGAAGAATTATGTGGCAATTAATTGCGATAACGATGACAATGCAACATGAGACGAAATGCAGGAGAGACGGCATAACGACACCGCGGATCAGGTTGTCCTTGTGGTGAATCATCGGCGTTTGACAACGAATCCAACTCTGAACCAGCACTGCGAGAGCTACTTGAATCATCCCCAAAGAAAGCGTTAAAAGCCCAAACTGTGGATGCAGTTATAGCACTTGCAAGCACTGATACGATCAACGCCTGATGACTAGGTTTATTTTTGAGTAATCCAAGTGATATTGCCATGTTATAAGCACCCAGCATGACTGCAAAACTCATTACCGTAGTTCCAAAAATATTAGGAGTAGCTGCTAGTTTAACTTCTATATCGTTTAGATCTAACTCATACAGCTCTGCCAGTTGATCCAAATCTTCTACCAAAAAATCTTGGTTCACTATATCTTGCAAAGATTGTTTACTAACAGTGAATGATTTACCATCTTCTGATCTAAATGCACTTACACAGCTCTCTACATCTACTGCAGAGCTATTGAGTTCTTCAACTTCGAGATCACTTCCAGAACACAAATAAAAAGATACGGATGATGAATCACCTTCTGCATCTGCCATCACGAGAACACTAGAATTATCATGAGTAAAACTTTGTTCAGATAAATCCTGATCATGTGACTTAATATCTATCCCTGTACTAGCATAAACGGTCGTTGTAGCGGCAAAAAAAACAGCTACCAACCCCACATACAGAATTTTTTCATAAATTTTCATAATAGCTTCACCTTAGTTTGTTATCTTATTACTTCTTCTTTTTTATAAAGATTATTGCCAAGCTTCCTCACCTAGCAGTCAAATTTAGCAGTTATTCATAATTAAATCAACAACTTTTTCAACCCATCCTGTCCGATTACAGACTACACCACCCACCCTCTTACAAGCTACACCCCCACTAATTGCACTTTACGCCACCACCTACTTGCAAGTTAATCCCCCATCTGTCATGTGAATTTCTAACAAAAAAAATGTAGTTTTTGGGTGCGTGATTACAGTACTGCTTTATCCCTTCTTTTAACAACTGAAAATAAAGGCAAGCTATGGGGTTAGAAAGAACGGGTCATTACGTAGAAGATATTTTACAGATGAGAAAGGAATGACGCTCCATACGGATGATTGCAAGACACTTAGGAATATGTTACAAGATACTTCGTAAGATGTTTTAAAACAAGATGGAGCTTAATCGTAGCTCAGTACGGTTATCATACGGTTATTATACGGTTATCATACGGCCATCATAATAAATGCTCTGATGTGTTTGGTAAGATGACATTAAATGCAATATATACCAAGATCATGCTCCTATAGATGTAGTGGCTGAAAGGCTCAAAGAACAACATCAGATGAATAGGAGTTATACGCAGTTCTGCCAAAAAGATCTTAGGAAGTTTCTTGGCAAAAATATGATAAATATGAAAATGATGTACCAGATGGCTGAGCCAGACTTTTTGATGATAAAGAGCAAAGTTTAGGCAATCATTTGGCACTTATCTTGCAGGTGATCTATTACTCTTGTCTTATGAGAAAAAACTCACAAGACATATACATTTTATATTACAGAGCATCACACAAGCATCACACAAGCATCACACAAGAAAGGCTTCATGCAAAACGCCTCACATTATCATTCACTCAGTACTCTAGCTTTGATTCTGTGCATGGCTATTATCAGCGTTAGCTGCGGCAGTAATCATGTGGCATCACATCACCAAGCTGATTCTAAAGTAAGCTCTGTAAATGATACATCCAGCCATTTTGTCATAGCGGATGCAAAAGACGATTCATCATCGTTAACTTTCTACTCCTGTTCTACAAGTACCCAAGAAACAGAAAAACTTAAGAATCCTGCAGCACATCCCAACAGCTGTGTCAATGCATTTAAAACAGATACTGGCCAACCATTCACTGTCAGCAAAAACCAACTAAAGACTAAAGAAAATCTAGATCACTTATCTTACAACTTGGAAAAACTTGAACAGTTAAACATAAACGATATTACAATCAGTAAAGCTGCTGTATCAAGATATAACATGACATTGCTTTATACATTATTGGCCGGTATCACAGCCATAGCACGTTCAAAACTGTCAAGAGGTTTTCTTAGTAAGCTGAGCCTCATTACCGGCTTAATTGCAGTAGGAGTTGCAGGGATAGGATTTGTCGTCGGTCCAACATCCAACCGAAAGCATACACAACCATCATCAAACTCCAGCAACACTACAGGACTAGAATCTGACCGATTGAATAATTTGCTAAAAGGTTCTGTAGATGCTTTGAATAAAGTCAAACATGCATTTAAAGAACAAACACAAAGCCATGGTACATTTTTAAAACAATTTGCAGACATGTTTAAAGAATTTAACTTAGCAAAAAATAAAGATATTGTTGAATATTGCCAAATGAATCCAGAAAAAAAATGTAGCCCTATATAATATCTTATCCAAGATACATAGCATCTCTTTTCTCTCTTGCAGAAAACCAAAAAATCTGCAAGGGAGATTTTTATAAAATATTCATGACTATTCTCATTTTTAGTCATTATAGCATGCTTATTATTGCTAAGATATACCTAGACTTTACAAAAAGCATATACGATGGTTGCTAACTCAAACTAAAGATAAGTTGTTATACTTCTATCATTGGCTATTTTTGGCATTTATCTTGCAAATTATCCATTGTTCTTTGCTGTAAGAAAAACTTACAAGATATATAAAAACTAACGTCAAATCATCAGACCATCAAACAAAGAAAGATGTAATCGTGAAAAGAAAAGCCAACTATCATATGTTCTATCTAGTTTTGACTCTTTGCTTTGCCACCAGCACCATAAGCTGTAGCAGCAAACATACCATACCTCATAATCAAGATGAGTATGATCTAAGCTCTATTCATGATACATTTAGTCATTTTGTAATGGCAGATGCAGAAAAAGATTATTCAGCTTTAGCTTTTTATTCGTGTTATACAGATTCTAACGAAACAGAAAAACTTAAAAATCCTGCAGCACATCCCAACAACTGTGTCAATGCATTTAAAACAGAAGATGGCCAACCATTAACTATTAGCAAACAATACCTGTTTAGCAAAGACATCTTAGAATTTTCAACCAAAAACCGAGAAAAGATTAAGAAGCTCAATCAAGAACATCTTAATGATATAAACTTTCATGCAAATAATGGATCTCAAGCTGTAGTATTGGGCGGTGTAGCTATTATTAACAGCCTTGTGGCTTTAGGTCTATCGATTGCATTAAAAAAACCACTCATCAAGACATTCAGTTCATTGGCTCTAGCACCAGCTATATTAGCTTATGGATACGGCATGACCAAAGCATACCATTCCGCACAATCACAAAAAACACACCCTTTAGATAATAACATCGACTTTAAAAGATTAGCTAAAGACAGCAATCAAGCAAATAGTGATGAATACAAATACTTTCAACATATTATTAAATCTCTTGGTAGTATATCAAGCGAATATCAAAGTGAAATATCTATCAATGAAACCTTCTATAAAAACTTTGCAAGATTTCTTCAAAATCTAAATTTATTAAAAAACAAAAAGATTGCCTTATACTGTCATATATATCCCAAGAAAAAATGTAACCCTATATAATATACAAAAATTTTTGCTTTACTCAATACCAATTAAATAATATTCCTCAACATGGCTGCATACATATAGATTACGTTATTCATATTCTCTTAGATTATTTACTCAAAAACAGACTTAATAGCATCCTCAATCTGTTTATTTAATCGACTTTTTATGGAAAAAATAGATGCACTATTGTAACCATACAATTTTTTAAAATCAAAACTTTTAGTGTTATCTAATTTAAGAATTACACTTAAAAAGCAATGCCATAAAACCGGACGATACTTTAAAACTTTATAGATTTGCTCTACAATCTCCTTGCTATGACTATCCTTTAGCGATACGATCTTTCTTTTAAAGTCAGGATCTGAACGAAATACAAAATTTGAATCTAATACTTTATCCACAATTTCTTCATTCGATAAATTTCTAAACATATCTTTGACTTTCCATAACTCCAAACGATAGGGAGCATTAGCAACATCAATGATTTGATGATCTCTAAGGTAAATATCGGTATCATCAAAAGAACCAGTAGGAGCTTGCGATATAACTTTAAGAATATCCAAAAGATGTTGCTTCCTATTTAAAAGATCTGACAAATCTAAAGAATATATACTAGCCAAGTAATTTTGATCTACATAATCAAAATACAAAATAAAATAGAATAGAATATGCCAGTCTAAATCTGACTTAACATATAACTGTAAAAATATATCCATGACCTTCTTAGTTATCTTTAAATCATTATCAGAAATGTTTAAATGTTCAAACCATAAATGAGCATCATCTTCGTGAAGATTATGAAATAATGTTTTAATTCTTAAAACAGGAAAAATATTTGCCTTCCTTGAATAAGGATCATATATTTGAGCGAATTCTTTATAGTAATTTTTCTCGTATAACATTATCCTAAGTGATGGTTGTGATGCATACATTGTATAGCGTATAGAATTTATCAATTTTCTATATATTTTACCTACTTGATTTTCTCTAACCTTATATAACATAGAGATACCAACTTTATCAGTATCACAAATACCGAGGACAAGACAATAAAATATATGTCTATTCATTTTATGATTCTTATTATCAATTTTTAATAAATTTACCTCAAAAAATCTTCTATAAACATCTTTAGTAAAGAAATGATGAAAATCTGGATAGTCCTTTAAGGCAGCAGACCTATAAATCAATGCTAATTGATCATCATCGCTTAAGGTCATATATTTTTCGTGATCTTTGTTAAATATATCCTCAGTCTTCTTAGAAACAGTTTTTCCTTGACTGCCTAGATAGCTATAGCCTCCTGTTGATGCCATAAACAAAAAATTCCTAATAACATGAACTCTCTTCCTAAAAGATTGCGTGCTTACATTATACAACTTGGCCATATCTTCATCGGAATGACTATCTAATAGAAAAATTTTACTAAGAAATATATGTTCTTTGAATACAGTATTTAATTCATTCTTATAGAAATTTTCTAGATTTGATTTTGTTATAACAATTTTTTTTATATGCGACTCGAATCTATTAGATACATATTTCAAGTTAGCATGCAGCCTTCTGGCAATATAATCATGACTATAGCCTAAATACTTATCTCTAAGTTCTTCGATAGATAACACTTTATCAACTATAGGCAAATTTCTAACAATATTTTGTTCTACATCTAACTTAGTAATATTTAAAATTGTTTCTATCATGTACTTCTTCAATGGACCTACAGAATCTTTAGCTAAATAATATTTTTCATTGATTTCTGAAACTTTTACATTGCCTATATTTAATACTTGCGTGATATATATAAACCACTTCATTTCATCGTTCTTAAGGTAATAAAACATGAAGCTATCAATATGTTTTTTATTAATATAACCAACCAGATTATGAGCTTCCTTGACAACATATTGAGCATGATACCTCGGCGAATAAAAGTCTTTTATATTTTTTTTAATCATAGTCACTAACTTTGTAGATGTTAAATCATCAAATCTATTTTTTATATAATTAAAATCAGTGCTTTTTTCTGGATTAAGTAAAAAGTCAACACTAACACCATTTAAAGAATCGTTTGATATAATATCTATCAGCTTATTTACAGCTACTCTTTTTGAGGTTCTAAGAGAACTGTACTGCCTACCATAAATATCAATAATATTGTCATATCTACTTTTATCTAAAGATAGCACTATAGAATAAAACAGATGCTTTTTTATATCTGTGTCAAGAATAGTATCATGAAAAAATTGTATATTTTTCTTATTCAAGTATCGAATATCAACCTCTATTCCTCTCTTTACTTTAGCATAATTATTCACCCTAGATGAAATCTCATTAAAAGAGTTATTCATTAGTCGGAGGTACACATCCTGCAAAGATGAAAAAGTTAGAATAGAGTCTACATATGGATAATTTTTTATACCCGCGACAGAATCTAGTCCGGATTCAAATATTTTTAAAAGATTTTTCTTAAAAATAAACTTTTTAGTTCTTAAGGTATTATTAGGCATGTCATAGTACTTAGCAAGAAATACGCCTTTTGGAGAATCTAGACCTAAAAATTCACCAAAGAATAAATGCCTATCAACAACACTGTTTAGCCTTTTCGAAACAAACCACTTGATATTATTTGCATCAAAATTTTCAAAATTATATAAATTTATTTTGCTAAATGCCTTTGATTTATTGATGTTATGCAGCATTTCTTCATCTGTTAGTTCATTGTACATATTGTCAAGTTCATTATAAGTAAGATTAACGGTTGAATCTTTTTCGGTAATACTATTGCTTTCCAAATATTTCAGAAATCTGCTTGATAGATAACTTATTCTTCTTATTATATCTTCAACAAGAAAGTTATAATTATGGACTTTATCTATTATGTAAGATGCATTTGCTTTAGATAAGACAAGCAATGAAAACATATTTTTATCTATATCATCTAATAATTTTTCATCAACAAATCTTATGACATGTTCTTTTTTAATCTTTTTCATATTATCATAAGAAATCAAATGTTTTTCTTTATTTTTTAAATGTAATAGATTGCTCTTAATAAGACTCTCTTCTAGATTTATTAATTGATCATAGGCAGAATCACCAATCTCGTTGGCATGGGTTACTCGACGTTGATCACCTTTTTCTATATTGACTATTCGCAATATATAATCTTTAAAATAACTTTTTATTTTCGAAATTTCAACAAATTTATGATCTGATAAGCTCTCTATAGAATCTTGAAAATTCATTATATAGGTAATATAAGTATGCTTTTCACTAGGATTGCGTAATTTATCAATGAAATTGATAATATGTTGTTTTTTGATATACTGTAACTCTGATTTTTTAAACATCAAACCATCGTCTGTTTTTATAGCAAGCATTCTGTCTCTTAAATCTTTTATATCGACATCACTCAACATATCTATAAATTCTTTCTTTGTAGATATTTTATCTCGCAAAGGCCCATGCCTTTTGGGTGATGTAATAGAAAAATTTTCTAAAAGATCTATGATGGCTTTTTTTCTAGCAGGAATGTCACTATCTTGATAGATTCGAGAAAGATAAGCATCATTACTGTCAATATCTTTATAAAACAACATACTCAAAAATAAATGATATTCTTTATAGCTAGCTAATTGAGTTCTTATGAATAATTTTAAAGTCTTTCTACTCCACCCATAAAACAGATTTTTTTTAGATGTATATTTGCTTAAAGAAATACTAAATATTTTGATGATATTCCTAATATAACTGTTTTTATAGTTTAGGAATTTAGCATTCAATTTCATCAACTCTACATCAGGTGATAGAGCATATGATTTATCATAAAAATAATCAGAAAGGTCCAAATCGCTAAAAGCCTTCCATGCTTTTTCATACTGCAAAGACATAGCAGATTTTATAACTTCAGCTGTACTTTGCTTTTCTTCTTTATGATCATCATCACTTCCTAAATCAGGGGATAACACAGGAGCTGGCGGAGGTTCGCGAGAAGACAGCTGCTTACTACTCTCATGAAGTGATGGTACAGCAGAAATACTCCCCTCTCCTTGTGAAATGATGTAAACATCTGCTAGCTCTTCACTTTCTGTAAGCTCTAAAGCATTTATGTGAGCTAACTGATGAACACTATTTACGCTAACAAATCTTTGTCCTATATAACCCAGCAACAGACCAGCACTACCAAGATACAGATTCATACGTTTAGCTAAGCCAAATCGACTTGAAACTTTTGTCAAACCAGATAAAAACCAAGGAAATCGCTGATTAATATTTGACATACTACGCAACCAAGCTATCCTACCTCCCAATTGTAAAGCTTGTGGAACAGCAACACCTCCTCCTGCTGCTGCAGTATAAGGGATCTTATTACTGCTGGATATTGCTGTATTTTGTCCCTCTAACGATAACACATGGGATGCTTTTGCAGTGGTGATAACAGATGATAATGGCTCTTCTTTTAATGACTGAGCCTGCAGCCTTGAACTCAAAAAAAGCCATAAAATAAGCAAAACACCGCCGTAGCATCGAACCATTCGTGGGCTGCCTTTGCTATATATTCTTTTTAATCTATTTATGTTACTAAACATTGGTATACACAACTCTATGACTGGAAATATTGCAGATTTTCTTAGTTTGACATTTTTAAAACGTTTCAAAAAAGCACGGCCACGGCTCTTATAACTAACACTTCATAATAAGCGCTTATAGCTATACAACGTATTTTCAAAATGATCAAGCCAGATAAATCATTCACATGATAGATCTTTACAGATAGATAGAATCACCACAGACTGACTTTTCAGCAAACTGCGATCATAAGGGAAACACCACTAACGTAATTGGATGCCTAAAACCTTCTTAAGATGATCTTTCAGATGCTCAAGCTCTTTTTCAACTTCTTTGTCCTGAAGAGTACGTTTGGCTGAAGAAAAAGACAGTGTATATGCCATAGACTTCTCTTCTTCACCTATCCCTGCACCTCTGTACACATCAAACAACTCCACAGAACTTAAGTGTTTCCTCTTCGGAAAGCTATCAAAAGCTGCACACACTTGCGCATAAGAAATAGAAGATTTTAAACTAAAAGAGATATCTCTCAGACAAGATGGAAAATGACTTAAGGCATCAGACTGGATAAGGGCTGTCTCATTCACATAGCGAAATAAACGCTCCAAATGAATCTCAGCCACACCAAATAACTCCTTCAAACCCAAATCTTCATTCAATGCAACCTGAGGATGAATCATCCCCAAATAGCCAATGCACTGCTCACCCAAGTACATAGCAGCACTTTGAATAGGATTCATATAAGGAAATAACTCTTTTGAAATAGCCCTATAACTCACTGGCAATGATCCAAAGCAGCGCAGAAACGCAGAAACAATCTCTTTGATATGAAAAAAATTCACAGCCTGTTCTGCTCCCTGCCAAGACTTTTCTTGCCAAGGATGACCCACCAACAGACTCACAAAAGGCTTTTCTACAGGACGATCTTCACTCGCAGCTTTGGCAGTCAGATGAAGAGAAGGATCAGTGAGGCCGAAACAAGAAAGCAACTCTTTTTTCCATCCATCCTGACCATCTCGCTCAAGATAATCTTTCGAATAATAACAACGCCCCACCTGAAACAAACGACATGATTTCTGCATATAAGATCGATTACGCACATAAGCCTTAATCATAGATATCACTTGCGTAGTTTGCAGAAAACACTGATCTACAGATATGGGATTGTGTATCTCGATATGAGGAAATAAAGGATGATCCTCGCGGATCATCGCACGAGAATACTCCTCAGATGAGCCAAAAGGATACAACACCACCTCATATAAACCGAGAGTGGCAAAAACTTTTACCACCTGCTGTTTAAATGCCACAAAAGGATGTTCTCTATAACCCACAGCAGACTGAAGAGGAAGAATCTCAGCAATGGACTCATAGCCTTTTAGACGAGCAATCTCTTCAATCAAATCCACCTCTCGCACCAAATCTTTACGATGAGATGGAATAGCAAAAACAAGACGCTCGCCACGACGATCCAACTGTTCACACTCAAGAGCATCAAGAATATCGCTACACTCCTCAGCCTTAAGATCACTTAAACCAAGAAGCTTCTGAGCCTTCTCAAGACGCAGAGCAACACGTGTAGGCTGGTCATTATGACTCTTAAGATCTTTATCTTCTATATATGATGCTGGCTGCGGTAAAGCTAAGCCGGACTCATCATGCAAAGCACATAGCCAATAAGCCACACGGTAAATGACTTCATCTATCACACGGCTATCAACACCCCTTTCAAAACGATGAGATGCCTCAGAATGCAGCTTATGACGCTTCGCCGTTCTGCGAACATGCACAGGAGAAAACTCAGCTACCTCAATGACACAACAACGTGTGGCAGCTGACACCTCAGAAGCCTCTCCTCCCATCACCCCCGCTAAACCTAAGATTGTCTCACCTGAAACAATCACCATATCCTCAGCCGATAACTCACGCTGCTTACCATCAAGAGTTGTTAGAGTACTACCCGGAGATGCTAACTTCACAGTCAGATTTTTAGCTTTTTTAAACCGACTGTCCGGCAAAACTGAGTAGTTATATGCATGAACAGGTTGCCCCCATTCCAACATAACGTAATTGGTAACGTCCACAAGAAGACAACGAGGACGCACACCCGATAACTTTAATCTTCTCTGAAACCAATAAGGAGAATCCACATCTCCTCTCACCCCATCCACATACATAGCAGCAAAACGCTCAGATAACTCCTCATCAAAAGATTCCACAACAAGATAATCGGAAGTTTTATGAACAATACCTTGACCATCACTACCAAATGATGTCTTTTTAAGAGGCCTTTTAAGAGGACGACATAGTTTTGCAGCCACATCACGAGCCACACCAATATAACCCAAACAATCACCACGATTAGGAGTGATGGCTACATCAAAAACACTATCTTTCAAAGATAGATATGTCTCACAAGCCAAACCCAAAGCAGAATCATCACACCTCTTTTTTAAATCTAAAATACCCGCTTGCCGTACATCTGTTAATGCCAACTCATCAGCAGAACATAACATGCCCATAGACTCCACAGAACGAATCTTGGCACGCTTCATCTTCATTCCACCCGGCAAACAAGCACCCACTTGAGCCACAGCAACATACATTCCCTCGTAAATATTTGTTGCTCCACAGACAATAGATAAAACATCTGCACCACCCACTTCCACAGAACACACCTGCAAAGTATCTGCTTGCGGATGCTTTGCTATGGAAACAATTTTTCCCACAACAATCTGAGCATCCAAAGCTGCATAAGTGCTAACACCCTCTACCTCTAAACCAAGTCCCGTTAATATTTCAGCCAAATCATGATCAGAAATATCCGCACAAGAAAGATAATCTTCTAACCATGATCGAACAATCAGCATCATCACTCCCGGCTATTCTTTTATAATTTTTCTTTTATAATTTTGTAAGCTAGTTTTATAAACTATACGTGTCTAAGCTCTATGTGTCTAAATGGAGTATCACGTCACATTCACATCTATAAAAATCACAACCACTAAAACTAAAGGGTTTGTGATGATACACATACTGGAAAGGAATTATGAAATGACTTACTACCTACAAAAAGAGCCCGCAAATCGGTTAAGCCATAAGCCAGCATCGCCAAACGATCTAAGCCAAAACCAAAAGCAAAACCACTATAGTCTTCACTGTTAATGCCCACATTTTCAAAAAGATTAGGATGAACCATACCACATCCCCCCACCTCTAACCATGTCCTGTTTTGAGACGGCATATCACCTCGATAATCTTTTTCTATACTTTGTGGTTTTTGTGGACTTGCTAACAAAGAAGGATCATATGCCATATCCACTTCAACTCCAGGTTCTACAAATGGGAAATAACTTGGCCGAAAACGAATCTGTACATCCCTGCCAAATAATAACGATAAAAAACGCTTCACCGTACCACGCAAATGAGCCATGGAGATATCCCGATCCACCACCAATCCCTCAATTTGATGAAACATAGGACTATGAGTAGGATCATTATCCATACGAAAAACCCTACCTGCAGAAACAATACGCAATGGAGGAGACTGATCTTTAAGAGCATGAATTTGAATATTAGATGTTTGAGTTCTAAGTACCCACGACGGTGACACACCACTCGAAACACTACCTCTATCACCTACATAAAACGTATCCTGCATGTCTCGAGCTGGATGATCCTTGGGGACATTGAGTGCCGAAAAATTGTAAAAATCATTTTCTAATTCAGGCCCCTCATGAACAATGTAACCAAGAGATCGAAACACCGCAAGCAACCTCTCAGATATCAACGAGATAGGATGAAGCCCACCTCCTCTAGCAGACACCGCCGCTACCGGAAGGGTGATATCTTCTCTTTGAGAAGATATCACATCACAAACCGCACGCTGCTCCACAAGAGCATTCAACTTCAATAATTCACTTTCTATAAAATGTTTAAGATCGTTTAACTCTTTTCCAAATCGCGCTTTATCCTCTTTAGCCACCGCACGCAATGAAGAAAAAAGCTCTGGTATCTTACCTTTTCTACCTAGCCACAATAGACGCAAACGCTCAACATCATCACCACACAAAGAACTATCTTGCCATCCTGATGCCAACTCACATCCTGCCATAAAATCAGCTTTGTATTGAGACAATTTTTCTATCACAAGACTGCTCTTTCTTTGATATTTTAGTATTTTGATAAAAGAATAAAAAATATTCCAGTCAATCATGACATAGATAAACAAAGTATACATATTTCTTCATAGAAAATCATATAAACTCTGCACCCACTTGATATTTCACCTTTGATTCTAAGTTAAAAAATCGCTTACAATAAACAATCCTAAATCCTTCTTTTTTTTGTATTTGTCCATCAACAACAATGGTAACTTTATGAAATTTTTGGTTCTTACAAAAAAGCAAACTTGGAAAGTTTGTCTCAAAAGATAAACCACCTTCAGAAAGACTGACTATTTTTTTTCTAAACTTTGTTCTACGATCATAAGGATTTGTATATTCAACAATAGCTGACGAAGATGAAAACAAATTAGAACGACGAAAACGCCTTGCTGAAGCAAGCGACTGAACATCTTCTACAACAAAAAGAAAATTGATTCCATCTCCCTGAATGGTCTTAGTACGATAAGATAAGTCTGAAATATTCAACGTAAAATTCTCTTTGTATATCACCTCATGGATATAGTCTAAAGGAACTGTATTCTTTAAACAGATGGTATTTTCTTCCACCCAAAGAATATAAGAAGCAAATGAAAACTTCAGCTCTTTAGAAAAAACAATCAAGGGAGAACGATCTTTTATCAACTGATCGATGGCACTCTTGGTTAATTTCAAGATTTTACTCATAACAGCTCTCTCATACCCATTTTCTCATCTGGCTTCTCATCTGGCTTCTCATCTAGCTAGTCATCTAGCTAGTCATCTAGCTAGTCATCACAACCTATCATCTCATAAATCATATAAACACTATCATTATCACTGTCGAATAGATTCCACAAAAGGCTTATCTGAATGCAGATTCTCAAACCTTCTTACCTTTTTTACACTCGGAAAGGCTATCTTAATGCCTGCCAAATACTCCTGACGTCCAAAACTAAATGTTCTCGGTAAATCATCTGTTCTATTATTAAACGCAGCATAGCTCACATATGTTCCTTTGAAAAAGAAAGCATAGTTTTCGCGATAGATAAAGTCCACACCTCCATAGGCACTCCAAAGGCTATCACTACGACTACACAGTTGCACTGATCTCTGCTCACCTTGTCTTTCTTCACCATCACATGTCCCAGACTGAACAAATTTTTCTATATACGCCTTACCACTATAACTGCCACCGAGATACAATTGCAAAGCCGGAATAATACTATATGAAATCTCTCCACTGCCCCCCATATCCCGATGATCAAGAAAAGGATCATTGTATATGTATTCATACATGTAGGCTTCCAATCTCACACCAAGATCTATTTTAGGAAACTCACCATCATAGAGTGCACCAAAAGCAAAAGGGATGTAATACACCGGATGCAATGTTTCATAAGAAAAGTCAGGACTCATCTCATTGACCTCTCGTACCAAATAACCATAAACTTTGACGAGATGACGAGGAGAGATCCGATAGCCTAACCAAGGAGTAGCGGAGCCTTTAATGGAGACAAGATGATTAGCCGTAATACTCCATGGCTCAGGACCTCCGATAAATGACGAGCCTGACCTCTTATACTCTCCCAACATAAAAACACCTAAGGTAATGCCTTCATAGACATCAAACTCAAGACGACTGATCAATTCATGAGAACGCACCAGTAAATCGGGGCGAAACAGAAAATAGTTGATATCAGCCATATCTGCTAAAAAAACTATGGATCGCTCAAGTGTGGTGTTCCATCTTTGTCGGTAATGATATCCCATCAAAAAAGACATGCCCTTACGCTTATATGGGCCCACACCCAGTCCAGAATTGAAGTTAAGAGTGTAGACTTCCTCGGCCCTAGGCACAACGCGATACACTCTATCTGTATTATTTTTCGTAGCACCACTCTCTGCAGCATACTGACCACCAGCGTCAAAAAACCAATAATGAGGACTGCCCCATAACGACAAAGGAGCATTTCTAAAAAAGCTTTTTTCCATATCTGGCTTAGCTATTCCCCGTAAGTTTCCACGAAACACACCCGTCTCTATGTTCTTCTTTGCCTGCTTCATCAATTTCACATTTTTCCCATTAGGGTAATGCTTAAGATAATGATTGATCCAACGCTTTGCACGAATGACCTTACGTCGATTGTAGTACCATACAGCCAACTCAAAAGAAGCTTTACGAGAATTCAAAGTAGGCTTCTCAGCAAGAGCAGATTTTTTCAGGTACTTAGCTGCAAGAGGGTACTCTTTCAAAGAAATATAAGATAAGCCCTGAAACAAATGATTATAAGCAGGATCAGGAGATAACGTCTCTACATGCTTAAGAAACTTCAAAGCTTGCTTGGGATTACCGATATAGTACTTGCTCACCCCCAGCATCTCCCAACCCTTAACATTTTTGGGATGAACTTTAAGATACATCTCTAGATATTTCCCAGCTTGATTATAGTGCTTCGATCGAAACAACTCTTGAATCTCACTAAGACTTTGACCAAAAGCTGGCACAATACTCAACAGCCATACACTACAGGTTATCCATAGCGTGAACATCACAGCCTCGATAGATTGCCTATTCCATCGCTGCCAAAGCATATATGTAACACTAGAAAACACCATCAATCGGATCATACTCCTCTACGCAAAACAGCACCTAAAACACCCACATACCATAAGACACTTACTCAGACGTATTTGAAATAATGACAGTATAACGTACATTTCCAAGTGAGACTAAACATAGACGATACCTTTCTGTGTTACATCGTTTGTGCATACTTAGACATCACTCTCTGTTAAGATAAACTCCACCCATCTACTTCCATACAAACTACACACACTACCTTCTTAATCCATTCTTGATTTCATACTCTCTCAAGCTCTACAAGCCTAGCCATAACCCATCATTTCCCTTGGGATGATTTAATCATTTTTGCCCTATTCCGATAGCCGATTATCTCTGAAAAAGAAGGTAAACTATGCGTATCCATATGTACTCTGCCACAAGCACGGGACGTATCCGTCAGATGAATCAAGATAGTCTAGCTTTTGATCAAGGACTAGGCTTTGGTATTGTAGCCGATGGAATGGGCGGTAAACCAGGCGGAGAAATCGCCTCCAGTATGGTTGTCGAAAGCATATCTCAAGCCATATGCTCATCGCCCTCCATCAAGTTTTCTGAAGTGGGCAACTTCATGCTCAAACAGATTTATCTCATAAACAATCAATTGATGCATTTTGGCCTTAACCATTCACAGTACCGTGGTCTTGGCACCACGCTGGACTTTCTCTACTTTGTAGGCGAATGCTTGCATTTAGCCCATGTAGGAGACTCAAGAACATATGTCTTCTATAAAAATCATCTCTTTCAACTCACCATCGATCACAATATCAAAACCTCTGTCACAAGAGGCGAAGTACATTTACGCCATAAAATAGTTGAAAGCAAAGGTAGCCGACTCACTCGGGGTGTGGGACTTCTCAAAGATCCAGATCCTGATCTTTATTATAAAAATATCTATGCTGGAGAAATATACATCACCGCTAGTGACGGACTCTTCGATATGGTTAGTGACAAAGAAATCAAACGTATCATTCAAAAAAATATCCATCGTATCGATGACATTCCTCGTAAACTCGTAGACAAAGCAAACGATGAGGGAGGCAAAGATAACACCAGTATCTTACTCAGTCATATCTCACACTCTTAAACCGGTGCTTAACCTTGTTCCGAGATCGTATGAATACCCATTTTCTCATTCGCACTCCTGGCCTTAAGTTGTTTGGTCCTATAACACCGCCTAACATCGTCAGTCATATCCAAGACGATGTCTTTGATATAGAAGCTGAAATATCCGGTGATCTCGGCCCTTGGGTACAACTTGACGATAGTAAGAAAATGCAACAATTCTACCCACAGATCTATCAACTGCTGAAACAAGAGAATCTCCATGTTCACAAAAAAGGCCTACTCACACGCATCAAACATATGCTCTCAGGCACCTGATAACACCTCCCTGATGATCATCCATCAATCCATAAACCAGCATGCTCGGTGAAAGCTTTAGTTTTTTACAATATTTCCGATGCTTTTTGCCCTGCAGGTAAGGGCAAACAAGCCACAAGAAAAGTGTTCTATTCTCATTATGCTTTATTCCAAAAAGATCTCACTTTCCAAAACCTAACGGAGGCATCTTTGTGAGCCAGCAAGTGAATTGGCAAGACTTTGACAAACTCATCTTAATCCGCAAGCTCAGAGATCTTGTGGGAGAATGGTGGAAAGTGCAGATGCATTTCACCGACAATAAAGGCCTACTACGAGGCGTTCCTTCAGGTAAGTTCTTCAACCCTCTCAACCCCATATCTCAAGCTATCGTCGAAAGTGATCGTGGCTTTTCTCTAACCATGAAAGATGTTGAAAAAACCACCCTTGAAGCATCTCTTTCTAAAAAACCCAAAGTGGTACGTAATGCCAGCGGCTTTTCTGCGCTCTTTGTTCCTCTAAGAGTTAAAGGACAAAGCCTCGGTTGTGTTTTTGCTGATGGCTTTATATTAGAACAATCCGCTGGCGATCAAAAAAACCAAATACGCAGCTTCCTTACCAAAGTCTTTGGCATCAAAGCAGAAGATCTCTTTGGACACATCAAAGATCTACCGCAACTCTCAGAAAAAGATCTCCACTATCTTTGTGAACTCATCAAAATAGTAGCCTCTGAGATGCTTAATACTCAAGCAAACCTGTCTAAGGTGAAGAAAACCGTAGCCATACTCACCCAAGAATTAGAAAACCGCTATCACTTTTCAAAGATGATCGGTAAATCATCAAAGATGCAAAAGCTCTATAGCATGGTAGAGAAGGTATGTGACTCTGAAGCCACTGTTCTTATTCGTGGTGAAAACGGTACGGGAAAAGAATTGGTATCACGGGCCCTGCATTACAATTCGTGTCGCAAAAAAGCTAAACTGCTTGTGGTCAATTGTGGAGCCTTTAACGATAACTTATTAGAAAGCGAACTTTTTGGTCATGTAAAAGGATCTTTTACAGGGGCCAATAAAAATAAAAAAGGTGTTTTTGAAGCCGCTAACGGAGGCACCCTTTTTCTTGATGAAATTGGCGACACCTCAATGCAAATGCAAGTAAAGTTGCTACGAGTCCTCCAAGAAGGCACATTCACTCCTGTAGGCTCCACTGAGATCAAACACACCAATGTACGTGTTGTAGCTGCCACCAACCGCAACCTCGAAGAGATGATCCAAAACAATCAATTTCGCCAAGATCTCTACTACCGCCTCAATGTCATTTTACTCGAAATCCCCCCTCTACGAGAAAGAACAGAAGACATCCCCATGCTTGTAGAACATTTTCTCAAAAAGCACAAACACAAGACTTCCGCTCAACAACTCTCACAAAGTTGCTTAGAAAAGTTACTGGACTATAACTGGCCCGGCAATGTCCGTGAACTAGAAAATGAAATGGAGCGATTATGCGTGCTCTCTGATAACGCGAAACCCATTGAACCTTCTCTATTATCAACACGCATACGAGATTTTCAGAGTCAGAGCAACACCATCAAACTTACTAGCACCAAGAAAAAATCCAACTTCACCACACATTTCCAAAAAGCCGAAAAACAACTTCTTCTAACCGGACTTCAAGAAACCCAGTGGAATACCTCACGATTAGCTAAATATCTTGCTATCGACCACAAACAACTTTTAAACAAAATCACCAAATACGGCCTCGATAAACGCAAAGCCTCCTAACAGCAGAGGTTTTGCATACAAAACTAGCAGATACACCTCATATCTGAACTCAGTACATACAGCATATACCTTTAAGCTTAAGCTTAAGCTTAAAGAATAGTATCCTTGGCCACAGCTGCCGGTTGATCATAATCGGCTGTATAATGACAGCCTCGCGATTCCTTGCGCTTCAGTGCAGATCGTATAGTGAGGTAAGCTACAAGAGCTAAATTTCTCACCTCAAGGAGATGTCCCGATGGATGATTCTCCCAGTAATATTCATCAAGCTCAGTACGGATGGCAGAGATTTTTGCCAGAGCTCGTTTCAAACGTTTTGTAGTACGAACAATACCCACATAGTTCCACATAATACGACGGATTTCATCCCAAGTATGATTCAAAACCCCTAACTCATCTACCGCAATGGCATGTCCGTAATCCCATGACGGAATAGAAAGATGCATACTACCCCCAGTAGAAACCCCTGAGGTTTTTAAAAGATCCTCACACACTCTTTTGCTGAAATACACCACCTCAAGCAAAGAATTCGATGCCAACCTATTACCACCATGCAAACCAGTACATGCTACTTCACCAACCGCATAAAGCCCCCTCAAGGAGGTTTGGCCATAATCATTAACCACAACCCCACCACAACTATAGTGAGCACAAGGAACTACAGGAATGGCGTCACCTGCCATCACATCAACACCCCACTTGTGACATGTTTGACGAATATTTTGGAATTGATCATAAAATTTATCCTTACTCACTCCTGATATATCCAACTCAACATAACTATCTCCCGATTGCTTAAGATCATTGTATATAGCACGAGAAACCACATCACGAGGTGCAAGAGAAGCTAGTGGATGATAGGTGCGGGTGAAATCCTCTCCACGACGATTCACCAACACAGCCCCTTCCCCCCTCAAAGCCTCGCTAATGAGCATGTCTTTTTTTTGAGTGTGATAGAAACATGTGGGATGAAACTGCATAAACTCAAGATTAGCCACCTTAGCACCCGCTCGCCATGCCATGGCCACTCCATCACCGGTTGAAACCGAAGGATTGGAAGTATATAAATACGCACGCCCATGCCCACCACTACATAATATGGTCCGTAAAGCCGTACACGTTATCATGTGCCCACTGGCAAGATCCAACACATAACCACCCAAACAACGATTGCTGCTAAAAGAAGGTTTGACTTTATCGGTGGTGATAAGATCCACCACCATATGATTTTCAAGAATCTTAACCTGAGAATGCTGACGCAACTGAGCCATAAGCTGAGAAACAATAGCTTGCCCTGTTCGATCATTCACATGCAATACACGCTTAAAACTATGACCACCCTCTTGAGTGAGATGATAATCTCCACTCTCTTCTTTACTAAAAACCACCCCAAATTCTTCAAGATGTCTAATCACATCAGGAGCAGCTTCAATCACCTGACGAACAATGCCTTCATGACATAAGCCATCACCTGCCTTAAGTGTGTCTTGAATATGTTGATCAAAAGAATCTTCCTTAGAAATCACCGCAGCTATTCCACCTTGAGCAAGATAGGAATTCGATACCGATAACGATGATTTGGTAAGAAGGATGACTTTTTGACTACGAGATAAAGTCAAGGCACTCATCAGCCCTGCAAGCCCGCAGCCAATAATCAAGGTATCTGCATGCAGCATAAATCCTTAACTCTCAAAAGCTCCCATCACACAAGTGATGTTTGATGTTTTATCGTATTCACTTAAGTGATAAAGATGCATTAAGGTCTAAAAGAAGTATCCTCATCCACTAAGGCCTCTTCATGTCTTAGTACCTGACGAAAATAACCCCATCCAGAATACAAAGATAATCCCGTTCCCACAAGCAAACAAAGAAACCCTAAGGGCATCCACTTAAAGGTCTCAGAGCTAGGCCCTATAACCAAACATACCACAGCAACATCAAGACATACTGTTTTAACTTTACCAAAACCACTCACAGAAATATTCTGACCACGCTCTAAACTTAAAGCACGCAGCCCCATAACCATCACTTCCCTCACCACGAGTACCACAAACAAAGGGATATACGCTGGATATCTAGAAGCAAGCACCACAGCAGCTGAGACAAATAAGGCTTTATCAGAAAGAGGATCGAGGATCTCACCAAAACGCGAAGAAGCATTAAGCTTGCGAGCAAGGTAACCATCAAAGAAATCTGTTAATGCTGCAACAGCAAAAACCAAAGCAGCTAAATAATTGAGAAATAACTTATCCCAAGGAGCTAACAGAACAAACACAGGTATCAAAGCTATTCGAGACCAAGTCAACCGATTCGGCAATCCCTTAAACCAGTGAGAATCTAAACGTGGCATAGATATAAAAAATTTCTTCTTGTAAGTCTTTTTGTCTTCCTCCCGGCTATATTCCTCCCGGATAGGCTCCACAGTTTTCACATCTTCTGCATCAGAGCCAACACGATCCTGGGCATCTTTCAAAAAATCTCCTTTAGCAGCTTTCCCCTCAATGGGACCTGCTGTATCTGTAACTACATCTTTGTTTTCTTCGTTTTTATTTTCTTTGCTTTCTTTGTTTTTGTTTTCTTTATTTTTTTTCCCCATTATAACCACTACCTACCCCCTCCTATAACATGTATCTCATCAATAAGTCTATTGTCCAATGATTCTTCACCATTATCTCACCACTGCCTCTAACAAACAAGCACCAGCTCATCTGGCACTCTCTTACAACGTCCCTACACTAATATGAGCTCTATCGGCTGATGAGCTATATGTTAAGTCATAATCAAAGCTAGCTTTCTGTAAGGCCTCATTATGAGCCATGTATTGGGATGGAAACACAGAAATTATAATAAGAAGATTTAAGACAGTAGAGATCCTTGTTGAGGCTAAGGTTAAGGTTGAGGATAAGATGAAAAGGTAAAGATTCCATGATGGACCTTTAGATAGGACCAATGGGTCGGAACAACTTCAAATATAATCCATTATTGATTATAAAAGGATTTTGAGGTATTGGAATAAAAACTGGCTGTCTAAGATTTATGGTTAAGTTTAATTTTTAGTTGTTTAAATACTGTTTTTTGAAAAGGTGTAGGACGGGCAATCGATGTGATCAAAGATTTATGACCTGCACATTTCATCCAGCACATAGATATTGTTGATAAATCTTTTATCAGCGAAGAAAATGTGTGATAGCGAAAACCTTCCCGGTTACAACGAGTGCTCGCTTTATGCTTAGCTGAATCAAATTTTTCCTTAGTAGTAACTGAATACTCTGGAAAAAGCTCATCATCAACAAGTAAAGGTTTAAGTGCTTGTTTCATATGCCATTCTACGTAATAAGCTAATACACAAAGAAATACATGCGCCTTTACCCTTCCTTCAATTCTGTGATTTACTGCTCTAACTTTTTTATCTACTTCTTTAAGCGATCTAAATGCTCTTTCAAATCGATCTAGATTTTTATAAGAAGATATAGCTTTCTTGGCACTCATTTCTTTTTTTGAAAGATTGGTTGTCATAACATAAAGTCCATCAATATTGTTTTCTTCGCAAATAGCTTCTTTGTTTCTTGTGTAAATCAACAAATTGTCTTCAATTTCTATATCAAAGAAAGGCTGTACGTGATGTCTATTTAAAATACGGAGAACACGTTCTTTAATTTTCTGACGACCTTTTAGAGCATATTTTTTTCTTTGAGTAGCTTCTTGCGCCACAGAAAGATCCTTTTCAGCAAGATTTAAGGCGTCTTCTCGTTTCCGTCTCCGCGTTGCTTCTCGGTAGGGGTTATGGCAAATGATTAAACGCATTCCAGGATATTCGTCACTTTCAACCTCACAAATATCATGTGTATCAAAAAGAGAAGTCTGCATTGACTCCTCTCTTGTTGCCATAATTTTCGTTAAAGAAGACTTTTTAAGAGCAGATATCCAATCAATACCAAATGGTTTTAAATCTTTCTTAATATTTATTTGCGTAACCATACCGCGATCGCAGGCAAAGATGATTTTTTTAAGACCAAATTTATGACGTAATTTATCTATTTGATGAGATACCGTCAAAGGATCAGCGGCATTGCCTTCAAAGACTTCTACGGCCACAGGACAACCATCACGGTTTGTGAGTAACCCAAATTCGATTTGAAGCTTCCCTTTTTCTTTTTTATTGTCACGAGAGCCCCCATAATAAGAAATAGGACATGTTGTTCCTTCCATGTACACCGAAGTGAGATCATTAAGAACAAGAGCTCCTTCTTTCAGATCTTTCAGATGTTTTTTTGCCAATTTTTTCTCAATATCATCTTGCTTCTCAAGCAACCAGTCCATTGCTCTATACAGATCATCTTCCTTTGATTCTGTCACGCCGAACTCAATGCCTAGAGTGGATTTAGGTAAGTGGTGACTTGAATTATCACTGTTTGCCGAATCTTGTTGATCACATGGCCAGCCTTCATGCACAAGCATTTTTGCCTCTGGATCTACGATCCGAGATGCAATCATTGCTAGACAAATAGAATGATATTGTGATTTCTGATCACAGATTATTTTCAAGATATTGAGTTTATTCATAAAACCTTTCACAGCTACCACATGCCCGTGACTCAAAGTTCTTGTCACTTTCATCATGCCTTCAAGCCTATCTGTTAAGACAGTAGCATTTTTATTTTTTAGAAGACGCTTAATTTGCAGGATATGTTTCTTAGGCAACTTAGTGATGTTAGCTATAGTTTGTTTATGACTTCTGCCATCTTCCCAGTACGAACGACGAATAAGGACCGTTTTTTTGTCTGATCCATGATTTGGAACTACCTCAACATACATATTTGATCTCTTTGGTTTATGACAACATAAGTTAGCTCTAATACATATGACACAAAAACATAACATTGCAAATAAAAAATCAAATATAGCACATTTTTTATCCAGTAATTACATGGACATATTTTTAGAAAAAAAACAACCGATCTCTCAATCCGTTATACAAACAGAGGTTGAGAGATCTGAGGAGGTGCTCTTCTTGAGAAACTTCAGATACAACCATAGAGTTTAAAAAAATTTTTGTGGGTAACATCACACTGTAAAAAGACATTCATCAACACAATGTGAGCTGAGTCTCTCATTAAGTCTCACAATGCGAAATCCGATAAAGACGTTGTTGGGAGGTTTTCATCTTTTCTATGAGAAGACCATTCACTAACTCTAGTCTTTAGCCATGACAAGATATGACTAAGATATGACTAAAATCTAACAAGATATGACGAAAGGTTTAATATTATCAACGGTATACACATGATTTCATATCTATTGAGGATGTATCTTTCCAATAAACACAACAGATATCCTATTCTACCCATAAACCTTGTGATGCTTTTGATCAGCATCAGCTTGAATCAGGCTTGAGTCCTCAGAGAGGAGGCACCGCAGCATTACCTTGTGGTGATACGAGACTTGCTACTGATCATCACGATGCGGAAGCTGAAGTAC
>MKWU01002672.1_pt1 | contig 25792 bp, 11 predicted proteins | sample 809101 | NCBI WGS metagenome assembly MKWU01 (sample SAMN05860141, study PRJNA318959) | sponge metagenome | host: Aplysina aerophoba | place: Slovenia: Piran, Adriatic Sea, Gulf of Piran | collected 2013-05-07 | reverse complement strand
GCACACCGAGCGCAACAAGCGGCGGATAGATTTTGCCGCGGAGATGGGTGTGGATTGCTTCATGTTTATGAGTGGCCGCAAGCCGGAGGGGAGGCCGACGGAACGCGCCGATATCGAGCGGGCGGCCGAGGGAGCCGAGCAGTGGGCCGAGTACGCGGCTCAGTACGGGCTGGAGCTAAGCTACCACATCCACACCAACTTGCTGGTGGATTCGGCCGAGGACTGGCGGCTGTACATGAGTTTGCTGGACAAGACGCGGCTGTGTATCGATGTCTCGCACGCCGAGCTGTGGGACTACGATCCGGTGCAGTCGCTGACGGACTTTTGGCACCAGCTCAACTACGTCCACCTACAGGACTATACGTCTTGCACGGTGCGCGAGCCGGGGCGCTACAACCCTGAGTGGGTTTCGGTCGGCGAGGGCGAGTGCCTCGACTTTGCCGGGGTGCTCAACACGCTCGCCGAGCGGGGCTTTGATCGCTGGGTGACCAGTTGTCCGGGCGAACCGGCCTACGAGGGCGAGGACGCAATCAGCGAGGCGCGGCGGAGTGCGGGGATGCGCGACTATTTGCGCGGGTTGGGGTACTAGTGAGCAGGGTATGACAGAGCCAGAGCTATTAACCATAGCCTACGAAGGACAGGATCGTCAGGTATATTGGCAGGGTGTAAGTATGAAAGACGGCGATGCGTTCAATTCGTTCATGTCCAACGAAGTTGCGGCACGGCTTTACGATGAAGAAGGTAGGTCCGAATTTGAAACGTATCTCCAAGGCTTAGCCAACACGGGATTTGCTCGAGATAGCCTTGAGGAAATTCTGTCAGCCGAAATAAGCGAAAAACCAAGTTGGGCGGTGGGCGAAGCAATGGCTGAAGCATACCTGAGTCGCGAGTATAAAATCACATGGCCTTGGAACACGGAACGCGACAAACGGCATCCGAATGCGAGCCTTCCGGGTGCAGATTTGGTCGGATTTATAGTCGAGGGCGAGGCTACACGCCTCGTGCTAGGTGAGGTGAAATCATCTACTGACATGAAAACGCCACCGAGTGTAATGAGTGGTCGGAGCGGTTTAATGCACCAAATAGACAACTTAGCAAGCGATCTGTCCTTGGTTTGTCAACTTCTCAAGTGGCTTTTACACCGTTGTAAAGAAACGGTCTATGAAACATCATTCAAGGCAGCAGTTAGACTATTCCTTGAGTCGGGAAACAGGGCACTTGCTCTCTTTGGGGTTCTGATTCGGGATACGCAGCCCAATAAGCTAGATTTACAGGCACGAGGGCAAACTATGGCGGGGAAATTGGAATACCCGACAACATGCGACTTGAGCGCAATATATCTGCCTTGCGCCATCCGTGACCTTCCATCTCGCATACCTGGAGGTGAGCCATGAGTCATTGGTTGCTCGAAGAACAGGAAGAGATGCGCCAACAGGCGCTAAATCTAGCTCAACGTGCACAGAATTCGCACAAGCCGGCAGACGAAAAATTGATCCGACGTGCTGCTGACGTGCTGGAAATAGCTGTGCTCGATCTCGTGCTTGAGGACGCAGCGCATGATGAGGAAAAACAAAGGGAATTGCAACGCGCCGCTGCTGATGCCTTTTGCTTGCTGCGTGCCTTGCCCCGTCCGGCTGAGCCATTCGATGCCGGGAAATTCCTATTGAGAGCCGGCAGCCTCGCCGTATTGGGAGATAAAGGGACTGACGCAGAGCAGTGGTTGGAGAAGGAACCTTGGGCTGAGCTTCCCGTTGATTCGGAAAATTGGCACAAGCGCACTTGGGCAACAGTCCTTGATGTTTGGCTACGACTAATCCGCAAGCGCTATACCGACCTCGGCGCAGTCTTGAAACAAATCTCTCGCCTGCGCAATGACCAATCTGATTTTGAAAAGAAGTATCTTGTAGAACAAGAACCGGCCCATGCCAAGGCGATCGCGCTCGAATTGATCGGACTCTACCATCTCGCCAAGGCAGCCGAGATTTTAGTCCGCTACATGACCGATGATGTCGTGGACGGAAAACACCAGATACGCCAATCGCTCGATACGCATTTTGGACAGGTACTAGCCGTCTGCGGACATGCGCGAATGATCGATATGGAACTACTCGGTCGTCTGCTTGCCGCTAGTGCCATGCAGATGACCGAAGAAAAGGGGCTAACGCATACCCACCGCTCCCTAGCCTCGCAAACAGCCGAAAAGGTGCCAACGTATATGCCAGACCAAACGGAGTTTGTACCGGGTCAAATGGTCTTCTTGAAGTCCAATCCCTCGCTGAGAGGGGCGGTAGTAAAGGTTCTCTCGGGACAGGCTGAAAATCGGGTCGAGGTGTTTATGGGTAGCAGCGTACAGACGTATTACGCTTCCCAGTTGCAGGCCGAAGATCAGGCCGATGATGCCTTGCAGCCGCTTTCGCGCGACCTGTTTCACGCGCACCTGACCGCGCTACAGATTCGGCATCCCAGCCTATCGACATTGTATTCGCTGAACGCGGCGCGCGTCAATTTCATCCCGTATCAGTTCCGGCCTGTACTGAGGTTCATTCGGTCGGACCGTCCGCGCCTGTTAATCGCGGATGGCGTCGGGGTTGGCAAGACCATTGAGGCCGGATTGATCTTGCGTGAGTTGCAGGCGCGGCGGGAGATCAAATCTGTACTCATTATATGTCCCCGTCCGTTGGTGACCGAGGAGAAATGGAAGAGTGAGATGAAGCGGTTTGGCGAAGATTTCACCGATTTGGACGGCCCGACGCTGAGGTATTGCATTAAGGAAATGGATCTGAATGGCGAATGGCCCGTTCAGCATCAGAAAACGATTCTCCCGTACTCGTTGTTCAACAAAGAGCTTCTTTACGGGCCAGAAGGCGGAAGAAGGCGGGGAAAAGGGCTATTAGATTTGGACCCACCGCCGCGTTTCGACCTCGTGATAGTGGATGAAGCGCATCACATCCGCAATCCGAACAATTATCAAGAGGCCGTTCGGTTTTTCTGTGACTACGCCGAGGCTGCGGTCTTTTTAACCGCGACCCCGATCCAGCTAGGTAGCGAAGACCTGTTTGTGCTGCTAAATGTGCTGCGGCCCGACCTGATTCAGGATATGGAGAGTTTTGAGCACATGGCCGCGCCGAATCCGTTTATCAATAAGGCGGTGGATCATGCACGGACCCAAGCGGCGGATTGGACGGATCGAGCCCTGGGTGCGCTTGACGGAGCGGCCGCTACGGGTTGGGGACGAGCCATTCTCAGCCGCAATCCTGAATTTAAGCGGGTCAGGGGGCAACTTGCTGAGGGCTGCGTAGCTGCGGATGAACGTATCCAACTCATTACGGATATGGAAGCGCTGCATACTCTTGCGAGCATGATCAACAGGACACGGCGGCGCGATATTGGGGAATTCACCGTGAGGAAGCCGGAGACGAGAGATGTTGAGTTCACTCCAAGCCAAAAGCAGCTTCACGACGAATTACTCGCTGTTCAGGCGGACATATTCAGTCGGCTTCACGGGGATAGAAATATCAAATTTATGATGACCACGATTAGACGTCAGGCCGCAAGTTGCTTGTATGGATTAATCCCCTTCCTCGAGAGCATTCTGAATCGCCGGCTTGACGAATTGGAATGGGAGGAAGCCGACGATGGGGAACCCGTCCCCCCAAGTGATGCTGTCAGCGCGATCCGATCCCATATCGAGGGTGTACTAGAGAAAGCACGTGGGCTTGATCCTCGCGATCCAAAGTTTGAGGCACTACGTACAGTCATCCGGGAGAAGCAAGACTTGGACAACAACAAGGTCATGCTGTTCAGCAGCTTTCGCCACACGCTGTATTATCTTTATGAGAAGCTCAATGCAGACGGTGTGCGCGTCGCCATGGTCCACGGTGGGACGCCGGATGAGGAACGCGTTGAAATGCGGCGTCTGTTTGAGAAGCCGCGCGAGGACAGCGATGCTCTCGATGTCTTGCTGTTTTCAGAGATTGGTTGCGAGGGCTTGGATTACCAATTCTGCGATTGCATTGTGAACTATGACTTGCCTTGGAATCCGATGCGTGTTGAGCAGCGGATCGGTCGCATTGACCGCAACGGCCAGAAGAGTCCGAATGTCGCCATCGTCAACTTGATTACGCCGGGGACTGTTGACGCGGACATTTATGAGCGTTGCCTCAAACGCATCGGCGTATTTGAGCAGGCTCTCGGCTCTAGTGAAGAGATCCTCGGGGAGATTTCCAGAGAAATAAAGAACATTGCCGAGAACTATGCCTTGAGCGAAGCGGAGCGTCAGGCCCAACTCCAGCAGTTAGCAGACAATGAAATTCGCTTGATACAAGAACAGGAAGGGTTGGAACAGAAGCAGATGGAGCTTTTTGGGATTCGCCTCCCTGAAGACCAGATAAAGAGGGAGATTAGAGACGCTTCGAGCTTTTGGTTGACGCCGGGTTCGTTGCAAAGGCTCGTCGCGCTCTATTTACAGCAGCGATGTGGGGAAGAGCGGGATTTCATTCTCGGCGAGAAGCCTCTGAAAACGCTAAGGCTTGCACAGGATGCACGAAACCGTTTGTTGCGCGATTTCCAAAAGCTCCCTAGGCAGAGCACCTATCGAGAATGGGAGACGTGGCTGAAAGGGGACGACCAGTATCTGCAAATAACCTTTGAGCAGGATTGTGCCACACAGAATCCAGAGGCTGCTTTCGTCATGCCGCTGCATCCTTTGGTGAAACAGGCAGCCCGATTTTTTGATAGTGATGAACGGGCCGTCGTACATCTGAAGGTGCGGGACGATGATGTGCCCACTGGCCGGTATCAATTCGTCGTTTATCAGTGGCGGTTTTACGGCATCCGGGAAGATTTAAAGCTCAAGCTGGTTGCCTCGTCGGATGCAGTAGAGCCGCATTTGGGCCGCCTTTTAAAGAGGGCGGAGGATGCCGAGACAGAGGAACAGGGCGAGTGGGACGAACTGGAGACGCAGCATCATCGGCTGTGGTCTGAGGCACGGACAGAACACCAGCAACGGACTCAGGAGTTAGCAGCGTACCGCAGAGAGAGTTTGGCGACGAGCCATCGGGCGCAGATGGCACTTCTCAGAGAGCAGCTTGAAAAGGCAAGTGATGAGAACATACAGAGAATGCGGCAGTCGCAGATAGGCCGAGCAGAGGCTGACTACAACCGGCGCGTTGAGGAGTTGGATAAGGCCGAGGAGAAAATCGATATTGTGGCTGAGCCGGTGGCGTATGGAATTATAGAACTGCAAGGGGAAGGGTAACATGCCGAGTGATTACAAAGCCATAACAAAGTATAATGAGGAACAGTTGGGGCGGGATACTGCGTCGCGCAAGACGCAGATCTCCATGTATTCCGACGCGACTCATTTTGTATATGAGATTCTGCAAAATGCGGATGACTATGGAGCAAAGGAAGTGTTCTTCAAGCTCTCGGAAACGGAACTTTGGATTGAACACGATGGAGAGCCGTTTATTGAGGATAACGTCAAGGCAATCACTTACTTCGGCCAAAGCACAAGTCGAGAAGATTTTGTTAAGACGGGTCGTTTCGGTGTTGGTTTTAAGTCAGTCTTCGCTTTCACGGCAACGCCTATTATTATTTCTGGCTGTGAGCATTTTCAGATATACGGCCTGTACCGCGTCAAAGAACACCTCTATCCAGATGATCTTCCACGTTCTCGTACCCGTATCATCCTTCCTTTCAACCACGAATCTGAGAACCCGGATTATGTGGAAAACCTGATGTCGCGAGCAGATGCTTACTCGAAAATAGAAGAACGATTGACGAGTCTCAATAAAAACACACTGCTATTCACGCGAAACATTCGGGAGATTCGCTGGGAGACCAATGATCGCTCAGGGCACTACTTACGCGAAGACGATATAAGCGATAGTGCCCGAATGACTACGATTACCGATGGAGAACATCTAAAGAAATACCTTGTGTTCTCACGAGAACCAATATGGGAAGGCAAGGTTCATAAAGCTGTAGATGTCGCCTTTGGTATAGACGAGAAAGGAGCAATTGTGCCAGCAGAAGAGGATTTTCTCTATGTCCTCTTTGCTACAACACAGGAGACCCATCTCAAGTTTATACTGAATGGTCCATATCGAACGAATCCAGCACGGGAGACAATCTCGGAAGATGATCCTTTCAACGAGTATCTTCTGAAGGAGACCTGCGATTTGGTGAAGGAGGTGCTACCACAAATCCGGAAAAGAAATCTTCTTACGACCGAATTTCTGGCCGTCCTACCAAACCAAGATGATGATCTGAGAAATTTTTACGAGCCGATCATAGATAGAATGGTTGAGGAGTTCAATAACGAACAATTGATCCCGATGAAACAGGGAAGCCATGCTCCTGCAATGGATGTCTTCACAGGGCCAGCACAACTATCCGATCTTATCGACGACAAAGATTTGGCGAGAATTTTGGGCAAAAAGTACTCCCCACCGCTGTGGATTGCAAATCCTTCGCAACGGAACCGGCGAGCACGTAATTTCCTATCCATGCTGGAGATCAAAGAATGGAATACTACAGACCTTATAGATAAATTGTCCGCAAAGTCTGACACCATAATGAAATGGCTCAAAAAAAAGACATACGATTGGCATCAGAGGCTTTATGTGTTGTTGCTGGACGAATTTCCAGAGAGTATCCCTTCATATCTGTCATATAGGTATGATATTGAACGAGATCGTAGAGACAAATTATTGAATCTTCGCATTGTTCGCTGCAGTGATAAAATCTACAGAAAAGGAAGGGATTGCTTTTTCCCAAGCGATGGGGTGGAGCATGATGAAGCTATGCCCCGCGTTGCCAAGAAGCTCTATTCGTCAGGCAAAGACAAGGATCAACAGGATAAAGCCCGAAAGTTCCTTGAAAAAATCGAGGTTCGTGAAGTTGGCGAGGAAGAGCGGATTGAGGCAATTCTGAGGAATAAATATCTTTTATTTAGATATGGAAGTAATGAAGAATTCTCATCAAAGATTAAGGACCTCAAGCGCTTTATTAATTTTGTGGAACAACATCCTGAACAGGCAGATATGTTCAAACATTATTCCATATTTAAACTGACTAACGGAAAGTGGGGTAAGCCGAGTGAGGTTTACCTTGATTCGCCGTTCTATGCAACTGGACTATCAATCTATTATGAAGTATTAGGATACAAGGCACAATATTGTGGATTATCCGAAGATTACAAAAATTGCGGAATTAGTGCCGAGAAAATCGGAAAGTTTGCGAAAGCAGTTGGCGCACAAAATCAATTGTGCGTTAAAGAACAATCTATCCCGTGGGATCATCCCTTACAAAGATATAGCGATAGGACAACCTCCTATGAAAAAGGTATAGACTATGATATATCAGAATTCGGTGTATTATTGAATGATTCCGATTTGAGAAAGTCTCAGCTTATATGGGACACGATGAACAGATTATCTGGTGACTATCTCGAAGCTAGGTATAGACCAAATAAAAGCACTCCTTATAGGACAGGAGAATCTACTCTTGTCCGGAGGTTGAGAGAAGAAGAGTGGGTGCCACAAATAGAGAACGGTATAGACGGTATAGAGAGTTTCGTGAAGCCTTCTGAAGCTACTGCGAAGTTGCTCCCGAAAGGATTTTTGTCTGAAGCTAAAGCACAATGGTTGGAAGCAGTCGAATTCGGAAAAAACAAGCGAGATCGCGAAACAAGAGAACGTTTAGAAAAGGAACGAGCGACTCAAGAATATCAACATAAAGAGGGAGTTCTTAAATCAGTGGGGTTTAGTTCTGTCGAGCAAGCTCAAAAACTTGCAAGATTAAACAAGGAAAATCCCGGAATGATAGACGAACTTATTCGGAGGCAGGAAGCTGAGAAGCAGAGGCCGGCATTTCCAGAGAAAACGTCAAATAATCCAGATCGTAGGCAAGAAAAAGTTAAGGAACAACTCGCCGACACTTCTGATAAAGAATATGAGGAGCTAAAAAGAAGCGTCCGAACTTCACGGGGAACTGTTGTCCCTAAAATCGACCTTAGAGAGCAATATACGAACGATTCTGGCGAGATGGTGTGCCAGATTTGCAAGGAGGAAATGCCGTTCAAAAAACGAGATGGCGAGTATTACTTTGAGGCAGTAGAGGCACTTTCAGGAGCTTATTTCCCCAAGGAATACGAAGCCCAACCTATTGCTTTATGCCCCCTGTGTGCGGCAATGTACAAGGAATTTGTAATACGTGACGAAGACGCCATGAAAGAATTGCATCGCGCTTTGAAAGACTCGGACGATCTTGAAGTGCCGCTGAAATTGGGAGAGTTAGAGACAAGTATCCAGTTTGTGGAGACTCATCGGCTAGACGTGAAAACAGTTCTCCAAAACTCAGTCTAACGCAACAAGACAGCGGCGCAGCGTCTTACTGCGTTTGGAAAGGGCTTCGTACAGGGCACGGGGCATTTCCACATCTCGTTGGGACCGGCAAAACTAGGACGCGTAATAGCCGACACTCGTCATAATGCGCATTAGGGCGCTTTGAACATGTGCCGCAGTTGGTCGGCTAATTCTTTAGTTTTTTCCATTGTCTGTTGCTGCATGAGGTGTTGTCGCTTTAGGCGCTGGTAGCGTGCGTACTCGGCATCGGCGCGTTCGCGCTGACCCGTTTTGAGCAGGAGATGGGATAGGGAGCGACGGGCTTGCAGATCGCGGGGGTGGTGTTGCAAGATGCGCTCAAAGCGCTGGAGGGCTTGGGGGTCCTGACCTTGATTGGCCTCTAAGGTTCCCATGCTGCGCAAGGCGTGCACGTTGTCGGGATCGAGTGCCAGCGCCGCGAGCAAATGGCCTTTGGCTATTTCTTCTTCCTCTCGTTTTAGCAGTAGATCGGCTAAATGGCACAACCCGGCGAGATGATCGGGTTGCTGGACTAGTAGCTGCTGATAGGCTTGTTCGGCGCGCTCGGGCTGGCCTTGGTCTTCGTATAGCTGGCCTAGCAGGTAGTGCGCCGACGGGGAGCCTAGTTCGAGTGCACGGAGGTAGGCCGCTTCGGCTTGCTCCAGTCGGCCGGCCGTAGCTTCGGCCTGACCGAGGCGGAGGTATAGATGGGCTTGATCGGGTTGCCGCGCTAGGAGCTTTTGGTACTCGGCCGCTGATTCTTGGGGCTGGCCCCGCAGTCTGAGAAAGTCCGCGAATTGGAGGCGGACGTCGTCTTGATCGGGATAGTAGGTGAGGAATTGCCGCCACGTGTGGGCGGCATCATCGTAGCGCTGGGTCGCCCCGTACATATGGGCTAGGCCCAGCAGGGCGTGGCGATGGGTCGGGGCTAGTTCGACGGCGCGGCGGTAGTGCTGCAAGGCGTTGGTCTTCATGCCTTTGTTCTCATAGACGGCCGCCAGCGAGTAGTGGTGGAAGGCGGCTACGTGCGGACTGGTCGTCGCGGTCCCAGCGTTGGTGACCAACAGCAGCAAGACGAGGGCACCAGCCGACAGGTACAAGGGTCTATGGCGCAAATTAGTCAAGGTGCAAGCGCCATAGGCGGCCAGCAGCAAGAGGCAGGGCACAGCCGGTAAGCGATAGCGGCCCGTGACGAAAAACAACACCACCGACAGCATATAGATTCCGGCAAAGAGTAAGACGAGATAAGTTGCCGGGGTGCGGCGTTCCGGTTTGAGCAGGACATAGGCCGCTCCGAGCAGGGCGAGGGCTGAGACCAAGCCGAAGGGGAATGCGAGACCGTATTTCCACAGCAAAAGACGCAACAGCGGCGAGTACTCAGCGGCGAAGTACGGATCGGTATTGCGGGGAATCTCGGCCCCGTGCCAAAACAGATAACCCTTGTGCAAAAGTAGGGTCAAATAGTCCCCCGGCTCGGTGCGTATATATTCCCAAGCTTTGCCCAAAAGGTAGCTCGAGCCAGCTCCCGGCTGAGTGATGCCGGCCTCGCGTTGGGGCAAATCAACCACCTCGCGCCACCCGGCTCCGGGTCGCGCCGCTACGGTGCGGTCGTAGTCCGGGTTGTTGCCGAGGTAGAAGTTGACCCCCGCGTTGAAGGAGATGAGTACCCACTCGCCGCCGACGATGCGGTTGCGCAGAGTCACCGGGCCGACCAGCATCAGCAGGCCGACGGCAAAGATCGCTACATGGAGAGCGCGGCGACGAGGTACTGTAGCGGGCCACCAGCGATACATCCACCAGGCTGCTACTGGAGCAAAGAGCAACACATTCGGTACAGCCAAGGTGCCTAGCCCTAGAACGAGGCCAGCGATAAGTGCGGGAAGGGCACCGCCTTGGCGTTTACCCCACAACAAGATCAATAGCAGGACCGCGTCGAAAAGCACGGCCCAAGTCGTGGGCAAAAGTTCGCCCTCAAAGTAGAGGAAAGGGCCGTACAGCGCCGCTCCTAGGGCGGCCACCCAGCCCACCGCTGGTGAAAAGACCTCGCGGCCTAGCTTGAAGACGAGCAGGCAAGTGACCGTGCCGGCTAGGGCTTGGAGCAGACGCGGGAGGTAGTAATTTTCGCCAAAGAAAGAAAAGAGAACGGCTAGGAAATACGGATAAAAAGGGGCCTGCCAGAACGGCATAGGACGCCCAGCCCAAGAGTCGGTCGCCAGTTCGCGGGCGTATTCGGTATAGCTTCTGGCATCGACAATGGGCGTGTCGAAAAAAGGACTGTCGGCGGCTTGGAACAGGTAAACTAAGCGCAGGCCTAGGGCCAAGACGGCTAAGGCGGCTAGCTTAGGCCAGTGCAGCGCAAGCGCTTTATTTGCCCAAGCCAGCATATAGGGTGATAAAGCCTTGGGTCAGGATTTCCGATTCGCGTTCGATGCTTTTGAAATCGCGCCAATCTGCTTTGAGACCCACTTGGGCGGATACCTCGTAGCCCAAGTAGGAACTCACATTGGATAGCTGCAAGGCTCCGGCAATCCCGGTGAAATCATTGTTGTCGCGCTTCATATCGTTGGCGAAAGAGTACTCAATTCCGGTTTGAATACGGGTGTTGCTGAGAATGGGAAACCCCAAGAGGAATCCCACTATCTCGGTCAGCACCGTCTCCTCGTCGGCGGTGAACAGTCCCACGGTCTGGCGACGGTATTCGCTTTTCCAGCGCGGCTCGAGTTGGACGGTGCCCAGATCGTAGCGGTAGCTGAGTTTGTTGATGACGCCAAAAAAGGAGTCCGTCTCGCGCAGGGCCGCGTCGTCGCGCTGGTGAAAAAGTTCCAAGTTGAGATAGTTATACGCCTCCAAGCCCCCTCGGTTGTAGTTGTGTCCGATCCAAGTAGTATTAATCCAAGTGTCTTGGGCTAAAAGTGGATCTACTACTTTTTGTAGCTGACCGTCGCGCTGCGTGTTTTCGGGAAACCACTGGAGCAGGTCGTCCGGGATATTGTCTTGGGCCAGCTTGACCATCTGCATGAAGCGGAAGCGCCCTTGTTGGGGATTGTCCCGATCTAGGCTGAACAGAGCGTAGGAAGTGTGATTGCGCTTGTCGGCTGAGATCAATTCTTCGCGCAGGTGCCCGATGGTCAAGCGAATGTCCGGGGTCAGCCGGTATCCCATATAGACGTTGAAACCGCGATGGTCTTTCTGATAGGGGTAGTCTGGGGATTCGTCGTTTTCAAAGCGGTCAACCCACAGGTTGTTGTTCATGTCGATCCCGTAGAGGAAGTCGGGTCGGTCCACACGGTGTCTGAGAAAGGCTTCGTCGTAGTCGGGAATGCCATTGGAGATGGTTAGGTTGTCGTTTTGGTTGAAGTCCGAGATGAAGTCGTAGTTCTCATCCCAGCCAGGGAAGACTCGGCGGTCGCCAGCCTGCGAATCAGCGCGCACTAGGTCGGGTGCCCGATCTTGGTCGTCGTTGTCCTCTACCAACTCCACCACGTGGAAGCGCTCGTTTTCGTAGTCGATATTGCCGGCCGAACCAGTGACAAAGGTGCGGGTGTTGTAGAGCGGATCCATGCTGTACGCTTCGCCAAAAAAGAACCAAGGATGGGCCACCTTGGACAGGTTGACCATCCAAGCCGGCTCGACTTGCTCTCCGGCCACGCCCGCCGAGGTGGTGTGGCTGGACCGCGTCACGCTGGGGTATTTGCGGTAGGCCACGCTCAGATCGTACTCGCCGTAGAAGTTGAAGCCGGCGACATCCCGCAGCTCTAGGGTGGCCCCGATAATTTGGGTCGCCGTGGGCAGGCCGTACTCGAATTTGAGGATGCGCAGGTTGGTGTTGTCCTGCACATTGCCCTCGGCCTGCGCTACTAGCAGCAGCACGGGTTCATCGCTGCGATTGGTCTGGTTGTTGGAGGTCATCCACACCTGATAGTCGTTGCCAATAGTCATTTCGAACTCGACTTTGGCGATTTCTTCTTTGGGCCCCGAGGCCCGGTTGACGAAGGCGGGCGTGTCGAAGTCGTAGAGCAGACGGATTTCTTCGGACCCATCGGCCGAGATGAAGCCTTCTTGGACGAACCCTCCTTGGACGGCGGGTTCAAAGCGGATTTCTCGGCCGTGGTCAACGGTGCCGTCGTTGTAGGTAATGATGATGTCCGAACCCACTGGGAAGAAGGCGGCTCCACCGCTGCCGTCTGCGGGCGAGTCATCGCGCAGGACCAGTTCGATAAAGGAAACGGTTTGGTTCTGGTCAACCGTCAAGGCTCCGGCAATGGGATTGCCCTTAAAGCCGTCGCGCAGGGTGTTGGACTGGTGGGTGTTGACGAAGTGAATACCTATTTCGGTGAAGTCGCCGATCTGCGCGGTGGCCCGGCCGCCCATTAGGGTGGTGAGGTTGGTGGTGAGGACTTCGGTGTTGTCAGTCGAGGCCCCGCCGGGAGAGCTAAGGCGCGAGTAGATGACGGTACCTTGGTACTTGTCGGTCGCTATGTCGAACTGGACTCCGTCCCAAAAGGGTTTGGAAAAGCTCATGGGGGTGAGCGTGGTGCGCAGGCGATTCGACACCGTCAGGGCGTAGTGATACTGACCCTTGCTGTCCGAGGCAATAGCCACGCCCGAAAACCAGTTATTAAAGCGAGTGGCCTTGACCAGCGAACTGCCAAATTGCCGCGGCTGAGTCTGCGAGTTGCTAAAGATGAGCCAGCCACGGGTGATGGCGTTGCCAAATAGGTCGTAGTAATGGTCGCCCTCTAGCCGGGTATCGACGTAGCGCTGGTACAGGTTGCGGGCATAGTTGCTGTACTCCCACTGGCGCCAGTGGTACTCGTTGTAGAGCTCCTGCGGCACGTACCACTTTTTAATGGCCGGGTCCAGTGCGTCGAAGAGGACGCCCGGGCCATAAGGGGCGTAGCTGGTCTCGCCGCTCCCTCGGGGGACGCCCAGCCGCGTGCCATAGTCAGGTTGGCTATAGGCTGGGCTTAGCACACAGCTCAAGACGACCAAGACAGACGCGGTATTTAGCCTTATCGCTTCCATAATTTTCCCCTTAGCTGGTGTAAACTAATAGACTACGGCCACGATGCGGGCCAAGGCCGTGTCGGTGGCACGCTCCGAATCGGCACCGAAATCAATTCGACATATATAGAGTCCTGGCGGCACGGTGCGGTCAGCCGCATCGCGGCCATTCCAGCGAATTTGCTGGGGGCCTCCTGCCACTTGGGTACTGTTTTCCCATATCAGACGTCCGTCCAATGAGTAGAGGCGCATACGCGCTTGGCGTGCTTGGGTCACTTGAAAGATGGAAAATGCGACGGTCAATTCGTCGTTGATTCCGTCGCCATTGGGCGTAAATGGGTTGGGAGCCAAGCTCAGGTCGCCGAGGACTTGCCCTCCCACGGGGACGCTCAGCGTCAGTTGGCGGCTATCCGTTAGCGCGGTGGCATCGCCTGGTTCTACTTGCTGCCACAAGTTGCCGTCGGTGCCAGCGGCAGCGCGGCGGACAAAAGGCTTAAAGGTGGTTCCGTTGCGAAAGATGGCAGCGGCAAAGCGCAATTGGATCAGGGGGCCTTGCCCCAAGATGGCACCGCGTTCGGCTCTTGGCAACGCGCGGTAGGATGTGCTCGTCAGGGAGTCGCCCAAGGCGTCAAAGGGCGATTGGGCCCCGCCGCCGCGCAGTTTGCGGAAATAGCGAATCGGCCCTTGTTCGGCTGGAGGCAAGTCATCGTACTCAGCGCGGCCAGAGACTGCTTCCACGCCGTCGGCGGTCTGTCGCAAAAAGAGGATAGCTCCGCGCTCGGACTCGTTGAGCAGGCCATAGGCCGCCTCGGTGATTGGGTCGCCGTCCTCGCCGACCATGACTTCGGCCCCTTGGGGGGTGATACGGTGATAGGTCTGAACCGCCTGCTCTGCCGGTAGGGTCTGGTGTAGTTGGGGCAGTAGGACCCAGATGGAGTCGGCGTGGTTGCGCCGCACTTGGGCAATGGCCCCAGAAGCGTCGGTCAAGTGGCCATCGGCCGCTAGGGTAAACGTCTGCGGGGGGCTTCCGCGACCTAGCTCTTCCTCGGTCCCCGTGCTTAGGCTCAACAGGTGCAGCGCGAGCCCAGGAGGAGCTTGCAGCAGGATTTCGTCAAAGCCTGGGGTGCGGTCGGTCGCTGGTTCGTCTATGAATACCGGGCGCAGATACAGGTCGAATGTGTCTAACTGGCCGACCGCGGCCTGCGTGGGCCATACTTCGGCGGTGAGGGCGCGGGCCACAGGAGGGGCTAGCTCTACTTCGATCGACCTAATGGAGGCGGCTTGCAGGCGGTCTTGGCTGGTAAAGCGCACCTGTAACTGCATGTAATTGCGCAGCCCGGGGGAACGGACCCGGTCGCCTGGCTGTAGGTACTGCTGGCTCCAAGGACTCCAACCGCTGCCGAGGGCAAAGGTGGTGTCAATAGGCCCCTTCCAACTGCTGATCAGCTTGTCCCATTCTTCTTTGGTCTTCTCGTTGCCGTTGACGTCGAAATGGCGAATTTGCTGCACCAGCAGATCACCGGTGCGCGTTCGCACTTCCGCCATCGTGCCGGGGGGGTGAGTGCCGGGGGGTGGATCCCAGCGGATGGCCCCGAAGTTGCGCGGTCCCGGCAGGCGGATGATATCGGACACCAGCGAGGCTTGGCTGACAAACCCCTCGGTGTAGAGTAGGACTTCGGTCAGGTCATAGAAAAAGCCCGAAGTCCGTGCGATGCCCGGCAGGCGCAGGTTGAGGAAGCGGATATCTAGGGGTGGGTCAAAGAGGTCGGCGGCGCGGGTGAATCCCCCTTCCATGCGGTCGGGTAGGCTGACCTGTCTCCACCGGAGCCGGCCGTTGGGATCGCGGCTGCCGTCGGCTACCTCGGTGATGTAGCCGGGGATGAAGGGAACGGCCAAGCGCATGGCGTCGAGCCAGACGCGGGCACCAATATCGACGGTGAGAATGCCAGCGGTGGGATTGGTACTAAACCACGCCGGCATGCGGAAGGTGGTGTTCCAGTCGCCGTCAAACCCCCCAGCCGGAACTTCCGGCCCGGTAAAGCTAACGCTACCGCCTCCGTCAATTAGCTTAGGAGAGAGGTTGTCGCCCCAGCCCCAGACCTCGACTTCGGCTAGGCGGGGCCGCTCGCGGATGTAGTACTCTTTGCGGCCCTGCTGTTCTTGGGGGAGGCTCTCGTAAATGGCCTGCTCCACCGGCTCCTCAAAGCCGACGTCGTCGCGGATGTAGTAGAGTATATCGCCTCGTTCGTCGGCTGGCAGGGCATCCCACGCTGATTGGTCGATTTGGTGTGCCCGCCCCAGCTTGCTGTCGCCGATGAGAATGCGCACGGTTTGGGCCATGCGACCGGTCCACTCGGTGCGGCCGTCGTCGTCTTCGGAAAAGCCGGGCGTATCCGCGGAAGAAAACGCCATCGTCCGCTGGTCCGTATTGGGAGCTCGGGTTTGGCCAACCACCTTGAACTGGAGCACGCGGCTTTGGGCTTGAATGAGCTTCTGCTGGGGGGCTAGCATGACGCGGAACTGGCGGAAGGGGTCGCCCAAGGTCTCATCGACGAAGTGCAGCACTATCTTCTCGACCACGACCGCGCGACCCAAGTCGATCTCGATCCACCACTTGTCTGGAGTGGCCGCTAAGTCTGGTTCCCAAAAGGTGTCGCGGTCGCCGTCGACGATATGGGGGGCGAGGGCCTCGTTGGAACCTACCCGGCTGACGCCGACGCGCTGGATATAGTCGTACACCGGGAATGCGATTTTGTCTTTAGCGCCAAATTCGCGCGTTGATTCTACCCCCGTGCGTTCGTCGCGCAGGCTCAGGCTCACGGTTTTGCCGTCGCCGCTGAGGGTGGTATCGACGATGGTTAGGAGTCGGCCGTTGATGGGGATCTGGCTGTCGTTGCCGGGGAAGCGTTCGAAATCTCGGTCGAGAAATTTGATCAGTTGCTCGGCCTTGCTGAAGGTAAAGCTGCCGTCCGTTTCCAAAGTCGGGGTGCGTTGAAGATTCATAATCGCCCGGTCTGCCTTGCGGATGCCCGGTTGGTCCACAGGTTTGGCAAATACCGCGCGGTCTTCGGCGATGATGTTGTACACGTGGCGAAAGAAATGGGGCTTGACGATCCCGTCTGGATGCACATCGACCACGTGGGAAGGCCCGGTCCAATGTCGCCAGTAGGAAGCCTTATCGACGATGATGCGGTCATCCTGCAGACGGTGGCCTAAGGGCGCCTGGGCACTGACTTGCTGGAGGGCCAAACACCCAAAAGCTAAGGCCCAAACCCGGCTCCAACGGCTGTATCGCTTGCGGTTCATGGAGTTTCTCCAAGTTGTGCGACCGTTTAAAAGGCGGTGAGAAAATCGTCGGGTAGGGCCGCAGCTAATTGCTGTTGGTCCACTTGAATCTGATCGGCGTATTGCTGGCGCAGGGTTTCTATATAGGCTTGAAACCGCTCCCGCTCCTCGGCCCGGCGCAGCATGTCGTTAATCTGCCGACGGACTTGGGCAAAAGGCATGCGTTCCCCCTGCTGGCGACGGACGATCTCGAATACGGAGAAGCCATCGTGGACTTGCACCGGCCCGACTAACTCGCCCGGCTGCGCGGCTAGGATATGGGGTACCAAGTCCGAAGTTTTCTCCATGGGAAAGATGCCGCTCCGCGCCCGCGCTCCTCGGCGTTTGCTGCGCTCTTGGGCTAGGGCGACGATGTCGGCCCCTGCTTCGATTTGCCGCCGCACGGCTAGGGCTTCTTCTTCGGTCTCCACCAGCACTTCGGCCACGTCGATCTGGTCCCGGCGACGGAAGCGCTCGGTCTGCTCGTCGTAGTAGCGGCGCACGGCCTCTGGGGCGATGGTGATGGATGCCACTACTCTTTGCTGGCGCAGTTGGCTGAGAACGACCTCTTCGCGCAGTTGCTGCCGCACTGCTTCAAGGGCCTCGCGGTCAATCAGCTCCTCGTGGCGGGCCGCGGCGGCAAAGAGGTAGGGCTGAAGCAGAAAGCGCTCGGCGAGTTGGACCAAGGCGGCGCTATCAGCTAGGGCGTTGATGTTGCGGTTTTTGAGTTGGTCGAGCAGCTCACCTAGGGGCACTTGGCCGCCCGCAAACTTGAACAAAGGCGTCCGTTTTTCCTCTGGTGTCAGTTCCAAGGCCGCCAACGGCTGGCCTTTTTCCAGCAGAAGGTGCAACCCTGGTTCGTGGAGATTCCAGTCGTATTTGTCGGCCAATTGTTCGGCCCGGGCCGTCCGCGCTTCGCCGAGCCTTTCCTCTTGGAGTTCTTGGAGGATTTCGTCCCGGAAGTCGAAGTAGGATACCGGCCGTTCCTCGGTAAAGCGCACGACGCAAAAGCCTGCCGAGTGGGGCAGTACGGGCGATAAGACCCCTAATGGCAAATCGTAGAACAGCGAATCTGGGAGGCCCATGCGGCGGATGGATTCCACCCGGAGCCAGCCTAGTTCGCCTCCGTTGACTGCGTCGGGTGTAATGGAGTAGCGGGCGGCCACTTCGCCAAACGGAGTGCCGGCGGCCAACGCAGCTACGGCTTGTTCTAGTTCCGGGCGCGCCTTGGCCATAATGCCCCACGTCATCCGTTCGATCGTGCGGTGAAGATCCTTGCGTTCGAAGCGCTGTTTGATCTCATCCTCTTCAACGAGGGGCGGTTGCACGGGTTTGCGTTTGAGATAGAGGGCGACTAAGTGCCGACGGATTCTGCGCTCTAGTTGGCGCTGAACTGCGGCCGCGGTGTCCAAACCGAGGGCTTGGGCTTCCAGCCACATGAGGTGGTAGTCGATGAGAGGTTGGAGGTACTCGCGCCGCGCTGCCGGGCCTTCTTGGCGACTCCGCTGGCTTTCGTTCAGCCCTAGGACGTAGGATCGAAGATCCTCGGCGGTGATGGCGCGGGTACCGATCTGAACCACGGTGGGGGGGGCCTGCTCACCACAGCTCCACAAGAAGGCTCCGATCAGGGCGCAAGTTATAGTAGCGATGCGTACTCTGTTCATGTTAGTAGGCTATGTATAGGGGGTGTGCCTGCAGGTCGTCGCCCAGGTCCCCGGCCACGGTTATGCCCAACAAGTACACGCCTGGGGGGACGAGCTGGCCGTCAGTAGTGCGTCCATCCCAAGTAAGGGCGTAGCGACCGTTGCTGAGCGCCGTCCGCTGTAGGGCGTGTACCAGCCGGCCCGACAGATCGTACAGGCGCACCGCAACGGCACTGGCCTTGGTCAGCGCTAGGATGTTGTAGGCGATAGCGACTTGGTCGTTGATCCCATCGCCGTTGGGCGTAAAGGGATTGGGCGTTAGTTCGAGGGCATCAATCAGCCGTTCGCTGCGGATTATCGAGGGACTGAGCACCGTGGTGCCGGAGCGGGTGGTTTGGTCCTCGTCCTCCAAATCGGCGCTATTGCCCGAGGTGGCGTTTTGAAACGAACCGGGTTCGCTCGACAGCGAAGCCTGTCCGCGAAATTCGGTGCTGAAGGCCAGCACAGATGCGCGAAACCGGATTTTCAGTAGGCTGCCATCGGCTTGGATAGGCGGAAAGCGCACGCTGAAGTAGTCCTCTGCAATGGCGTTGATGGCAAGCCCCGAACCGCCAGCCGTATCGCCTTGCGCAAAGGCGTGGGAGGCGACTAGCTGACCTTGGGCATCGAGAATTTCTACCTGTTCCACCTGTTCCACTCGAATGGGGGTAGTTATCGCAAAAGTATCGAATCCCAGTAGGTCCGGCGAATTCATGCGCATCCGCACGGCATAGGTAAAGGACGTAGAGGTTGAAGCCTCCACTTGGCGAGGGAAAATCTCGGCGACGAATTCGTCGGCCAGCGGTGGAGTCAGGTACGAAAGGGAGATATGTTCGAGGCGGCGCGCCGATTGGATATCGTTGCTTTGAGCGCTGACGCGGAACTGGAGGAAGTGCCGCGGCGAAGGGGAGATGATCGGAGTGCCTTGGGGGGACGTGCCCTCGTCGAGCGGATAAGGAGGGCTCCAGGGGCTCCAATTTTCCAGATCGTCCTTGATCGAGCCTTTGGACCACGTGACGCCATTATCATCTACTAATGGGAGCCGTTCGTACTCGTCTAGGCGCATGGGCTCGGTGGGCTCGGCAATGGAGAAGGGAATCTCGGGGTCGGTGCGCTTGTCCGTGCGCTGGCGGTGAAAAACAAAAGGCGTGTCGTCATTGCCGCTGCGCGTGGAAATCAGCAGGCTGGACTGGGCCGAGTCTCCCACGGCTTTTTCCACCCAGCGAATGTGACCCCAAGCCGCAAGGCCCGTGGCGAAAATATCCGAGAAGTACGAAGCCGCGGGCAAAAAGCCGGTGCCGTAGATTTCGACCTCGTCTATTTCAAAGGGGATGGGCGTGGCCGAGCGCAGGCGGAAAGAGCGGATATAGCGGGGCGGATCGAATTCGATGTCAACGACGGGTTTGGTGTTTTGGGCTTCTTCCACTATGGGCGCGCCCCACACGGGAAAACCATCGGCCGTGAGATTGAGGCCGTCGTTGACGAACAGCTCAAATGCGCGCAAAAAGTCGTTCTGAAAGGCGGCTGTGGGCGCGGGATGGACCGTATTGCGCGGATAGAAGCGGAAGCGATTGACGCCGAAGCGGGCCCCTAAGTCGCCGATGATGAGAGTGCCGCGCACGTCGCCACTTTTGCGCTCAAAGGCTTGAGTCTCACCGCCCGCTAGGTCGCTGAGGATTTCGGCGAGGGCTTCGGTGAGATCCTCGCGGGTGAAGTCGGTGGTGAAGCGCAACACCGTCGGGGCGGCTATAGTGCCGCCGCGTTCGAGGGCACCCGAAGCGATGTTTTCGCCCTCTTGCAGTTCCCGGGGCGCTAAGACTCGCTGGGAAAAGTCGATGAGTTCGCCTGGGGAGTTGCCTATTAGCACTGCGTTGGGATCGACCAAGCTGCGGTACTCTGGGTCCAGCGTACTGATAGCAGCACCGGTGCCATCCCAGTCAATAGGGGCGTCCAAGCCCACGCTAAGCGTATCCAAGGCTCCGACCGGGGCCGTGAGGACGAGGGCTGCTAGGCTGTGAGCAAGTAGGCTTCTCAACACGCTCAGGCTCCTAGTAGGCGACCGAAATGGTGCCGACTTGTTCTTCTGCACCTTCGTCGGTATCTAGCCGAATGCGGTAGATATAGACGCCTGGGGACACCAGACTGCCGTCGGATCGGCGGCCGTCCCAGGAGTACTCTACTACTCCGGTTTTGATCTGCGTGGTAGCCAAGGTCTGCACCTCGTGGCCCGATAGGTCGTACAGGGCCACTTGCAGGGGCCGGCGCGCGACCACTTCGCGCACGTCAAAGGAAAGTTGCATGGTATCGTTGACGCGGTCGTTGTTGGGGGTAAAAGGGTTGGGATGCACTCGCACATCCGTCAACAGCCGACCACCTACGCGGGTGCGCACGGCCAGCACGTCGCCACCGTAGCGGAAGGTGGCGTTGCCCGGCTGTACGCGCTGCTTGATGCGGTCGGGATCATCGCTGTTGTACACCCAGCCGGCAAATTCAGTGCCGAAGCGCAGGACCGGCACTTGGAAGGCGACCTCCACTTGCTTGAAGCGATCAGTCTCCGGGTCTGACAGCTTGCGGTCTAGCGACACGATGAAGCGGTCGGTCAGCACTTGGGGCGGGAAGGCCGCCAGATCGACCTCCACGCCGCCGATTTTGACGTGATAGACGGTGTCAACTTGGGTATGGGTGCCGATCTCGAGTCGGTCAAAGCCCGTGTCGCCGGTCTGGAAATCCGGGCGCACCACGTACGTGAAGTGCTGGGAGCGGGCGTCGTCGACTTCGATCGGCCAGATCTCGCCCAGTAGGGCGGAAGCCGACAGGGAATGGGCTAGCTGAAACTGTAGCTCGTCGAGGCGAGGGGCCTCGGTTTCAGTGGCAAACAAGGTGACCTGCAACTGCATGTAGCGCCGTGGAGAGGGCGACTGGAGGACCGTGCCGTCGGCCCAAGCGGCCGCCTCCTGAGCGTGGTCGCGCAAGCCGTCCTCAAAGTCGTAGGGGGGCGACCAAAAGCTCCAGTGGTCGCGGTCGTATAGCGGGGGTTCGCGCTCGCGGACGGGCAGGCTGAAGTGCTCGTCAAAGCTAATTTCCTCGGCCTCGCCGGTAATGGCGTTGGGTTCCCAGTAGATGTGGGGGTTGTGGTCGGTGCCCGTGCGGGTGCGGATTTCGACTTGGGTGCCGGGGGGGCGCTGGCCACTCCAGCGAATTTTGCCCCAGTTGATGGGTTGGCCAAAGTCGAGGATGTCGGTTAGGTAGCGGGCTTTGCGCACAAAGCCTTGTCCGTAGATTTCTACCTCGGCGATTTCCCAGTCGCGCACCGGGTCCAAGGCGCGGATGGCGACCCAGCGGATGTGCCGCAGGGGAAAGCGAAAGTCGACCACCACATCGAGGTTTTCGCGTACGCTGCGCAGAATGCTATAGGCCGAATCGTTGCTCACCCGATAGCCGCCGAGGCCGGCCGAGGAGAGGACTTTGTGCCAGCGCAATCCTTTGGGGACCGCGAAGGCATCGTCGGCTATGGGAGCGCTGTTGTCAGCTATACCTATTTCGTACCACTCGAGAAAGTTGGCGGCAAAGCTCTCCTCGCCAAATGTGTCGGGATCGGGCTTGGGCTCGGCCATAGCGGCGATGATATGGGCGTCTTCGGTCTTGCTGAGCCGGGGATAGAAGCGGATGCGATTGATGGGCATTTCAGCGCCGAAATTGGTAATGGTATTGTTGCGGAAGCCGCGTCCCACCCCCGGAGGTGCTCCTATGCGCTGGACGAAGATGCGGAACATGGCCGTGGTGCGGTCGCCGTCGTAGGCCCGCAGAGTACTGGGCAGAGTCATGCCCATGAAGGCCGAATTCTCGCCTTGGGTGACGCGGATATTGCCGCCCAGATCGTGAAAGGGCACTTGGCTCTGGCCATTTTGGTCCCAACTGACGATGTGGGTCAGGTTCAAGTTGGGGTCAACCCAAGACGGAGTCATGGCCCCATCGGCGTAGTTGATCAGGGTATCGGCACCAATCCACTGGGGGGACGTACCCACTGACTCGGTTCGCACTACTTGGCCGTCGGTGCCGTACACGGTGTAGAAGCCGCCTTCTTCGCCTTCCAGAGCGAGGGGGATGGTCCAGGGATTGCCGTCCTCTCCGCCCAGCGCGAATTCGGCCCGATCGCCCGGTGCCGGACTCGCCAGCGCAACGACCAGCCATAATACCCCGTGTTTTCTCATGCAGTCCCCTTTGGCGAAGAACTAAAAAAAAGCCCGTGTTCCAGCGTGGAACACGGGCTTCCGAGAGTTGCCCTCTAGCTGGATTGAGGTGATTCCAGCGGAGACGCCACCTACTTAAAGTGGGACTTAATGCGGCCCCAGCTATCGTCCTCGACTGCAGTAGAAGCGACAAAGGCCGGATCCGGCTCGGCTAGGAACCAATCGTTGACAGACGAACAGCAATTATCAAGCGTGCTCCAGTAGCCGCAGCAACCGGGGGTGCGATAGTTGTTGAAGTCGCCGTCGTTGTCGATCTGGACGATGGAAATGTGGATGATCTGACCTTCTTCCAGATCCCATACCTCCAAATCGTCGGGCTGGTAGCCGCCCTCTAGGCCTACGGGGTACGAGCCTATGGGCGTGAGACCCATTTCGTAGTAATAGGTGCTCTCGCCGAATTCGTCGCCATCCCAAGTGTAGTTGAATTCGAGCCAATCAGTGCCGGGCCATATCCACTCGGTGCCGGTCAAATCGCCCGGCCGCAACCAGAACCAGTCGCCGAGGGTCGGATGGATGGGCACCGCGAAGTTGTAGCGGGAATTGATGCCGATGTTTTCGTCGTTGATGTCGACGTAACCGCCGTCATCGGCATAGGCGTCGTGGTTATAGGTAAACGACACCTCCCACGAATCGTCCTCGCTCCAGTGGCTGGTGCGGTCCATGTTGTGTTCGTCGTCGAAGGTCTGGGTGGCCATATAGATCTTGTTGTCCGTCTCGTTCCAGCCGACCCGGTGCAACATGCTGAAGTCAGTGACGTCCCAATCGGCGTTGGTCCAGCCTTCGGGCACTAGGCCGCGGGCGTCGTTGAAGACCGAGTTGTCGATGCCATAGGAAGCTGGCACCCCGTCCCAGTCGCCGTGATTGCCGTCAATGGTGGGGGTAGCCCCGTCGGGAAACTGGACGACAAACCAAACCGTGCCGGCATCCCAGTGCGCTTGGCCCGTATTGGGCAGGGCCGCTAGGGCGAGAACTGCAAAGAGAATAGCAATGCGTTTCATGAACCAACCTCCTTTGGATGAGTTCGATGAAATAGAAAAAGTGCCTCGTGCCTGCAAATTTTTATATAGAATACGGCGAATGCGCCGCAAGCTCAAGCAAAAAGTGAGCGGGGTTCCGTTAGTAGTAGAGGGGGATGCGGTTGCCCACCATGCCGGTAAATGCGTCGATGACCAGCCAGATGCCGCCGATGACGATGTGGCCCAAGGCAAGGCCCAAGAAAAACGGCAGGGTCTGGCGGTACAAACTCACTCCCCCGTACTTGAGCACCAAACTCTTAAAGAGCCAAGCTAGAAAAAGCGTGAACCAAATCCCGTCCATTACCCGGCCGTGACTCACCAAGAACCCGAGGGGATGGAACGGCCACCACAAAAACTGATGCCGGGCCACAAGCAGCAGTCCCATAATCAGCCCGCCCCCGCCCATCCACAAGTACCCGCTCAGGCTGGGACCGGTGGGATTGGTGATCTTTTCGAAGGCAAAGCGGGACGGCTCTTCGGAGTAGTGTTGGGAAATGAGCAGGTTCATCGAGCCGTAGCGGTAGGCGAGGTAAATGGTGAACCACGCCGACAGGACTAAGGCGATAACCATGGCCAATCCCACGGCCCATGTCAGGCGGCGCTGCCCGCTTTTCAATTCGCTGCCGAGGCGCAGGCCGTGGGCCAAGGGGGCCATCATAAAAACCAACAGGTCGCCGCACCACACCATGGTGTAGCCGGTGGCGATCATGCCTTTTACGCCCAATGCTGGCACGCCTACGCTGGACACGGCAAAGCCCGCCGGGATCATATTGGCCTTGAAGATCGGCAGCCCAGTCTCGGAAATCACTCGGGCTAGGCCGATGAAGATGACCAAGCCAGCAAAGAGGAAAACCGGGACAATCCAAGCGGGAATGCCGGTCTGCCACAGCCAGAGCCACAGGCCGGCAATGCCACAAGCTGCGCCGCAAACGGCGGCCCGATAGGACATGATCTCGTCGCCGTCTTCTACTGGAGCGTCCCGGTGCCAAGCCTTTTGCAGGACCCGTTTGAAATGGGGCCGGCCCACCCACAGCCCCGAGAGAACCAAGACGATGAGGGCCCCCATCATCTGGTGCCCCATGCCCGGTTCGGTCCACCAGCCCAATTCGGCTTGGGTATCTTGCAAACCGTAGTAAAACAGCAGCCCTTCTTGTAGCTGGTGTAGCAAATAGAAAAACCACAAGCTGAAGCCGATTTGAGTATTGATGAAATAACCAAAGCCCAGCATGAGAAAATTGAGCCCAAAGGTGAGGAAAATACTCTGGCGAAATATGTCGACGGAGGATCTGAGGACGACTTGGGGAAACCAGGGGAAATAGTTGTGCAGAGCAAAAAAACTCATAAAGACCACCGGGATGGCAAAGCCGATCCACATGGCCCAACTGCGGAAAAAGGGCTTTAACAGCCGGCCTTGCGGATCGTCGGCCATCATGGCCAGCGGCACCTGCATGAGCGGGTAGATCAGGCGCTCGTGTTCGACCCACTGGCGGCGCAAGATGACGCTGAGGCAGGTCACAGCTAGATACAGGGAGCAGTAGAGCAGCAGCCAAGCTCCCAAAGGAGGCAGCCAATGCGCCCAAGGGATACCACTGCCGCGACTGGCTCCTTCGTAAAATGCTTTAACCGCTTCGGGGTTGGCTACCAAGATCCAGCTAGGTAGCCACGGATGGATTTGGCCGACCCAATCGTTTTCCGGAGTAGCGTAGTAGAAGGTGCCCGTAATCATGGGCATGAGCAGGCCGTTGACGCCTTTGGTGGGAATGGCCGCAGCCACCATCATCATGGTGAAGATGGTAATCAGTTCACCCCGCTGAAGGGCCCAGCCGCGCCGGCACCAGCCCAAGACCAGATGCAGGGTCAATAGCAGCACGAAAAACAGGAAAAACGCGATTGGGGTGGCCGAAGTCAGGGCCAGCGAAGTGCCTTGGATTAGCTGGCGCCCGTAGGGTGCGCCAATGGCAATGACGGCGCACAGGACGCAGCCGATGAAGATGCCGCGCCCGGTCACGTGGGCAGCAAGAGGAGATTGCGAACGCGACATGGGCTAGTTGGCACAGAGTAGAGGATGCTAGGCAATTGGTTGCGGATAGGCTACTAAGTTCTCCGCTAGATGCCAAATGCCAGACGCGGTTACGGCTGGCGGAACTCCG
>MKWU01002671.1_pt1 | contig 25793 bp, 19 predicted proteins | sample 809101 | NCBI WGS metagenome assembly MKWU01 (sample SAMN05860141, study PRJNA318959) | sponge metagenome | host: Aplysina aerophoba | place: Slovenia: Piran, Adriatic Sea, Gulf of Piran | collected 2013-05-07 | reverse complement strand
CGGAGTTGGAGGCTGCCGCCCGCGCGCTCGGCGCAGGGGCGGACGAGGTCGACACCTTCCTCCGCGGGCTGCGGGCGTCGCTGGGGCCGCCGTGGCAGGGGGATCCCGGTACAGCGCCCCCCGCAGCGCTCGCGGCCGCCGCGCGGGATCACGGCTGGCGCCTGCCCGAGGCTTGACGCGCGAGCTGCCGAGACGGTTGGACCGGCGCCGGGCTTTGGACCAGGCGTCTGCGCCGTAGAACGGTGCAGACGCCTGGCAGGGTTGGTTTGGCACCAGGCCGAGCCGTCAGGCGACGAATGGTGGGCTTAGGCCCGCGCCGGGCGTTCGACGCGCGCCGCGGCCTGCTCGACCTTGTCCGCCAGGCGCCGCTTGTAGTTCGCCAGCGTCTCGGCGAGGCCGGCGTCCCCGGTCGCCAGGATCTGGGCCGCCAGCACGGCCGCGTTCACCGCCCCGGCCTTGCCCACCGAAACCGTGGCGACGGGCACGCCGGGCGGCATCTGCACCGTGGCCAGCAGGGCGTCCCAGCCCTGGAGCGGCGACGAGTCGATCGGCACGCCAATCACCGGCAGGGTCGAGTGCGCCGCCACGACGCCCGCGAGATGAGCCGCCGCCCCGGCTCCGACGATGAAGACCGCCACCCCGCTGGCGGGGGCCTCGTCGATCAGGCGCCGCACGCGCTCCGGGGATCGATGCGCGGACGCAACCGTCATGTGCGAGGAGACGCCGAGCTCGTCGAGAACGTCCACCGCGCGCTGCATGACGCTCGCGTCGGAATCGGATCCCATCAGTATCTGGACTCTTCGATTCGCCATACCTGCTCCTGCCCGGCGCCCGCCGACGCGGGCCCCCCGCGTCGAAACCGGTCCCCAGCGGTATCGGCCCCCTTCGTTCCCCCATCCCGGCCCCGCCCCGGCCCCCGCCGACGCGGGCCGCCGCTCTGCCTCCCGCGGCGAGGCGGCGCCGTGCCACGGCGCTGATTCCTACCCCTCGGCCTCGCGCACCGCGCGTCCGATGTCCCGTCGCGAGAAGCTGCCGTCGAACGAGATGAGGTCGACCGCCTCGTACGCGCGGTCGATCGCCTGCCCGAACGTCCGTCCGCGCGCGACCACGGTCAGCACCCGGCCGCCCGCGGTCACGACCGCGCCATCCTGCCGGTCCGTCCCGGCGTGCACGATCAGGGCGCCGGGGACGGCCGCTGCCGCGTCGAGGCCCGCGATGGCCCGGCCGGTGGCGTAGGCGTCCGGATAGCCGCCCGAGGCGACCACGACGCCGACGTGCGGCTCGGCGGTCACGCGCCACGCGGCGCCTTCCATGTTGCCCCGCGCCGCGGCCCGGAGCACGGTGGCCAGACCGCTCTCGATCATCGGCAGCACGACCTGCGCTTCCGGATCGCCGAGGCGGACGTTGAACTCGATGACCTTGGGCCCCGCGGCCGTCAGCATCAATCCGACGTAGAGCGCGCCGCGGTACTCGTGGCCTTCGGCCCGCATTCCGTCGAGGGTCGGCGTCACGATCTCCCGCACGACCTGCTGCTCGAGCGCCGGGGTCAGCAGCGGGGTCGGAGCGAACGCGCCCATGCCGCCGGTATTGGGGCCCCGATCGCCGTCGGAGACCCGCTTGTAGTCCTGGGCCGGTGGAAGCGGCAGTGCCCGGCGGCCGTCGGAGACGACGAAGAACGACACCTCGGGCCCGGCAAGACACTCCTCGATTACGACGCTGGTGCCGGCATCGCCGAACCGCCGCTCCACCATCGCCTCGCGCACCGCCGCCTCGGCCGCCGCCCGGTCCGCGGCCACCGTCACTCCCTTGCCCGCCGCCAACCCGTCCGCCTTGACGACGACGGGGAACCCGAACCGGTCGCCGGCCCCGGCGTCGCGGGCCCCGCGCCCCGCCGCCTGGGCCCCCGCCCGGCCCGCGGCCACCGTCCCTCCCTGGCCCGCCGCCAGCCCGTCCGCCTTGACGACGACGGGGAACCCGAACCGGTCGCCGGCCACGGCGTCGCGGGCCTCGCGCTCCGACGTGCAGACCGCGTGACGCGCCGTCGGAATGCCGTGGCGCTGCATGAACGCCTTGGCGAACGCCTTGCTCGACTCGAGTCGCGCGGCGGCGCGCGACGGACCGAAGAGCTCCCGGCCGGCCGCCGCGAAGACGTCGCCGACGCCGTGCGCCAGCGGCAGCTCCGGACCGATGATGGTGAAGTCGACGCCCTCGGCCTCCGCGAGCGCGAGCAACGCCTGCGGGTCGCCGGCGTCGGCCGCCACGCAGCGCGTCCTCGGCTCCGCCGCGATCCCGGCGTTGCCCGGGGCGCAGACGACCTCGCGGCACTCCGCATCGCGGGCGAGGGCGGCCACGATCGCGTGCTCGCGCGCGCCGCCTCCGATCACCAGCGTCTTCATCTCGCCAAATGTCTTCATCTCACATGGGGAGCGCAGGAGAAGCCCCGCCGGGCCGGCGCCGGTTTGACGCCGCGCCGGCTTTGGACCTACGATCACTGGCTCGCGACCGGTCGTAGCGTAGCATGGCGAATTCGTCGCCGGCGCCGTTCGCGGGCCCAGGAAAGGCGGCGGAAGGGAGTTGCAGCGGGAGTGGCCGAAGTCAGAGTGCAGGAAGGCGAATCCATCGAGGGCGCGTTGCGCCGCTTCAAGCGCAAGGTCCAGCAGGAAGACATCATCAAGGACATCAAGAAGCACTCCTTCTATCTGAAGCCTGGCGACAAGCGCCGGGCGAAGCAGGCGCTTGCGAGGAAGCGCTCGCGGAAGAAGATGCGCCGGGAGGCCGAGTGACGTCATTCCACCCCCGAGCGGGCGGGTTTCGACATCGAGGAACGCGTGCTCCATCCGAGTAAGCGCTTGATTACAAGGGGTTTCTTGACACTCGCCAGCGCCCGTGGTACGGTCGCGACGGTGACAGGCTCGAGGTGGTGGCGTCGGGCTCCGATGACCGCTGAGGAGTCTGCGCCGTAGAGTCGCGCCACGCAGGGATTTCGCGCCAGCGCAGACTCCTAACGCGCCCGTCAGGGGGGCGCGTCGGCGGGGGAAGACAGGAATGAAGATTGAAGAGCGCCCGACGGGCGACGTGATGATTCTGGACCTGAAGGGAAAGCTGACCATCGGTGATGGCGACGAGTTGCTCAAGGACAAGATCAACAGCTTGGTGCAGCAGGGCTACACGAAGTTGATCCTGAACCTGGCGGACGTTCCCTATATCGACAGTGGCGGCCTCGGACAGGTTGTTCGAACCTTCACGACCGTCAAGCAGCACAACGGCAGCCTCAAGCTCATGAACGTCACCAAGCGCATCGAGGATCTGCTCGCCATCACGAAGCTGCTCACCGTGTTCGACGTCTTCGAGACGGAGCAGGACGCGCTGCAGAGCTTCTCCTGATCTCCACGTGCGATGCCGAGCGCGCGTGCGCTCCGGTACGCACCGGCCGAACAGGCACGCCGCCCGGTCGTCAACGCCTGTCGGCATGCTCCGCGGGAGCGGCGGCCGGAGCCGCCTGTCGGGTTCGACGGCTTAGGCCCCGCGACACGATACCCGCGCCCGGTCAACGGCGCTGCCCTGGCGCTTGGGCGACACGATGTCCGAGTTCAACATCCGTTCCGAGTCGATCGATGTCGAACAGCTCATGGAGCAGATCCGGACTCGGATCCGCGAGAAGCGCGGCATCGACTATACCGAGCAGCAGGTCCGGCAACTGGCCGCGGTGAAGCTCGAGCAGTTCCTCGACCCCAAGCAAGTCCGCTCGGATCTGCTCGACCATTACCGTCGGCGCATGGAGGACCTTCCGGACCCCGAGGGGGAAGTGCCCGCGAGGCCCCCGCTGTTCGAGTTCGACGGCGACACCATCTATCGTTCGTCTCGCGGCGTGGTCGGGCGGGTCCTGTTCGGCATCCGCCGCTTGCTGCGGCCGGTGCTGAAGCTCTTCTTCAATCCGACACCCGTCGTCCACGCGCTCCATACCCAGCAGCAGATCAACGCGCAGGTGACCGCCCAGGTCAACTGGATGATGGAGCGGTCGGAGCAGATCGCGGCGAAGCTGAAGACGCGTGCCGAGCTGGACGCTCTCACCTACGAGCTGCTGAACAACCTCGTGGTGGAGATGACGCGGCTGTCGATCGACGTCAAGAACCACAAGATGCAGGTGGAGTCGATCGCCGGCCGGCTGGACTTCGACGAGCGGCGTTCCCGGGCCCTCGAGAGCGTCGTGGAGTACCGCACGCAGGTCGCGCCGGCCCGGGACGGCGATGGCGGCGGTGACGGCGACGAGACGGCGGTCTCGGAGAAGCGGAAGCGACGTCGCCGGCGTGGGCGGCGCCGCTCCAGCGCCAGGACGGCGGACGCACCGGCGTCGGAGGCTGGCGGGGGCCGGCGGGGGGGCGGGGGGGGGCGGCGCGGGGGAGGGGGTCGCGCCGGAGGCGCCCGCCGCCGGGCGTACGGCCGACGGCGCTTCCGGGGCGGAGCAGGCAGAAACCGAGGTCGCGGCGACCGAGCCGCCGGCCGGCCCGGTCGCGGGCGACGCGGGCGCCGACGTCACGGCGGAGAGCCCGCCCGAGGCGAGCGGGGCGCGGAACGGCGACCCCGATCCGGGCGATCCTACGGCGCGGTGAGACTCGCGGTCATCGTTCAGCGCTACGGCGCCGACCTCAACGGTGGGGCGGAGCTCCACGCGCGATACATCGCGGAGCGCCTCAACCGGCATGCGGAGGTCGAGGTCCTCACTACGTGCGCCCGCGACTACGTTTCGTGGCGCAACGAGTTGCCGTCCGGGTCCGACGAGGTCAACGGCCTCGTCGTGCACCGCTTCCCGGTGCGGCGGGAACGCGACCCGGGGGAGTTCGGGCGCCGCTCGGCGCACGTCTTCGAACGCGTGCACTCCCTCGCGGACGAGCTCCGCTGGCTGCGATCCGAGGGACCCGCGAGTCCGGCGCTCGTGCGCCGGCTCCGCCGGACCGCCGCGACCTACGACTACCTCATCTTCTTCAGCTACCGGTACTACCACGCGTACCACGGCATTCGAGCCGCGTCCCCGCAAGCCATCCTCGTCCCCACCGCCGAGCGCGACCCGGCCCTCGGACTCTCGGTCTTCGGACCCGTTTTCCGCGGCGTCCGGGCGCTCATGTACAACTCGCCGGAGGAGCGCGCCATCATTCAGGGTGTGTCGGCGAATCACGACGTCCCGGGGGTGGTCGTCGGGGTCGGCTCCGAGATCCCCGCGCGGGGCAGCGCGCGCCGGTTTCGCAGCCGCACGGGGATCCGGGGCCGCCTGATCCTGTACGTGGGCCGCATCGATGAGAACAAGGGCTGCGAGGAACTGTTCGACTTCTTCCAGCGCTACGCCGCCGAGGTATCCGACCAGCTTCGGCTGGTCCTCGTCGGGAGCGCCCTCATCGACGTGCCCTCGCACCCGCGCATTCACCATCTCGGCTTCGTCAGCGACGAGGAGAAGTTCGACGCGCTGGCGGCGGCCGATCTGCTGGTGATGCCCTCCTTCCTGGAGAGTCTCTCGATGGTGACGCTCGAGGCGTGGGCGATGCGGCTTCCCGTGCTGGTCAACGGGGCCTGCGATGTGCTCCGCGGGCAGGTCGTGCGCGCCAACGGGGGGCTCTACTACACGTCCTACGCCGAGTTCGCGGAGGCGCTCAACGTCATCGAGACCCACCCGGACCTCAGGGCGGGCCTGGCGGCGAACGGCCGCGCCTACTTCGACCGGCACTACACCTGGGGCACGATCGAGCGGAAGTACCTCTCGATGCTGGAGCGGCTGCAGGAGGAGGACAGCGCGGAGACCGCACGGCGCATCGAGGACCTTCCCTCATGGCTCGCACGCCGTCGGCGCGACCGGCCGCCGGCGCGCGAGATCGTCGACGCGCTTCCCACCGGTCCGGTGTTGGATCGCCCCGGCCCCGGCCCCGGCCCCGGCCCCGGCCCCGGCCGCCGGGCGCCGAGCCGGCGAAGAGCGGGCCGCGCGCGAGGCTGACTGCATGGAGCGCGGCCACCCGGTTGCGGTGCACCAGGTACTCGCGACGCTGGGCTACGGCGACGCCATCGGCAACGAGGTGCTGGGCATCCGACGGGTGCTCCGCCGGGCCGGGTACCGGTCGCACATCTACGTCCAGACGGCCGACCCGCGGCTCGAGGACGCCACGCGCGACTACCGGGAGCTCCGCGACGAGAGTCGGGCCGACAGCATCCTGATTCACCATTTCTCCCTTGGATCGCGGGCGTCCCGCCTGGCGTTCGCCCTGCCCGACCGCATGCTCCTCGTGTATCACAACATCACGCCGGCGGAGCATTTCATCGGCCTGCGCACGCCGCTCACGCGGTCGTGCTTCGAGGGGCGGCGCGAGCTTCGCGCCTATGTGCCGCGATGCGACCTTGCGCTCGGCGATTCCGAGTTCAACCGGGCGGAGCTGGCCGCCATGGGATTCCCCAGGACCGGCGTGCTGCCGGTGGTGCCGGACTTCACCCATCTCGACGTCGCTCCCGATCCCATGCTCGCGCGGGTCTTCGATGACGGCTGGACGAACATCCTCTTCGTGGGCCGCCTCATGCCCCACAAGCGCATAGACGACCTGGTGCGCTTCTTCCACGCCTACCGCCACAGCCACAATCCCCGCTCCCGGCTGCTTCTCGTCGGAGCGTTCGACGGCTTCAAGGCCTACCTGGGCGCGGTAGGCGAGCTCGTCGCCCGTCTGCGCGTTCCCGACGTGCACGTCATCGGGCACGTGTCCAACGAACAGTTGACGGCGTTCTACGACGTCGCCGACGTCTTCCTCTCGGCCAGCGAGCACGAGGGGTTCTGCGTGCCCCTCGTCGAGTCGTTCTACAAGCGAATTCCGGTCGTCGCGTTCGCGGCCGCCGCGGTGCCGGCCACGATGGACGGCAGCGGGGTGCTCTACGACTACAAGGATCCCCGTCACGTGGCGGCGCTGTTGCATGCCGTGGTGTCGGACCCGGTGCTGGAGGAGGAGATCCTGCGCGCGCAGGACGCCGCGCTCGACCGCTACATGAGCGCCGACTTCGCGTCGACCCTGCTCGCATTCGTGGACCGGATGGTCCGCGCACCTCGCGCTGCGCCTCCCCGGGTCACCGGGGACTTCTGGCGTCAGGTCGAGCGTTCCGAGGCCCTCGACGAGTTGCGCCACGAGCGCCCCTCCATCTACGGCGCGCTGCCGAAGGCTCCGGGGTCGGAGCGCTGGGAGGCGCCATGGTGATCAACCAGTGGGTGCCCGCGGCGCATCGGGGCGACGCGGTCGGCGACAGCGCGCGGCGGGTGCGCGACATGCTGCGGCGCCGCGGCCATCGTGCAAATCTCTTCGCGCTGACGGTCGACGACGAGCTTCGAGGAGATGTCCGTCCGTTCAGCGACCCGGCCGCGCGCGCCGGCGACGTCACCGTCCTGCACTTCGCGCTGCCGTCTCCGATGACGGAGGCGTTCGCGTCGCTGTCGGGCCGGCGCGTGCTCCAGTATCACAACGTGACTCCCGCTCGTTTCTTCGCCCCGTACGACCCGGCGCTGTTCCGCGTCGCCTCCATCGGCCGGCAGGAGCTCGCCAGCCTGGTGGGCCGCGTCGATCTCGCACTCGGCGACTCGGAGTTCAACCGGTGCGAGCTCGAGACGCTCGGGTTCGCGCCGACGGGCGTGCTGCCGATCGCGGTCGACACCGAGCGCATCACGAACGCGCGGCGGCAACCGGTGCTCGACGACATTCTGGACGACGATCTCACCAACGTACTGTTCGTCGGGCGCATCGCGCCGAACAAGAAGATCGAGGATCACATCCGGCTCGCCGAACACTACAAGCGGTACGTCGACCCCCATTTCAGGATGATCTTCGTCGGCCGCTCCGACGTCACGCAGCGCTACCACGCGACCGTCCGCGCACTGATTGCCGCCTACCGGATGCCGCGCGAGCGGTTCCTGTTCGCCGGGCCGGTTCCGGACGACGAGCTCGCGAGCTACTACCGCCATGCGGACGTCTACGTATCTCTCAGCGAGCACGAGGGGTTCTGCGTCCCGCTGGTCGAGGCGATGGCGGCCGACGTGCCCGTGCTCGCCTATGCGGCGGGCGCGGTCCCGGAGACGCTCGGAGGGGCGGGCATCTGCTTCGCGCCCAAGGACCTGGAGTACGCCGCGGAACTGCTCGGCCGCCTCGTGTACGATGACGGCTTGCGGGAGGCCGTCGTAGCCGGTCAGCGCCGCCGGCTGCTCGATTTCGCACCCGCCCGCATCGAGAGGGCGCTCGATCGGATGTTGGAGGAGGTGTGTTGACCACGCGCCGGTCGGCCGTTCCCCGCCGGATCACGTCCGGGCGCCGCGCCCCGTCGGATCAGCCGTGAAGATCGCCCTCATCGTCCAGCGCTACGGCACGGAGATTCTCGGCGGTTCCGAGTACCACTGCCGCCTCGTGGCGGAGCGCCTGTCCGTCCGCAACGACGTCGAGGTGCTGACGACGTGCGCGCGCGACTACGTCACCTGGGCCAACGAGTACCCGGAAGGGACGGATCGCGTGCGCGGCGTCACGGTCCGGCGGTTCGCCAACGCGCGCACGCGGGACATCGAGAGCTTCAACGCCTATTCCGACTGGATCTTCTCCCACCCCCACAGCAAGGACGACGAGGAGGAGTGGCTGCGGCAGCAGGGACCCTGGTGCCCGGCCCTGATCGAGCACCTCGAGCAGCGCCACGCGTCGTACGACGCCCTGGTCTTCTTCACCTATCTCTACGCGCCGACCGTTCTCGGGCTGCGCGTCGACCCCGCCCGGAGCGTCCTCGTGCCCACGGCGCACGACGAACCCGCGATCCGCCTCGACCTGTACCGCGACGTCTTCCGACTGCCCCGCGCCGTGGCCTTCAACACCGGCGTCGAGCGCGCCTTCCTGCGAGCGCGGTTCGACTTCGAGGCAGGCGCGGAAGAGATCGCGGGTTGCGGCGTCGATCTGCCGCCGTTCCCCACGGATTCGGACGAGAGCGGCGACGCGCCCGCGGCGGCGAATGACGATCGCCTGCGAGCCCCGCTGTCGGCCGGAGCGGCCTTCCGGCGCCGTCACCGGCTCATGCCCCCGTTCGCGTTGTTCGGGGGGCGGATCGACCGCGGGAAGGGGTGCGAGGAGCTGATCGAGTACTTCGGCGCCTACGCCGAGGCGCGGGGCGACGCGATGCTGGCCCTGATGGGGGTCAAGCTCATGCCTATCCCCCCGGAGCCGTACATCCGATTCGCGGGCATGCTCCCGGAAGCGGAGCGCCTCGAGGCGCTCGAGGCGGCGACCGTCGTTGTGGTTCCTTCACCGTACGAGAGCCTGTCGCTCCTCGCCCTCGAGGCCTTCGCGTGCGGCACCCCGGTGCTTGCCAACGGCAGGAGCGACGTGCTGACGGACCATTGCCAGCGCAGCAACGCGGGCCTCTACTACGCCGATCGGGAGGAGTTCATGGAGTGCCTCAAGCTGCTGGTCGACAATGCAGAAGTCCGGAGAGCCATGGGCCGCAACGGCCGGGCGTACGTGAGGACCCACTACTCGTGGGATGTCGTCCTCGGCAAGTACGAGCGGCTCATCGCAGCCGTGGGGGGCCGCACGACGGCGCGTGCGCCGCGGTCGAGGTCGAGCGGCCGGCGGACGCCGTCGCGCGGACGCGGCGGGTCCCGCCGCCGGCGCTGACTCTCAGTCGTCGCCGGTGGTCCGCTTGACGGGAGCGTTCGCGGGAAACCCCGCGGCCGAGCCCGGGGACGAGGCCGTCGCGCCGGCCTCGAGCCGCGGCGACGGCCCGCTGCCCGGCCGCTTGCGCCGCGGGCGGATGCCGCTCCGCTTGATCATCTCGTTCAGCGTGCTCGGCTTGACCTGCAGCAGCTCCGCCGCGCGCTTCTGAACGCCTCCGGCCGCTTCGAGGGCCTGCGTGATGAGGCGCGCCTCCACCCCCTCGACCACCTTCTTGAACGGCAGCCCGTCAGGCGGCAGGTCGACGTCGGGCAACTCGAAGGCGGGTGCGTTGAGCACCGAATCGGGGATGAGGTTGGTGCCGATCACGGGGCCGGACGCGAGCACGACGGCGCGCTCGATCACGTTCTCGAGCTCGCGGACGTTTCCTGGCCAGTGGTAGTGCTGGAGACGCGCGAGAGCATCGGCCGTCAACTCGAGTCCCGCCTTGTCGTTCTGGCGGCCGTACTTCTCCAGGAAGCTGTGCGCGAGCACGGGCACGTCCTCCCGCCGCTCGCGCAGCGGCGGGAGATCGACCACGATCACGTTCAGCCGGTAGAAGAGGTCTTCCCGGAAGATGCCGTCGTCGACGAGCCGCTTCAGGTCGACGTTCGTCGCCGCGATGATGCGGACGTCGACCCTGATCGTGTCGACGCCACCCAGCCGCATGAACTCGCGCTCCTGGATGACGCGCAGGAGCTTTGCCTGCGTGTCGAGCGGCACGGTCCCGATCTCGTCCAGGAAGATGCTGCCCCGGTCCGCAAGCTCGAACAGGCCCTTCTTGGGCGCCACGGCGCCCGTGAACGCGCCCTTGACGTGCCCGAACAGGTTCGACTCCAGCAGATCGGGAGGAAGGCTCCCGGAGTTCACGGGGATGAAGGGCCGTCCCGACCGCGGCGAGTTGTCATGAATGGCCCGTGCCACCAGCTCCTTCCCGGTTCCGCTCTCGCCGTGGATCAGGATGGTGGTGCGGCTCGGCGCCGCGCGGGCGATGAGGTCGAACACCTGCCGCATCCGCGGGCTGCGTCCTATCAGATTGGCGAAGCGAGGGGCGTCTGCCTGCAGGTCCCGCTGCGACTCGCGACTCGCGCCGGCGCGCTGCCGCCGGGTCACCGCGTTGCGGACGACGGCCAGCACGTCGTCGTGCTTGAATGGCTTCTCGAGGAAATCGAAGGCGCCGCGCTTGAACGCCTCCCGCGTATTGCCCGAGGTCCCGTAGGCGGTGAGCATGATGACCGGCAGGTGGTCGTCGAGGCGGCGGATCCGGCCGAGCGTCTCGAGGCCGTCGATGCCGGGCATCATTACGTCCACGATCGCCGCGTCGAACGACTCCGCCTGCGCCGCCGCGACGCCCTCCTCGCCCGAGTGCGCCAGTCGGACGCGGTAGCCCTCCTTGACGAGCAGCGACTCGAGGATCTCGCGCACGATCTCCTCGTCGTCGACGACCAGAATGGACGCGTTGCGCACGCTCAGACCTCACCCACCGTGCTTCCGGACTCCGGCCCGCCGGTCGCGTCGCCCGACGGCTCCGCGTGGCGTCCCGCCAAGCCTACAGGAGTCCGCGCCGTTCAGCGCCGACGGACTCCCGGCCGGGGCGCGTGCGGGTCAGCCGCTCCCCGTGGCCACTGCCCCGGAGCGCCGATCCGCCAGCGGCAGGCGGATCCGGAACCGGGTTCCACGTTCGGGCTGGCTGTCGCACTCGATCGTGCCGTGATGCTCCTGAATCATCCCGTAGGTGATGGAGAGCCCCAGACCCGTGCCCCGGCCGGCGGCCTTGGTGGTGAAGAAGGGATCGTAGATGCGTGAGAGGTGCTCGGCCGCGATTCCGGTGCCGGTGTCCCCCACCTCGACCACCGCCCGTCCGTCCGCCTGGCGGGTGCTGACGGTGAGCCAGCCCCCGGCGGGCATCGAGTCGCGCGCGTTCAGGAACAGATTGAGGAAGACCTGCTGAATCTTGAACTCGATCCCGTACACCACAGGGGGCGTCTCGGCCAGCATCCGCCGAATCCGGATGTTGCCGGTCTCGAGCTGGTGCTCGAGCAGCCCGAGCACGTCGTTGATGACGGCGTTCAGGTCGAGGGGGCCCTTCGCGTCCGAGGGGCGGGCCATGTTCAGCAGGCCGTTGACGATCTTGGCGGCCCGGAACGTCTGCCGTTCGATCTTCTCCAGCAGCCGCGTGCGCGGATCGTCGGGATCCGCCCCGTCGAGCAGCATCTGCGTGAAGCTCGAGATCCCGGTCAGCGGCGTGTTCACCTCGTGGGCGACGCCGGCCGCGAGCAGACCGATGGACGCCATCTTCTCCGAGATCTGGAGCTGCTCCTCGAGCTGCACGCGCGAGGTGATGTCCTCGACGATGATGGTCGTGCCGCCCTGACCGCCGTCCGGCGACTGGAGCGGCGCTGCGGCCGCGTTGACGAGCAGCGGCCGCGGCGGGTCGTGGCGAGAGACCAGGGGCACGCGGTACAGCACGCCGCGGGCCGGCGTTTCCGCCAGCGCCTGGCGCAGCCGGCGGACGAAGTCGACATCGAACAGGTCGTCGACACGAGCCCCGACCGCGGCCCCGCGCGAGACTCCGTAGAGCTCCTCGACGCGGGTGTTCCATCGCATGACCCGCTCGTCGACATCGAGCACGAGCAGCCCGTCGCTGAGCGAGTCGACGACGCGCTCGCTGAACTGCCGCATCCCGTCGAGCTCACGCGCTTTCGATTGCAGCCGGCCGTACAGGCGTCCGTTCTCGACCGCCATCGCCACCTGACCCGCCACCGCGCCGAGCAGGGTGATGTCCTCGCTGCTGAGCGGTCCGCCGCTCTCCTTGCGCCCGAGCGCCATCGCCGCGATTGTCGATCCCTTCGCGATGCACGGCACGAAGTAGTAGAGCCCGCGGTCCCGCCACGCGGCCACCTCCTCGCCCGGGTACTTCAGAATCGTGGCGGGGTCGTCGAGCAGCGCGGTGTGCTGGGCCACCAGGCGTCGCCCGATGGCCGAGGCGCGCGACAGCAGGGGCAGGGGCCGGTCGAAGCCGATCCATCGAATGGGGCGGAAGTCCCCGGCCGGGGCGGTCGCCGCCTCCGACGGGAGATCGCGGCTCAGCAGCAACGCCACCCGGTCGACACCGAGCGAGTGGGAGACCTGGTCCACGAGGCGCTCGCTGAGGCGTTCGAGATCGAGATCGGCGTTGAGGTCGCGCGCGAACCGCACCAGCGCTCGCCGATAGTCGAACCGATCCCGGTAGTAGGCTCGATCGACGAGCGTCTGGATGGCCCGCTTCACCGGGCCCGCGAGCAGCACGACGACCGCCGCGGTCAGCAGTGCGATGAGCGAGTCGTGGCCGTCGGAATCCTCGAGCACCACCTCCGACCAGAGGAGGTTGAGCGCCACGTAGATGGTCGCCATCGCGGCGACTACCGCCGCGTAGCCGAGGCTCCGCTTGACGATTACCTCGACGTCGCGAAGACGGTACTGGACGATCGCGGAGGCGAAGGCCAGCGGGACCAGGGCGAGCGGCAACGCGGTCAACTCGAGGCCTGCGGCCGGCGTGAATCCCAGCGCGTAGGGGAGGGCGTAGGCGCAGGTGAACGGCAGACCGCCGAGCACGGCGCCGGACACGACCCACCGGAGCTGGCGCCGCGCCGTGACCGACGTGACGCGGCGGAGCGCCGTGACCATCGCCGCGAGGCCGCCGATGATGCAGCCGGCCAGGTAGAGGTGCTGGAGCTCCCAGATGGTCTCCACCGTGCCGGTGAAGGCTCCGCCCCCGTCGGCCCGGAGCACCGCTGCCGCTTGCGCGACGCCGAGCAGCAGCGCCGGCGCGTACAGCGCCGGGAGTACCCGGATTCCGCCCAGCCGGCGCATCCATCCGGACGAACGCTCGGGAAAGACCAGTGCGAAGTGCAGGAAGAGCGGCGCGAGCAGCAGGACCGAGACCTCGTCCGCCCAGAAGAACACCCAGTCGAGCCGGTCCAGGCGGCCGCTGAACGAGAAGCCGAACACCCCGAAGAAGGCGACCGTCAGCCAGAAGAAGTGCAGGGTTGCCTGGTGGCCGGGCCGTCGGATGCGTACGGCGGCGCCGACCAGCAGGCCGAACAGGCCGACGCTGGCCAGGCCGAGGTAGACGGGAAGGCTGACGGCGGGCGTCCGCTCGACCGCCATCCGATAGGCCTGCGATTCGCGAAGCCGCAGGACGGTATACAGCAGCGGCGCCTCGCGGCCGGCCCCGCTGCGCAGGAGCGGGCGGAGGTCGGCATGCCTCTCGACCGGCTCGTCGTCGATGGCGAGCAGCACGTCGCCCGGTCGGACTCCGGCGCGCGCCCCTGCGGTGCCCGGTTCCACGGCGGCGGCGACGAGGCCCTCCGGGCGTTCCTCCCAGCGCACACCGTCGTCGACGGCCCGCCAAGTGGCCTGCACCGCGACGTTGGCGACCGCCAGGCAGCCGAGCACGGCCACGACGCCGACGCCCAGCAGCACCCGGGTCACCGTTCCGAATCGCCGCCGCGCTGCGTCGTCCTCAAGCACCGACATCTACGCGCACCACCACCTGCATCGTGTTCGAATGCAAAACGGGTGCCTTCGATTCGCGGAGTGGTACTGCCCGAGGGCGGGCACACTGTCCCCGCCGGCCGCGCGACGGGCCGGGCTCGCCCAACAATGTGGATCGGATTGACAAATTCTTGAATCGTCGGTGGCCGTCCCGGGAGCCCGGGCGATGCCCCGACGGACCCAAGGGTTGACGGCTCGCGCGCTCCGGCGGCGCGAAGGAGGCGGTCTCAGAAATGCACGACGAGACCGCCGACGAGCTGCGGCGGCGGATCGACCACGAGCAACTCGTCGTAGGTCGACGCACCGAACGCCGGATCATGGAAGAGGCTGCGCAAGGCGACGAGCAACTCCCACGTGCTGCCGTCGAACGGCGAGAACGGGAGCTGTTGCGTCACCTGCACATCGAAACGCGCGTGGACGCCCGAGCCCAGGTCGTCGCCGGTCATGCGCGCGAACGCGGTGCTGAGGCGGCAGAGCGCGAACACGCGCGTCGCAGTCTCCGGCACCGTGGCTTCGATGGTCGTGGTCACGTCGTGAAACCGATCCCCGCCCCCCACGAGCAGGCCGGCCAGGGCCGTCGAGCTTCCGAAGCCGGGCCCGGGAGACCAGTCGGCGCGAACGACGGTGTAGTCGATCGCCGCGCGCAGGCGCTCGCTGTCCCCGTGGTTGAACCGGATGCCCCATCCGTCGGCCAGCACGCCCTTCATGCTCGCCAGCCGATAGTGACCGACCGGAGCTGCGAACGCGTCGAGGAAAGAGGCTCCGGTCACCCCGAACAGGGTGACGAGCTGGCCCCCGACGTCCTGCTGGAAGCGGCGCACGCCGAGCGCGGAGGCGCGGCCGATATCGCGCTCGAGTGCGACCTCGATGTGCCGGGTCCGCTCGGCCCGCAGCGGGTCGACGCCCGACAGCGACGCGAACGTCCGTTCCGGCGGCAGCCAGACCCCGGAACCGGGCGGCAGGAACTGCTCCGCCCCCGGCGCCGTCATCCTGCGCGACAGGCCGACGCGCACGCGAGTCCGGGCAGTGGGGGCGACGGTCAGGTGGGCCTGGGGGCTGAACAGCCGGCCGTCCTCCAGATAGCCGTAGCCGGCGAGGTCGGCTCCGTAGCGCAGGGTGACGTGCGGGGACGGCGTCCAGGTGTCGAACGCGCGAACGCTCGCCACTTCCCGGCTGGGGCGTCCGCGCCCATCCGCCCCGAGCGGCGGCGCGGGCTGCCCGGAGGCGGCGTACTGTTGCCGGCTGTAGGAGAGCCTCAGGTCGAGGTCGTGATCGTCGCGCGGGTTGCCGGCGAAGCGCCCCGACAGCGCCCAGGCCGACGCGTTGCCGGCGGTCATGTTGACCGCGCCTCGAACTGCCCACGCGGCTGCACCCTCGGTCACCGGGGCAACCGAGAAATAGGCGATCTGTCCGGGCGGTACCCCTGCCGCCGACCGCCACCGGAGCGGCCCGTCGAGCGTTGCCCGCGTAAGAAACTGCACCTCGCCGGAGACCGGCAATCCGCGGACGAAGTCCGTCATCGGCCCGCGACCGAGCGCCATGTCGCGGCGGTCCGGTTCGATCCGGGCATCCGGAGCCGGCTCCCAGGTGCGGCTCTTGAGCACGCTGCGCCGAGCCCGCCGCAGCCGCCAGAACTTCGCCTCGACGGGGCCGGAAGGGGCCGCCGCCTCGTCCTGCGGGTCGGAATCGCTGCGGCCGGCCGACCCCTGCCGGGAGCTCTCCGCGGGGACACCGACCGGGGCCCCGAGCCCGGTTCCGGCCAGGCGGATGCGCGGGGCGGGAGGGCGAGCGGGAGCGCGCCGCAGTTGCATCTCGCCGACGAAGGTGTCGGAGTCGGCTCGGACGTCGACGACCCGTCGGGAGGCCGCGAAACCGGCCCGGTGGGCTCGAACCAGGTATCTCCCCGGAGCCAGGGCCTGGAAGGTGAACCCGCCCTCGCCGTCGCCCAGCACGAGCGTGGTTCCCGACGGGCCGGAAGCCGAGACGAGAACGCGGCCGAGCGGCGTCCCGACGCGGTCCGTCACGACGCCGCTGACGTCCCCGGCGCCGTCGGCGGGACCGGCGGCGGCTGCCGGGCCCGTCGCCAGCAGCGCGCCGGCCACGGTGACAAGCCGTACGATGCCCCCGACGGGCAGGGGCGCCCCCGCCGCACGCCGGCCCCGCACTGGCTACCCCCCCACGCTGAAGGCGACGTTGTGCGTCACGACCGATCCGGACGTGTTGTCGGTCACCTTGATCTCGAGGCGGTAGCTGCCCGCGGGGAAGATTGAAAGGGGAATCTGCTGCCCGGCCACGATCTGGTGCCCGATGGTCAGGTCGAAATCCGGGGGCAGGGTCTGCCCGTTGAACTCCTGCGGGCTCGTCCGGTTGAAGAACTCCTCGCCGTCCGCCGTCTGCTGGTGGAAATCGAACTCGACGGTCACGTTCGGCTTGGCTCCATCCTGCACGCCGGCGTTGTAGACGAAGAACAGCGGAGCGAACTGCTCGTCGCGCTCGAAATCCAGCTCGAACTTCGGAACGATCTCGAACGGGCCGAGCGCATAGGGCCTCAGGACCTGCTGCTCGGGCGTGAGCTGCATGGCCAGCGGCTCGATCGCCTCGGCGATCAGGATCGTGCTGAGCTGCAGATCGGGCGTCCAGAAGTCGGGAACCTCGACCTCCTCGCGCAGCAGCAGGACGGTCGGGTCGTCCTCGCGGTCGCCGTCCGCGCCCGCGCTGTCGCGAATCGCGACGTAGACGTCGTAGGTGCCGCCGGGAACGGTGAACGCGCGGCTGATCCGCACCACGCCATCGGATTCCGACACGTCGACGAAGTGCGCCTCTTCCCAGATGGCCTCCGGGCGCTCGTCGTCGTCCCGCTCGACCGGCACGTCCCGGTGCTCGTCGATGTACAGGTATATCGCCACGCTGTCGCCGACGCTGTCCGGTTCGAGCGTCAGCGTGAACGGCACGTACGTGTTCCCGTCGGTGGCCTTGATGAAGGTCGGGACCAACGCGAACGGGTCGTCCTGCGGTACGAGCTCGCCGTCGAGCGCGCTGGCGACGACGTCGACCAGCGGTTCCAACTCGTCCCGCTGCCAGTCCTCGAGCTCCTGTGCCGCGACCGGCGCGACGGCCAGCAGCAGGGCGGTGGCGACGCACGAGGCCGCCACCAGGAAGTGCCGGGATGCGCACCGGACAGAAGAGTGCATCGGAGTTGATCTCCCGCGTCAGAGTGAGCAGTACGAAGTGAACACCTGATCATAGAGCGGCACCGGGCGCAAGTCAATCCGGGCTGAACGATTTAAGTGCCAAGGAATCAAGCAGTTACGGAGATAGCTGTCGCCCGCGCGTGCTATGATCCTGCGGAGGCGCGGCAGCCGCCCGCCTGCGAGCCGCCGATGAACAGACCGCGCCGACCGGTCGCGCTCGTCGTCTTCGACGGGTGGGGCCTGACCGAGAGCCGCGACCGCAACGCCATCCACCTTGCGCGTACGCCGGTCTATCGGGAGTTGCTCGACCGCTACCCCCACGGCGCACTGGTCGCGAGCGGCGAGGCGGTCGGCCTCCCCGCCGGCCAGATGGGGAACTCCGAGGTCGGACACATGAACATCGGGGCCGGGCGCGTGGTCTATCAGGATCTGACGCGCATCGATCGGAGCATCCGCAGCGGCGACTTCTTCCGGAACCCCGCCCTCGCCGCCGCGATGACCCGCTGCGGCGGAGATCGACATGCGCTGCACCTCGTCGGGCTCGTGTCGGACGGCGGGGTGCACAGCCACCAGCAGCACCTGATCGCGCTGCTCGACATGGCGGCCCGGCTCGGCGTGGCCCGCGTGTTCGTGCACGCGATCACCGACGGCCGCGACACCGCCCCCACCGGCGGGTCCGACTTCGTCGGCGAGGTCGAGCGCGCGGCCGCCCGCACCGGCGCGCGCGTGGCGTCGGTCAGCGGACGCTACTACGCGATGGACCGCGACCGGCGCTGGGACCGGACGGAGCGCGCGTACGACGCCGTCGTCCTCGGGCGGGGGCGGGAGGCCCGCGACGCACAGGCGTTGATCGCCGAGTCGTACCGCGCCGGCGTGACGGACGAGTTCATCGTGCCCGGGGTGGTCGTGGCGGAGGACGGGCAGCCGGTCGGCCCCGTCCGGGACGACGACTCCGTGGTCTTCTTCAACTACCGCGCCGACCGGGCCCGGCAGATGACGCGCGCGCTCGCCGATGCCGGCTTCGACGGCTTCGAGCGTGCCGTTCACCCGCGGGTGGCGGTCACGACGATGACCGGGTACGACGCCACGTTCGAGCTCCCGATCGCGTTCGGGTCTGAGGAGCTGTCGGGGACGGTGGCGGAGGTCCTGACCGCGCACGGCCGCACCAACCTGCGGTTGGCCGAGACGGAGAAGTACGCGCACGTCACCTACTTCTTCAACGGCGGCGAGGAACGGCCCTACGGCGGCGAGGATCGCATCCTCGTCCCGTCTCCGAAGGTGCCGACCTACGATCTGCAGCCCGAGATGAGTGCGGCCGGCATCACCGACGCCCTGGTCGCGGACGTCGATGCGGGGCGGCACGACGTCGTGGTCTGCAACTTCGCGAACGCCGACATGGTGGGGCACACCGGCAGCCTCGACGCCGCGGTGGCCGCCGTGTCCACCCTCGACGCGTGCCTCGCGCGCATCGTCCGCGCCGTCGAGGCGGCGGGCGGCTGCATCGTCCTGACCGCGGACCACGGCAACGCCGAGCAGATGTGGGACCGGGAGCGCGACCAGCCGCACACCGCGCACACCCGCAATCCGGTCCCGATCCTGCTGATCGACCGCGCCCTCGCGGGGCGGGGACACGAGCTGCGGGACGGCTCGCTGCGCGACGTGGCCCCTACCCTGCTCGCCCTCGCCGGCGTTCCCGCGCCGCCGGAGATGACGGGCCGCGACCTGCGGACCTGGGTGGATCCGGAGACCGCGGCCGGGGTCGGGCACGATTGATGGGCGAGAAGCTACAATCTGCCGATTCGATGGAATCCAAGGTCTTCGGCCCCGACGCCGCCGCTTCCGCGCCCACCGGCGACCGCCTGGGACGGCCCGGCGAGTTTCCGTACACGCGCGGGATCCATCCCACGATGTACCGGGGCCGCTACTGGTCGATGCGTCAGTACGCGGGATTCGGCACGGCCGCCGAATCCAACCGCCGCTACCGCTACCTGCTCGATCAGGGGGTGAGCGGCCTGAGCGTCGCCTTCGATCTGCCGACGCAGATCGGCTACGACTCCGACCACCCGCTCGCGGCCGGCGAGGTGGGGCGCGTCGGGGTGGCCATCGACTCCATCGAGGACATGGTACGGCTGTTCGACGGCATCCCGCTCGACCGCGTGTCGACGTCGATGACCATCAATGCCACCGCGATCATCCTGCTGGCCCTCTACGTCGCGACCGCCCGGCGCCAGGGGGCGCCCCCGCGATCCATCGCCGGGACCCTGCAGAACGACGTCCTGAAGGAGTACGTGGCGCGCGGCACCTACATCTATCCCCCGCGGGCCTCGTTGCGGATCGTCACCGACATCGTCGCCTACTGCGACCGCGAGCTTCCGGCGTGGCATCCGATCTCGATCAGCGGGTACCACATCCGCGAGGCGGGCTCGACCGCGGCCCAGGAGATCGCCTTCACCTTCGCGCACGCGACGGCGTACGTGCAGGCGGCGCGCGACGCGGGCCTCGACGTCGACTCGTTCGGCCGCCGCCTGTCCTTCTTCTTCAACGCCCACAACGACTTCCTGGAGGAGATCGCGAAGTACCGCGCCGCGCGGCGATTGTGGGCGCGGATCATGCGCGACCGCTTCGGCGCCACCGAGCCGCGTGCGCAGCAGCTTCGCTTCCACACGCAGACCGCCGGCAGCACCCTCACGCCGCAGCAGCCGGACAACAACATCGTGCGGGTCGCGCTCCAGGCGCTCGCCGCCGTGCTCGGCGGCACGCAGTCGCTGCACTGCAACGGGCGCGACGAGGCGCTCGGGCTGCCGACCGAGGACGCGGCCCGGATCGCGCTCCGGACCCAGCAGATCATCGCCGCGGAGACCGGCGTCACGAACACCGTCGATCCGGTGGCCGGATCCTGGGCCGTCGAGCGCCTCACCGACCGCCTCGAGACGGAAGCGGTGGCGATCCTCGAGCAGATCGACCAGCAGGGGGGCGCGCTCGACGCAATCGAGTCCGGCTTCATTCAGCGGGAGATCCAGGACGCCGCCTACCGCGCTCAGCAGGCGGTCGAGAGCGGCGAGAGCGTCGTCGTGGGGATCAATCGATTCGCGACCGACGACGGCGGCGCCATCGAGGTGCATCGCATCGACCCGGCCGTGGAGGCGGACCAGGCCGCGCGGGTCGCCGCGCTCCGCTCCGCTCGGGACCAGCCCGCCGCGCAGGCCGCGCTCGCCGCGGTGCAGGACGCGGCGCGGGGCACGACGAACCTGGTGCCGGCCATCATCGCGGCGGTCGAGGCGCGCGCCACGGTCGGCGAGATCGCCGACGCGCTGCGCGCCGTCTTCGGGGAGTATCAGGAAACCCGCTGATCGAGGGCGGCGGCCGGCTGTCCTGCCGCGGCGCCCTCTGCGGGACGTACCACGACCCCCGCTCGCCGCGGCCGGCTCCCCATCCTCCGGCCGGGCCCCGCGCCGCCGGTGCCGGCACCCGCGTCGTCCGTTCATCCCGCTCGATCTGCCCGTCCCGGATGTGGATCACCCGGTGCGCGTGGCGCGCCACCTCGGCCTCGTGCGTGATCAGGATGATCGTGTTGCCGGCCCGGTGCAAGCCCTCGAACACCGCCATGATCTCGATCCCGGTCTTGGTGTCGAGGTTGCCGGTCGGCTCGTCCGCGAGCACGATCGAGGGATTGTTGACGAGGGCGCGGGCAATCGCGACACGCTGGCGCTGACCGCCGGACAGCTCGTTCGGACGGTGGTCCATCCGGTCGTCGAGCTCCACCAGGTGCAGCGCCGCCACCGCCTGTTCCTTCCGCTCGGCCGCGGGAATCCCCGCGTATATGAGGGGCAGCTCCACGTTGTGGAGCGCCGACGCGCGCGGAAGCAGGTTGAAGGTCTGGAACACGAACCCGATCTCGCGGTTGCGAATCCGGGCGAGCTCGTCGTCGTTCATCCCGCTGACCGGCCGTCCGTTGATGAGATAGGTCCCCTCGGTCGGCGTGTCGAGGCAGCCGATGAGGTTCATCAGCGTCGACTTGCCGGAACCCGACGGCCCCATGATGGCCAGGAACTCGCCTCGCTCGACCTCCAGGGAGACGGCGCGCAGGGCGTGCACCGATTCCGTTCCCATGTCGTAGGTCTTCCACAGATTCTCGGTCTTGATTAGCGCCATCTCGCCCGTCTCCGCTGCAGGTACCGGCCCCGTCTCGGTGCCGACTCGCGCTGCGTCTCCTCGTCGTTGACGGAAAGCCGGCCGCGCGCGTTCCGTCCGTCGGAGGCAGCGCGCCGGCCGCGCCCCGCATCCGTCCGACCGCGCCTCGCGGGGGCGCGTGAGAACCCCGCCCCGGCCAGCTCAGGGGCCGGGCGGAGGCAGCGGCGGCACGATATCGACCGTGCCCGGCGGGGGACCCTGCCTGCGAAACAGTATCGCGCCGAGCAGGCCGCCGAGCGTCGAGAAGATCATCCCGGCGGCGAGCGTGATCACGAAGCCGAACACGATGGCCCCGGGGCCGCTGCTCACCTGCTCCATCAACTCGATCACCTCCGGCGGCACGTCCGAGATGTCGAGCATGTCGGTCATGCCCTCGCGGAAGGGCGCCGTCAGCAGTTGGATCGGGATGGCCACCAGCACCGAGACGAACGCTCCGACCACCCCCGCCAGAAAGCCGACGACCGCGCCGTCGCCGGGCGTGATGGGGTGGGGCTGGTTCTGCTGCGTCAGGTACGACGCCACGCCGCCGCCACCGACCAGCCACAGGCAGCAGCAGAGGTTGCCCAGCTCGATGAGCGGCAGCGCCGACAGCACGCCGGCGAACGTCCCGCCGATCAGGATTGCCTGCCGCCGACCGCGGTTCGGGGTGTCGGTCATGATGTGACGCACCTGGCGGCTCACCCGGAAACCGCCGCCTCCGGCGCCGATTCCGGCCCAGCCGACCTACAGGAGGCCGCCCCGTTTCACAGCGCAGAACTCCTAGTCGTAGTACTCGAGACCCAGATGGGTGATGAGTTCTTCCCCGCGGAGGTATCGCAGGGTGTTCTTGAGCTTCATCAACTGGATGAAGAGGTCGTGCTCGGGATAGAGCCCCCGCGCGTGGATGGGGCTCTTGAAATAGAACGACAGCCACTCCTGGATGCCGTTCATGCCCACCCGTTTCGCCAGATCGAGAAAGAGCACGAGGTCGAGGACGATCGGCGCCGCGAGAATGCTGTCGCGGCAGAGGAAGTTGATCTTGAGCTGCATCGGGTAGTCGAGCCACCCGAGGAGGTCGATGTTGTCCCAGCCCTCCTTGTTGTCTCCCCGCGGCGGGTAGTAGTTGATGCGCACGACGTGGTGCAGGTCGTCGTACAGGCCGGGGTAGAGCTCCGGCTGCAGGATGTGATCGAGCACCGACTTCTTGCTCTCTTCCTTCGTCTTGAACGACTCCGGATCGTCGAGCACCTCGCCGTCGCGGTTGCCGAGGATGTTGGTCGAGTACCAGCCGCTGACGCCGAGGAGCCGCGCCTTGAGCCCCGGCGCGATCATCGTCTTCATCAGCGTCTGGCCGGTCTTGAGATCCTTGCCGGCGAGCGGCGCCCCCGTGGTCTGCGCGAGCTCCTCGAGGGCGGGAACGTCGGCGCTCAGGTTGGGCGCCGCGTTCGCGTACGGGATGCCCTCCCTGATGGCCGCGTACGCGTAGATCATGCTCGACGGAATGGCCGGGTCCGACGACTCGAGGCCGCGCTCGAGCGCCTCGAGCGACGCGTGGGCAGGAGTCTCCTCGAGGAAGATCTCGGTGCTGCCGCACCAGATCATCACGAGTCGGTCGAGCTGGTGCTCGGCCCTGAACCGTCGAATGTCGGCGACGACCTGCTCGGCGAGCTCCCGCTTGCTGCGGCCCGACTTCACGTTCGGACCGTCCAGCTTCTTCACGTAGTGCCGGTCGAACACCGCCGGCATGGGCGTGATCGCCTCCAAGTCCGGCCGCACCCGTTCCAGGAGGTCCGGCTGGATGACCTGCGCCTTGCGCGCGGCCTCGTAGCCGTTGTCCTCGAAGATGTCCCAACCGCCGAAGACGAGGTCGTCGAGCCCGGCGAGCGGCACGAAGTCCTTGATCGGCGGAGACCGTCCCTCGGTTCGCTTGCCGAGTCGGATGGTGCCCAACTGGGTCAACGAACCGGTCGGCGCAGCGAGCCCTCTGCGAATGGCGTGGACGCCGGCGATGAAGGTGGTGCTCACCGCGCCGAGGCCGACCAGGAGGACCCCGAGCCGACCGCGCGGGGGCGCGATGTCGTCCGGGATTTTCACGGGCGCTCACTATATCATGGCGTGCTGGCGCGACCGGGGCGTCTCCGGCGCGGCGCCGGCCGACTCACGGACGCGGGAGAGCCACGCGATGGCCTTGTTCAAGCTGAAGAAGAGCGGCGGCCCTCGGGACCTCGATCTCTCGATGGCCGGTCTCAAGCTCGGGTCCCGGGTGCTCCAGCTCGGCAACGACGGAGAGCTCATCGCCGTGCTCGCAGGCGCGGTCGGCATCAGCGGCGAGGCCTGCTCCGTCACGGAGGACGAGACGGCGGCGGTGCGGATCGGCCGCGCGGCGGCCGGGGCGGGCGTCCTCGTCGACGTGCGGGTCGCACCGTTCGGGGCGCTGCCGTACGATGCGGATGCCTTCGACGTCGTGGTCCTCGCCGACATGATCGGGAGCCTGCACATCAACGAGCGTGTCGTCTGCCTGCAGCAGGCGCTTCGCGTGCTCCGTCCCGGGGGACGCTGCCTGGTCATCGAACGCGCCGCGCGCGGCGGCATCGGCGCCGTCTTCTCGCAACGGTCGCTCGATCCCGGCTACCGCGCCGGCGGCGGGGCGGTGGCAGCCCTCACCGCCGAGGGCTTTCGCGCGGTCCGCGTGCTTGCCGAGCACAGCGGCCGGCACTTCATCGAGGGGACCAAGTAGTGTCCTCCCGCGAGCGCACGCGGTCCCCGAATCCGGACGCCTGATCGGGTGCGACGCCCGCGGGTGCCGCGGGGGCGCGGCCCACGCGGCACCCGCGGGCCGGCGTACGGTTTGCACTGTGACGTTGCCGGTGCCGGGAGTCTTGCCGTGAGGACCTTGCCCGACAAAGGGCGCGCCGTGACCGACGTCTTCTCCGCCGCGGAGATCGCCCGGGCCGTCCGGGTACCGGAGTCGGAGGTGCGCCTCCTGATCGCCTCCGGCGAGGTCGCGACGGTCGACGGTGGTCTGGTGGCCGGTTCCGAAGCGCTGCGCGCCGCCCGGCGCCTGCGGTCCGGGTCGGGTCGGTCCGCCGCCCGGCGGCTCTTCGGGAGCGCGCTGCTGGCGCGGCCGAACGGCGCCGAGCCCCGGCGCTGGTCGGTCGTCCTCTCGGCCGCCTGCCACGTGCTGCTCGCCGCGGCCGTTCTCGGCTCGCTCGGAGTGCGATCCCGCTTCGACGACTCCGGTGCGGCCTCGCCGGCGACCCTGGCGCGCCTGATCTTCGTGGCGGAACCGGGGCCCGGGGGCGGAGGCGGCGGAGGCGGCCTGCGGCAGCCCCTGCCCCCGCCGCGCGCGGAACGGCGAGGGCGGGCGCGCGTCGACAGTCCGGTGCCGCCGCGCGCCGCGCCGCCCAGACCCGACCCCCGCCCCGAGCGGCGACCGCTGGACCGCGAGGCCTTGCCCCACGTGCTGGCGCCCCTGGTCTCCGTGCCTGCCGGCGAACGCAACGTACGCGGGCTGCTGGCCGCGCTCGCGCCGGCGGCGGCCGGCGCGCCCGGCACGCTCGGCCGCGCCGGGCACGCTCGGCGGCGCGGGCGGGGGCGCCGGACGCGGCGCGGGGGCTGGTGCGGGCGCGGGCGTGGGACCGGGCTCCGGCGGCGGGACGGGCGGCGGCCCCTACCGGCCGGGGAGCGGCATCGAGCCCCCGCGTCTGTTGCGGGAGGTCACGCCGGAGTACACGGAGGCCGCGCGGCGGGAGGCGATCGAGGGCGACGTGCTGCTGGAGGTGATCGTGCTGGCGGACGGCTCCGTCGGCGAGGTGCGCGTCGTGCGCGGCCTCGGGTTCGGCCTCGACGAACGCGCGGTGCGAGCGATGCGGCAGTGGCGCTTCCATCCCGCCGAACGCCGCGGGGTGCCGGTCGGGGTACTGGTCGAGGTGGCGATGTCTTTCCGCTTGTTGTGAGGAGGAGGCCCGGCCCATGGAGCTCACGCTGGCCGTGCTCGCGGTCGTCTCGTTGCTGATGACGCTGGGAATGGGCGCCGTGACGTGGCGGCTGCTGCGCGACGAACGGAGCCGTTCCGAGGCCCGCATCGCCGCCCTCGTCGCCGCCATCGACGGCGACCGCGTCGCGCCGCCGTCTCCCGCGAGCCCCGGCCCGACGCCGGGTTTCGCCCGTGCGGCCGGCTGGTCGGCGCAGGCCGCCGGTC
>MKWU01002670.1_pt1 | contig 25794 bp, 27 predicted proteins | sample 809101 | NCBI WGS metagenome assembly MKWU01 (sample SAMN05860141, study PRJNA318959) | sponge metagenome | host: Aplysina aerophoba | place: Slovenia: Piran, Adriatic Sea, Gulf of Piran | collected 2013-05-07 | reverse complement strand
GCAATCAGTAGCTCCGCAACCGTGATTTTTGCTGCCGCGTACCAGTCATGTCCCGTGGTGTCGCGCGCCAGCGTGACGGAGCAGGCGAGGATTGCCATGGCAACCGCGCCGACGGTCCCGGCTCCAAGGCCCTGCCGCCACAGCTCGGGGGTGAAGGCGGCTCTCCATCCGTCACGGTGTCTGTAAACGGTGCGGTTTCCCAATGCGTCGTTCTCTTCGCTGCATGCATTGCCGGAACGGCGCTGTGCTCCACTGCCGGGAACGAACCCCGTAGGCAGTTTCCGAGGGAGTCCCGGCAGACACTCCGATAGCAATCATGGAAGGAATTTAACACCGCTTCATAGCCTTCTCAACCGGTTTTATTGAGTATTAACAATAGGTTGACGACATACATGCGCCGCCGTGCCCAGGACTGCGATCAAAGCCGATGAGCACAGCAGCCTCAGCGTGCCGTACAAGCAACCTGCATTCCTTTGAACCGCGTCATTTGATGGGATAATCTGACGGGCAGACGGCCCGTTGCCGGAATTTGAACCGAACAGGAGGCACGCCCACGAGTATGAGCATTACCGTCCGCGGCATCGATCCCGGCGTGAATCCAACGTCTGAAACAACTCGGGGAGCCATATGAAAAGACTGCTGCTTTGCTTGACCCCGCTGCTGCTGACGGCGTGCGGGACAACACAGATCAACCTGGCCGACACCTGCGAGGGCAAGCTGGCGCGGTCTCAATGCTGGATGGTGCTGCAGAGCCATCCCGGCTGCTATGTCTGGAATGCGTTCCTGCTGGACGGAATGACAGCAAGCTGGGAAGGATCCTGCTCCAGTCAGAGGGCCGAGGGCCCAGGGACGCTGACATTCGCCTGGGAAGACAAAACGCAGGTCGGCACCGGTGAGCTAGTAGGCGGCATAGCGCACGGAGCTTGGGTCTTGCATCAAGCGGACGGCCGAGTGGAGGAAGTGACTTATGAAAACGGGAAAAGGATCATTCCCTGAGAAGTCTGAGGGGCTTCCCTCTCAGCATGGCTCGGATACCGCGGAACGGTCAGCACACCGCACATTTAGTATTGAACGGGGAGGCAGAACAGTTTGTGGTAGATTTCCTTGATCGGTTCTACCGGGGAAGTCATGAGCCTCAACATCAAGAACGACGAAACGTGCCGACTCGCCAGCAATCTGGCGGAGTTGACGGGCGAAACCATGACCGGCGCGATCACGGTGGCCCTGCGCGAGCGTCTGGAACGCGAGCGGCGCCGGCGCGGTCTTGAGACCCGCGCTCGAGACTTGCGTGCCATCGCCGAACGTTGCGCGAAGCTCATGGGGCCGTCTGCGATCGAGCATGGCGACCTGCTCTATGATGAACAGGGGCTGCCGAAGTGATCGTCGATAGTTCCGCGTTGCTTGCGGTCCTGACCCGCGAATCCGATGCGGATTTATTCCAGGACGCCATTCTGACGGCATCGTCGTGCCGTATGTCCGTCGCCAATTTGCTGGAGGCATCAATCGTGGTTGAGGGTCGCGGCGGGGCAGAGGCGGGCCACGAGCTTGACACGTTCCTGGAGCGCGCTGAAATCGAGCCCGCACCAGTGACGACCGAGCAACTTGCGGCGGCGCGGCAGGCCTGGCGGCGATTCGGCAAGGGCAGGCATCCGGCCGCCCTGAACTTCGGCGACTGCTTCGCCTATGCGCTCGCCCACGTCGCTGGCGAATCGTTGTTGTACAAGGGCGACGACTTCGCGCACACCGACATCCCAACGGCCTTGCCGCAGTTGCCAAGGATTCACAACACGTGACGACCGGCCGGCCCTTCCAGGGAAGCCTGTTCGCCGAAGATTTTCTCCGTGAGTCGATTGAGGGGCTGGCGGATTGCGCCGACATCACCGACGAGGTACTCGACAATCTTGAGAACGCGTTACGTAGCTTGTTCGACGACTTCCCCACGAACCACTCGCCCAACGAAAGCCAGACCGAAGACGATCTGATCTGGCCGGTGCTGAGACTCCTCGGCTGGACCGAGAGCCTCAGACAGCAAAATCTGTCGGCACGCGGACGCGAAAACGTCCCGGACGGACTGTTGTTCGCTGAGGCTGCCGCAAAGCAGCGCGCCAACCAGGTCGCTGAAGAATGGGCCCGCTACGAACACGGTCAAACAGTCGTGGAGTCGAAGCGATGGCTTCGACCGCTCGACCGCCGCTCCGGGCGACGGGGCGAGGAATCGGCGCCGTCAACCCAAATGCTGCGGTACCTCCGGCGCATCGACGATCTGACTACCGGCAAGCTTCGCTGGGGCATTCTCACCAATGGTGCGCACTGGCGTCTGTACTACGCAGGCGCGCGGTCCGTCTCCGAACAGTTCTTCGAGATCGATCTCGCGGCGATTCTGGACGTTCCGGGACACAACGACGGTCTGTTTGCCCTTTCGGAGGATGACAGGAGACACTGGCTTAAGGTGTTCGCACTCGTGTTTCGGCGGGAGGCCTTCGTGCCCGGCGCGGCGGACGGGCAGACCTTCCATCAGCGCGCCATTGCGGAAGGCCGTTACTATCAGGAAAGGGTCGCGGCCAGCCTGTCAGAGGTGGTGTTCGGGCAGGTCTTCCCGGATCTCGCCCGCACGCTGGCGATGGCCGAACCGGATGCGCCGTTGCCCGAAGTGCGCGATGCGTCGCTTCTCCTGCTCTATCGGCTGCTGTTCATCCTCTACGCGGAAGATCGCGATCTGCTGCCCGTCCGCGACAGTCATTACGACGACTATGCGCTCCGCGAAAAGGTGCGCGGCGACATCGGCCGCCGCAAAGATGAGGGTGACGTGTTTTCGGACACGGCGGCGCGCTACTGGTCGGCGTTCGACGATCTTTGCCGCGCCATCGACAGCGGCGACGCCTCAATCGGCCTGCCGCCCTACAACGGGGGACTGTTCGACCGCGAGCGCACACCGTTACTCACGCGGGTCCGGCTCGGCGATGCGGCGATGGCCGAGGCAATTGATGCGCTGTCGTTCGAGCGGACGCCCGACGGCCGGCGTTACATCAACTACCGGGATCTCGGCGTCCAACAGCTCGGATCGATCTATGAGCGTCTTCTGGAACAAGAAGTCGTTCTTGAGGATGACGAAGTCATCGTCCGTCCCAACGTTTTCGCGCGCAAGGACTCGGGCAGCTTCTACACGCCGGACGATCTGGTGGGCCTGATTGTCGAAGAAACGCTTGACCCGCTGGTGCGCCGGCGAATGGATGCCTTCAACGCCGAAGCGGCGCGGCTTGCATCGGGCGAGTTGCCGGAACACCGTCAAATGGGACGTCTGAAGACCCTCGATCCGGCGCAGCGATTGCTTGAGTTGAAAGTGTGCGACCCGGCGATGGGCTCGGGGCACTTCCTGGTCAACCTCGTGGATCATCTGGCTGACCGGGTAATTGCGGCCATGGCCGAGGCGGAAGCGCTAATTGAGGGATACGTTTCGCCGTTGACGGAGCGCATCGATGCGATCCGCAATACGATCATGGCCAACGCCGAGAACCGCGGCTGGACCTTCGACCCGGCGCAGCTCGACGACCGGCACATCGTCCGGCGCATGGTGCTCAAGCGATGCGTGTACGGCGTGGACAAGAACCCGATGGCGGTGGAACTGGCCAAGGTCTCGCTGTGGTTGCACACCTTTACCGTGGGCGCGCCGCTCAGTTTCCTGGACCATCACCTGCGCTGCGGCGACAGCCTTTTCGGCGCCTGGGTGCGGCCCACTCTCGACAGCGCGGAACGTGAGGGTGGCCTTTTCTTGAAAGGACCGCTCAATAGAGCGACCCGTGCAGCGGCCCCCATGCAGATCATCGAGGATTTGACCGACGCCGAGATCGCCGAAGCGCACCGCTCCGCCGACATCTTTGCGGAAATCTCTGAAATGACGGCGCCATTGAACGCGTTCCTGTCTCTTCTCCATGCATTCCAATGGCTCGACCTGCGGGACAGCGAGGACAGGAAAGCGTACCTTGCCTGGCTGGACGGTAGCCTGGGCGATCCCATAGACATCGCCCAGGGCGCCACATCCGATTTACGGGCGCGGAGCACGCCGAGCGTTTCGCTTCGCTGCTCAACAATGCGCAGTCGCTGGTTGATAGTGAGCGCTATCTGAACTGGCAGGTCGCGTTCCCAGGAGTCTGGTCGGATTGGGAGAAGACCGAGTTGCACGGCGGCTTCGATGCGCTCATCGGCAATCCCCCGTGGGATCGCATGAAACTTCAGCAGGTCGAGTGGTTCGCGGCACGGCGCCCGGACATCGCGATGGCTCCGCGCGCCGCCGACCGCAAGCGAATGATCGCCGATCTGAAGACTGCGAACGATCCGCTGGCGCGGGACTTCGCCACGGCGAGCGCACAGGCCGCCACCGCAGCGCGCATGGCGCGCAAGGGAGGCGACTACCCGCTACTGTCGGGCGGAGACCTCAACCTCTACTCGCTGTTCGTGGAGCGCGCGATGACATTGGTCAAGCCCGGAGGCTTGGTGGGGCTCCTGGTTCCGTCAGGCATCGCCTCCGACAAGACGGCAGCTCGGTTCTTCAAGGGCGTTGCGACGGAAGGAAGGCTGAAGGCCTATACGACTTCGAGAACCGGCGCACGCGCTATCACGCGCCGCCCTTCTTTCCCGACGTCGATAGCCGGTTCAAGTTCTGCGCTTTCCTCGCATCCCCCTCTCCGCTTGCCAACCGCGCACAGTGCGCCTTCTTCCTTCAGGATATCGCTGAACGTTACGACCCGGAACGTTGCTTTCCGCTGTCAGCAGAGGATTTCGCACGCGTCAATCCGAACACCGGCACCGCGCCCATTTTCCGTACCCGCCGCGATGCTGAGCTGACCACGGCGATTTACGAGCGCCTGCCTGTCCTCGTGGATCGTTCTGCGGGCGAAGCCGTCAAGACGTGGCCAGTGAAGTACGCAACCATATTCCACATGGCCAACGACTCCCACCTGTTCCGCACCCTCGTGGAGTTGGAGGAAAAGGAAGGCGCTTGGCGCAGCGGCGGCAACCGCTTCGACAGCCCATCCGGTGAGTGGTTACCGCTCTATGAGGGCAAGATGGTACAAGCGTTCGATCACCGGGCGGCTGACATTGTGGTGAATCCCGAGAACTTGTTTAGAACCGGACAGCCCGAAATTCTGCGCGAGCAGGAAAAAAGAAGTCCCGAACGGCTACCGGAATCGCGCTACTGGGTTCTGAACGACGAAGGACGATGGGATTCGCCCAACTCGTGGGCCGTATCTTTCAAGGACATTACAGCTTCCACGAATATGCGAACGATGATCGCTGCAGTGATCCCGCGCGTCGGGGCTGGGCATACGCTGCCTGTGCTGCCGATAGACGAAACCGAATCAAATCGGGCTCCAGCGGCATCCTACATGACAGCAAATCTGAACGCCACGATCTTCGATTACATCGCACGCCAATAGGTGCCGACGACCCATTTCACCTGGTACGTGCTCGAACAACTCCCTGTCGTGCCGCAGGAGCGTTACGAAGCGGTGCGCTTCGGACCAAAGACGGCGGCGGAGATCGTGTGCGAGGCCGTGCTGGAACTCACCTATACGGCGCATGACATGGCGCCCTTCGCCCGCGACATGGGCCATGTGGACGAGGCTGACGAAGTGCTGCGTTGGCCGTAAAAGGCGTCCGCTGGAATCTGTCGATGGGGCTCTACTGGGTGCGGCCGTGGGACTTCGTGCCGCTCGACAAGATGTCACGGCGCTACATCTCGCAGGAACTTCAAATGGATGTCCCGACCACGGGAACAAAACCCGTTAGTGGCGCAAGCTACTTGAAGCTTCTGGACGAACTAAAGGCGCGTTTCGAGGAGAACCACTTTCCGGTCCACAGCTTTCCGGAGCTTTCGCTCTCGGCCTGGAACTTCAGGAGCGGGAGTAAACTGCCTAACGAGGAATTTGCCGACGATGTGAACGGCGACACCGATCTCACAAAGGACGAAGCAGAGCGTGATGCTGCCGATGAGTACTCGGTCACGGACGTCCTGAACGACGGGTGTTTTCTCGAACGCGTCGCGATTGAGCGGCTTCTTGAGCGGCGGCGCACGAAAAAAAACCTGATCCTTCAGGGGCCTCCGGGTACGGGCAAGACATGGCTCTCAAAGCGTCTTGCGTTCGCGTTGATGAGGAAGCGGGACGAGAGCAGGGTGCGCGCCGTCCAGTTCCATCCGAATCTCTCATATGAAGACTTCGTTCGGGGTTGGCGACCGGTTGGCGATGGGAAACTGGACTTGGCTGATGGCGTCTTCATGGAGGCGATCCAGGCTGCGTCCCGGAGTCCGGATGAGATGTTCGTGGTGGTCATCAAGGAAATTAACCGCAGTAACCCCGCTCAGATTTTCGGTGAGTTGCTGACGCTCCTCGAAGCCGACAAGCGAACGCAGCGCGATGCGGTCGAAATCTGCTATCCGGACAAGGATGGAAATCGAGCGATGCACATTCCGGAGAATCTACACGTCATCGGAACGATGAACATCGCGGACCGTTCGCTCGCGCTTGTTGATCTCGCGCTGCGGCGTCGTTTCGCTTTCGTCACATTGGAGCCGAGCCTCGGAGAGGCATGGGGCGACTGGGTGGTCCAAGAAGTTGGAGTCGACCCCGAACTGGTCGAGGATATCCGGCGCCGGATTGCCGCATTGAATGAGCGAATCGCAGCGGACGCTCGCCTCGGCAGCCAGTTTCGAATCGGTCACAGCTATGTGACCCCGTCGAAGCGCCTCGAACCGGACGGCACAAGGGACTGGTTCATTCAGGTTGTGGAGACGGAGATCGGACCGCTGTTGGAGGAGTATTGGTTCGACGCGCCCGCCGATGCGAGTCAGGCAATCCAGCAACTACTCGACGCATGGTGATCAACGTCGCCGTGTTTCCGGACGTTCGGGCGGACGGCGTCGGTCGCGGCCACGTGGGGCGCATCACGGTTCGGAACCTCTGGCTCCTTATGCTCTACGCATCCTACCTCTTCCGCATGGGTGGGCTCGGCAGGGTGGAGTGCGAGGACAATCCGGACGATTTGCCGAACATGGTCGCCGAAATCCTTGCACACGCAGTCGAGAAGCGGCAACGCCGACAGCTCGGCTTGGGCTACCGGCGGCGGAACGCGGTCATCAGCCGGGTGCGCGGACGGATCGACGTTCTGAAGACGGCGTGCGGGCACCTTCTTTCGCGTGGTCGAGTGGCGTGCAGGTTTGACGAGTTGACCATAGACACGCCACGCAATCGCTTCGTGCGCGGTGCGCTGGAGCAAGCGTCGCGACTCGCCATCGATACAGAGGTGGGGCGCCGGTGCAGGAAACTGGCGAACGAATTCAAGAGAATGGGCGTTGCTGGTTTCCTGCCATCTCTTGCCGAGGTTCAAACCGAGCGTCTTGGGAGACAGGATGCCGATGATGGTTTCATGCTCGCGGCCGCCAAACTCGTCTTCGAATTCGCAATGCCGACCGAGTTGGCGGGCACACATGTCTTGCCACTGCCCGACAGAGACGAGCATTGGGTGCGGCGTCTGTTCGAACGGGCGGTGGGCGGCTTTTACCGAGTCGCGCTAGAGAGCCAAGGATGGCGAGTGAGGTCCGGGATGCGGCTTGACTGGCAGATGGAGCATCGTACGGCCAGGATCGACAGCATTCTGCCGAGAATGAAGACCGATGTTGTACTTGAGCGACGGGCTTCTCATCGTCGGATTGTCATCGACACGAAGTTCACTTCGATTCTGACGCGTGGCCGGTATCGTGAGGAAACGCTTCGCAGCGGATATCTTTTTCAGATCTATGTGTACTTGCGTTCCCAGGTTGGTCGGGGAAGTCCGATTGCGGATAGGGCGGAAGGTCTGCTGTTGCACCCGTCCATCGGTGAAGATGTTGATGAAGCGGCGATCATTCAGGGACACCCAATCCGATTTGCGACCGTCGACCTTGCAGCGTCCGCTAAGGAGATTCGTCAGCGGCTGCTGGATGTCATCGAGCCACACCCGGCGCACGAAGGCATGGGCTCTCACTGACTGCGGTAGCGTGCACGCATTCCCCGCCCCGGAGTCGTCGTTTCCGAGCGTCTCAGCCTATACTTCGAGCCGCGGCCTTGGCGACGCCGTCGAATTCATCCTCCCGGACGTTCCTGGCCGGCTGCGCCAAACGCCCGCGGCACGGAAGGCGTATACGGTCGATGCGGGGCGGTCAGCCGCGTAAATTGATCGCCCGTATGGCAGCCAACCAGGGCGCCGGCCGAAGTCTCATAAGAAGCGTTTCCGAAACCCTCTTTGCCCGCGCTCCATTGGCATTTGTCGTGAGAAAACAGCTTGCCGATGGGGCTCCAAATTGAGTGAAAGATGCAAAGGACCAGCGACGAAATTTTGAAAAATTGCAAATTGAAACTTGGCAATGAGTTTGGCTCTGCATTCCATGGCCTGTCGAATGACTGGACATGGGCGCTGTTGCGACTGAACGAGTATCGTGAACTGTTTGCTCGTAAAGAAGATGTGAGGTTCTTGAACGCACTGACTGGCGGCAGTTTCCTCTGGGACGTTCAGCAGAACTTCTGGGAGGATCTTTTGCTGCGCGTGTGCAGATTGACTGATCCCCGGAAGTCTGGACGAAAACGAAATATTACGATTCAAGCCCTTCCACCGTTTGTGAAGAAGAAGGAACCGAAAATATTTCTGGAAGTCCAGACCCTCGTCAATAAGGCGGTTGCCAAAGCGGACTTTGCGCGAGACTGGAGAAATCGCCGTATTAGTCATTCGGCCTGGGACAGAACCATTGAGCCGGCCAAACCCTTGGCTAAAGCTTCGGTGCAACAGGTTCAGGATGCGTTGGATGCAGTCCATGCGGTGCTGAATGCGATCAACTTCAGGTTGCTGGATGCGGAGCTTGCAAACATGGTCGGCGGCCAACCAAGAGCCACTGAATTCATTTGCCGTGCCCGGCAGCTTGCAGATTCGGCTAAGTTCATCGACGACCTGATTGATGGTGAAGGCAGAACCGAATTAACGAACATCAGCGTCGCCCGCAATTTTCTGAAGAAAGTTGGACGCAAACCGACTGCGGAGAATCTCGGACTGATTATGGATTCCCGGGAGGCCGCGCGAAGATTCAGCTAAGCATTGAGGCGCCTTCTTACGTCATCAGGAGCTGCCGATCAAGGGTAAAGCCTCAGCGAAATCGCCCTTGGCATTGAAGCCCTCGCGTGCAGCGGTTCATTACGCCGCGGCAAGTGATTTACAATTGGATGCCCCATTTGTCTGCAGGCGGGAACAGCTTATGGCGACAACAATAGCAACTCATTTTTCGAACCTGGAAGCTGTTACGGAAAAGTCAGGTGAGCGTACCGAGCAAATTGCCAATAAACAATCTTTGCTGCACGAGGGGCAAATTGCTGGCCCTAAGGCCTTGCCTTCGTTCCTGGCGATCCATGTCCTTGCACTATTTGTTCGTCAAGGCCTAAAAAGCATTCAGCGCGACATAGCCTCGCTCGAAATCACTTCGGATGAAGATCGTGCATGGTGCAAGAAGGCGGCGAAAAAACTATTCTGGATTGCTCAGAGCACGGAGACAATAGACGAGAAGATTCGCGGCACAAAGTATCTATCTTTGTTTCGTAAGTGGAACGAAGATACGATGTGTCTGGCGGAAGATGCGGCTGAAACACTCGCATTAGCTGCGAGTCCAGAATTCACAAGGCTGCTTGAGGATGACTTGGAAGCAGCCAATGCGAGTCCGTAAGCAAGTTCGTAGTGTTGACAGAACCGATAGATTTGAAAGACATTTAAGGTCTCTTACAAGAAGGAAATATCCGGATTTAGGGGAAACTGTTCGGACATTTCTGGAAGATTGCGCCGAGAACGGGGTGCCTGATTCGAGCCACAAAATTCCCGGCGTAGGCAATGATTCGGTATTCAAGAGCCGTCTCCCTCTTGGAAACATGGGGAGGCGCCGAGGCGCTAGAACTATCTACTATTGTGACAAGACGCGTGTAGTGGCGCTATTCATATACGCAAAGAACCAGACTTCTGATATTCCCGTCAATGAGATAAGAAACGCACTCCAAGATTTTGGGCTACTCACTTCTCCTGGGAACTCAGATTCCAGCTAGTCAAGCTCAAGTTCATTTGGGCGGCGCGGCAGTTGCCGTTATCTACGAGGCAAAACCGAGACTCGTACAGTCACAACCAGTCAGCTCTTGGGCGTGGGGGAGCCTCACCCGCGCGGTCTGGCGATTCCATCCTGTCCGATCGCTTGGTGTCCCCGGACGTGAGCCACAGTGGATATAGCATCCCGTTTTACGAGGCTGGTCCTTTGGATATTGGAGATTCGGGCATGGTAGCCAACGTGTCGCCGACCTCCGCCTCGCCTGGCACTGAAGGCGACCCGGCTTGGTATCCCATGGCACGGGCGATGACGGCCGCCGCCTGCGCAGCGGCGTCCGTGAGCGTGGCGTCGTCGAGGTGGGCGTAGATCGCGGTGGTGTCGCGCTGGCGGTGTCCGAGTAGCCGACCGACCGTGGTGAGCCCAACGCCGTTCATGACGCCTTGCGAGGCCCAGGTGTGACGGCAGTCATGGAACCGGAGACCGGGCAATCCGGCTTCTTCCCGGATGCCCACCCAGAATGTGTAGAGCCGACTCGACGTGAGGTATTCGGGAAACACCCGCCTTGCATTTTCCGCCCGGGGCAGAGCGGCGAGCACGCTGGAGGCTTCCTGCCCGAGCCAGAGCGTACGCGGTCCGGTCTTGGAGTCTTCAAGCCGCGCGCTCGCGCCATCCTCGCCCAGTTCGCCGATGTCTTCCCATTTGAGATTTAGGATCTCGGAGAGCCGCGCACCGGTCAGCGTCAGCAGACGGATCGCGGCAACCGGCCACGGATGTTTGGCCTTGTGCGTGTCGAGAACGGTACCGAGCCGTTGCAGTTCCTGGCGGGTGAGAAAACGCGCGACGGGCTTTCTCGGATTCCTGACAATGTTGGCGCAGGCGTCGGGGACGTGCTCGCCGAGCTCGCCCCACTGGCGGGCCGTCTTCAGCATGGCGCGCAGGATCTCGAACGCGCGGTTGGCCGCGCCGGGTTTGTCCGCGCTGGCCGCGTCGAACCACGCCGAGACCCGGGTGTGGTCGATGGCATCCAGCCTCAGCCGCCCGAAATGCGGCGTCAGGCGGTAACGCAGGTATCCGTCGTAGGTCTTCAGCGAGGACGGCTTCCAGCGGTGCCGGCGCCGTTCGCGGTAGCGCCGGGCGAAATCCCGGAACAGCAGCGCCTTCTTCTTGCGCGGCGGCGTCACGTCCTCGCCGTCCCACAGGCGGACGAGCACGGCCGCGCCTTCGCGCCGTGCCGCGTGTGGCGGCAGTTCGGGGAACCGCCCGAGCGTAATTTTGCGCATGCGCTCGTTGACGCGGGTCTGAATGATGAAGGACTTGACCCCGGAGGGCTGTACCCGCACTCCAAAGTGCGCCAGCTGGGTGTCCCATAGAGTGTATTCCGTCCCGCGCGGCTTCGCGGCTGCGATTCCCTTTACGGACAATCGAATGCGCTGCTTGCCGGCCCTCATCTTCTTCCCTCCCTGGTGCTGCCGGTCATGGCCCCGTGGACGATGCCGGAGATGCGCCCCGCCGCGGCGCGGACGTGCTCGTCGGCCAGATGGGCGTAGCGCTCGGTCGAGGCGAGGTCGGCATGGCCGAGCAGGCGGCCGACGGTGTAGAGATCCAGTCCGCTCATTACGGCATGACTGGCGAACGTATGCCGACAGTCGTGGATGCGCACACCATCCAGTTCCGCGAGATCCCGCAGCTTCAGCCAGCGGTATCCGAGGTTCTTCATCGGGCCGTCGCCCGCCGGGTTCGGGAACACGTATTCGCTCTCTCGCGGCAGGGCGTTCAGCACCGCCCGGGCGGGCGGCGGGAGCTGGATTGCCTTCGGCCCGGTCTTGGAGTCCGGCAGCACCGCGCGGGCGCCGCGTATCCAGTCCCACCTGAGACTTGTGATCTCCGAACTCCGGCCGCCGGTGAACAGAAGCAGCCGGATGACGGCGGCAGCCTGAGTGTCCTCGGCGTGGTCGAGCACATCGCCGAGGCGCTTGAGTTCGTCCAGTGACAGGAACCGCTCACGGGGCGCGGTCTTGTAGCGGCGCATGTTGCGGCAGGGATTGGAGCCCTGGGGCCGGTAATCCAACAGTTCCGCCTTCCGCATCATCACCGACAGCACCGGCAGGGCCCGGTTGGCGCTGGCGGGAATGGCGCTCATCGAATCGAACCAGCGGCGGACGTCGGCGCGGGCGATCTTCGCGACAGGCATTGCGCCGAAGAAAGGCACGATGTAGCGGTCCAGCAGGTGGCGGTTGCCCTGGCGGGTGGACGGCTTCCAGCGAGGTGCCTGGCGGCGCATGAACTCGTCGGCGAAGTCGGCGAACAGCGGTCCGGTCTCGCGTTCGGTCCGGGCGGCCGCGATGGCGGCAACGGCCTTCTCTCTCGCCTCGGCGGCGGTCATTTCGTCGGCCGTGCCCAGAATCGTTTTCGGCGCGCCGACGGGGCGCGGAGCCCGGACGAAAAAGGTCTTCGTTCCGTTCTTTGCGACGGTGAAACCGAAGGCGGGCAGGTCCCGGTCGATGACGGTCAGGCCGTAGCGTCCGGTTTTCTTTTCCTTGAAGGTGCGGCGAAGCGTCCGCTCGTTGATAGTGGCGTGAATGCGCATGGGCGTATCTCCGTTGTCTATTACCTCGGGCGTCGTTCGTCCCAAAGGAACAAAACGGCGGTTTTGAACGGACAACGCGCCCCGCGCACGGGATCGCGGCGATAAGCTGCAATAGGTCTAAATCACTGACATATAAAGGAAAACTATCGACAAATGCAGTCCGTTCGGGCCTCGCTCTCTTCGCCTTTGGCGAGTGGGGTGTGAATCGTGGGTCTGGTGTTGCTAGTTTCGACGTGTAGCGGGTAGATGACGCGCATCTTTTGGCTGGGCTTCATTGGGGGCGTCGTTCTGGCGCTCGGCGGGCTTGTTGGTCTATCCGGCCCGGCCACGCCGGGAGCTCGTCGGCGGCGTAGGCGGACGCTGAGGGGGCTTGGTCGGATAATTTCCGCTGCCCGATCGCGTTTGATCGGGCTCTGCCGCCCGATCCGGAGGCCTACGCGGCGGGAATCCGACCGATTTGGGCCGTCGTGGCGAGAACCTGGGAAAGGGGGCGTCGGCTGGTGGGCGCCGATCTCTCGGCTAGCTGTCGTCGATTGCGTCGACAATAGTGTCTGTTACGTCGTCAACCAGCACGTACGAAAAGACCAGCACCCCAACGGCCACGGCGGCGAGGCCAATCGCGACTGTATTTCCGCTGCCGCCGTTTCCTTTCTCATTCTCGTTGGCGGCGCTCGCTTGTTTGCCGATTGGCAGGCCGTTGAGGCGCAGGTCCTCAAGCTGCCGGTACGATGTTGAGAAGCGCGCGCTCACTTCGAGCAGCGGGCGGTAGGTCATCGGGCGGGCCCGCTGGGGTCCCGCGCTGGGCCGTTCTTCGGTTGCGCCGAGCCCGAGGCTCAGGCGGGGCTTGTCGATGCCGAAGGAGAGGCGGAATTGCGCCGCGACGGTCGGTTCGGCGTTCGCCGTTGAGGGGGCCGCGGTAATGCTCGCAATGGCCAGCGCGGCCGCGGCGGCGAGAATCCTCGAATTGGTCATGGCTTGATCTCCCGGCGGCGGAATACCGCTGAGTATACAGCGCGGATCGATCGCGCTGTCGAACTACTTTGAGGACTTGCTTGGTCCAATACTGTTCTTCGGCTGAACGGACTACCGATCCTCGGTGAGCAGGACGCACACGTCCCGATCTTCGCGGAAGGACTTGATGTACTCGTATTCAGGCGACTGCAGGTATTTCCGCAACTGCTTTCCGTTGGGGAAGCCGATGACGACCATGTGTTCGGCCTGAAGGTCGCCCTCGTGGACCCTAATGTTGACGCTGCGAGCGAGGATGTTCCCGCCGAGTTTATTGACGGCGCGCTCGGCGACTTGTCGGGGTTCTACGAAGCGCGGTCCGTCGCGGAGCGCGCCGTTAAGAATGACGAGATAAGCGGCCATGCTTCTTCCTCATGGTGAATCGCCTGCCGGGGGCGGCAAGTTTCCCCTTACGCGCTGGGCACACAAGTGGTGTAACACTCCAGACGAATTGATGTTATCAGACAGAAAGAGCGGCCCCGCCCACATTCGGGAATCGATTGTTATCTTATTTGTTCTTGCCCTGAGAGATTTGCTGGTATGCCCTATGTCGGGTTGCCCGCGGAATACGCGGCCAAGGCGGCCTGAAATGATTTTCTTGGGAATTACGCACTCAATTAGACGGACATCAAAGGCGCTTCGAGCATGAAAATGCACCGCATCCGCCAGGCGTTCAATGTCGATGTTCCACCGCCGAGGCCTGGCACGGTGGAGATTAACGAGACTCATGTGGACGTCGGCTGCGGAACATGCACAATCGCAAGCGCCCGAAGAACGCAACCGGCGGGCGGCCATGATCGCGCAGGGCGGACTCAGACCGCGGTACCGCAACAAGTTCGGACGCTTCCGGCTGGCACTGACGCGCAACGAACCGCCGGCGAAGGCCACGCTATTGCGGACATTGAGACAAGAAGCCTACGCCCGCTATCCCAACCGCGAAGCCCCCCGCCGCACACCCAACGTGAATGGCTCTCTAATTGACTGGGTAATGCCCATTTCTTGATAATGAGTCAGCTTGACAACGGTGCTCTAATCACCAGAATCCAGGATCATTGCCTAGAGTTCATCGTGCGCTTGAGCGCGCAGCAAACGGCACGCCGAACTCCGCCCACTTGCGGTCCGGCACAACGACGAGCTTGCCGACGAACGCCTTGGCCATGAAAGCCCGCTGCGCCCGGGCGAAGTCCGACAGTCTGTACGTGCCTGCCAGCACGGGGCGGATCCGGCCCGCCTCGATATGGCCCAGTAGTCGCCGGAAGGCGGACCGCGTACCCTGCGACGAGCCGTGGATTTGCAGGTGCTTCAGATAGACGGTGCGCAGGTCGAGTCGAACCATCGGCCCTGCGATGGCGCCCGCCGTCACGTAGCGCCCCTCCGGGCGGAGCACGTCGAGCAATTCCGAGAACAGCGGGCCTGCTACCAGGTCGGCCACGACATCGACCGGCCGATCGCCGGTAACCGCGGCGACCGCGGCGGACAACGGGCCTTCGCCGCGCACAATCACCGCCTCCGGACTGAGCGCGGCAACCGCCGCCGCCTTGCTCCGGCTGGTCACCGCCAACGGCACTGCGCCGCGCGCCCGGCAGAGTTGAACGAGACTCGAGCCGACCCCGCCCGATGCGCCGGTCACCAGGACGCGCTCGCCGCTGCCGACCCCGGCTCGATCCAGCATGTGTTCCGCAGTTAGCCCTGCGCAACAGAAGGTGGCCAGTTCGGCATCGGCAAGATCGCGACGGACAGGGTGGGCGTTGTCTGCCGGCACGGCACAGTACTCTGCGTAGCCGCCGTCTCGCCCGTGGCCAATGTGGTCGATGTCTGCAAGACTGTCGTCGGCGCGGTTGTATATCGAGAAATCGACCAAGACCCGCTCGCCGATCCGACCCGCCGGGACTCCCTTGCCGACCGCCACGATGCGCCCTACCGTGTCGGCGCCCTGAATGCGCGGGAAGGTGAGCGTGTCGCCCGCTACGCGACCGCGCCAACTCGCGACCGCATCCGGATCCTCGTTCGTACCGTAGGCACCCTCACGAACCCAAACATCGGTGTTGTTCATGCCGCAGGCGGAGACCTCAATCAGCACTTCGCCGGATTCCGGCGTTGGCACAGGAACATACTCACGGTAGGCTAGCTTGTCCGCCCCGCCGTGGCCAGTCAGGAGCACCGCAGCCATCGTCTCGGCCACCATGAGCAACACCTCAATTCCTGACTACGATTCTACAGATAGGTTTGTTCGCCTCTTCCTGTAAGACTTGGACCGGTTCATCGCATAGTGTTAACAGGCCCTGACCTGGACGATGCGGAGTGTTCCCCGCAATAGAACTGCAGCCGCTTTGGGGCAATGCGCTCGCGGTAAAGCGGCGCTTACCAATCGCCGGACTCTTCAGCGCGGGCGTGGGCGGGCAGCCGGTAGCTCAGGCCGGCGTCGTTGTAGGCGGACGCTACTAGAAGCGTCATGAAGTCCTTGGGCCCTTCCTTTCGGAGCCTTGCTTTTAGCTTCTGAATGTACTGGTCCGTCCGGTACCAGAGCAGCGGGAAGGGGTATCTGTTCGCAGGAAAGTTCAGTTGGTCAGCGAGATGGTTGCCTACGAGGCCGCGGGAGACAGGGTAGATCACGTTCTGCACCAGCCTGTTTCTCTGGTCCGCATCCTCGATACCCGCCACCAGCGGGGCGGAGTTGATCAGTGCGTTTGTCATGATGACCGCATCCGGGGTAGGAGGAGGCTCGCAAATGGAACCGATCCGGTATATGTGCCGGGCGTGGCTTTCGTCGCTGAAGAGGATGGATTCGGGAATGCCCATGAGATGCGCGGAGTAGCGCCAGACGGCATGGAAACTGGCCTGCTCCTCCTCGCTGTACCTGGCTCCCAGCGACTTCGAATGGGTGATGCTGCGCGCGGCGAAACAGGCGGCCGCGTAGCCCAGGTGCGCGGCGCTGAGCCGCACCCCCCAGGCGTCGTGATCCCATTCCTCCCTCTGCTTCAGCAGCCGCCGGACCTGGCCATGCACAAACCGGATGCGAACCGAGAGTTTCCATCCGTCGCCCTGTCTTTCCAGACCACCAGGCCAGAATATCTCCAGCTGATGCCGATTGTTCTGCCTGAGCCGCCAGACGCCATAACGCCGGTGACGAAAGCCGACAGGATGGCGACTGAGTTTCTCTGAAAGGCGCGAATGCCCGGAGCGAAGGCATCGAGGTCAAGCCAGTCCGGGCCAGGCTGTGGAGCGTCAATGAAAAAATCGCGCAACGATTGGGGAGCGTTGCGAAGACCGGCGCGATCCTCCTGCATTCCGGCTTGAATGAACTTGTGGACCTTATGCTGCGGTAGCGGCGCCAACTCTTCCACCAGCGCGTCCACGACTTCGTCGCCTATACGGGTGTGGGCGATGTAGTTGTCGGCGGCCTCTTTATCGATCAGGCGCGCTTTCCCTTAGCCCTCCTTGCATTCAGATGGCATTCTCATAAGCTCACACCTGTGATTCACGCCAGTAATGACGCTCCTTGCCGACGGTTGACTCTTCAGGACGATTCAGGATGCTCGCCGTAATATAAGCGCAGCCGCCAGGACTGCAGAATCCCCGTATCGCCCGCGGCCAGATCGACCACCCGGATCGTCCACTCGCCGTTCGGCGCTTCTCCGTAGAACGCGTTGCTGAGCAACTGCCAATCACTCATTCCGGGAAAGTCGTCGAGCAGTGCATTGAAAGGCGCGTTGACGACGCTGCTGGTTCCGCCCGGCGAGGTGACGGTCACGCCGAGGTCCGAGCCGTAACTGTGTTCGATGTCGAGTTCGACAATAACCGCTTCGATATTCGCCGCATCCGGCAGGTCGGCAACCGTAAGCGTATGCGTCACGCCCTGTCCGTCCCCGTCCGGAATGGCGAGATTGAGTTCCTGGGCCGCACCCGGGGGGAACCAGTCGGACTCCCTAAACACACCCAGGCTGTTCGGCGCATGATCGGCGGCGAATGCGACGGCTTCATCCAGCGTCAGCGCCCCGAAGCCATACCAGTTGTGGAAGCCGTAGCCGGCGGCGTTCGTCTGCCAGGCGGGCTGCGCGACATACGGCGCGCCGTTGAACGCCGCACGCACCTGGGCGCGTTCCGGATCGATGCGGCGGGCCGTCGACGCCAGGATGTGCTTCACGTCACGCCAGGTCAGATCCGGGTACACGCCAAGCAGAACGGCGATCGCCCCGGCCGCCGCCGGGGCCGCGGAGGACGTCCCGCCGAAAATGCTGATGTAATCGCCGTTCGGATTCAGCGCATGGCCGGGAGCGAGCGGCAGCTCCTCGGAATCGTATTCCCCGCTGAAGCCCCGCTCGGTCCCGTGTTGATCGGTCGTGATCATCGCCGGGGCATCGATACCGTCCTCGCCGGCCGGCGCGACGATCCAGAGATTGGCGCCGGCGCTGGAGTACGACGAGCGGACATCGTCCGCGTTGAACCCTCCGACCGCCAGCAGATAGGGCAGGTTGTTGTCCGGATCGGCGTTGCTGCCCAGGCACCCGATCTCCTCATTGAGCGGGTGCGGAGCGCACAGGCCGAACTCGTTGCCGGCGGCCTTGACATACAGCGCCCCCCGCCCGGAGCGAAGGTCGCTCGTGCCCATCCGCACCAGCCGCACGAAGTCCTCTTCGGAATTCCCCGACGGAATCTCGAACCCGAAGCTCATGTTGAAGATGTCGGCGCTCGCCGAATCGGGGTTGCTGTCGCTGCCGCCCAGGCTCTGCAGGAGCTCGACATCAAACTGATCGCCCAGGGATCCCCCGGGATTGAAGGCGCGCAGCCATACTCCCGGCGCGACGCCCCGTCCGCCGACGCCGTTGCTGGCCGCGGCGGCGGCGACCCCGGCCACCGAGGTGCCGTGATCGCCCGTCAGGTCCATGTTGAAGGGATCGGTCGGGAGCGCACCTGCGCGCAGGGCGTAGCCGAAGTTGTACGAACGGCCCGGTTCGACGTTGGCCGCCAGGTCCGGATGACAGATCTCAAGTCCCGTATCCACCACCGCCAGGCGCACGCCACGACCGTTGCGGTTGTTGTCGATGGCGTCGTTCATTTGCAGGTCCGCGCCCGCCACGCCGGCACTGCGGGAGAAGGCGGTCTGCCCGGTGTTTTCCAGGTGCCATTGTTCCGCGAACAGCGGATCGGAACCGGCGCCGCTGGGACTTGCAGGGTCCCGGCACCGCGTGACAACGCGCCCCCTGGCATCCGTGGCGAACGAGAAACGAAAAGTCGTGAGCAGATCGAAATACTCTTCCGCATCGCTCATGCGATCGCCGAAGTGCACGCGAACGTAGTAGCTCCCGTTCGACACGAGGCGGCTCAAGGGCAGACTGAAGTCGTGCGAACTGAAGTTTGTCGCATCGGCGGGGACATCGGACAAATCGACGCGGCCGAACGGGTTGATGTCCGTCTCGAAATTCGGATCGCTGGAGTACTCCGCGAGCACCTGCGTGGGCGGATCCTTCAGGTCCTCGGGAATGATCACCGCGGCCGAAAAGTCGACCGCAGTCTCGCTGACCCGGAAGCTGACCGGCAGGACCGCGGCCGGATCGGCGACCGGATCGCCGCCGGTTTTGTCGACCTCTGCGGCAGGGCCGTCCGTGATCGTCAGCGTGATGCTTGAGTCCGCGCCGGCCTGCGCGTTGCCGGTGATGGTCCCCAAGCGCACGGTGATCGTTTCGTCTCCTTCGGCATCGAAGTCCCGAAACACGTCCAGCGTCACGCTCGCGCGGTCCGCGCCTGCGGCGATTTCGACGGCATCAGGGCCGGCTGTGTAATCCCGGTCCGGATCGGCCGTGCCCGAATACTCAAGCGCCACTGTAAGCCCCGCGTGGGATGTGGAACCCACTTCGACGGTCACGTCCGCGGTGGGGTTTTCTTCTTCGCGCACCGTGTCCGGCGAGGGCGTAGCCAGTGACACGGTGACCGGCGGGGGCGGCGGCTCGGGTTCGGGCGCACTGCCCCCCCCGCCACACGCGCCGACCAACAGCGCCATCGCGCCAATCCAGGCGCCGGTACGAGCGGTTAAAGCCACTTGACAGGCGGCCGGCGCAGCCGAATGCTCCCCTTCGGCCGGCCGCGCACGGCCTTGAGCCGTTCGATGGCCTCGACGGGATGCAGGAATTCGGGGAGTTCGATAAACGCAACACCGAGCTTGGCAATATAGGTTGTCCTGGTGGCGCCGGTGGCCTTGGCGATAGCGTTTACTTGCGCCTGATTGTTCACTTCCACCCGAATGCTCGACAAGAGCGCCACGAACTTGCGCCGCCTGGGATCGAAAGCGACGCGCGAGGCAGGGCCTTCAAGCGGCGTAGCCGCCCTGTACGCCCGCCCGCCGAACGACACCGTATGGATGCGCCGAGTACGCGTCTCGACGGATCGCGCATGGATCGGACCGAACGCCGAGCGCACCGAATCGGACGACTTCGCCTGGGGCAGGACGACCACGTCCCGGCCCTGCGATTGCGCCAATTGCATGGAATCCACTGCGGATTCTTCGGCGGCAGCCGTGTGGGCGGCAAGAGAAACAAGCCCCAATAGCACTATCCATCGCATACTCACGTTGTCCTGCGGTCTAACGCCCGATCATGCACCGAGTCCCAAGGGACCGGGGGCGTCCTGGAATCCCATGTGCTGCCCGCCTCGCCCGCTAATCCAGCGACAGGATGAACAGCCCATTTCCGATATCGCTGACAATCAGTGTTCTGGACGGCAGGTACGGGTAGACGCTCCAGGCGCCTTGAAAACTTCGGCCGTCGTCACCTGGAAACGTATCGAAAAAGGCGATCTCTCTGATGTCCCTGGCCGCCAGGTCGCCGAACTCGAGAACCCGCAAACCGGAAGTGTAGTTGGCTTCGAATACGCGATTCCCCTGAACGTGCAGGTTGTGATCAATCGCACTCGTGCTGAGGTCATGGACAAAGAGGTGCGCCGGCGCATCCAGGTCGGAAACATCGAAGACATGCGTGCGTGTGGACAGATCGAAATTGGACTCGTCCAGTTCGTCTCCAAGCAGAAAATACCGGTGATCCTCTGTGAGCCATCCCTGATGCACGAAGCCCAGTTGGGGATACTTCGACGACGAGAGCGTCAAAGGCGCGGACTTGCCGGTAACGTCCACTACCTCAAAATGGTTTTCATTGGAGCTGAAGCAGATTTCCCGGTCGCGATGTTGCGCATCGGATTCCTGGTACACGACGCACTGCGTGTCATGCGTCCTGGAAACGTCATGACACCCGGCGAAGAGCGGATTGTTCGGCGTGCGCAGGTTCATCATGTACAAGCCGCCTCCGCAGGTGTTCGTCGCCACGGCGTAGGCGAAGCCCGTCGCCTCGTTGATCGCCAGATTATGCGCATTCTCGAAGCCGTCATACAGCACATCGGCCGAGAATTCCTGAGACCCCGACACCTCCCGCAAGCGCCTCAAATCGAATACTTGCTTGCCGTGCGCACTGGCATCGTCGGCGACAATGTACGCATGGTTCCGATAGACCTTGATGTCGCGCCAGACGGAGGCCCTGGTTTCCGTGGGCAGTCTTCCAAGGAAAACCGGGTTCTGCGGGTCGGAAACGTCAACGAAAGCGACGCCGTTGCTCATGCCCATCAGGGCGTACTCGTTACCGCTCTGCGCATCGGACCATCCCCAGATATCGTTCCCCCCGGTTTCGGACTTCCTCAGGGCCTCACTATCCTCGCTGCCCCCGGCCGCCGCAGACTCGCCGACCAATCCACCCATCGCGTCAATCGCAAGCCAGCTTTCGAGAGAGATGCGCAAACACGGAAAGTCGCCGGCACGGCCATCAATGCAATCCTCCGGGCCAGTGCCGAGTTCCTCGGGTTCAGGTGCCGGCTCAAAGGGATCCGGCACCGGCCCGCCGGACGACGGTGTTGGCTCGTTCGTCCCGCTGTCGCAACTGACAAGAACGACGCACATACCGATCAACACGGTGGCCAACCCTCTTGTGCTGCCCCTCATCAATGCGAAATCTCCGCTACAACATTGTTTGGCATGAAACCTGTGTACCAGTGTCGTGTCCCGCAAGTATCCTTGGGCGGCTCCGAAAACGGTTTGACGCGGAGCAGGCTGATCTTTCGCGCATCAGGATCGTAGACACAGCGATATCGCATTTGCCGCCACTTGTCCGAGGCGCTCTTGAACTTGATCCGGTGGCCCTCGTAGAGGATCGTGCCGGCCGCCTCGTCGTGCCAGGCGACCTTGTCGAACATCGGGACGCCGATGTCGATGTCCCACCGGTAGCGCCCCGGTGTGCTCCGCACAACAAGAGGATCGCACTCGTTCGCGGCCGTCGTCCAGTGTTTGTCCGACCAGCAGGTGAGGTCCGCCCGGCAGTCCGCGTCCGAGAGCTCGTCGGGCGGCGCGCAGCCTCCTACGATCAACAGTGCGAAAGCCACCGACACCAGCACATACCAGAACCAGCGCAAAACGCGGCGTGCCGGGAAACTCAGCCTGCCGAAAATCCCTCGACCGCCGGCCACCGCTACAGACCCCAGCGCCGCATCAAACCGCACCCGCGCGGATCAAGTCCGGAACTCTTGACAAGCACCGCCACAACCGCAGCCATCACTCCCCTCACGCAAGGCCTCCCGCGCCCGGCGCGCGCCCAAGCCCGAAAAGCAACTTGTGCGATAACGCGTCATAACACGCCGATGGCCTCCATGAAGGTCACGGAGGCCGTGATCAGGACAATCGCGATCCAGCCACCGACTCCCGCCGCAGCGGTTCGGCCGGCGCTGACTTTTCTTACGCGCAGCGCCGCCACGTTGTCGATTCGGATGGCCTGTCCACTTTCCAGCACGATCCTTTCCCTGTCCACTCGCGCCACCTTTCCCTGAAGTCGAAGGCCGTCCCGGCCCATGATTTGCACTTCGTCCCCGACCGCCGGCAAGGCTTCCTGCCGGATCGTATCGGCAAGCGTCGTCTCCGGATTAGGCTTGATCGTCTGCATGGACGTGCAGCCCACCGCGGCAGCCAGAATGGGCAAGAGCAAGGCGGCGGGACTCACAATGGTCTTCATAGGGTTACTCCTGCTGTGGCCGAGCGCGGCTGGCGCTGCGCGGTTCGGTGGCTGCTTGTGAATCAGTCCAGGCCGGATCGTTGCGGTCATTCAGCGGGCCGGATACTGAGTAAAGCGACGACGCCCGAAGCAGGATCATAAGTACACCCGTAGCGCATGCGCTGCCACGCACCGGACTCCATTTTGAAGCGAATTACCTGCCCTTCATAGAGAACTGCGCCCGCGGCCTCATTGTGCCAAGCAACCGAATCAAACATGGGAACGCGAATGCCCAGGTCCCACCGAAACCGTCCGGGGGCGCTCTCCGTTACCAGCCGCTCGCACTCGGGAGCGGCGGTTGTCCAGTACTTGTCCGACCAGCAGGTGAGATCCTGCCGGCAGGCGGCAAGTTCTTCTTCGGTCTGCGGCGAAATGCATCCGCCCAGGAGCATGGACAGGACGACCGCAATGCGCAGTGACCTGTTCATCAGAACCGCACCAGTGCCCCGAATTCGAAGTTGCTGTTTGAGTTGGTGACGTCGACCGCCAGAGTATCGCCGTCCTCCAGGTCCTGCTCGGCCCGGACTTCCATGTTGTCGATCACCGAATAGGTCACTCCCGCCGCGAACTGCCAACCCACTCCGGTTTCGGAACCCTCGGTTGTGGACCCGCTGAGCCGGGCAGGGCCGAGGCCCGCGCCGAGGTAGGCTCCCCAGGAATCCCCCGGGAAGAGGTAATATGCGTTCGCCATAACGGCCCGGACCTCAAGATTGCCGAGGCCGCCGGCCGGCAGTTCAATGTTCTCCGGGTCGATATCCAGGCTTCGCGCAAAGGACTCCAGCGATTCGAACGCCGGCGTGAACGACAGGTATTCGACCTCGAAGCCCATCAGTTCCCCCATCCGGTAACCGATGCCCACCGCGAAACCGAAGTCGTCCTTGAGCCCCACGTCGAAAGACAACGGCGCGATCTGGATGTTCACATCGCCCGGCTGCGAATACATGCCGCTGGCCGAGAGGGTGAACCCGGAATCTTCGTCGGCGGAAGCGGAAAGGGCGATCGACAAGGTCGAGGCCACCGCGATCAACAACAGGACGTTGCGCTTACCGTATTTTCCTGCGCGGCACGGTGAGTTGGCGGAGCCGCCCCCGGCTCTTCCATTGACGCCCAGAGGACAGGGGGGATGAATCACCTCGGGACGGCTCCTAAAACGGTTCGACACTGAGCAGGCTGGTCTTTCGCGTATTCGGATCATGCATACAACGATACCGCATTTGCTGCCACTCTCCAGACGCGCTCTTGAACTTGATCCGATGGCTCTCGTAAAGGATCACGCCGGCCGCCTCGTCACGCCAGGCGGCCGCGGTTCGGGACACTGTACGCGGGCATCGCCGCGCCACTCCCACGACTGGACAATTCCGTCAAGGATGGTGAAGCTGACGGCGCACTGCCGCGTACTGCGTGTTTCGGAAGAATCATCCGGGACCGGCTCATACCGTGCGACCAGGGCCGCATCCGACAGGTAAGGAATTTCGTATCGCCATCGAGCACGTATGTCGCCGGCTCCTGATCGTAAGCGCCGCGCAGTTGCGCTTCGGACTTGCCGACCCAGGGCTTGCGCTCCCGTTCGGTGGGTACCGGAGGAAAGGCGACGCTGCAGGGAAAGGCGGTTCCATGATCGACGACTTCGTCCTTAAGGACCGCGTCCCGCGTTGCTTTCCAGGTGTAGCCTTCCGCAATCCCGTCCACGATGCGAAAAGACAGGTCGCACCAATAGGTCGTCGTCATGCTGAACCCGACGGTCACGCCGCCTCGGACCGGTGACGGTCCGGAGGTCTGCTCCAAAACGGAAGCGTGATCCCAAAAGATCACTTTCGTGTCGGTGTCCTCCGGTTCGCTGTGCGTGGGGACGCCGAACTGCCGGATCAGTGCTTCTTCGCTCGCGCCGACCCAAGCGCCGAGCAGAGTGCCGTATTCCTCTCTCGACATCATTGCGGTGCAGGCACCCAACGCCAGCGCCAGCGCGCAAATGGATACAAACAAAGTCTTACGCATCAAGAAATCTCCTCTATTGCCTATTGCTCTTTGTTCAAGGAACATCCGGTGTCGTACTCCTCTCCCGAGAACCACAGGGGCGCGCACCACCTTTCGAACTCCGCCACGCGCCCGCCGTCCACGATCACGGTCCAGCTTCCATCCCCGTTTCGCTCTACGCTGATCCGGACCCCGCTGCCGATATCCCTCGATTCCCGGTCGGTCAGCAGCGCATAGTCGTCGCGCCCCCATCCCACATCCGTCAGGTAATCCGGGTTGTTTTTGTCGTACAGAGCGGGGCCGAACCGCGCCTGAGTACCGGTGCCGGCCGACTGGTCATAGCGACTGACCAGCACGCCGGCGTATCGGCGGGCGCGGCGGTCTCCAGAGACGAGTGCGTCGTACACATCCCGTCGATCGACGATGAACTGCGCGGGCCGTTCTTCCAGCACCTCGACGGTCGTAAAGGCGTAGCGCCGGCCGGAATGAATCACAAGCAACTAGTGTCCCGCGCCCCCCGGACGGTCCAGCGTGTAGGTCCCCTCGCTCTTCAAGTGCAGCGCCACCGCATCGGGCGTGATCCAGCCAGCCGCGTAACGATTGATCGCAAGCGTCGCGGGCATTTCGTGGCTCCAGCCCATGATCGGGAGCAGATCGAGCGCCGACATCACATCAAAGAGATTCGAGTAAGGGTTCGGCGGCCCCACCTCGTCATCGGCGCTGCCCTTCCAGCCGACTTCCGCGTAGGAGTGCGGCCAGGCCATCCAGCCGTGCCCCATTTCGTGAACGATGGTCTCCATGTTCCCGTCGCGCAGGCTCACCAGGCCGAAGGACGCCCAGCCGTTGTACGCCCGGCCCGCCGAGTCCGCTTCCACGTCATTGAGCAGGATACGGTTCAATCCCCCGGGCGCGCCGTGCTCGCAGCCGTCGAGACATGCCCCGGCAAGCCGGAACTGTTGCAGTTCGGTTGCGCCCGGCGAGCCGTCGCCCTGCACATCGAACTCGTAGCCGGCCTGGAAGGTGAGGCGGAAGCGGTCGGACGC
>MKWU01002669.1_pt1 | contig 25805 bp, 21 predicted proteins | sample 809101 | NCBI WGS metagenome assembly MKWU01 (sample SAMN05860141, study PRJNA318959) | sponge metagenome | host: Aplysina aerophoba | place: Slovenia: Piran, Adriatic Sea, Gulf of Piran | collected 2013-05-07 | reverse complement strand
TTCCGCCTGGCCGCGTCGAGGCTCGGCGCCCGCACGGCGTACTTGCGCGACGGGGCATCCCCCGCCGGGCGGTGTGTGACCCACCAGTACATGGCGTCCTCCTTCACTGGGTCTTGGCCGCCGCCCAGCGGATGAAGGCGGGCGAGCGCTGGAGCGCGGGCTCGCGGCGCACGCAGGCGCCGACCAGCGATTCCCCGACCTCGCGCCGGAGCCGGGTGGCGTAGGTCACGATGGCGTCCAGGGTGACGTCGCTCGCCATGCGGTAGAGCGAGCCGCAGAGCGCCATCAGCGTGCTCGCGTTCTCCGGAATGTCGGCGTTCGCGGGGTCGGCGATGACGGCCCTCGGGTGGGGCAGCTCGCGCCACACCTTGAGGAACGCGGTGAACTGGACGGCAGCGGCCTCGCCCACCGTGCCCCGGAACAGCGCCCGCTCGACCTCCGGACCGAGGCCGTTGCGGTGCTTGACGATGTTGCTGGCGAACTCCCAGCTCCGGGGGCTGGGGAAGGCGTGCTCCTTGGACTGGGGCTCGAACGCGTGAAGCAGCTCCGGTTCGAGCTCGATGAAGAACAGCACCTCCGGTGCGATCCCGTTCGCCGCTCCCCAGCTGCACCAGTCCCTGGCGTCGACCCGGATCTCCAGATGGACGAGCCGGTTGCTGAGCGGCGTCGGCATGCGGTGGACGACGGCGCGGTCGGCATCGCGGTTGCCGCAGGCGATCAGCGATGCGCCCTCGGGCAGCTCGTACTCGCCGCACTTGCGCTCCAGGAAGAGCTGGTAGAGCGCCGCCTGCACCATCGGCACCGCGGACGGCAGCTCTTCCAGGTTGATGAGCCAGAGGTCGGGATCGTCGGACGGCGGCAGGAATACCGGCGGCGCCCAGCGGGTGCGGTCGGCGCTGTCGCGCCACGGGATGCCGCGCAGGTCCACGGGATCGAGCAGCAGCGCCCGGACGTCGACATAGTTGCGGTTGGCGGCCGCGGCGACCTGCCGGGCGATCATCGACTTCGCTGCCCCTGGCGGTCCCCACACCATGGTCGGCTGTCGGGCCTCGACCAGCAGGGCAAGGACCTCGGCAAGCTCGCTGGGGCGCAGCGTGTAGTCGGCGGAGATGGTCTCAGGCAAAGTCATGGGCATGCTCCGGATGGGCGGGAAGGCGGCGCGAGCTGCCCCCTCCGGGCGCCCGGCCTTCGCCCCCGCCGGAGCCGTCCTCCACTCCGGGTGGCTGGACGGCATCGGGCTGGCCGGATGACGGTTTGGAGGTTGACGCTGGAGCGCGACGTTCGGCGGCGTCCGCGCACAACGGCGCGAGTGGCCCCGGGTGTCGTGGCTTCGTGGAGATGACGGGAGGCTTGTAGCGCCCGGCGAGGCGGCGTCAGCTTGCGGCATGGCAAGCTGGAGCGACAACATCGAGGCGGTCGCGCGCGCCCTCTGCGCGAAGACGCTGGCGCATGACGGCATCAGCGAGGAGCAACTCGCGGCCGACGTCGACATGTGGTGGCACCTGACTGCGGCGGAGCTCGAGTGCGGGGTCATCGACGAAACCGGTGAATATGTGGGCGGCAAGATCGACTGGAAGCGGAAGATGGACGGCTACCGCGACTGGATGCGCCGCCACCCGGAGAGCCGCGCGGTCTGGGAGACCGCCCGGTACGGGGCGCCGCTAGCTCGAAACTGACCGGGGCCGGGGCTGCGCCGGGCAGTCCCCTTTCAGGCTTCGGGGCCGAAGCGGCGTGCGGACAGCGCTATCGACCGGGATGCCGGTCAGCTCCGGCAGATACTTCCGTGTGGGCGAGAGCGTGTGGGCGATGCGCCGTTCGAGTTGCGCGTATTTCGCGTAAAGCTCCGGGCGGAGCTCCGCCGCGCGGCGCAGGTCGGAACGCGACGCGAAGATGCAGAACGAGCACGAGCAGCGCGTCAGCCCGAACGAGTAGACCGGGTGCGGCGACTGGCCGGCTTCGGCGATGACGCGAAAGACGTCTTCCGTCGTGAGCTCGAACACCGGCAGCCAGTCGAAGACCTCCCTGCCGGCGACGCTCATGCGTTCGTTGCGCCGCCAGGGGATGCGGCGCGCGCGGTCGCGGCTCTCGTCGCGGCGAATCCCGAGGGCATTGACGAGCCGTCCCTCGAAGCGCGGATGGGCCTTCAGGTAGCGGCGCAGTTCGCGCTCGATGGGTCCGCGCTTCAAATCGCTGGTACAGAATCGGGCCGACTTGCTGGGGAAGCGTCCTCGCTCCTCGATGCGTTCGAGCAGGGTCTTGCCGGAGGCGACGGGGGCCATGACGAGCGGCACGCCGGGCGGAATCGTGTTCTCGATGTGCTCGATCGTGCCGGGCCACTCCACCTCGCCGAGCGGTGCGTGAACTACAATGAGCTGGTCGTGGGGGACAAGGCGCGAGAGCAGAATCGTCATTGTTTGGCTGTCCTTGCCGCCTGAGTGATTGATGACGACCAGCGCTCCGGCGCGGATCATTTCCCGGCATTCGGGCGGGACGGGAAGGTCGGCAAGAGGGTTGGACATGGATGGGTCTCCCCGGTCGTGGCGCGGGGGACTGCTTCTCCGCCCCCAGGAATTGCCCCTGGGGGAGCCGACCTCGAACGCCTGAAGCCGCACCGCGAGACCTGGCCGTGCGAATCGCCAGTGGCGCCGCTCGGGCAGAAAGGGGACGGAACGGCGCTTCCGGGTTCGAAGCGGCGGGGGTTTCGTGCTAACCGTGCGCGCCGGCGTCGGCTTCCGCCGATCGGGCGGGCCGGGCATCCAGAGAACGCGACAATGCAGGGAGAGAACGGGTGAACAAATCGGACATCGCCGGCCGCGTGGCGGACCGGGCCGGAGTAGGCAAATCGGCGGCCGGCGACGCGGTGGATGCCGTATTCGAGGCGGTCGCGGAAGCACTGGCCAGGGGCGAGGATGTGCGGATCGCCGGTTTCGGCATTTTTGGTACCAGAAGCCGTCCTGCGCGCACAGGGCGCAATCCAGGGACCGGCGAGAGCCTGGAGATCGCCGCCTCGACCGCACCGACGTTCAAGCCCGGCAAGCCGTTGAGGGATGCCGTGAACGCGGGAAGCGCGTCGTAGATCCGGCGCACCCGGAGTCCGACCGCTTTTCCCGGTCCAGGTCGCGTGTCGCGAAACGAGGGAAAGCCGACCGATGCCGAAGGAAGCGCCCGAATGGCAGGCCCACCTCGCAAGCGGCTACGACGGCGCGATGACCGCGAGGTGCGACCGGCTTCTGGCCGAGATCGTCGCGGATCCCGATCGCCGCCAGGCCATTCTGGCCGATCCGCGGGATCTGCACCGCGAACTGTTCGCCGGTTTCACGCCAGCGGGTTATCCCGAATGTGCCGGCACATACCGGGGCACGCCGGACACGGCGCTCGCCAAGATACGGATGTCCGCCCCGAGCTAGATCGATCCCGATGTCGTATACGAATTCTGCCCGCCTCGCGAAGTGCCCTGGCTCATGACGGAACTGCGGCTGAACACCCGCTCACTGCTCTATGAGCCCGATCAGGAGGACTACGACAAGCTGATCGCTCTCGCCTACACCTTCTGCCGGTTCGGGAAGATTCATCCCTTCCTCGATGGCAACGGTCATGTTCAACGCGCGGTGTTCGCGGTCATGGCGACGGAATTCGACTTTCCTCTGTCGCCCCGCTTCGTCATTCATCCGCGGCCCTTCGACCGCCTGCTTGCGGCTGCCCTGGAAATGTTCGGGCGCGCGTCGGCAGACGAGGAACAGGAAGAGCTCGGTCTCGTCGCCGAATATCTCGCCTTCTTCCTCGAAGGGCCATTCAATGCCCCGCGCAAGCATGTCGGGATGGCGTCGCTCTACACGTCGTGAAAGCGCCCTCGTGGAGTCGTCAAGACCCGGGGGGCGAGCAGGAAGAATCCCGGTCAAGCACGCCGTCATTGCCTGCCGGACGACCGGACGCTGGAGACGATCCCAATCCTGGAGTATGTGTGGAAGACGACGAACGGGGTTCCGGTGAACGGGGAAACCGTCGCGAGGGCGTGAGTGGGCGGACGGTTGGAACATTGGAGAAGAGAGAAACGCCACGTGCGCCGTTCTCGGAAGATCGCGCCATGGAGGCCGGGTGGCCAACAATATCGACCGCTGGCGCCATGTACCGCCTGGGCATTGAAGCCGAACAGTTACTCTGCGATGACTGACATACGCTGCCGTGGCGGCCGACGGCCGGGGAAGACCAGCGCAACCGCCGGGCGGAGAGCTGGGCGGCTATCGGTCAGCGTGCCGGTTCGCATATGAGGCAATGAGATCGTCAGGGTAGGCCAAATGACCGGCACTAGGGCGATAACTGGCAGCGCGACGTGATGGTTGAAGAAGTCCGCGATGGCGACAAAGATAGCGAATACCAGGCATTCGTGGACTGTACCGGACTTCCGTACAGAGCAGGAACAGCGGAGCGTAGTTCTATGACCGGGTTCGTTTCCTCGACGGCGAGGCGACGTATTACAGAGATGGCAGGGAGCGGTAGCACTACCATCTCGGGACGAGAGAGATCGGCGTGGCCGGGGCTGTGATCGCGACCGTCGCCCTCGACCAAAGAGGAAAACGCACAAAATGGAGAATTGGAGATGCCCGAAAACAGCGCTGACAAAGCGTGGCTTGTAACCTGGGAAAGCGCTACCCAGGACGATTGTTCGGTAGAATTAGTATTACCCGACGGGTTGCCGGTGGAGCGGGTAAGGTGGTTGGTTCAGGAGTTGTATCTTGCCAAGACCGCATCAGACGCCGAGAAACGCGATTCAGGCCTTTATCGACGCGTGGCTTATCCTGCGGAAATAGCGAAAACGAAACGCGGCAATGAGCACGTAACGTGTGGACACAACCCCCATTTGCTGGCCCGACGGGTCGAAGGTTTGGGCATCCAGTCGGATGAAGATGGGGAGCGGCCCGAATGCCTAGTTTGGACGGAACTCCATTAGCACGAGCCCACCCGCGCTTCTTCGCGAAATCGCGCAGCGCGCGCCGTAATCTCTGACAGGAGGGTGCTAACGGTGGCAAAGCAGGACAGGGTGTTCAAAGACCCATTGTACATGACGGCATGGCTCGAAGTCGCTTTGGAAAAGGAGCAGCAGAAATACAAGAAATGTCCGATCGTGCCCGACATGGCCCCCGGTCACAACGAGGCGCAGGCCTGGGGTTACATTGTCACCGGCTACTTCTTGGCGGAACAATCGTTCAAGGCGCTTCTGTACTTGCGCGAAAAGGAGGCGCCCAGGACACACCCGCTTTCGACGCTGTACGATTCGCTCGATGACGACGACAAAGAGATACTCCGCGAGTTCTACGCCGATTACCGAGCAACGATCGGCGGGATCAGGGAAGAGTTTCGGTTCGGCTCTCTCGATGAGTTCCTAGTCAATCTGGACGGCGATACGGGCTCAAACCAGGGCTCCCTGGCGTGGCGGTACTACCTGATCGAGGAGGTTCCCGAGATGCCGTATGTCAGCGTGGATTACTTGCACGAGGTCGTGTTCGGATGCACCAAGATCGTCGAATACGCGAGGAACGGCCGGTTCGATCCCGCCCGATACACCCATAGCTGGCGTTTGCGATGGGAGCGAAAGAGGAGATACGACGCCTGGTTGCGTGATCGGATGGGTTCCGCCGGATGGGATGACCTCGGGGACAGGCTGGAAATTCTCTGGGGGCCGGATTATCGCGGGCGTCACGATCTATGGCTTTTCGAAGGTAAGGGACTGACCGCATGTTTCTCGGCGATCCCGGAGTGCAACGGCGTGCCGGCCGTCGACAAGAGGGAAGAAACTAAAGCCCTTCTTTCGGGCGCCTGAAGCGAGGTCGCATCGATCGGTGGAGAGCCGCAACAAAACGTTAGTGCCAAGAAGCGTGGTTGTTTCTTGGACGGGGTGGGTGAGGTGGCCTCGCCTTTTCGGACAGCCTGGCGGCTTGGCTAAGGTGTATTCCGGTTGAAGTTCAGGCCGCCAGAATCCTCTTGAATCGATCTTCCTGTTGCTGCTGCTGCGTCTGTGGGTATGTGGGCAAGGCGCGGAGCGGCTTGCCCATCATATCCACAGGCATGTCGCCCCGGTAGGCCTCGGCCGGCGTCCGTCCGCCCAGCGCCGAGTGCGGCCTCTGGGTGTTGTAGAAGCCGATCCGCTCGCCGATGACGCGCCGGGCGGTGAAGCTGTCGGCGATCTCGTGCAGGTAGACCGCCTCGTATTTGAGCGAGCGCCACAGCCGCTCGATGAAGATGTTATCCATGCACCGGCCGCGTCCGTCCATCGAGATGCGGATGCCGGCCTCCCGCAGGCGCCCGGTGAAGGCAAAGCCGGTGAACTGGCTGCACTCGCGCGCGGCGAGGACGTTTCTATCGTGGGGTTCGGCAGGTTCTCCAGCAGCGACCGGACGGCGCGGGAGTGCAGGAACCCGCGTACCGGCGAACGCATAGCGATAGGCCCGTCGGCCGGCGTTTCGTTCAAGGCTGGGGAGCCGCTGAAGGATACGCTGAATTGACGGAGGCCGGACGGCGGGCCCGATGACGGCGGATGATGCCGGAATGCGACGGGACCTCCGGCTCTCGATGAAGCGTGGAACCAGATGAACGATGAAACGCCGGAAACAGTCGCTGGCGGCGAGGTCGCGGTGTACGAGGACGCCGGTGGCGAGGTGCGGGTGGACGTGCGCCTCGACCGGGAGACGGTCTGGCTGACTCAGCGGCAGATGGCGGAGGTGTTCGATAGCACGCCCGAGAACGTGCTGATGCACCTGCGCAACATATTCGCCAGCGGAGAGCTGGAGGCGGAGGCAACTACTAAGGAATTCTTAGCAGTTCGAACCGAGGGCAGGCGCAGGGTCCGGCGCAGGCTGAAGCACTACAACCTCGACGCCATCATCTCGGTGGGTTACCGCGTCAATACCAGGCGCGGCGTGCGTTTCCGTCAATGGGCCACCCACACCCTGCACGGCCATCTGGTGCAAGGATTCACGGTGAACGAGCGCCGGCTGGCCGAGCGCGGCCTGCGGGAAGCGAGGGAGACGCTCGACCTGCTGCGCGGACGCTTCGCAACCAGGCCCTGGTGGACGATACCGGACAGGCGGTGCTGGACCGCATCGCGGGTTACGCCGATACATGGCGGCTGCTGCTGGAATACGACGAGGACCGGATGGCGGCGCCGCCCGGCACGGGGCTTTCGTCGGGCGTGCTCGATCACGACCGGGCCATCGCCGCGATCGCGGAGTTCCGGCGCGATTTGATGGCGCGCAAACAGGCATCGTCGCTGTTCGGCAGTCCCCGCGGGGATGCCCTCGCCGCCATCCTGGAGACCTGGCGGGGCTACAAGCTCCATATCGACACGGCCGACTGCGGCGTGCCGCTCAGCGCCATCCTCACCTCGGCATCCGTCCACGACTCCCAGGCTGCCATCCCCCTGGCCACCATGACCGCCGGGCGCGTCGTGAACCTCTACGATCTCATGGACGCCGCCTATGACGCGCGCGAGATACACGAGGTCAGCAAACGCCTCGGCCATATCCCGGTCATCGACACCAACCCCCGCCGGGACAAGGCCCTCAAGCAAGCCCGGAACCGCGAGGCCCGGGCCCAGCGCGCTGCTGGCTATCCCGATGCCCGAACCGTCCGATACCGCATCCGCACCGTCGTCGAGAGGACCAACGCCCGGCTCAAGGACGAGTTCGGCGCCGGTCACGCCCGGGTGCGCGGCCCTACAGGGCCTGCCCGGACCCCGATCCGGGGGTCGCCTGCCATCTGATGTTCGACCTGCTTGCACTGACCGCCGACCAGATCATCCGCCTCGCCACCCCATAGCGCCGTCCACCCGGACCGCCGATCCCGCGCCGTGCTCCAGAACGGGCTCGGCCAAAAAGCGCTTGCCTCAAAACTCGCCACAAACCCGTCTCGGTCCTTACCCGGCCGTGCCGCTGACCCCCATACGCCGCTCAGAAACCAATCCGAGGCCAAATTTGCCGCCACTATCCCTCAGCCCGCCAATTCTGCGAGAGGCTCAACAGTAATTTAGTATAATTTGGCGCACAATGGCCGGTCGTTGATCGCGTGAGCGTATACTGCTACCGGCTGGCCCCACGGGACGGCGTATATGACTAATGGTGTGGGTGGACCACGATTGACCGGAACGGACGCACCGGTCGCGGAGGACAGGTGGAAGACGGATCAAATTCTTATCGAGAACTGGCAGTTGTGAAATCGCCCCCGCTGTCTGTGTTCGTGGTCGATAGATGCGGCGATAGTCCTACGGTCTTGCTCGGCGACACGGAGCTGGAGGTCATGGATATCGGCGAAGACGGTCGCGTATTCGCCGAATGTGACCATGCGGCGCTCGCCAATTCCTCCTTGGAGGGGTTTCCGGACGCGCTTTCGGTCAACATTCATAGCTCGGACGGATTCGGGACTTTCCTGTTTCACGAGGCGGAGATCTTCAAAGCCGACAATGGCGAATTGATGGCGAATTGCATCTGCATTCAGCCAAACAAGCATTGGGAAGGGAATTGGGGGTTGGCCACGTTCCTTAGCGCGATCAAGGACCAAGTTTCCTTTTTTCCTGACGTCTCCTTGACAGAGATCGAAGTTGAGGACGACTGGAAGCGGTTGACCCTGTGCATGGTTGTCGAACCGGGTTCCGCGGCGGAGGCCCTGAACAGGACCGCAGATGTCCTCAAGAATATAATTCGCGAGGCGGAGGTCTCGCTAGCCGGTATTCGCTGGAAGCCAGTGTACGCCACGGACGAGCGCGCTTTTTGTGAGGAAGTGCTGGCGCCGTTGCTTCGGAGAATGAAATTCCTGTCGGTTCGTAATACGCACGGCGTTCGGGAGTACGGAAGGGACTTTACCTTCTCAGAGCTGACTCCGTTCGGAACAATGCGACATTACGGCCTCCAAGCCAAAGCGGGGGATGTGGCGGGGGGTGTGAACTCGGCAATTGACGAAATCGTGGGGCAAGCAGACGACGCCTTCAGAATGCCTTACTTCGATATCGCATCGGTGGAGCCCCGGTATATTTCTACATTCGTTGTCGCGATCAGCGGACGCTTTACGTCGAACGCCAGGGAGAAGATAGTGAACAAGACGTCTCGCGGCGTTCACGGATCGCTGTTGTTCCTTGATCGGGAATCAATTCTCGAATTGGTGGATCGCTACTGGAAGTCCCGATGACGCAGCAGGAGCTTGTGATTCAGCCGGGAAGCGACGGCAGAAGCGGATTAGTATCCTGAGTTTCAAAGAGACGGTCTACGGCTACGACACGGGAGATGAGGAAGGGCCTGTTGGGATCCTAGAGACCGCCGCCGACGAAGTGGCTGAGGAAGGTCTGCGCGTGGCTGCGGGGCGAGGGCCGCCTGCACCGTACCGTGCTTCTTCGGGAGATGAACGGGAACGGCGGGATGTGCTCCTTCCGGAGCGCCGCCCGCCGCCCCGTTAGCGGTTGGCCCTTCCTCTCGATGTCGCGGTGCCTGGCGGCGGTGCAACCAGCGGAACGCCGGCGTTGCGGCAGGCCCGTTCGCCGGCGTGCGGCGGGACGGCCATACGGATCTGGATTTGCCGGCGACGAAGAATCGCAATAGCAAGCGACTCATGCCATCTGAAGCTACTCGGGCAGGCGCGCCTCAGTTTCGATGTTGCGCGCTAGAATCTGAGCGTTTCCATCACCGCTTGACTCTGGCCGCTCGAAATGCGCGGCCTTCTTCTATAATGGCAACTGGAGTGGGGGATCGCATCGGGGTAACATGAGCAACGCAAGTCCAGAAGAGTCTGATACTCCCAAAGCGACTGGCCGTGCCCATCGGCCACCGCAGAATGGCGTCAGCCCGGCCGCAACGGGCGCTGCCGGTGTGACGTTTGAGCGGAAGGTGGCGGTTCAATACCTCGCTCACTTGCTCACGGGGAACGCCGCGCCTGAACTCGGAGACGGTCGGCGGGTCGCGAGCGTTGACTTCCAACAAGCTCCAGAGCACACGGTTGACGACCTTGTGGTGCATGCCGTTCACCCGGACAAATTGAAGCGTCCGCTCGTTTTGGCCCTCGGTGTTCGGCGCTCACCCAAGATCGTCCAAAGCGACGAGTCATGCCAAAAGCTCTTCCTTCAGTTTGTCCGTGCTGTGATCGAAGAACCATCGGATGATAAAGAGTATCGTTTTGGACTCGTCGTCTCCGGCCGTTTGAAACAAGCCACGCAACTCGCGCAACTCGCCGACATTGCTGTAGCTCACAAGGACGCGCCCGGATTCTTCGATCTAATCAAGACGCCCGGCAAATACAATTCGGGCATTCGCCGAAGGCTTGAGCACTTGGTAAGCCTCGTCGACGGGTCACTACGGCATCTTCGCTCATCGGAACATGACATGGGCATCGTTCAGGAATGTGCGTGGCGATTACTGTCAAGACTTGAGGTGATCATGCCTCTGCTCGAGCCGCCCGGCGCGACCGATTGGGCAGCCATAGCGAACAGCCTCAAAGGGGTGGCCAGAGATCGTGATAACGAGGCAACGTCGTCGTTACGGGACCATCTTCTTGTCCTCGCAGGCGAATATGCATCGAAAGCGGCTCGCGTAGATGTGGCGGTCTTGCGGCGAGACTCTCATGCACTTCTCGACATTGGGACAAGGCTGCATCGGCGTGGCTGGCAGACACTCATGCGCATTGACAGATTTGCACGGGAAGCTGTCCGAGGCGAAATCACAGGGCGCGATGGCAGCCGTGCAATGCAGCTGGAACGCAACGCTGTAGCCGACATGCTGGTCAATATGGTGTCCGAGGCCGAAGCCGTCGTCGTGAGTGGCGAGTCGGGGGTCGGCAAGAGCGCGCTCGCGGTGATCGGTCTAACCGCCAAAGCTGATGCGGAAAAGGAGCACTTCCAGGCTGCGTGTATCAATCTACGCCAAATCCCTGAGCTTCCGTTAGACCTTGAGGAGACGCTGGGGCACCCTCTCTCGACAATTCTCTGTGAACTGAGCGCACCACAACGTTTACTCGTGATCGACGGCGCCGACGCAGCCACCGAAAATAAGTACGATGCATTGCGCTATCTGGTCGGCGCCGCCCAAGACAGCGGCATCAAAGTGGTAGCCGTGACTTCCATCGATAGCAAGCAGGTTGTCCTTGATGCTCTCTATGAACGTTTCGACGCGAAAGATGTCAAAGACTGTGTAGTTCCCCCACTTAGCGACGCGGAGATAGACGAGGTAGTTGAGACCTTTTCAGACTTGCGTCGTATCAGTACGAATTCACGGTCACGAGAGCTCCTGCGTCGGCTTGTCGTCGTTCAACTGCTCGTCCGAGGACGAATCTCGGGAACTCCACTGACCGACGCCGATGCGATGAACGAGGTTTGGTCGGGTCTAGTTCGTAGACGGGGCGTCTCGGATAAGGGATCCCCCGTCGCCCGTGAGACGGTGCTGCTACGGCTCGCTGAATTGGCGCTTGGTAGGGGTGAGCGGCTCGACGTTCTCAGCAGCCTCGACTCCGTTGCCATGGACGGACTCCGCCACGACGGATTGCTCAGAGATGCCGCTGGGGACCCGTTCAGCATAGGTCCGGATTTCGGCCACGACGAGGTGCGCCGATATGCGGTCGCACGGCTTCTCTTGGCCAGTGGAGACCTAGAGTCGCAACTCATGTTGGGAGAAGCGCCTCGCTGGTCGCTCGCGGCTGCGCGATTGGCGTGCCAAGCGCGGCTCGCCCTACCTGACACTCCCGCAGTACCCCTGAAGGGCCGGCTCGCCGTGGCGCAGACATCGTTCGACCGGTTGGTCGCAGCAGGCTACGGAAGTCGATGGGGTGACGTGCCTGGCGAAGCCTTGCTCACGCTCGTTGATCCGGGCCTGCTTCTCCGGGACGCGTGGCCGGCATTGCTTGCCGATGACGCCGACTGTCTACGTCGGCTTGTCCGCCTTGTCGATCAGCGACACCGCGACCAAAACGGCGTCGTCGACATCACCGTGGTGAGGCCGCTCGTTCGCCTATTGCTCGAAGCACCGGCTCCGTGGCGTTCAGGTGATTATGCGGAAACGCTCTTGCGGGCTTGGCTACGCGCCGAGGTTATTGCCGGTTCTGCCAAAGGCAACCCCCTGCGCATCCTGCTCCGCCAGCGTCTCATTGAGGCCTGCGACGAGGCGGACCGTGGCCTCGCGGTGAAACGTGAGGCTGAATCGGAGGAACCAAAAGGGGCGAATTCGGCAATAGCGTCAGTCCAAAGAGAGACTGTCGAGCGGCTCGAAGACCAGAGTAAGCTGCTTCCCCTTGTCGGATTTGGACGTCGGACCCGGCGGCAGCGACCCGAGGTTCCAAGGGAACTCAAGAGCCCGCTTGTTCTCGAGTTGTTGGCGCTACTAGGCCCAGACCTTGGCGAAGATGGCGAGGCGATGTTGCGTCGTGTTGCCCATGATGCGCCGGCGTGGCTGGGTCCTGCCGTTGACGAATTTTTCACGGGGGAGGCGCTCGCAAGTGCGGCCCGAGGGCTCCTCGCCGAACTCACCGAAGCGTACTACCTGGAGGACGAACCCGGCGGGTATTGGCTCTTGGACGACGGAGTGCGCCATCATCTTCCGAAGGGCCTTGATGTCCCGCCCGCTTGGCGGCATCGCGGTCCGTTCCTGGCCCTGTTGCGCGCCGACTTTCCCAACGGAGTAGCAGTCCTAAACCGTTTGTTGAATCACGCGGCGCGCATTCGGGCGGAGGCTCTTGCCGATCTCGACAAGCACAACCCGGTCGGCGCCGATCCCAATGGCCGACACGAGAGCGAACTGTCCATAGATGGCCATGCTAAATCTTACGTTGGCGATGACCATGTCTGGCGATGGTATCGTGGCAACGCGGTCGGTCCCTATCCGTGCGTCAGTGCGCTACAAGCGCTGGAGGCGGAGTGCGATCGACTGATCCAAAGTGGCATCTCTATTGCGGTCCTGATCCCGATACTGTTGGACGGCTGTGAGAACTTGGCCATGGTGGGCCTTATCGTCGGACTGCTCGTGCGGCACCTGGAGGAGTCAGGCGATCTGTTGGACGCCTACATTGCTGAGCCGACGATCTGGCTTCACGAGTTTGCGCGGGCCGCCAAAGAGTCGAGTCCCCTCACGGCCAACTCCGACCACGTTGCATCAGCTGATCGCCGCAGTTGGACACTCCAAAACGCGGCCATGCTCCTGGTTCTGCGCGCCGACCCCGACCGTGTCGAAGAGTTGCGCGGCCTCGGGGAAACTCTCGTTGGCAACGCACGGCGACTCGTGGAATCAGCACCGCGCGCCCATCCGGAAGCAGGTCGTCCTGCGGAGACGACGCAAGGCGCACTGGTCGTCGAAGCGCGCGCCTGGGCCAGCAGCCTGGATCGGGACAGCTTTCGTGTCGAGAGGACGCAAGACGGTTTCACGGTGGAAGCGAACCCTCCGGACGATGTCGTGCAGACGCTTCAGGAAAGCAGCGAGGGTTTGGAGCGCACCCAAGACACTATTCGTCTATTCGTTCGCTACCACATCAATCCCGGAAAGGAGGTGCCCGAGACCGTCGGCGCCGATGATCTCGTCGCCGACCTCGCGACCGCGCGAGACTTGCTGGAGAATCCGCCGCCTGTCGCATTGCACGAACCCTGGGATGTAGCCGCTCTGGTCGCAGCGGCTGCGCTTGAAGCACTCCTTGAGGGTGGCATTGAACTGCCGGACGAAACACTGCACTTGGCCGCGGAGATCATACTCACGATTGGCGATGCATCGCCGAGGCAGAACGAATTCGAGGAGACGCTCTATGAATTTGGAGCCGACCGGAGCGCCGCGCGGGTTGTCCCCTTGGTTCTTCTGCCCATTGCCGCGCAACTCCGGGCCCTGTGCGACGAGGACGGCGGATTGACAACCTTCGATCGCGCCGCCCGTGGTGCCATCAACCTTGCGAAAGCCTCGTCGTACGAAGTACGGCTCCACCTTGCCCGTGGACTGGATCAGTTATGGAGGGTGCCGTGTGCCGAACATGGCCCGTGTCATCACGAGTTAGGCTGGCAGATCGCCACCGAGACCATGCGCCAATGCGTGTACGGCCCCTGGCATCCGGAAACGGGTCAACGCGATATCCTCGTATTGGACGATCCCCTCACCGAATCGCTTGACCACGCGACGGCGAACTCAATCATCGTGTCCCGCTTGGACGGCGCAATTCGGTCCCTGGCGCCCGCAGCTATGGCTGCCACCTGCATCTCTGCCCGCGCGCGTGACTTAGTGCTCATTCTATTGGCGGCGCAGCGGCGCGCGTTTCTTGAATACGAGCATGGCGATCCGGATGAACGAGCGTCCCACGCTCTCGTAAGCGCCCGCGCGCTCTTGACACTGGCAGAAAATGGCGACAACGACGCTCTCTTCGAGCACATCGATGCCTATGCCGAGGACTCCAACTTGCTGGGAAAGACTCTCAGTGCGCTGTGCGCCGCGGCTGAGGAAACACCAGCTAGGGCATCTACGGCAAGACGGATTTGGCCGGATGTTATTCGGCACGTGCTCAGCCTGCGCGACCGCACACGGGTTCGCAGTTCGTACTATGGCGATACGGGCCTTGCTGACCTCATCCCGAACCCCGCCGGAGAGTTGCCGTACCTTTATCGCGAACTCGACGGTGGCCCGATCATATGGTGGAATCCACTCGAACTGCGAGCCGGCGTGGAAGCATGGCTGACACCAGCAACGGGAAACGCCGCGTGTGTCGATCAGCTGATCGGCTTCATCGGTATGCTTGAAACCGAGGACCAAATTCGTGTCGGATTACCATGGGTGGCGGCGGTCGTGCTAAGCGACCCTGACCCTATCGCGCGCGGCGCCTACACGCTGGCGCGCTGGCTTGTCGAAGTCCGCCAGACCGCGGTCGACATGGGCCTATTGAGGACATGGCAGGAAGTCGTGGATGCTCTGGTCGTCGCGGGTGACGCGCGCCTCGCCGCATACTCCGATTGAGGCTAAAGCGGCGACAAAGATAGCGGCGGATGCAGCACTTCGGCTGTCGAAGATCGACAAGGTGTTGATGCACTATGTAAAGGAATACGCCCGCGTCAGCGCCAGGAAAGGCTGAAGCGAATCCGGCATGGTCGGATACCCGTGGCAGCCTCGTACCCTCACGCAGAAAACCACTTTCGGAAACTTGGCTCAACTGTAAGGATCGGCGCGGCTCAAGACGTCTAGTCGGCTTAGGACTGTGCCAATGGAGACATCGCTGTGACGCAACTCGCATGGACAGGACACGAGGTCTTGGAGGCCCGGTGCAAGGCACCAAGCACCCGTCAAGAGATTCCTAGGGGCTCGTGATGGAACACCGTCGCCTTCGCCAGATCATCGAAAAAGGCGCCAACGTTGTGGGGGCAACTACTGGCGCGGTCCTTTCGGTAGTCACCGGCAGCCCGGAGTTCGGCGTTGGGGTCGCTGCCGTAGGAGCCTCGGGTGCTTATCGAAGAGTCGGCGCCGAGATTGCGGATCGCGTGCTGTCGCCGCACGAACAGGCCCGGGTCGGTGGCGTCCTGGCGCTGAGCGCTGAAATGCTCAAGTCGGAATTGGACAGGGGTCGTACGCTTCGTGACGACGAATTCTTCGACACGCCGCCGGATGGCCGGGCGGACGCCGAGGAAATTCTGGAAGGAGTACTGCGAAAAGCGCAGACAGAGCACGAAGAGCGCAAGCTGCCCTATCTTGCTCGCCTCTGGTCGAACGCCTGCCTCGACGAGACGCTCGGCCCGGCCACGCTCAACTATCTGGTCAAAATGGTCGAGCAACTGACTTACAGACAGTTCCTAATCATCGCCATGGTCGGCGCGATGGCCAAAGCGGACCATGCCAATATCTTCCAGCTCAGAGTACGGAACTACGAGGAGGCCAATCTCAACATGCTTGGCGAGACGGCGATCGTCCTGTCCGAGGTCATGGCGCTTCGCAATCTCAACTGCGTGAATGTGATCGCGCCCATGGGACCAATCCAGATTGTGCCTTCCGAAATGAGGCTCGCAAACCATGGCGCAACTCTTTACAACGCCATGGAACTTCACAGGATTCACGAAGATGACTGTCAACAGGTCATCCAACTGTTGAGTTGGCAGCCCGGACGTTGTCATACGCCGTCTTCGGCGGGCCCGGCCGCTTCGAGGTCTGGCCCGTCGAGTCGGTCGGCGGGACGGGTCCGACGAGGCTCCGTTTGAGCTGCGCCAATCTCGACTACTGGGCCCGTTCCTACCTCGCCGCGAAGGTCGACATCCTCGGCAGGGTAATCAAGAAGATGACAATGGAGTGTCGATCCTCTCCCTCCAGCTAGTCCCGGCAATACGCAGAGGATGCGCCGTCGACTCCACCGGAACCGTCACCGCCAGCATCCCCAAATGGATCGAGGCCTGGAACCCGGGCCGCATCTTCTGTGCCTGGGACGCCACCGGAAACGGCGAACACGCCGCGCGCCGTCCGATCGAAAACGACACCAGAATCGTCCGCCTCCGACCCGCCGTCCACGACCAGGGATGGAACGATATGCTCATGTGCGACCGCGCCGGCGAGCCGCTCGGAACCGATGACCGCGCGACCGCCTGAACGCCAACTCTACGTCTACCTCATGCATCGCTGCTCAAAAGCCGACCGGACCGGCTGCCCGACGCCAGCAAATAAACGCTCTTAATAACGCCGCTAACAGGGGGCGAATTCGGGTCTTGCCCCCAGGAGGACTGAGCGATGTCGAATGCTCCTCGACCTGACACAGACACTCCAAAGAAGTAGACAATGTGTGATAACAACTCTTCTAAGGAGACATATATTGGTGGACCATTCCGATGTAGTGAACGAAGTCGAAGTTGTTGCAAATGTTCTTTTCGCTGAGCGTGTTTATCAGGAGCTATAGAAGAAGCAACTCATTTCCTTCTTCAAAAATCCAAATGTGATCAAGTGAAGCCTCGAAACTCTCAAGCGGGCTTACGAAGGGGAGCGCGTCGAGAAGCAGGTATCCTTTTCCAAGAACGAATACACCGTCGATGAAAAGGTTGTTTGTTGAAGAAGTGTCGGCCCTTCCTGCGTATTTCAGTGATTCCGGCCGGGGATTTCGCTAAGTCCCGGCCGCGGATTTCATTAAGTCGCGGCCGGCCTTGAGCGTGGCTCCGGGCGCCTGGTTTTTAGTCAGTCGGGATTGTCTTCCGCGGCGGCGGCCGTGGTCAAGCCGGGCCTGGCGTTTTTCCTTCTCATGCTTTCGCCTTTCAGGACGATGCGGTGGGCGTTGTGGACGATCCGGTCGAGGATGGCGTCAGCGACGGTGGCTTCGCCGATGAGGTCGTGCCATTTGGCGACGGGGAGCTGTGCGGTGATGAGGGTGGACCGCCGGCGGTATCGTTCCTCGCAGATTTCGAGGAGGTCGAGCCTCTGGCGGTCGGTGAGGCCATGAGTACCCCAGTCGTCGAGGATGAGGAGCTGGACCCTTGCGAGCTTGTCGATGAGCCTGGGTAGCCTTCCGTCGAGACGCGCCATGGCGAGGTCCTCGAAGAGTCGGGGCATGCGGACATAGAGGACGGAGCGGTCGAGCCTTGCGGCCTGATGTCCGAAGGCGCAGGCGAGCCAGGTTTTGCCGGTACCGGTCTGGCCGACCAGGATCAGATTGTCGTGGGTCTTGAGCCATTCGCCCTGGGCGAGGGAGAGGATATTGCGGCGGTGCATCCGTGGCGGTAAGCAGGCTTACGGCCACGGGGTGACCGCACGCTCGACGTGACGGCGGGGCATTGTGGGTTCGCCGCGCGGGACGCGGGGCGGCCGTTGCCGTTCCGCTCAACGACTAGGGTTGGGACCCGGGAACGGCATCGGGAACGCGTTTGTTCTGTCCTTTCCCGTTGCCGGCGGCACGGCCGGCACTCCCCTCTTATGAGGGCAGGCCCCGTCAAGCGGTGACAATGGCTGAATTCTCCGCTTTCGGAGCTGGTCCGGGTGGCGGACGGTTTGATTGACGGCTAGGTCGAAACGCTCTTCGCATTGGTCGCGCTTGTGCGCGTACCCACCTCTTATCCAAGGCCGACACTCCGTTTTCGGCAGCAAGACCGGCACCTCGTCACGCATATCTGTGCGCCATGGTTGACATGGTGGGTCAATCCGTATATTACGTAGCGACTCCGTACACACCGGTGGTGAGAGCTAGATGCAAACTGAGCGATTCGAGATGCGATTGGACCGGGCTATGATCGACCAGCTTGACCGATGGCGCGCGGACCAACCCGAATTACCGTCACGCGCGGAAGCCGTTCGACGGTTAGTCCATGATGGCCTTGCGGCATCCACCGACGACCAGGTGAAGCCCACTCCCACCGAAAAGCTCATCTTGTCGATGCTGTGTGATCTCGCCCGAGACCGGAACGACTGGGAAGGCATTGACCCGGACTTTGTCCAGTACGCTATTGGCGGTGGCCATTATTGGGCTCTCGCTTGGAAGTACCCGGGCGTTTTCGGTGGCCGCCCTGATTCTCCGGAGCTTGTTCGGGAGGTTGTAGACATTCTCCAAATGTGGACCGTACTCGAACACCGATATGAAGTCCTGGAAGAAACGGACAAAGCTCGAGTAGCGACCGAAGCCGCGCCTTACGGCACCGATGTGAAATTCAACGGCTTCTATCCGAATGAGGAGAGTTCACACGGGAGCATCGCCGAGTTTCTTATCGAGCACATTGACGGCTATTCCCGATTCAAGGGCCGGCGTCTGAATACAACCTGGCCGGTTGTTGGGTGGTATAGACGAATGTTGCAGGCTTATGAACCCATGCAAAAATCTCTTCTTGCCGGTCATAACAAGAATCTCTCGGTTTCCAACATAGTCGCTTTGCTTTTGGAGCAAATCCACCCAGACAATCGTAAGGGTTAGTGGTACGCGTCATCGGATGGCCAATGGCACGCCGTGATCCGCCACGCTGGCATAGAATGCGCCACCCCACCATATCCAAGTCGATTCGTGCGACCACATCAATTCAGCGCTCCGTCCAAAACAGAACGCGACGATAACCCCGATCAAAGCGGTAACGCTCTTGCGCACTAGTTTGCGCTAGCTGGGTATGCCGTGAACTTCAATTCTCCTTTATTGTACCTCCCGGAAAGTTTGACCTGGGGCGTAGCAACACAAGCACGGGGTATTGGCTGCCAATCAATTTTCTGAAACGCCTATGCGATCTTGTCCGCCAATTGCGCTCGCATATTCTTTCCGTCTTGGCTCTTCTCCACGATAATGAAGAGGCCATTGCCGTCGCTCCTGCGTTCCCAGAGCTCGCCGATCGTCCGCTTCTCGCGCGTATCGTCGCTCTTGATGTCGCGCGCGCCCTTGTATTCCGCGACGAGCAATCGACCGTCCCCCAGTTGGGCGACGAAATCCGGGTAGAATTTTCCGGCCACGGTCGGAAGCCAGAACGAGGCGGGATGGCGCGCGACGTTCCTCAGCCAGAATCTTACTTCCTTCAAGCTGTCGAGAGCCCTGGCGCACTGGACCTCTTCCCCGTCTTCGGCGCCGTCGAACGCCGGAACAAGTTGCAGGAAATGCTTTCGTGGCTTCCATCGACCGCGATGGCGTCGTTCGTCCCGATACATGCCGTCCCTGAATTGGAACGCCGACGCGAACGACACCTCCACGTTGGTTTCCGGGGCAAACAGGTATTGTTTGTATGCGCTTGTTCGTTCCTGCTGGCGAATGGCAGAGATCTTGCTGCGGATTTTGCGGGCGAGGATGAATTTGCAGCGCATCAGCGCTGCGATATGCATGTCCCTGTTGCCGATCAGATGGCCGACCAGGTCGCTGAGCCAGCGCAGCAATTCCGCCTGGCCGATATCGGCCTGCCGCGTCTCCCGGTCGAGCCAGAGTACAAGGGCTTGCGGTGTCCAGCCTTCGACATTGGCGTTGAGCGCCAGTTGTTCCTCCTCGGCCGCGTATTGGTAGCTTATGCTCTTGCCGTCGAGGTCGATCTCGAAGGTGCGCGCCGTCTCCCGAACCGCGAATTCGGCCTCGTCAAGTAGCGGCGGGTAATTGAGCAGCGACCATTCATGGTGTTCCATGAACAGGTCCGAGTCGGCGAATTCCAGTTCGCCCTGTATCTGCGCCATCAGGCGCGGCACCACGAAGGACTCGCCCCGCTCGGCGGGAGTCAGCAGTTTTCCCGTGTCGCGACGGTGCCGGGCTGCGGCATCGGCGAAGCCGCCCCTCTCGGATTCCGGCAGTTTCTCAACGATCTCGGACTCGAGTTCCTCGCTGACATAGCCGGGTATGGAAATCTCGGCTTTCCCGTCGTCAGTCTCGCGAACGGTCACGCCTTCGGTTTTCCTTAATGCGGCCAGTGTCTCCGGTATCGGAGAAATTTCGAACTCGAACACCGCTTTCTGCTTGTCGCGCGGACTGAATAAATCGCTATCGTCGTCCAGCAACTCTAGTGTCGGTTCAATGCTGTCGCGAGCCTCTTCCTCCTCGAAACCCATCGCGACCAGCTTGTCGACAAGCGCGCGGGCGGCTACGCCGAAGGTCGGTTCGGAGAGGAACGCATAGGCGCGGTTCAGATCGTTATCCGTTCGACGCTTGGCGTAGGGCATCCGCAGCACACGGCCGAGAAGCTGTTCGACATCCTTCGCACTCTGGATGCGCGCAACCGAGCAGAAGGCATAAGCGAAAGAGCAATCCCAGCCTTCCTTCAGCGCCTCGACCGTGATGACGTGTTCGACCGGACATTCGGGGTCGAACAGGTCTATTCCATCGAGTTCGCGCTGGTCGCCGGTTGCCACCGCAATTCGCCTTTCGGGGATTTGCTCTACTTCGATCAAGTGTTGCCTCAACGCCTTGACCGTAACCTCCTGATTCTTCGGTTGCGCCTGGAACAGCACGATGGGGCGGAGATAGTCCGGGTCTGCCGCGGCGGTTTCAGCCAGTTCGGCACGGGCGGCCACGGCGCCGTTCACCGCGTTCTGCCAGCTATCGTGCTCCGACAGCACGATCGGCAGCTTGATCATCTCCTCGGCCTTGAGTTCCTGGGCCGAGACGCTGTGCAGGATGTTTGAGTTGAGCCGCGGCGTTGCGGTGAATTCGATGATCGCGCAAGGGTTCACTCGCCCCTGCATCTTGCGCGCCAGTTCCGTCACGGCGTTGTGCGCTTCGTCCACGATCATCAGCGGCTGGTGAATGTGCATGAGGTTGGCGAACGAAAACTTGACGCCGCCGTCGTCCAGAGTCTCCAGACCGGCCGGCACCTTCGGCAGTGCGCCGAAATGGGGCTCCAGATTCTCGTTGTGCGCATAAACCTTACGGCCCTCGGTGTCCTTTACCCGAAGGCTCTGGATCGTGCCGACAACGACGCAGCATTTGTCCTGGATGTCGTGCGGCCGGATATGGGTAAAGTCTGCGATATCGAATACGCGCACCCGCCCGCCGAACGCCTCGTCCAGCGCCTGCCGATACGGATGGCCCGGATTCTTCAGCGCCTCGGCGGTCTGCCGACGGATCGTCTTCGTCGGCGTCAGCCACAGCACCATCGGCCAGTCCTTCTCCACCCAGGCGTCGCGCGCGACGGCGACGGCGTGGGCGCCGAGGATAGTCTTGCCGCCGCCGGTCGGCAGGCGCAGGCAGACATAGGGGACGTTCGGCAACCCCGTAAGCGCCTTGTATCCGCCGCCGTAGTCGCCGAGCCGGCCGGCTTGTTCCGGCTCACTCGTTATCGCTTCGTAGGCGCCTTTCGGCCCGCCGATGCGCGCCTCCTCGAAAAAGCGGCGCAGGATGGCGAGCGTATCGGCCTGGTACTGCTTGAGCTGCATGGCCTACCGGCGCGCCTTGACGTCGTAGGGCGTCTGTTTGAATGCGATGCCTTCGCGCGCCAGTGTCGCCGGCGTCAGCCGGGACTGTTCGCCGTAGACGGTGAGCGGGCCGTCGAAGCCCGGAAAGGCCGCGGCGGTCTCCGCCCGGATCGCGGCCAGCGTCGCGCGGGTAAGCACATTGCCACCGTCCGGACGCTTGTCTCCCAGGACGCCGTTGTAGAGCAGCGCCCAGGCGCGCCCGTCGTGGATGCCGAGCAGCGGGGAGCTGGCGCCGTCCTCCCGTGGGCCTTTCCACGGCCGGCCGGTTCCCGCGAACCAGATATGAGCGGCGAGAACCGGAAACCGGATATCGTGCCGGATGCGCCCGTCCGCCGCGAACGCGGGAGGTCCGAGCCGGTAGAAGCGGAAGCCACCGCCGCCGGCCCAGCCTGCGCTTTTGGAAACACCGCCCTGCTCGCCCGCGATCACCTTGTTCAGACGCGGCGCGCAATGGCTGACGGCATGTTCGCCCATCTCGATGCCGATATATCGCCGCCCCATCTTGTGCGCGACGGCAACCGTCGTGCCAGAGCCGAGGAAAGAGTCGAGTACAAGATCTCCGGGGTTGGTGGCGATTTGAAGAATCCGTTGAAGCAAGCGTTCCGGTTTCGGGGTTCCGAAACTTACTTCAGAACCAAATAAGCCGTTTGCTTCCTTTTTCGACTCATCCGTATGGCCAGCATCTGTATGTGGCCACCATGTCCACGGAACAAGACCCTCTACCTCTGACAAGTAGCGGATTACACTTGGTTGAGCGTTCCCATCTTTGCCCCAATATATCCGACCAGCTGATCGGAGTTTCTCAAACTCTGATTCAATCATTGACCAGCACCGACCTTCGGGTGGACGATGAGCGCGACTATTCGGGGCTAGAATTTCGTACATCTGGTTTGGCCGGTAGCCTTGCGCCGTCATTGGAAGGCCGCGCCAACGCTTTCTGGGATTTGTTTCGTTTGGGTTATCGGGATTCTTGTAAATTCTTGCTTGGTCTTCATTCAAAGGAACGCGGTTTCTCTTTTCTTTGAAAATTTCGGGTGACGTTGCGTAAACAATTAGATATTCGTGTGCGTCGCCAATAGCGCCCCTATTCTCGCGTGAGTAGCGCTTTTGCCAGACATTATTTGCTACAAAGCGCGTCCGTCCGAACACTTCATCCATGATCACCTTGAGATAATGTCCCTCATTGTCGTCTATGGATACCCAGATCGAACCATCTTCGGCCAACAGGTCGCGCAGCAGTTCAAGCCGTGGCCACATCATGGCGAGCCAGCGCGTATGCTCCAGATTGTCGTCGTAATGCTCGAAGGCCGAACGCGTATTGTAGGGCGGATCGATGTAGATGCACTTCACCCGCCCGGCGTAGAACGGCAGCAGTGCCTTCAGCGCCTCCAGATTGTCCCCCTGGATAAGCATGTTCCCGGCGTTCCGGTCTCCGGCCGACAGCTCGGGAACCTCCTCCAGCAGCCGGTACGGCACCCGTCCCGCCGCGCCGATATCCTGCTCCCGCGTCAGCCAGTTCAGGGTTGGCATGGGCTAGTGCCTGCAACCGATGCAGTCATGCCTGAGCGATGACCAATGGCTCGCGACTCCTCCAACCGGGATCTTGGCCGAAATAGTTCCAGAAATCCCCCTCGAACCGGGAAACGGTCTTGTCAATCTCACCGGAAGCCTCCAAGGGATACAAAGGAAATTCGGTATCGTTCCGTTTGATTGTCCCGACAGCAAACCTATCGTCATTGCCCGCTACGTTGACGCTGTCCGCCGTGACTCTGAATTGCGGTTGAACGGCATACTCCGCTCCCGGGGCCGCTGCCCGTTGCCGCACCCTGTCCGCCCAAACGAGAAGGCGGGCCAACGTCGAGATTGGCGTTTCAGAGTCGAAAAGCGTTTCGACCGGATTGTCAGGGGCATGAGGATGAAGGAAAAGACGATTCGAGACAAAGCCCCATTCCAACAGACCGTCAGCGTGGATTTCGGCGTAAGCGTGTCTTTCCATTCTTTGGTTTCGGTTGTGACTTTCCTCCGCACGTGCTGCCCGGAGCATCGGTCGCCAGTCCTGGAAGTGCATGCGATGCAAGCTTTGAATGGTGCGCAATCGGGAGTCCCGGTCGCCTAACCCGCGCCCGACCTCGATGTCGGGCGGACGCAATTCTTCGATCAGGTTGCCGCCGGAATAGACAGACCCGAAGCGGATCTCATCGCCGACGGGGACGGCCGTCATGCGAAACCCGAAAGCGTCGCCAGCGGTTTCGACACGCTTGAATTCTTCCTCGAATTTTCTGCCACGCTCCCGCAGCCGCCGTTCCAGCCGCTCCGTGCCACGGGCGAGATTGAGGGTCATGTCCTGGATTTCCCGCATGCTCAGGGGATCGCACCGGTCGGCGCGTCGGACCGGGCATACCCGCGTGGACGTAACACGATGGGGGCCGTAGCGCGACCGGCCCGTTCGGAACACGATGACCCCGTTGTCGCCATTCGTCGGGATCGGGACGATATCGAGCGTCGGAAGTTGCGGTTCGACGCATTCGCGGAACACCAGCCTGAAGCGATCGGCCAGGTCGGCGCAGCGCGGCAGCGGCGCCACGTTCGCAGCGACGGGCGGTTTGGCTCCGTCCTCCGCAATGCCGAGCACCACGGCGCCCCCATAGGCATTGGCAAACGCCACTAACTCTTCCAGAATCCGATCTCTTGCGTGGCTCCCGATCCCGCTTCCGCCGTTCAACCAGGCATCGGTCTTGCCTTTGCCCGCTGGCAGGCTTTCCTTGAATTCGATCTGCGCGCTTTCTGGCACACTTTCGTCAATGAGGGCCTGAATGTCACCCGGTCCAATCCGGTCGGCCGGCTTTGTGAGAACAGCGGTCATGGGAATTTCACTCAGATGGACAGAGGCCCAAGGTATTCGGAGAACCAGGATTTGAAAACCGCATCCGGCGAACGGCTCGTGTTTTCCGGCCGGCCCGCGATCCAGTGGCGGCGATGCTGGCCAAGGCGGGAGCGGCGGCCGGTCGTGTCGTCGCCTCGATAGATGCAGATCCGGCGCCTGTTCCTCGGGTCGGGGTAGCTCCGCACGAACCGCAGACGGCTCGGCTGTGTAGCCCATGGCGCGGGCGATGACCGTTGCGGCCAGGGCGGCGGCGTCGCGATGGGCGAAGATCGCGGTGGTGGCGCGCTTGCGGTGCCCGAGCAGCTTGCCGATGGCGGTCAGTCCGCCGCCGTTCATGATGGCCTGCGAGGCGTAAGTGTGGCGGGCGTCCCGAATGCGGACGCCGCTCAGCCCGGTCTCCTCCTGCACCCCGATCCAGCCCGGCCGGCGGCGAGGCGGGCGGAACGCCGTCGCGGCCGCGCGAACGGGATGGAAGCCAGCGTACAGCGAGGGCGCGGGGCGGATTGAAAAAGCCGCACTGGGTGTTATAAAAAGACATATGAGTGCGGGCGCCCGCGAGGTTCGGATTGCAGACATTCAAGACCAAGGCGTTCGCCCGTTTCGCCGATAGGGAGGGGCTGGAGGATGCGGCGCTGTGCGAGGCCGTGCGGCGCGCCCGCAGCGGACTGATCGACGCCGACCTCGGCGGCGGCGTGATTAAGCAGCGGATCGCCCGCAAGGGAGGCGGCCGTTCCGGCGGGTTCCGCACGATCGTGCTGTTCCGCCGGGGCGATCTGGCGTTTTTCGTCTACGGTTTCGCCAAGAGCGGCCGGGACAACCTGCGCCGGGACGAGCTGGAGACGTTCAGGCTGCTGGCCGGCGAATATCTGGCGCTGGACGGAAGTGGCCTGGCGGCCGCGCAGGCCGCCGGAGCGATTGTCGAGGTGAAATGCGATGACCAAGCAGTACAAGAGTGAGGCCCTGGCAGCGGCGCACGAGGCAGCGTTCGGCTTGGCCGAGGCGGGCCTGATGTCGAAGCGGACCATGCGCAAGTTCGACGAGATGTGCCTGACGCCGGTCGAGGACATGGCGCCGGAGGACATCCGCGCGCTTCGCCTGCGCGAACAGGCAAGCCAGGC
>MKWU01002668.1_pt1 | contig 25808 bp, 25 predicted proteins | sample 809101 | NCBI WGS metagenome assembly MKWU01 (sample SAMN05860141, study PRJNA318959) | sponge metagenome | host: Aplysina aerophoba | place: Slovenia: Piran, Adriatic Sea, Gulf of Piran | collected 2013-05-07 | reverse complement strand
CGATCCGTCCTCTGTCTCGAGCACCACCGTGCCCGCCGCGCCCGCCGTGCCTGCCGCGCCTGCCGCGCCTGCCGCGCCTGCCGCGCCTGTCGAGCTTGCCGCGCCCGCGCCAGCACCCGGCGCCGCTGTTCCGGCAGCCGGCGACGCGGCCGGTCCGGTGCCTCCCGAGGTCCCGTCGCAGTCCGCGGCACCCCCGTCGGCGGCGGAGGCTGCAAACCTCCCGCCCGGACCCCCGCCACAGCAGCGAGTCCAACTCGACACGTCGGGTCTTCGCACATTCCCCGAGCCGGAAGTCTGGGCGGCCCTGCGGCACTGCCAGTCGAGGGGCGACTACGGGTACGTCCACCCGTCCGGTGAGTACTTCGGGGCCTACCAGTTCACCGTGGCGACGTGGGACCGCCTGGCGAGGCAGCGATACACCGAACTTCAGGGCACCCTGCCGTCGGAGGCGGCCCCCGCCGACCAGGACCGGATGGCGTACTACCTGTGGATCGAATCGGGTCATGCGCGCTGGCCGGCCTGCAGCCATGTCTTCACCGGCGATCTCCCGTCGTCGGAGTCTCTTGCGAGCGGGTCGGATACAGGGGAGCCTTCCGACGTCGCGGCGACCGACGAGGGTCTCGTCGAGGGCGCGCCCTTCGAACCGGCACCGGGTGATGACGAGGTTGTTCCAGCCCCGCCGCCTGGCGCCGAAGCGGCCGAGTCCGGCGAGACCGGCGCCACCCCCACGACCTCTCCTGCCGATCTCCCGGCGCTCGAGATCGATCCGGCCATGCAGCCGGCGATACCCCCGGATGTGGACGGATTCCCCACGCCGGAGCAGTGGGAGGCCCTCCGGCACTGCGAATCCAACGGCAACTACCGGGCCGTCAGCCGCAACGGCCGCTACTACGGCGCCTACCAGTTCTGGCCCGACACCTGGGACTTCGTGGCTCGGCGCAACTACCCGCGGCTCGTCGGCATCTTGCCGTCGGCCGCCACGACACACGACCAGGATCGCATGGCCTACCGGCTCTGGGAGGAGCGCGGGGACCAGCCGTGGCCGGTGTGCGGCCGCTACCTGCGTCCCGGGGCCTGAACGGGACCGTCAGGGTGGCGCTAGGCGCGGCGGCGGTGGCCGAACTGCTCCGGCGTCACGATGTCCGGCCGCGCCGCTCGCTGGGGCAGCACTTCGTTGTCGATCCGAACACGGTCATGCGGATCGTGCGCCTCGCGGGCGTGGAGCCCGGCGAGCGGGTCCTCGAGATCGGCGCGGGCTGCGGTGCGCTGACGGTGGCCCTGGCCGACGCCGGTGCCGCCGTGGTCGCCATCGAGATCGACGGGCGCCTCGTGGGCGCCCTCGGCGAGGTGTGTGCCGACCGCTCCGTCGAGGTGCTGCACACCGACGCAACCGACATCGCCTCCTGGGCGCCGCGCCTCGAGGGCGACGGGCGCTGGAAGCTGGTCGCCAACCTGCCCTACAACGTCGCCACGCCGCTGCTGGCGGACATCCTGGACGGGCTCCCGCAGATCACGGCCATGCTGGTCATGGTCCAGGAGGAGGTGGCGCAACGTTTGGCGGCGGCGCCCGGGCACCCCGCCTACGGGCTGCCGTCGCTGAAAGTGGCCTGCTGGGCGCGTGCCGAGATCCTCGGGCGGGTCCCGCCGACAGTGTTCTGGCCCCGCCCTTCGGTGTCCTCGGCACTGCTGGGGGTCAACCGGCTCCCCGAGCCGGCTGCGGACAACATCGACGACCTGTACCGCCTGGCGCGCCGGGCGTTCAACCAGCGACGCAAGATGCTGCGCGCGTCGCTGCGGGACGTCGTGACCCCCGGCGCGTTTGCCGCCGCCGGAGTTGATCCTGCCGCCCGGCCCGGGGATCTGGCCGTCGAGGACTGGTCACGCCTGGCGGCGGCTGCCGGCGCACTCGGTCGGCCCGCCGGTGACGGTCGCGCCCCGGGGATCGCCACATGAGCCCCTCGGTGCTGACCGCGCCGGCGAAGCTCACGCTGTCGCTTCGCATCACGGGGCGCCGTCCCGACGGCTACCACCTGCTCGATGCGGAGATGGTGACCCTCGACCTGGCGGATCGCCTTGTCGTCGAGCCTGGCGACGGCCTGATCGTGGCCGATGCCGGAGCGGGGACAGCGGTGGATCCCACCGGGCCGCCGGCAACGCCGGGCGTGCCGGCGGGGGGCGACAACCTGGTGATGCGGGCACTGGACCTCGTCGGCCGCCGCGCCAGGGTGACGCTGCACAAGTCGATTCCCGCCGGCGCCGGCCTCGGTGGCGGTTCCGCGGATGCTGCGGCGATCCTGCGCTGGGCCGGATTCGGCGATGAGCGGCGCGCCGCTGCGTTGGGCGCGGACGTGGCGTTCTGCCTACGGGGTGGCCGGGCGCGGGTCGGCGGCATCGGCGAGATCATCTCGCCGCTCGACTTCGAACCCCGCACCTTCACGCTCTGCACCCCGCCGTTCGGGTGCTCGACGGCTGCTGTGTACCGGGCCTGGGACGAACTCGGCGGCCCCGTCGGGCCGGCGGGCAACGACCTCGAGGTGGCCGCGCTGGTAGTAGAGCCGCGCTTGGCCGAGGTTCGTGATGGGTTGGCGGAGGCGACCGGTCAGCGGCCGCGACTCGCCGGTAGCGGCTCGACCTGGTTCGTGGAGGGGTCGTATCCGGCGCCGGGACGCAGGGTGGCGCAGACGACTCCGTCGCTGCGAGTGGCCTGAACGGCCGCTCAGCGGCCCCTGGCGCGCTGGAAACGGGTGCGCCGGCGCATCTTGCGGTACTTCTTCTTGCGCATGCGCTTGCGGCGCTTCTTGATGAGCGAACCCATGGGCCACGAAGCGTAGCGGGTCGGTGGCCCGAACCGTCACGGCGATGCATCACCGGCGGCTCGGCGACGCCCGCTAGCGTGGCGGTAAGGTGGCCGGTAGTTCAATGGTAGAACGCCTGACTTTGGATCAGGAGGCTGCAGGTTCGAGCCCTGCCCGGCCAGCATGACCTCCGCCCCGGCGTGCCGAGCGACTTGACGGCCACGTGAGTGCTCTCGGCGTCGACCTCTCCGCGATCGTGCTGGCGGCGGGGCGCGGTACCCGGATGAGATCGGGACTGCGCAAGCCTCTTCACCTGCTGGCCGGGGCGCCGATGCTGGCGCACGTCGTGGACGCGCTGGGCACCTGCCGGCCGGATCGCATCGTGGTGGTGCTCGGACCCGACGATGAGATCGTCGCCAAGGAGATGCAGACGCGCACGGGCCACCTGCCTCTCGAAGTTGCCGAGCAGCCGATGCCTCGCGGCACCGGCGACGCGGCCGTCTGCGGGTTGGCAGCCCTGCCCGATCCTGCCGGCGACCCCGAGGCCGGCGAGCTGGTCATCGTTCCCGGGGACGCCCCGCTGCTGCGCCCGGCGACCATTCGATCCCTCGCGGAGAAGCACCTGGCCGGCGGCGCGGCCTGCACCCTCCTCACCGCCCGCGTCGAGGACCCCACGGGCTACGGGCGGGTCGTGCGGGGTCCCGACGGATTGGTGCGCGGCATAGTCGAGCAGGTCGACGCCTCGCCCGACGAGGTCCTGATCGACGAGATCTGCACGTCGGTCTACGTGGTCCACCGCAGTTTTGTGGGGCCGGCGCTGCGGCGCATCCGGCCCGACAACGCCGCGGGGGAGTTCTACCTCACCGACATCGTGGGAGTCCTCGCCCGGATGGGGCACCGCGTCGAAGCGTTCACCCTCGCCGATGCCACTGAGGCCCAGGGCGTGAACGATCAGGCGCAACTTGCTGTGGCTCGTGCCGAACTCAGGAGGCGTGTGATCGAGGGCTGGATGCAGGGAGGTGTGGCCGTCGTGGATCCCGCCACCACCTATATCGACGTGACCGTGCGCCTCGCGGCGGGTGTGGTACTCCTACCGGGCACAATCCTGGAGGGCCACACCGCGGTGGGCGCCGGTGCCGTCATCGGTCCGCACACGCGGCTCGTGGACTGCGCGGTGGGAGCGGGCGCGGTTGTGGAGATGAGCCGGGGCAGCGACGCCGAGATCGGTCCGGGGCGCCACGTCGGGCCGTTTGCCAACCTCGGCCCCACAACGGCGCCATAGCTGCAAATCGAGAAGGGACGAACAGGGTGCAACTCGTTACAACGAAACAACTGCAGCTCATGGCGGGGCGGGCGAATCTGGAGTTGGCGGAGGCGATCGCCGCGCACCTCGGCGAGGACCTGTGCGAGACCAACCTCTCGGACTTCGCCAACGGCGAGATCCACTGCCGGTTCGGGCAGTCCATCCGCGGTGCCGACGTCTTCATCATCCAGTCGCACGCCGCCGTGGAGGACCGCTCCATCAACGACGCCGTCATCGAGCAGCTGGTCATGGTGGATGCCGCTTGGCGCGCCTCGGCCAAACGCGTCACCGCCGTGTGCCCCTTCTTCCCCTACGCCCGCCAGGACCGCAAGGCCGAAGGCCGCGAGCCGATCTCGGCCAAGCTCATGGCCAACCTGCTGGCCTCCGCCGGAGCCGGTCGCCTTGTCAGCGTCGACTTGCACTCCGGCCAGATCCAGGGATTCTTCGACGGCCCCTGGGATCACCTCACCGCCATGCCGGTGCTGTGCGACCGGATCTCCGAGTTGGGCGACGACCTGGTCGTGGTCTCGCCGGACGCGGGCCGCGTGAAGGTCGCCGAGCGCTACGCCATCGCCCTCGGCGCGGACCTTGCGATCGTGCACAAGAGCCGCATCCGGGGCGAGAAGAGCGCGGTGCAGGCACGTGAGGTCGTGGGTGAGGTGGCCGGGCGCGTCTGCGTGCTGATCGACGACATGATCGACACCGGTGGGACGATCGTGGCGGCAGCAGAGCAACTGGCCGCGCGCGGCGCCGAAGAGGTGCACGCCGCCACCACGCACGGCCTGTTCTCCGGCCCGGCCATCGACCGGCTGAAGAACTCCGTCATCGGAAAGGTCATCGTCACGGACACGCTGCCGCTTCCGCCCGAGAAGTGCATCGACACCCTCGAGGTCGTCTCGGTGGCGCCCATCATCGCGAGCGCCATCCGGGCCGTCTTCGAGGACACCTCGGTCAGCGAGATCTTCGGGGGCAACAACCTGTCCTGAGCCGGCGCCGGGTCGGTGGCACGGCCGGATAGGCTCACGCCGGTTCATTCTCCGAAGTCTCCACGGGAAAGGCCATGCAGGAAGTCGTCCTCCCCCTCGAATTGGGCCGCGCCACGGGCAGCGCCCCGTCGCGCCGTCTGAGGCTGCAGGGCAAGGTGCCCGCCACGGTGTACGGCCTCGGCAAGGAGGCGGTCACCGCGAGCGTGGACTACCGCGAGTTGCGCGGCGTCCTGTCCACCGTGGCCGGGCTGAACGTGGTGTTGAGCCTCGACATCGGCGGTCAGCACGAGATGGCGCTGGTGAAGGAGATGCAGCGCAATCCGCTGCGCGGCGACGTGACCCACGTGGATTTCCTCAGAGTCGAGCCCGACTCCGACGTCGCCGTGGAGGTGCCGATCCACCTGACCGGCGAGGCCGTCGCGGTCATCGAGATCAACGGCATCGTCGAGCGGACGCTGAACACGTTGCGCGTCCTCGCCAAGCCGCGGTCGATTCCCAATGAGCTGGTGCTCGACGTGTCGGAACTGACCGTCGGGGACACGCTGACCGTCGCCGACGTTGACTTGCCCCCCGGGGTGACCGCTCTGGTGGACGGATCGGCACCGGTGGTGTCGGGGATCATCACGCGGAGCGCCCTCGAGGCGGCGGCGGAGGCCGAAGCTGAAGAGGCCGCCGAGGACGAGGCCGACGGCGAAGAGGCCTCCGAGGACGACGCCGGCGACAGCGACTGAGGCTGGCGATGTCCCTGCGCCGGCGCCGGCCGGCTGGGGCACCGCGGACCGGCACCCCTGCCGATCTCCTGGTCGTAGGGCTGGGCAATCCCGGGGAGGGCTACGCCGGTACCCGTCACAACGCCGGGGCGGCAGCCGTGGAGGCACTCGCAGGTCGCTACGGCGGTCACCTGCGACGCCGAGCGCGCATCCCGGCGCTGACCGACGAGGTGCGCGTCGAGGGCCGTCGCGTGGCCTTGGCGCTGCCCCAGACCTACATGAACGCCTCCGGGGAGGCCGTGCGGAAACTCACGGTGCGCTTCGGCATCGAGGATCTCCAGCGACTTGTGGTCATCCACGACGAACTCGACCTGCCGACGGGGCGGGTGCACATCCGTGTGGGTGGGGGACTGGCCGGCCACAACGGCCTCCGGTCGATCCGGGACCACCTTCGTGCCACCTCCTTCGCCCGGATCCGCATCGGCATCGGCCGGCCGCCGAGCGCCGCGGCCGGCGCTGACTACGTGCTGAGCCGGCCGGGGTCGCGGGACCGCGAGGTACTGGCTGCTGCTGCCGCCACGGCGGCCGATGCCGCCGAGGCGATCGCCACCGACGGGGTGGAGCGGGCCATGAACACCTTCAATGCCCGCTGAGAGGGTGACCGAGCGGCGGTCGGCGCTGGCGCCCCTGGCGACCGAGGTCGGCGCGGCGCGGGCGATCAGCACAGCGCTGGGCCGGCGCGACGCCTCCCTGGCGGTGCCCGAGCGGGCGCAGCCGGCGGCCTTGGCGGCGTTGGCCCGCTCCTCGGGACGGCGCCCCCTGGTGGTCTGCACCGTCACCGAGGCGACAGCGGAGCATCTCTCCGCCGACCTGGGCAGCTGGTTGGGCGCCGACTCGGTCGCCAACCTGCCGGCCTGGGAGACGTTGCCGTTCGAGCAGGTGAGTCCGGCCGCGGCGGGCGTGGGAGGCGGTCGCTTCGGGGGGGGTGACTCGGCCCGCGGCGGCCATGGGCCCCCGCCTGCGCACGATCTGGCGGATGCGGCGGCCCGAGACCACCCCGCCGGTCGTCGTGGCGTCGGTGCGCGCCCTCATGCAGAGGCTCGCACCGGGTTCGGAGGACTTCGAGCCGGGACGGCTGCGGCTCCGGGGGGGCCGCGGCCCCGCCGGGCGGGCCGCAGGGATCCCCCGCCTCGGGCACCGCTGCGACCGCGACGAGCTGATCGAAGGACTCGCCGCCTCCGGCTACCGGCGGGGCGTGCAGGTGGAGCAGCGGGGCGAGATGGCCGTCCGGGGGTCCATCGTCGACGTGTTCGGTGCCACCGCGGCCGACCCGGTGCGAATCGACCTGTGGGGCGACGAGATCGACCGCCTCTGCACGTTCTCCGTCAGCGGCCAGCGGTCGGGAGCGACCCTGGCCGCGGCGGAGATCTTCGGGTGCCGCGAGCTGCGCCCCACCGAGGCGGTGCGCCGGCGGGCGGCGGAACTCATCGTCGAGGCGCCGTGGGGTCGGCGGCAGTGGGAACTGCTCGCCGAGGGCACGTTCTTCGACGGCATGGAGGCCTGGGTGGGATGGCTGAGCGACGAGCAGCGCTCGTTCGCCGACCTCATCCCCACCGGCGGCCTCGTGGTTCTCGTCGACAGGGACCGGCTCTGGGCCAGGGCGCAGGACCTGGCTGCCGAGGAGGCCGAGCTGGCACAGCACCTGGCCGCCGCCTGGGGAGTGCGGCCCGGCGAGTCGCTTCCCAGCGCCCACGTGGTTGCCACCGATCTCCTGGCCGGCTGCGAGGCGCCGGTGTGGAGTGTCAACAGCAGCCCGACCAGTCCCACCGAACCGCTCGTGGAGGCTTTGGGCTGGGAGTCCCCGCTGGGCACCGGCGACGGTCCGGTGCGCCAGGTGGCGTCCCTGCTGGCGGAGGGATACCGGGTGGCCGTGGCGGCCGACGGCGAGGGCTCGGCCCAGCGGCTGCGCCAACGTCTGGAGTCCGGTGGCGTGGTGCTCGCCGCGCCGGGTTCGCTCGCCGCCGCAAGCGCCTCACCGGCCTGCTCGGTGGTCGTGAGCCCGCTGCGTCAGGGATGCATCCTGCCCGAGGTGCGCCTGGCGGTGCTCGCCGAGAGCGATCTGACCGGCCGGCGCAGGGTGCACCGGCGGGCGCGCCCCGCAGCGGCCGCATCCGGCGGGCGCGGCGCCATCGAGGATCTGCAGGTCGGCGGTTTCGTGGTGCACCGCACACACGGTGTGGCCTGCTACCGCGGCATGGTCACCCGGGCCATGGACGGCGTCGAACGCGACTACCTGCTGCTGGAGTACCGGGGTGACGCCCGGCTCTACGTCCCCACCGATCAGCTCGACACCGTCCGGCAGTACACCGGCGGCGACGCGCCCACGCTCAGCCGCATGGGCGGAGCCGACTGGCAGCGCACCAAGAGCCGGGTGCGCGCTGCGGTGTCCGAGGTGGCCGCCGAGTTGGTGGAGCTCTACCGCAAGCGTCACGCCACTGCCGGGCACTCCTTCGGATCCGACTCGCCCTGGCAGGCGGAGATGGAGGCCGCCTTCGCCTTTCCCGAGACCCCCGACCAGCTCAGCGCCATTGCGCAGGTCAAGGAGGACATGGAGAGCCCCGTGCCGATGGACCGGCTGGTCTGCGGCGACGTGGGGTTCGGCAAGACCGAGGTGGCCGTGCGGGCCGCCTTCAAGGCCGTCGCGGACGGCCGGCAGGTGGCCGTCCTGGTGCCGACGACCCTGCTGGCGCACCAGCACCACCAGACCTTCTCCGAGCGGTACGCCGGTTTCCCCCTGCGTGTCGAGATGCTGAGCCGGTTCCTGTCGCCCGCGGCGATACGCGGCGTTCTGGACGGGCTGCGCAGCGGCGATGTGGACATCGTCATCGGGACCCATCGGCTGCTCTCGTCCGACGTCGAATTCGCCCGGCTGGGACTCCTCGTCGTCGACGAGGAGCAGCGCTTCGGCGTCACCCACAAGGAGGCCATCAAGACGCTCCGCTGTGACGTGGACGTGCTCACGCTCACGGCGACGCCGATACCGCGCACCCTCGAGATGAGCCTCACCGGGATCAGGGACATGACGGTCCTGCAGACACCGCCGGCGGATCGCAAGCCGATCGGCACCTACGTGGGTCCCTACGACGAGCGGGCGGTCGTCGAGGCGATCAGGCGCGAGCTGCTGCGCGACGGGCAGGTCTTCTTCGTGCACAACCGGGTGGCCGACATCGACCACGTCGCCGCACACCTGCGCGAGCTGGTCCCGGGCGTGCGGGTGGCGGTGGCGCACGGTCAGATGGACGAGGCCGCCCTCGAGCAGGTCGTGCTGGACTTCTGGGACCGGCAATACGACGTCATGGTTTGCACCACCATCATCGAGTCGGGAATCGACATGCCGACGGTCAACACGCTGATCGTGGACCGGGCGGACCTGATGGGCCTCGCCCAGCTTCACCAGATACGCGGCCGCGTCGGCCGGGCGCAGATGCGCGCCTATGCCTACCTGTTCACCCCGCCGGAGCGCTCCCTGACCACCGAGGCGTACGAGCGGCTGAAGGTCGTGGCCGAGTCCACCGAACTGGGGTCGGGGATCCGCATCGCCATGCGAGACCTCGAGATCAGGGGCGCCGGCAACCTGCTGGGGGTGGGGCAGTCGGGTCACATCGCGGCGGTGGGCTACGACCTGTACTGCGAGATGGTCACCGAGGCGGTGGCCGAACTGGCCGGGAAGGCGCCCGGACCCCCCGCCGAGTTGAACCTGGACGTGCCGGTGGATGCACACCTGCCGGCGGACTACGTGCCGTCGGAATCGCTGCGCTTCGCCGCCTACCGTCGCCTTGCCGAGGCCGGCAGCGCCGAGGCCGTGGCCGACGTGGGTGCCGAATGGCTGGACCGCTTCGGGTCGCTTCCTGCTGCCGCCGAGTCGCTGCTGGCCGTGGCGAGGCTGCGGGTCCTCTGCGTCGCCGCAGGCGTCACCGACGTGTCGGTGCGGTCGGTCCCCGGTGGGGGCGATGAGGCCCGCATCACGCCCCTGTGGCTGCGCGAGAGCCGGCGGGTGCGCCTGGAGCGGCTCTGGCCGTCGGCCGTCTACGAACCGTCCACCGGACGACTTCGGCTGCCGCTTCGCAGCCGCGCCAAGGCGATCGAGGCCATAACCGAGGCGCTGGAGCGGCTCGCCGACCGGCCGGCACCGGCAGCGACGGCCTCGCCGGCCGCATGAATCCCGAGTCGCCCCTCGTCACCGTCGTCGGGCTCGGTCCGGCCGGAGGTGACCTGGTCACCGCCGGTACCCGGGCGCTCATCGAGGCCACCCCGCCGCCGGCTCGCTTCGTCCGCACCCGCCGCCACCCGTCGGCGCCGGTTGTGGCGCCGGCGACGAGTTGTGACGACCTCTACGGTTCGGCGCAGGACATCGAGCAGGTGTACGAGGCCATCGTCGCGCGGCTCGTGGCGGCGGCGAGGCGCCACGGAACGGTGCTGTACGCCGTGCCGGGTTCGCCGGCTGTGGCCGAACGGTCGGTGCAGTTGCTGCTGAGAGAGACTCGGGTACGCGTCGAGGTGCATCCGGCGCTGTCGTTCGCCGACCTGGCGTGGTCCCGCCTCGGTGTCGATCCGCTGGAGCGCGGGGTGCGGATCATCGATGGCCAGCGCTTCGGTGCCGAGGCGGCGGGCGAGCGAGGGCCGCTGCTCGTGGCGCAGTGCGACACCGCCGAGACCCTGGCGACGGTCGCCCTGGCGCTCCCGGCCTCCTCGACGGTGGTCCGGGTGTTGCACCACCTGGGTCTGGACTCCGAGAGGGTGGAACGGGTCCCTGCCGCCGAGTTGGGGCGCTGGGAGCCGGTGGACCACCTCACGTCGCTGTACATCCCCGAGATGGCCGAGGGTCCCGCCGCCGAGTTGGTGCGCTTCGGCGAACTGGTCGCGACGCTGCGTGCCGAGTGCCCCTGGGATCGCCGCCAGACCCATCGGAGCCTGCGCCGCCACCTGCTCGAGGAGGTCTACGAGGTGCTGGAGGCCATCGACGGGTTGCCCGAGCCGGCGCAGCCAGGCGGCGCCGTCGTGGCCGGCGAGGGCTACGAGCATCTCGAGGAGGAGCTCGGCGATCTGCTGTTCCACGTCTTCTTCCATGCGACGCTGGCGGCCGAGCAGGGGCAGTTCACCATCGGCGACGTGGTGCGGCAGACCGATACAAAGCTGCGACGGCGCCATCCCCACGTGTTCGGTCCGGAATCCGGCGATGCTGCCGACGAGGAGTCACTCGCCGCCGACTGGGAGCAGCTCAAGCGTGTCGAGAAAGGGCGGACCTCGGCGATGGACGGCATCCCCGAGGCGCTTCCCGCCCTGCTGGGTGCGCTGAAGGTGCAGAAGCGGGCCGAGGCAGCCGGTCTGGCCCGCGGTGACGAGGCCGAGGCGCTGGAGAGGCTGCGGGAGGCCCTCGGCGTCCCGGCGGAGCGGCGCGACGAGGTGTGGCTGGGGTCGTTCCTCTTCGACGCGGTGGAACTGGCGCGGCAGCGCTCGCTGGATCCCGAGTCGGCGCTGCGGGCGGCCTCGACCGCCGCCCGCGAGGAGTTCCGCCGGGCCGAGGAGGTCTGAGCCCCCCGGTCGCCTCGTGCATCCGGCGCGCCCGGCCGATCTCTGCGAGGGTGTCCAGCCGCAGGGCGCCTCGGGCAGCGGGCGTGGCGGTTTCCAGCGGCAGGATCTGTGGATAAATCTGGGTTCCCCTCTTTTCAACGCCTCACAACACGTGTAACTTCTGCAACCTGTTCCCCATTTCCAACAGGAACAACGCATTTTGGAGCAGATCGGGCACATGAGGCGCACCGCATGAGCGCAATAGTCCACGTCACCGGACGAGAGATCCTGGACTCGCGCGGCAACCCCACCGTCGAGGCGGACGTCGTGCTGGCCTGCGGAGCGCGGGGGCGCGCTGCGGTCCCCTCCGGCGCCTCCACCGGCAGCCTCGAAGCGCTCGAACGCCGTGACGGCGGGACGCGCTACGGGGGCAAGGGAGTGCGCGACGCGGTGGCTGCTGTGAACGGCGAGATCGGCGATGCCGTCAAAGGTCTCGACTCGGGCGACCAGCGGGTCCTGGACCGCACTCTGATCGAGCTGGACGGGACCTCCGGGAAGTCCCGCCTCGGTGCGAACGCCATTCTCGGCGTCTCGCTGGCGACGGCGGTGGCCGACGCGGCCGGCCGCGACATCCCGCTGTACCGGCGGATCGGCGGCGACGGCGCGACGGTGCTCCCGGTGCCGCTCATGAACCTGCTCAACGGCGGCGCGCACGCCGACAACAACCTCGACCTGCAGGAATTCATGGTCGTGCCGCTCGGGGCGGCGTCCTTCACCGAGGCACTGCGGTGGGGAGCGGAGATCTACGGTGCCCTGCGCCGCCGGCTGTCGGCGGACGGGCTCGCCACGGCGGTCGGCGACGAGGGGGGTTTCGCTCCCGACGTCGCCAGCAACGAGACCGCTCTGGAGCTGCTGCTGAGAGCCGTCGAGGATGCCGGGTTGCGGCCTGGAGACGACGTTGCGCTGGCGCTCGACGTGGCGGCCACCGAGTTCGCCACCGGCGACGTCTACCGCCTGGCGGGTGAGGGACGAAGCCTGGATCGCCTGCAGATGGTCGACTACCTGGTGCATCTGGCGAGCAACTTCCCGATCTGTTCCATCGAGGACGGGATGGCCGAGGATGACTGGGAGGGCTGGCGGATGCTCACCGATGCGCTGGGCGACCGCCTGGCGCTGGTGGGCGACGACCTCTTCGTGACCCGGGTGGATCTCCTGGAGAGGGGTGTCGCCTCCGGTGTCGCCAACTCGATCCTCATCAAGGTGAACCAGGTGGGCACCCTCAGCGAGACCCTCGACGCCATCGACGCGGCGCAGGCGGCGGGATACGGCGCGGTGGTGTCGCATCGTTCCGGTGAGACCGAGGACACCACCATCGCCGACCTGGCGGTGGGTGCCGGGACAGGGCGCATCAAGGCCGGCGCGCCGGCCCGCAGCGATCGCACCGCCAAGTACAACCGCCTGCTGCGCATCGAGGAGGAGCTCGCCTCGGCGGCCGGTTACGGAGTGCCGCGATGACCGCGGCCGCAGTCCGGCGCCTCGTGCGGGTGCTGGTCTTCGTCGCCCTCAGCGCATTGGCGGTCGTCGCCACCTGGACCTGGGGCGTGAACCCGGTGGGGACCTGGTTCGACCAGCGTGACGAGATCGCGCAACTTGAAGCCAGACTCATCGAGGTGCGGGAATCCAATGCGGCGCTGGCGGCCGAGATCGACCTGCTGCAGACCGACGCCGAGATCGAGCGCATCGCACGGCGGGACCTCGGGCTCGTGAACCCGGGCGAAGAGGCGTATGCCATCGATCTGCCGGCGGCCGTGGTGGGCTCCGGCTGAACCGGTTCCGGATCAGGTGCTGGCGCCGGCACCTGACGATACGAGCGCTGGGAGTGCCCGGTAGCGTGCGCTACTGTGTTCGCCCGGCGGGCGGCGAGGCAAACGTTCGATAGACGGACTCCGGTCACAGGGAGGCGCAGGTGGAGATATCGGTCACGATCAACGGGACGAGCCACACGCATGATGTGGAGCCCCGAACGCTCCTGGTGCACTACATCCGCGATGTCGTCGGTCTGACAGGCACGAACATCGGCTGTGACACGTCGTCGTGTGGCGCCTGCACCATCCACGTGAACGGGGAGTCGGTGAAGTCCTGCACCGTGTTCGCGGTGCAAGCCGACGGTGAGGACCTCCTGACCATCGAGGGTCTCGCCGACGGGGACACCCTCCACCCGATGCAGGAGTCGTTCCGGCAGTGCCACGCCCTGCAGTGCGGCTACTGCACACCGGGCATGGTGATGGCGGCGGTCTCGTACCTGAACGAGAACCCCGATCCCAGCGAGCGGGAGGTGCGGCTCGGCCTGGAGGGAAACCTCTGCCGCTGCACCGGCTACCACAACATCGTCAAGGCGGTTCTGCACTGTGCGGCAGGAGGTGAGCAGTGATTCCTGCAGCGTTCGACTATGTCCGGGCCGGATCGGCCGCCGAGGCCATCGCCACTCTCGCTGACCACGGCGACGAGGCGAAGCTCCTGGCCGGGGGACATTCGCTGATCCCCCTCATGCGCTTCCGCCTGGCTCGCCCGGCGGTCGTGGTGGACATCGGGCGCCTCGAGGGCCTGTCGTACATCCGCGACGAGGGCGACCACGTGGCGGTCGGGGCGTTGACGCGTCACCGCGACGTCGAGACCAGCGACCTGGTGGCGGCTCGTGCCGGGCTGCTGGGAGAGGTCACCTCGCACGTCGGCGACCCGCAGGTGCGCCACCGCGGGACCATCGGCGGGGCGGTCGCCCACGGCGACCCGGCCTCGGACATCCCCTCGGCGCTCATCGCGCTCGGTGCCACCCTCGTGGCCGCAGGTCCGCAGGGCAGCCGGGAGATCTCGGTGGACGACTTCTTCAGCGGCTTCCTGGAGACGGCCCTGGCCGACGACGAGATGCTGACCGAGGTGCGCATCCCCGCCGCCGACGGTGCCCCCTGGGGCTTCGAGAAGTTCAACCGCCGCGCCCAGGACTGGGCGATCGTGGGGGTGTCGGCGGTCGTGCGGGCAGCCGGCGACGTCGGTGTGGGGCTCGTGAACATGCACTCGACGCCCGTGCGGGCAGCCGCCGTCGAGAGCGCCGTGGCGGGCGGGGCTTCGGCGGCCGAGGCGGCCGAGGTGGCCGCCGAAGGTTGTGAACCCACCGAGGATCTCAACGCCAGCGTCGAGTACCGCCAGCACCTGGCCCGGGTCCTGACGCGACGGGCACTCGAAGCCGCCGGGCTGTAGCGGCCCGTGGGAGTCGGCCCAGGGTCGGTGACCGAGGTCGCCGACGGTCTCCGCGCCAACGACTACCTGCCCTCGGAGGGCCTCGCCACCGCAATCTTCCTGGGGCTCTCGCTGCGGCGCCCGCTGCTGCTGGAGGGTGAGGCCGGGGTCGGCAAGACCGAGGTCGCCAAGACGCTTGCGGGGTGGCTGGGCAGCCGTCTCATCCGCCTGCAGTGCTACGAGGGCATCGACGTGTCCCAGGCCGTCTACGAGTGGGACTACTCGCGCCAGCTGCTGCACCTGCGCACCGCCGAGGCCACCGGCGGTGCGTCCGGCGCCGGCGCCGCCGCCCTCGAGGACTCCCTCTACTCCGAGCGCTTCCTGGTGAAGCGCCCCCTGCTGGAGGCCATCTCGCACGACGATCCCGCGCCTCCGGTCCTGCTGATCGACGAGGTGGACCGGGCCGACGACGAGTTCGAGGCGTTCCTGCTGGAGGTGCTGTCGGACTGGTCGATCACCGTGCCCGAGTTGGGGACGTTCGGTGCCGCCGAGCCGCCGATCGTGGTGGTCACCTCGAACCGCACCCGGGATGTTCACGACGCCCTGAAGCGCCGCTGCCTCTACCACTGGGTGGAGCACCCGGGATTCGAACGCGAGGTGGCCATCATCTCGCTGCGCACCGACGGCGTTGCTCCCGCCTTGGCCCGCCAGGTCGCCGGGGCGGTCGCCAGGTTCCGCGACATCGGCCTGTACAAGCCCCCCGGCGTGGCCGAGAGCATCGACTGGTCGATGGCGCTGGTGCGCCTCGGGGTGGACGCCCTCGAGCCCGAGAACGCCGAGCTGACCCTGGGTGCCGTGCTCAAGTACCGGGAGGACCAGGGACGGGTACGGGACTTCGGCCTCGACAGGATCATCGCCGAGGCCACCAGCCGGTAGGGCAACGGCAGGGACTTGCCCGTGGCCCAACCCCCGTTGCCGCCCCCCACGCCACCTCCGTCGGGCGAGCCGTCCGGCGAGGACGTCGGCTCGCTTGCCTCCCGCTTCGGTGCGGCGTTGCGCGAAGCCGGCCTCGAGGTGCCGCTGGGGTCGATGATCACCTTCATGGCGGCGCTGGGCTGTGTCGGCGTGGAGTCCCGGGGTGGGGTCTACTGGTCGGGGCGGGCCACGCTGGTGCACCGGCCCGAGGACTTCGACAGCTACGACACGGTCTTCGCCCGCTTCTGGGAGGGCATCGATCCTCTCAGCCTGCTGCCGCCGCCTCCGGTCCAGGAGGTCACCCTGGCCTTCGACGATCTGGAGGGTGACGGCGCCGACGGCGAGAACGAGGAGGACTCCGACACGATCGCCGTGCGTTACAGCCCGCACGAACTGCTGCGGGACAAGGACTTCGCCGACTGCAGCGCCGATGAGTTGGCCGAGTTGGCCGAGCTCATGAGCCGGCTGCGCCTCGGGGGCGTGACGCGCCGCTCGCGGCGGTTGCAACCCGTGCGGGTGCCCCGGGGGCGCCCCGATCTGCGCCGCACGGTGCGGCGAGCCCTGCAGGCCGGCGGCGAGCCGATCACCCGGTCGTTCCGTCAACCCGGCGAGCAGCCCCGCCGGCTGGTGCTGCTGCTCGACGTGAGCGGTTCGATGGAGTCCTACGCCCGCGCGTTGCTGCGTTTCGTGCACGCCGCGGTGGTGGCTCGTCGCCGGGTGGAGGCGTTCGCCCTGGGAACCCGCCTGACCCGGCTCACCCGTGAGCTCTCCACCCGTGACCCCGACGACGCCTTCGACCGTGCCGCCGGTGCGGTGCACGACTGGTCCGGGGGAACCCGCCTCGGTGAGTCGATCGGTGTCTTCTGCGACCAGTGGGGGGTGCGGGGCATGGCGCGGGGTGCGGTGGTCGTGATCCTCTCGGACGGCTGGGACCGGGGCGAGCCGGCGGCGATGGCCGAGAACATGGCCCGCCTGGGCCGGGTGGCGCACAAGGTCATCTGGGTGAACCCCCTCAAGGCCACGCCCGGCTACGCCCCGCTGGCGCAGGGAATGGCGGCGGCGCTGCCGTTCGTCGACGAGTTCATCGAGGGCCACTCCCTCGCCTCGCTGGAGGAGCTCGCCACCCGGGTCGCCGCCTGAGAGGGGTTGGCGAGCCGGTCGCGGCCTACGCTGCGGTGGGCACAGCACGCGAGGAGGTTCCGATGCAGGAATTGCTGGACGACATCGACCGGTGGCGGGCGTCGGGTCTGCGGGTGGCGGTGGCTCGCGTGACCGACCTGGACGGGTCGGGTCCGCGGGATCCGGGCGCCGCCATGGCCGTGAACGAGGCCGGCGAGGTGTCGGGCTCGGTGTCGGGCGGTTGTGTGGAGGGGGCAGTGGTCTCCGAGGCGCTGGAGGTGCTCGAGGCCGGCGACCGGCGCATGGTGAGCTTCGGCTACAGCGACGACGAGGCTTTCGCCGTGGGCCTCACCTGCGGCGGCACGATCCACCTCTTCGTCGAACCGCTGGACTGGTAGGGCCGGTATGCCTGCTGATCCCGCGCCGCTCTATGAGGCTCTGGCCGAGGCGCTGCGGGCCGACGAGCCGGTCGCCCTTGCCACCGTCATCGACGGCGTCGGGGTGGGTTCGCGCCTGCTGGTGCGTCCCGGCCACGAGCCCCTCGGCAGCCTCGGCGGCCCCGAACTCGACGACGTGGCGACCCGTGACGTGCTCGGCGAGCTGGAGCTGGGCCAGACCTGCGTCCGCCACTACGGCGCCGGCGGCGAGCAGCGGATGGAGGACCTCACGCTGTTCGTGGAGTCCTTCGCCCCCCAGCCCAGGATGCTGATCTTCGGGGCCGTGGACTTCACCGCCTCCCTGGCGCGGGTGGCGAAGGTGCTGGGTTACAAGGTGGTGGTGTGCGACGCCCGCAAGGTGTTCGCCACGCCGAAGCGGTTCCCGATGGCCGACGAGATAAGGGTGGAGTGGCCCGACAGCGGTTTCGATGCCTACCGCAGCGGAGCGGCGGCTCCCGAGGGGAAGGGGGAGGAGGGGGGGCGGCCCCGGGTCGTTTTTCCGCGCCCGGCGGCAGCACCCCGCCCCCCGCCGACGCCGTCTGCATCCTCACCCACGACACCAAGTTCGACGTGCCCGCCGTGGTGCGCTCGCTGCAGACCGACGTGGGTTACATCGGCGTGATGGGCAGCCGCCGCACCCACGCCAAACGGGTCGAGCGGCTCCGTGATGTCGGGGTGGACTCCGACGGGCTGGCCAGACTCATGGCCCCGATCGGCCTGGACATCGGCGGCCGTACTCCCGAGGAGACGGCGGTGTCCATCGTGGCGGAGATCATCGCGGTCCGTGCCGGCCGGGCGGCTCCGTCGCTGCGGGACAGCGAGGGCCCCATCCATCGCTGAGACGCGTTGCCGCCGCGGCGGGCTGTACCGTCCGGGCACCTACCGGGGGGCGGTGGCCCCATCCATCGCTGAGACGCGCCGCCGGCGCGACTCGGCCGGGTCGGCGATGGCGCGGTCAGCGGTCGTTGGCCTCGACGCGTTGAAGCCGGCGCCGCGGGCTCCCCAACCTGCCGGTCGTGCCGCCGGTCGTCCTGCCGGACGTGCCCCCGGAGGAGGATCCCATGGCTGATACGGGCCGGGGGACCGCAGGCGTCGTGCTTGCCGCCGGGGAGGGTGCGCGGTTCGCCGGTCCGGTCCACAAGTTGCGTGCCGAGTTCCGTGGCCGACCCCTCGTCCGTTGGGCCGTCGATGCCGCCCTCGAGGCAGAACTGGCGGCCGTGTACGTCGTGCTCGGCGCCGAGGACCTCAGCGATCTGCTTCCCTCCGACGTCACCATCGTCATGAACCACGATTGGGACCGCGGCCAGGCCTGGTCCCTGCAGGCTGGGGTGCGCACCGCCGAGATCGACGGCCACGCGGCGGTCGTGGTGGGTGTCGCCGACCAGCCCATGGTCGCCGCGGAGGCCTGGCAGCGTGTCGCCGCCGCGCCCGGATCCATCGTCACCGCCGTCTACGGCTCCCGCCGGCGTCCACCGGTGAAACTCGACTCCACGGTCTGGCCGCTGCTGCCCCTCGACGGCGACGAGGGCGCCCGGCAACTCATGCGCCGCCATCCCGAGATGGTCCGGGAGGTGTCCTGCCCCGGCGACCCCACCGACATCGACACCCTCGACGACTTCCGCCGCCGCAACAGGGCTTAGGGCGCCGACGCTGCCTGCAGCGGGTCCAGCGCCGCGTCGGTGTAGCGCACGCCGGCGATGCCGAGGCGGCGAGCCATGACCTCGATCGCCTCGGCGTTGCTGTCGACGAGGACGAAGCGCCGCTGCATCTGCTGCGCCACCGCTCCGGTGGTTCCCGAGCCGGCGAAGAAGTCCAGGACCCAATCGTTGGGCTGCGAGGAGGCGCTGAGTATCCGCCGCAGGATGCCCTCGGGCTTCTGGGTCGCGTAGCCGGTTTTCTCTTTGCCGTTGGTGGGCACGATGGTGTGCCACCACACGTCGGTCGGCAGCTTTCCGCGCGCCGCCTTCTCCTTAGATACGAGCCCCGGCGCCATGTACGGGATCCTCTCGATGGCATCCTGGTCGAAGAAGTAGCGATCGGCGTCCTTGGCGTACACGAGGATCGTGTCGTGCTTCGCCGGCCAGCGGCGGCGTGACCGCCCGCCGTAGTCGTATGCCCAGATGATCTCGTTGATGAAGCACTCCCGGCCGAAGATCTGGTCCAGCAGGACCTTGCAGTAGTGGGCCTCGCGGTAATCGATGTGGAAGTACAGCGTCCCGTCGGTGGTCAGCAGCCGGTGGGCCTGTTCGAGCCGGGGCCCAATGAAGTCCAGGTAGTCGTCGAAGGCGTCGGCGTAGGAGGTGGAGCCGACGGGGACGGTGCGGTAACGCCGGCCTCCGAACCCCACCCTGTCGCCGTCGGGACTGCGCACGGTCGCCAACTCCTCCCGGCGCTGCACCTTGCCGCTGTTGAACGGCGGATCGATGTAGATCAGCCGGAAGGTCCCGTCGGCGAGCCTCGGCAGCACGTCCGCGTTGTCGGCGTGGAGCACCCAATTTTCCGAGCCCGATAGATCGACGGCTCGGGCGCCGGTCATCACCTGTGCTTGTTCCACGCCCGCGACACTACGAGAGGGGACCGACACGACTAGGTCAATCAGCACCCCCAAGGCGGATCATCGCCCTGCTCCCCAGTTGCTCAGTACCAGCCGTAGGCGGTGTTCGGCCGGCGGGCCCAGGCTTGCTGCCCCAGTGCCCGCATGGCGGGTCCGAGCCCGGCCATCTGCCGGGTGTAGCTGTCCGCTTCGACGTGGTGCCAACTGCCGTGGCCGGCGAACACCCACTCCACCGATAGCGCGGCCAGGCGATCCATCGTGTCGGCCAGGATGTCCCAGGATTGGAAGGTCTGTTCGGGGAAGACATCCAGTTCGCCGCGCCGGTGGTTCCAGTGCAGCGCATCGCCGGTGAACAGCCACCTGTCGTCGGCGTGGAACACCACGTGTCCCGCCGTGTGGCCCGGCGCATGGACGGCGGTGACTCCCGGCGAGATCGTCGCCGGTTCGTCGCCGAGGATCACTGTGGCGTACGGCGCGGCGTCGGCGTCGGCCTCGTGAATCCACACGTCGGCCCCGAATCGCTCGGCCCAGCGGTCGGCGTCGGCGACGTCGTCGCGGTGGGTGAGCAGGACGTGGCGAAGGCCCCCGAGGTCTTCGATCCGCTCCGCTTGGTCCCGCGTGAACCGCGGGGAATCAGTCATCAGATTCCCGTCCGGCCGCACCATGAGGTAGGAGTGCGCACCGAAGGACGAGCGGGCGTTGTGACCCAGGGCGTACACGCCGGGGGTGAGTTCGAACGGGAATGCCGGCTGCGGCGGGCGGCGGGCCCCGGCGGTGCCGATGGATTGCGTCGGGCAGGCCGCCGCCGCCCGCCAGAGTTCTGCCTCCTCTGCGGGATTCTCGGGCTGGCGCGCCAAGTACGACAGGCCCTGCTCGTCCGCCTCGATCAGACTCGGCGCCCAGTGCCGGGAGGCGTCGCAACCGATGCAGCGCGTGTCCACGAACCAGGAGCCTGCCCGGCTCTTGGGGTGTGCCAGATCCATCCGAGCCATTGCCGATCGCCTCCTCCGTCGCGAGCGCGGCGAGGGGTCACTCGAAGGCGAGACTATCCGGGCCCCGGCGCCGGGTGCCGCCCCAGACGTAACAGGGGTAACGTTGCCGTCTGCGGCGCGGCGGCCGATGCGCGCGCCGGCGGAGTGCCCAAGACCGCAAGCAGGCATTTTGGATCGATGAGGAGGCGTTGCCCGTGGAACTGAAGAGCGAGTTCGAGGTGAGTGTCGGCGTCGATCGGGCGTGGGAGGTTCTCACCAACCCGGAGTTGATCGCCCCGTGCCTGCCCGGCGCCCGCCTCGACGAGGTGGAGGGCGACGAGTTCAAGGGGGCGGTGAAGGTCAAGGTCGGCCCCATCTCGTCGGAGTACCGCGGCAAGGCCACGATGGTCGAGATGAACCGCGACGAGTTGCGCATCGTGATCCGGGCCGAGGGTCGCGACTCACGTGGCGCCGGCAACGCCGCCGCCGACATCACGGCGCTGATGGAGGCGTCCTCCGACACCAGCACCAAGGTGGAGGTCACCACGGATCTGAAGATCAGCGGCAAGGTCGCCCAGTTCGGCCGGGGTGTGCTCGGTGACGTCAGCGCCAAGCTGATGGGCAAGTTCGTCGACAACCTCGAGGAGATGCTGAGCGAGTCCGCGGAGGCTGAGGCCGGCAGGGAGGCTGAGAACGCCGGGGAGGCCGAGGCCGGCGCGGAGGCCGAAGCGCCGACCGATCCGGGTGACACCGCCGATGCGGGAGGCGGGCCCGCAGCGGCCGCTCCGGAGCCCGAGGCGGTGGATCTGATGGACGCGGTGCCCCGGGGGCTTCGCTTCCTGTCGCCGATCATCGGCGCGGTGCTGGGTCTCGGACTGTTGCTCAAGAAGCTCTTCGGCCGGCGCGGTTCGTCCTAGGACGCCACGGCGCCGGGTTCCGCCACCGCACCTGCTGGCAGCCGAGCGTGCTCGGAGAACCGCTGAGGGTCCGTTGACGGCGCCCGGTGGCATCCGGGGGACGTCGTTCCGGGCTTGGGCGGACGAAGCCGGCCTCACCGAACCCCAGGAGGCTCTGGCCGGTGCCGGTCGTTCGCGCTCGGGCGCGCCGTCCCGCGGCGCTCGGGAATTGGGCACCGAGCCGTGGGCGGCCGGTGGTGACGGGGTCTCGCTCCGCGACTGGGCCGAGGTGGCTGACCTGCTCGGACGTCAGCCGCAGGGGAGATTCCGGGTGTGGGTCCGGAATCCCGACGGCAGCCCGCGGGTGATCCGCAACGACCCCCTGCTGGCGGACGGCACGCCTATGCCGACGCGTTACTGGCTGGTGGCGGTCGCCGACTGTCTCGCCGTCAGCCGGTTGGAGTCCCGCGGCGGAGTTCGCGGGGCCGAGGCCGCGGTTGACGGCGCCGCTCTGGAGCGTGCCCATGCCCATTACGCAGCCGAGCGCGACGCGGCGCTGCCCGCCGATCATGTCGGCCCGCGGCCGGCGGGCGGGGTCGGCGGAACCCGCAGGGGGGTCAAGTGCCTCCACGCCCACTACGCCTGGTACCTGGCCGGCGGCGACGATCCCGTCGGGGAGTGGGTGGCCGCCCAACTCGCCGCCGATTCTACGGCCTCAACGCAGCCGACGTCGTGAGCGGGCCTGACGGCCGCGTGGTGGCCGCGGTCGACTGCGGAACGAACTCCACGCGCCTGCTCGTGAGTCGCGGCGGGGTCGACACCCTCGAGCGGCGAACGATCGTCACCTGTCTCGGGGCGGGAGTCGACGCTTCAGGGCTCCTCGACGGCGCGGCCATCGGGCGAACCGTTGCCGTGCTCGAGGACTATCGCCGGATCATGGATGCTCTCGGCGTCGAGGCGGTGCGTGCCACGGCCACCTCCGCGGCCCGCGATGCTCGCAACGCCGAGGAGTTCTTCGCCGCCGCTGCGACGGCGCTGGGGGCCCGCCCCGAGTTGCTGGACGGCGCCACAGAAGCTCGCCTGGGGTTCGAGGGTGCCACCGCCGGGCTGGAACCAGGGCGCGGCCCGTTCCTGGTCGCCGACATTGGTGGTGGGTCCACCGAGTTTGCCTTCGGCACCGACCGTTGCGAGGGCGTCCTGTCCGCTGACGTGGGATGTGTGCGGCTCACCGAGCAGTTCATCCGGCACGACCCGCCCCGCCCCGAGGAGTTGCACGCCTGCCTGTCGGTGGCCGAAGCCCACCTCGAGGACGTGCTGGTCGCCATTCCGGACGTGCGCCGGACGGCCTGTTTCATCGGTGTGGCCGGCACGGTGACCAGTGCCGCCGCCGTGGAGCTGGGCCTCGAGCCCTACGACCCCGACAGGGTCCACCACTTCGAGTTGACCCGAGCCGCCGCCGAGGACGTGTTCCGCACCCTCGCCACCGAGGATCGGGAACAGCGGATCTCCAACCCGGGGTTGCACGCCGACCGCACCGACGTGATCGTCGCCGGCATGTGCGTGCTCGTGAAGATCATGCGCTTCTTCGGCTTCGGCAGCTGCCTGGTGTCCGAGACCGACTTGCTCGACGGCCTGGCCCGAAGCCTGCTTACCGGTGACTGCGCGCGACTCCCCGCGAACCTCCAGCAGCAGGGGTCCGGCGATGCTGGCTAGGGTCCCCGAACGAATGCGCAGGGCTCTCGCGTCGATCGAATCGTCTCCGGTGCTGACCGGACGCCGGGTGCGCCTCCGCCCGCTGGTGCCGAGCGACTTCTCGCAGTGGCGCGAGGTGCGGGGCCACAACGGCTCCTGGCTGACCCAGTGGGAGCCCGCCAAATCGAAGGGAGGGCCAGATCCCGACGTGAGCCGGTCGGCTTTCGCGGCGCGCTGCGGTGCCCGCGACCGGGAACGTCATCTGGGCACCGGCTACGGGTTCGGCGTGTTCGTGGACGGCACGCTGGTGGGGGAGACGAACGTTGCCGGTGTGACCAGGGGCCCGTTCCAGTCCTGCCACATCGGTTACTGGATCGATCAGCGTCATGCCGGCAACGGCTATATCCCCGAATCGGTGGTGGCCGGCTTGCGGTTCGCTTTCGAGGAGCTCGACATGCATCGTGTGGAGATCGCCATCGTGCCCCGCAACCAGCGCAGCCGGAGGGTGGTGGAGAAGCTGGCGTTGCGCTCAGAGGGTGTGGCGCTGCGCTTCCTGGAGATCAACGGCTGCTGGGAGGATCACGAGCGGTTCGCAATCACCGCAGAGGAGTGGGCCCAGCGCCGCGACGGGCTCGTCTTCCGGTGGCTGTAGACGACCTGTGCCTGTAGACGACCTGTGGCTGTAGACGACCGATGGCTGTGAGCGGCCGGTGAACCCACAGGCCGAGGCGGCGAGACCACCCTTGGGCGTCTCGGTTCCCCTGGGTGGCCCGCTGGGCGCTCAGCGCGAGCGCATCCGGGAACTGGCGTCCTGGGGCTACACCGACCTGTGGTCGGCCGAGTCGTCGGGCGTCGACGGGTTCACCCCGCTGGCGCTGGCGGCGGCCTGGGAGCCCGATGTCCGTCTGGGTACCGCCATCATCCCGATCTACACGCGGGGACCGGCCACGCTGGCGCAGTCGGCCGCGGCGCTGGCTCAGGCCGCGCCGGGGCGCTTCGCGCTCGGCATAGGGACGTCTTCGGACGTCATCGTGGAGCGCTGGAACGGCGTCCCGTTCGTCGAGCCCTACCGGCGGGCGCGGGACACCCTGCGTTTCCTGCGAGCCGCACTCACGGGCGAGAAGGTCACCGCCGTCTACGACACCTTCGAGATCAAGGGCTTCCGCCTTGCGGTCGGTGAACCTCCGGACCCGCCGGTGCCGCTGCTTCTGGCCGCCCTCCGTCCGCAGATGTTGCGCCTGGCGGCGCGGGAAGCCGACGGGGCGATCATCAACTGGCTGTCGGCGACCGACACGGTGCGAGTCGCCGGGGTGGTGCGCGACGTCGCACCCGATGCTGAGATCGTGGCCCGCCTGTTCGTCTGCCCGAACCCCGACCGCGCCGCCGTGCTGCCGGAGGCCAAGCGGATGCTTGCCGGCTACCTCTCGGTGGCGGTCTACCGGGCGTTCCACGTGTGGCTGGGCCGGGAGGCGATGCTCACCCCGTTCTGGGAGCGTTGGGACAGCAGGGACCGCGCCGGCGCTCTGAAGCAGATCCCCGACGAGCTGGTGGAGGAAATCATCATCAACGGGACGCCCTCGGAGTGCCGGGCCCACATCGCCCGCTACGTCGCCAACGGCGTCACCACCCCGGTGCTGGCTGTGCTCCCCTTCGGCGGCCTGGACGCGCACGAGGGCTATCGCCAGCTCAGCCCGGCCGCAGGGGACTGAGCGGGCGAGCAGCGGCGACAGTCCCGACGCCGGTCGCATACCCGCGCCGGGCCCGGTCGGAGCGCCAGCCCGGGCGGCGCTGCCGGTGGCGCTCCGGCGGCCTCGAAATGGCCGCCTGCGCTGGCCCCCGGCACCGCCGCCCTCGCGTGCTGTTCCGGCGGGTCCCGGAATCTGTGCTGCGCATGCCCGCTCGCTCGGTGCTCCTGTGAAGCTGACACATTCGTTCCGGCAGGAGGCAGGGGTCGTTTGTGCTGCGGTCCGGGATGCCCGTCACTCTCGGGCTGTGGTCGGGAATGCCCGTCACTGTTCGGCGTGGGGTGCTGTGGCCGTGCTGGAAGCCGCAAACGGCAGGGTTACGAGGCTGGCTGGGCTCGTTGTGGGCGTGTCGGGTGGTCCGCGTCGCTGGTCGCCGTTCGGGGCGTGGTGGTCGTTGGTCGGGGCGTGATGGTTGCTGGTCGGGGCGCGCTGCGCGTGGCGGTTTCCCGGTTTGCGGCTGCGCGGTTCGTGTCCGCCTGTTCGTCTGGCACCTGGCGGACCCGCCGGCCTGGGAGGTGGGGTGTCGTCAGGTGGGGCGAGGGTGAGTTTGCCTCCGGGGTGGCGGGTGATTTCTTCGCCGTTCTGGTGGACCCGGACGTGGTGGCAGCGCCAGCACAACAGGCAGGTGTTCTCGAGGGTGGTTTCGCCGCCGTGTTTCCAGTGCTTGAGGTGGTGGACCTCGCAGATCTTGTGGTGGGCGCCGCAGCCGATGCAGCCGCCGTCGCGGGCGATGAGTTGTTTGCGCAGCCACTTGGGGACTTTGCGCTGCGAGCGGCCCAGGGCGACGTTGGCGGTGTGTTTGTTGAAGATGCCCGGCAGG
>MKWU01002666.1_pt1 | contig 25830 bp, 24 predicted proteins | sample 809101 | NCBI WGS metagenome assembly MKWU01 (sample SAMN05860141, study PRJNA318959) | sponge metagenome | host: Aplysina aerophoba | place: Slovenia: Piran, Adriatic Sea, Gulf of Piran | collected 2013-05-07 | reverse complement strand
TCGTATCCCTACCGATCGCGACGAACCGACCCGTGGAGTCTGATGTTGAAATCACAGTTGAAGCGCTCCCCTCTGACATCACAGTTGAAGGACTCCCCTCAAGCACCGCAGTCGAATACCAAGACGAAGACAACCCGGGCGATTTCCGTATCGTCGAAAAAACCGTGACCATCCCCGCTGGCAGTCGGTTCGCCCGCGTGGCCGTGCATATAAGCGACAACGCCGGCACCGACCGTAAAAGGATCAACCTGCGCATCGCCGACGGCGACGACCACCTGTTCCGTCACCCCACCTACCGACACTCCTACGTCTTCATATCCCCGCCCGCCAACCTCCAACCAACCCGCAACACCCCAACTTTCACCCCAACTTTCACCCCAACCGCAACCGTGCCCCCAACCACAACCGCACCCCCCGACACCGACGACACCGGCACCGACGGTGATGGGACTGACCCCGACGACACCGACGGCGATGGGACTGACACCGACGACACCGATACCGATTCTGAAACCGACGAGACCGATACCGACGACACCGACGGGACTGGCACCGACGACCCCGGCACCGATCCTGAAACCGACGACGGGGCGGTGCAACCAGCCGGGTTCACCGATGTCGACCGAGAAAGCAGCCACGCCCCCAACATCGACGCAATCTACGCAGCTGATATAACCGAAGGTTGTAGTAGCGACCCGCTGCAATACTGCCCCAACGACCCACTCACCCGCGCCCAAATGGCAACATTCCTAGTACGCGCCCTCGAACTGGAACCCGCGCAAACTGCCGGGTTTACCGATGTAGACACCACAAGCACCCACGCCGCCAACATCGACGCGCTCTACGCCGCGGGCATAACAGTCGGCTGCGGCAGCGACCCGCTGCAATACTGCCCCAACGATCCCCTCACCCGCGCCGAGATGGCAACGTTTCTAGCACGCGCCTTCGAACTGGAGCCGGCGCAAACCGCTGGGTTTACCGATGTAGACACCGCGAGCACTCACACCCCGAACATCGACGCGCTCTACGCGGTAGGTATAACGGTCGGCTGTGGCAGCGATCCCTTGCGCTACTGCCCCAACGGCTCCGTCACCCGCGCCGAAATGGCAACCTTCCTAGTGCGGGCATTGGACCGACTGTCGAGTTGAATTGGCGTTCACGTCCTCGCTCTTCCCGCAGCGCCACCGCGACCGACCGCTTACCGTCGTGTGCCGCCCGCCCCCCACCCACCCCCCCCCGCCCCCAACGCGTTCCCGTGGGGGCCCGCCCACCCCCCCGCCGCTTCAAGGTACTCGATCTCCGCCACAACAGCGCTCCGCACAACCTCAGCATCTCGAAGCGTCCCAGAGTCGAGCGCGCCAATAAGACACACATCTTGCCCCTCACCCGCCCAGTACAGCCGCGGTTGCCGCCTCGCCTAGAAGTCGATCTCGAAGCCCGGTTCCTCGTGTACTGGCGGTAGCAGAGCAATCTCGTTTCGCCATCGCGCGATTACTGCGTGGTGGGATGTGAACCGGGGGTCGGCCTCGATGCTTTCGAGCGCTCGGTCGAGCCAGGCGGATTTGAACATGGGGTCTTTGTCGGCGGCAAGTCGGCACATCTCGGTGAGCCCGTGACGGGCCTCCAGGGCGATGAGGTCGTGGAGGTCTCGGACCTCCTCGCGGCGGCAGAACGCCAGCAGCTTGTCGCCGACGAGGTCGTGCTCATGCATCAGTAGCCCATCGGGAGTGTCCACGACGGGGAACGACCGGTAGTCGACGCCAATGTCGATCGACAAGTCCTCACCTTCGAAGTTGACCGTGAGCCGCATGAGCTGCGGGTACTCGAAGACCCGCTCGGTGATGAACGACAGCGTGTGGAGGTGGCGTTCTACCTGGCGGACGAACCCGTCGACGACGGTACCGGCGGGCCCTAGGAAGTCGAGGTCTCGGGTGGCTCGGTCAATGATGCCGTAGGCGATCAGGGCAACTCCGCCTCCCAGAGCGAATTCATGCTGGCGGCCGAGTTCACCGATGATGCGCCGCACCTCGACCTGCAGGGGGGGTAAGCACCGGCGAGCCTACCTGGTGATGCCGCGGCGATCGAACCAAGCCTCCCATGCCTCCACGACATGCTGGGACAACCAGATCCGTTCCCACATGGCTAACAACTCGTCAAGCCGAATGTAGAAACGGACATCGTCCTCACGGCCCTCTGTCAGTACCAACTGGTAAAGGTGCAGTCGATCCCATTCATCATCAAGATCGAATGGTCCGGCGTACGACCAGTCGATGTGGATGGGGAGTTCCACGATACCTGCGGCTTTGGTGATCGTGGGATCATCAATGTCATCGGGTGTGGCCACCTTCCGACAGGCAATCCACGGGGGCAATGTCATCTCGGTGAAATGCGCCATGACCACAATCCTACACCATCACGGGCAGCCCAACCTCTCCGGTCACCCGTTTGGTGTTGTTGTCCCACTCTCCGACCCCCGTCGGCCCGCCCTTCAATCGTTTACAATGTCAATCATGTCCACTACCTAGCCCAGCGACTTCGACTACGAACCCACCGACGATGATGAGTCTGACCTGACTACTGCCACTCATCGCGGAGCACTTCGACGGTATCGGCGGGATAGATCTTGTCGAAGAATCCCGCTGTGTCGCCGAGTTGGTCGCTAATGCGCTCGAACATAACGCGCCCAGGGCCAAGAGCACTGCCTCGCAACGACTCACGTTTCGCAAGACCCGCGGCCGCGAACGCCTCCGCGGGAATAGTCACTTGGTGCTTTGAGGTGATTGTTGTGCAACCACGCGGCCGTACTCTTACTGTTTCGTCCATTAGTATCACTTTAGGCGGCGTTCGTTTGAGTCGCAAGGCCGTGTGCTCCTAGACTCTAGTATGTTTCATGGCAAGGCATGCTTTACAGCGCCGTTATTTTCGCTACGTGACTTCAACGGTGAAGCAAGCCGCGTCGATTGTGGTTCCGATTTTACGAAGGGATGGAAAGCTCTATCGGTTCGGATGCTGTCTCTTCTCCGACCATAAGGCCGAATTGTTGCAACCACCGATGGAGGCCGCCATCGTTGTCGGTTCAACGGGTGGAGTGAGTGCGTCGGAGAGTGGGATAATTTCTTTTGAAGTTTGCTTGCATGTGGGAGTCGTTTGGTCTATCGTCTATCGTATCGCAACCTCAAACTTAGGAGCAACCATGCATACTAAACTATCACCCCCCCCCCCCCCCCATCTTTAAGCAATGAGACTTTTTGTCGTTTTCAGCGTTCACTTTTGGTGTTGTCTTTGTTGGTGGTGTCGTTGCTGGCACCAATCGCTAGCGCGGTTGGGGGATACGGCGATGTTGACGACGACCAATATTTCGCTGAAGCTGTGCAATGGTCAGTCGACAATAACATTACAGGAATAGAAGGCAACTGTTTTTTGCCTGAGGCGTTGGTGTCCCGCGGTGAAGCAGCGGTTTACTTGCACAATATGCAGCAACGCCCAGCAGCTCCCGCGCATGGGTTTGTTGATATTGTTGATGAGTCTCAGAACGCGGCGGTGTCTTGGTTGTATCACAACGAGATAACGACTGGCACGTCAGAGACCACTTTTGGCCCTGACGCGAAACTAACGCGGGCTCAACTGGTGACGTTTTTGTGGCGTTTGGCTGGCGAACCTGTGGCGCCGAAGCATTCTTTTGTTGATGTGAAAGCGTCTTGGCAACAAAATAGTGTTTCCTGGGCTGCTGACCGGGGTATAACGAGGGGCACATCACCAACCATGTTCGAACCTGACGCTGAGTTGACACGCGCGGAAATAGTCACGTTTTTGTACCGCTACCAGAATGAACCCGAAGTCACCCTAAACCCGAGCACTCCCAACTGCGACCCCGCAAATCCAACCACCACCACTCCGCCAACAACGACCACGACTACAACGACCACGACCACAACGACCACGACCACTCCGCCAACCACGACCACAACGACCACGACAACCACGACGACACCGCCCGTAGTCGTCTTGTTCACCCCTCCACCACCGCCACCACCACCCTCCACAACGACTACCACGACAACCACCACTCCAACAACTAACGAGGTTTTGGTTCCGGCTGAGGACAGCACCCCGGTGGTTGCGGTGACGCATGAGTGCCAAAGCGATGAACCGCCTTTCGTGATCCAACGTGGACAAGCCCGACCGTTCAAGAAGACCGCGAACCACGGGGATACGAATTTCAATGCAGATGAGGAGGCAAACTTTCGGATAACTGGCTTGGAGCCGAGCGAGGTCCGCAAAATCACAGCAATCACAGGTTCTGGCTTTCGTTTCTTTTACGGCAGCCGAATTTTCCTGTTGAGTATTTCTGCAACAGCCCCAGTAAATGTGCCGGAAGGTACTCAGTTCACGGTGTGGTGGGGTGACAACACCGAGACTCAATGCAGAACAGTGTTGGTCGGTCCCCATCATCCTTCGTACACGCCGCCCAGCGACGTCTGTGTGGTCGAAGGGAATGCTAAAGGTGTGCTCCCAGAGAATGCTGATAATCCTAAATGTGTCAGGGTCCCTGTTCCTTTTCTGATACCGTGACGCAACACACGAGAATACTCATTGCGAACCCACCACAGAGAACCGCGAAACTCATCAATCCTCGGGTTGAAAGCGTCTGGATACTTGGCGGTGAGTGGTGAGCATATCGTCTACGTGCGGCGAAGTTGGTTCTCCATTATGCACGATCAACGATCCATTATCGCGACGAACCGGCCCGTGGAAGCTGATCTTGACATTACCATTGAAGCACTCGGCTCAAGCGCTGCGGTCAAAAACGCAATCCACGCGGCAGGCATAACCGAAGGCTGTGGCAGTGATCCGTTGCGCTACTGCCCCGACGGTTCGGTCACCCGCGCCGAGATGGCAACCTTCCCAGTAAGGGCATTAGACCTACCAACCTCACCACAACCCTAAGACCCGTCTCCTAGACCCATTAGCTCGGCCGACGGCCAGAACCCGGCGCGCTCAGCGGTGAACTCGGGAATTGTCCTGTCGGAACTCGACACCGTTTGTGTAGTCCGGAGACAACATCACCTGAGATACTGTATGATGTGGCCTGCAAGCAACAAACAGCAACTCGGATGGGATTGTAGCGTGCAGACTACACAACCAGAACCTCTACGTAGACCCAGCACAGCGGTCACGTCGCCTCACAGACTAGGACGAGCCATCAGACAAGCCCGCACCGAACTCGGCTGGACCCAAGCCGAACTGGCAAACAGAACCGGTGTGGCGCGAGCACAGATATCAGCAATCGAAACTGCCCGCGCCAACCCCAAAGCAGCGACACTCATAGAACTGCTGCGGGCATTGGACTGCGAAATAGAGATCCACCCCATAGACCGTTCACAGTTCAACCTCGACGACCATCTGAACCAGCATGTCCGATGACCGACCTTGACGTGCTGCTCCACGGTCGGTTGGCAGGAACCGTTTCAGAAGCCCGCGGCAACCGGGCGACGTTCGTTTACAGCGACGAATACCTCGCCTCGCCGTTACCTGCTCCGCTGTCGGTGAGCATCCCGCTCGGTGAGGGCACCCACGACGTCGAAGCGTGGCTCGACGGATTGCTGTCAGACACAGCGGAGCGGATCGGTGATCTCTCCGAGGGAATCGTTGATGCTTTCACCGAAGCCATCGACACGCTTCCTGCCCGAGCCAGGGCGTTGCCTTGCGTCGCGGACCTGCGTCAAGGGGTTTCGTTGCGGAGCATCGAGGGGATGAACGTCTCGAAACTAGCAGCGAAGACGCCGCAGAAGCATCCCAAGAACCGTTCGGTATCGGTTAGAAGTTCCCCGCTGGACCGTTGCACCCACATTGGAGTCAGGTCGCGTGAACGATGCAAGCTCACAAAAGGGCACAGATCAGCGCACCGATATCACTAAAGCGGTGTTGGTTCGCTCCAGCGAAACCGATCAATCCACGGGTTGAAAGCGTCTGGATACTTGGCGGTGAGTGGTGAGCATATCGTCTACGTGCGGCGAATTTAGTTCTCCATTATGCACGATCAACGATCCATTTACGATGGTGTGATACGCGCTCAGTGGGCCACAACGAAGCCAGCCCTCTACCAAGTCATCCAGCACACCCGCAAAACTCGGGCCTTCAAGTTTCCAAACAGCAATGTCTGCTACTGCGCCAAGCGACAGTTCACCAAGTTCACCGAAACGGCCGAGGCAACGCGCCCCACCACTAGTCGCCATCTCTAGCGCCGTGCGAGCGGGCATCGCCGCGGCTCCGTAGCGCAGTTTGCCAAGCAACATCGCCAAGCGCGCCTCTTGCCAAAGAGAGCCACTATCGGCCGAAGAGGAACCGTCACAACCCAACCCAACAGGGGATCCAGCATTGCACAGATCAACGACCGGCGCGATACCAGAACTAAGGATCAGGTTGGAACTAGGGCAGTGGGCGACACCAACACCAGCGCTACCCAAACGGGTGATTTCGGCTGGGTTTGGCCGCACGCAATGCGCCACCCAACTCCTCTCGCTCAGCCAACCACAATGCTCAAAATGTTCAACACAGCGCATCCCATAAGTGGACATTGAATAGTCGTCATCCTCTGAGTTTTCAGCCAAATGCGTATGCAAGCGCACATCTAACCGCTCAGCGAGTTCAGCCGACTGCCGCATAAGCGACGTAGAAACCGTGAACGGTGAACAAGGAGCCAACGCAACCCGAATCATCGCCCCGTGGCTGCGTTCGTGGTGGCGAGCCACCGCACGCTCGCTTTCGGCGAGAATAAACTCTTCGTCACGAACCGCATTATCAGGCGGAAGTCCACCATCTTTCGCCGACAAACTCATTGATCCGTAAGTCGGATGAAACCGCATCCCGAGGTCTTGAGCGGCAGCTACTTGAGCGCTCAACAAATCACCCGCACCAAGCGGATGCAAGTAGTGATGATCGGTCGACGTGGTGCATCCGCTCAAGGCCAGTTCTGCCAACCCGACCCAAGTAGAGACCCGCACTGCTTCTTCATCCAACGCAGCCGTCCACAACGGATACAACGCCTTTAACCAACCAAACAAAGGTGCCGAAGTCATCGGCGTGTAGGCCCGGGTCAGGTTTTGAAAAAGATGATGATGCGTGTTGATCAAACCTGGGGTGACCAAACAACCATCGGCGGAGATGGTTTTCGTGGCTTCGGGACGGGGTTCATAGTGATACCCGACACCTGAAATCTTGCCGTTGGTGCAAGCCACCCAACCCCCAGAAATCTCTCGACGCGAAGCATCAACAGTAGCTACCAATGAAGCGTCAACAATCAACAGGTCGGCGAACACGAATCAACGTTCCTCGCGGCGGAAAGGCACACCAAGCGCGGCTGGAGCATCAGCCGGTCGGTTCCTTAGGATTAACGCACCAGCAATCATCACGGCAATAGTAAGCAAATACGGCAGCATTGACCACAAAATCGGATGCCACGGCAGATCGAAGCTCTCGGTACGACTCGGCAAAGCCATAGCCAAACCAAACAAAAACGCTCCCAAGGCAACCCGACGCACCTTCCAAGCCCCAAATATCACTAGCGCAACCGCGATCCAACCGCGTCCGGCCACAACCCCTACCGTCCAGCCAGGGCTAATCGAAAGCGACAAATAAGCACCGCCCAAAGCGGCCAGCGCACCACCAATCGCCACCGCGAACAAACGCAAACCGACCACCGAATGACCCGCAGTATCGGCAGTTGCCGCGGATTCCCCGGCGGCGCGCAACGCCAACCCCCCACGCGTTCGGTTCAAACCAAACCAAGCAACGCAACCCAGCGCTAACGCCAAGTAGGCGAGCGGAGACTGCTGGAAAAATATTCGGCCGATCCAGGCAATATCGCTCAGCGGCCCTAAGTCGACATCCACGAACTGCACATCGGGCCGAAGCCCCTCATAATCCGTACCCCAAAAGTTGGCTAAACCAACCCCGAAAATCGTCAACGCAAGACCACTCACCACTTGATTAGCTCCAAGAACCACCGCAAACAGGCCGTGAATCATTGCCACTAAGGCACCAACAATAGACGCAGCGAGCAACCCCAACCAAGGACTACCGGTCTCAATCGCGAACACGAAACCGCCGACAGCACCCATCGCCATCATTCCCTCAACCCCAAGGTTCAGAACCCCAGCACGTTCGGCGATCAACTCCCCGAGGCTCGCCAAATAAATCATCGCACCGAACTGAATCGCCGCGAACAGCAAACCAATCAGCGCCGTTTCAGGAAAAGCTAGACCAACAATCACAGGCTATGCACCTTCGCCTTAGCCAACTCCAAGCGATAAGCAACGAGCACACCAGCGGCGATCACACCAAACAGAATCAGCGCTTGCAGCACTGTAGAAACCGCATCGGAAACACCGATTGCTTTGATGGATTGACCACCAACCTGAACCGCGCCAAACAACACCGCCACCAACGCCACACCACTCGGACGCATCAAAGCTAAAGCCGCAACAATGATGCCCGCAAAACCATAACCATTGGAAACAGTCTCGGTCAGCCGAGTAGCGTTACCAGTTAGTTCAATACCGCCAGCGAGCCCTGCTACCGCACCAGACAAAACCAACACCGCCAAAGTTTTCCGTTTCAGTGATATGCCTGCATAAGTAGCAGTCGCACCAGAAGACCCAGCAATACGCAGTTCGTACCCCCACGAACTGCGCGACACCATCAATCCGACCACAGCCAACACCGCCACCGCAACCAGCGCGCCAATGTGGGCTCGTTCAAACAAGCCGGGCAGTTCCGACTGGTCAGGAAGAGCCGGCGCTTGCACGAAACCGAACCCCTCAGGGTCTTTCCAAGGGCCGTTAATCAGATAACGGACAAAACGTACGGCTATCTCATTGAGCATCAGCGTAGTGATGATTTCGTTCACACCAATTTGTGCCTTCGCAATCGCTGGCCCCAACGCCCACAAAGCCCCACCGAACGTAGCGCCCACCAGCATCGCCACGATCAGCAACGGACCCGACCAAGCGTTACCGATTTGAGCGACCCAAGCCGCGGCTGTTGCCCCAAAAAGAATCTGGCCCTCAGCGCCGATATTCCAAAGGCCCATTGTTGCGGCAATTGCCACCGCCAAACCAGCGAGTGCTAACGGAATCGCACGATTGATGGTTGCAGACAACGCTTCTAGGTCTCCAAATGATGCCGACAGCATCCGTTGGTAGACCTCCGTGGGATCGTCACCAGCGACCCACAACAACGCTGCGCCCAAGAACAAAGCCACCGATGAACCAAGCACGAAAGCCAACGGTTGCCCGCCAGGCAATGGTTTTTCGCGGCGCACCAACAACGGCCGTATCATGCGGGTTCTCCAGCCATAGCCAAGCCGATCGCGCTACGGTTCGCGTCAACACCAACGTATTGCGCAGCGATGCGACCGCCATGCATCACCAAAATCCGATCCGAGATGGCCAACAGTTCGTCAAGGTCTTCAGAGATCAGCAACACTCCGAGGCCCCGATTGCGAGCGTCTATCAATAACTCTTGAATCGCTGTCACGCCTTGCACATCCAAACCACGAGTCGGCTGCGATGCCACGATCACAGATGGCTCAGCGGTCAACTCACGCCCAACCAAAAGGCGTTGCAGGTTGCCTCCAGACAACTCAGCAATTCGTTGATCTAGCGACCCGGCACGCACCTTGAACGCAGAGACAATCTCAGCACAAAAAGCTTTAGCCCGATCGGTGGCGATCAACGGCCCGCGTCTGTGCTGGCGGTAAGACCGCAGAATTGCATTATCAGTGATACTCAGTTGAACAGCAAGCCCCACACCAACACGATCCTCAGGGATATACGACAATCCGGCACGAAAACGTTGCCGCGCCGAGGCGTTAGTGATGTCACGGTCAAATAACCTCACCGAACCGGAAAGAGCGTTCCGAAGCCCAGCGATTACATCAGCGAGCTCACGTTGACCGTTACCAGCAACGCCAGCAATACCCACAATCTCACCCTCATGAACCGACAAAGAAACATCTCTAAGAGCAGGCAACTTACGGTTGTTGAGCGCATGCAGGTTCTCCACCATTAACAGGGTTGCGCAAGCTTGTGTAGGTTCGGGTCGGCGGATGGTGTGCGTGGCATCACCGACCATTAGCTCCGCGAGTTGTGGAGAAGTTAGATCTTCAACCTTTAACGAACTAGCAACGGTCTTGCCACCTCGCAACACCGTAGCCTCGTCGCAATATTGTTTCACTTCATGCAACTTGTGACTAATGAAGATCACCGAACGTCCATCGTTAGCCATTTGCCGGATGATCGAGCCCAGTTCATCTGCTTCTTGGGGTGTTAGAACCGCTGTCGGTTCATCAAGGATCAGAATCTCGGCAGCGCGCCACAGAGCCTTGAGTATCTCAACACGTTGCCGTTCGCCCATCGACAACTGCCAAACTTGGCGTTGCGGATCAACATCAAGAGAAAACCTTTGAGCCAAGTCTGCGACCTGCTTCTCAACCGTGCCCATATGCAGCACCCGAGTGGCGGCCCCAAGCACAACATTCTCGGCGACAGTGAATGTGGGCACCAAACGAAACTCTTGGTGGACCATGCCCACTCCAGCCGCTAATGCAGCAGACGGACTAGCGAACACTCGGCGCGCACCAAGAACCCGAACCTCGCCGGCTTCTGGACGGTACACACCGGCCAAGACGTTCATCAAAGTTGATTTGCCAGCACCGTTTTCACCCAAAACCGCGTGAATGCTGCCCCGCTTGACCTTCAACTCGGTGCCCGCGTTGGCGACAACGCCGGGAAAACGCTTATGAATCCCGATGAGTTCTACCGCAAGCGGGTCAGCTAGTGGGTCAACAAGCGGGTCAGCATCCACGATTGAAACTGCGGTTTGGCGCTAACCGATATCGCCGATCACCCCTTTCACGAAGAATGCCTCACCAAGCAGGGTGCCGAAATCCATAACCTCTCCATCGGCGAGCAACTGAGTGTCGTCTTGACCAAAAAGCGGACCCTCAAACACATTGAAAGTGCCGTCAATCATTTGTTGACGAACCTCGTTGACTTGGTCGACAATATCGGCATCAACATCGTCCGCAATCGAACCTATGTCCACTATTCCGTCACTGTAGTCGCCCCAATACGGCACCGGGGTGTAGGTGCCGTCAGCGGCACTCGAAATAATCTCGGCATAGCGTGGACCCCAATTCCAGATTGCCGACGCGAGGTAGGCATCTGGTGCGAACTCGCTCATATCAGAGTTGTAAGACACCCAGCGCGCCCCAGCAGCTTCTGCCGCGAGCCCCGCAGCAGTGGTGTCTTGATGCATGGCGATGACATCCGCGCCGGCTTCGAGGAGTGCATCGGCCGCGTCACCTTCAAGCGCCGGGTCAAACCAGGTGCTAGTCCAGTTGACGTGTACCTCAACGTCGGGGTTTACTCGCAAGGCACCTAATGTGAATGCGTTGATTCCCCGTGCCACTTCAGGAATCGGAAACGCTGCCACGTAACCGATCTTGTTGGTTTGGGTGGTGGCTCCGGCGATCATTCCAGTGAGGTAGCGTGGTTGGTAGATTTTGCCGAAGGTGTTGCCGAAGTTCGTGTCGTTGGATTTGAAACCAGAGACGTGCTCAAAGACCACATCAGGAAACTCTTGGGCCATTTCTTCCATGGTGTCCATGTAGCCAAACGAGGTGCCGATGATCACGTCGTGGCCGTCGGCTACGAGCGTGCGGATTGCCGCTTCGGTGTCGGCGGGTGAGCCATCGTCAATGTTTTCTACAAACTCGGTGCGAACACCGGTGACTCTTTGTGCATGGAGCCGTCCTTGGTCATGCGCCCAAGTCCAACCAGCTTCGCCAATCGGGCTGATATAAATAAACGCCGCAGAGAAGTCTTCACCATCGTTAGCGTCTGCCGAACTGTTTGCGTCGCTGCCCATCTCGTCTGCGTCCATGTCGGTGCCGTTGTCTGTGCTGTCGGCAGCGGTGGTTGTTGGTTGATTGGTAGTGGTGGTGACGGGTTCGGTGCTGCTGTCGTTAGCGCACGCAACCGCGAGTAAGGTAAGCGCAAGCAACGGCACGAAGAGCCGTGTAAGCATACATCTCACAGTGGTGTTTTTCATTTTGCCCCCCATAGGTTTAGTATCCGAGTACATTTTTCTCGGTCGACAGTTAACCTAGCAGCTTCGTGGCCGATAGCTAAACACGGCCGACTAAGGTGAAGCGCGCCAGACCTAGGGGGGTGACCAAAAGCGTGCATGACGTGCAACTACCGGCAATAAAACCCGACAGTTACGTTGCGCCAACAAGCGTTGAGGAAACTCTAGAGCAACTTGCAAACGGCGGACGGGTCTTAGCGGGTGGCACCGATCTTCTCATTGAAATGGATCGCCGAACCAGCGGCCCAGTTGAACGTTTGATCGACATCACTAGGATTGCTGGGCTAGACAAGATTGCGGTATTCAACAACCGTGTGCGTATTGGGCCGCTAGTAACCCACAATCAATGCGTCAACAGTCCGGTTATTGTTGAACATGGTTTGGCGTTAGCACAAGCGTGCCTTGAGGTTGGTGCGCCGGCTTTGCGCAATCGAGCCACCGTGGTGGGCAACATAGTCACCGCAAGCCCCGCGAACGACACCATCAGCGCGCTCAGCGCGCTTGAAGCAGATATTACGCTTTGTTCGAAGGGCCACAAGCGCACCGTGCCCTTGGCTGACTTTTTTATCGGTGTGCGTAAAACGGTTCTGCAACCCTACGAACTTGTCACCGACATTTCGTTCCCGATTCGCTCCAACGCTAGTCGCTCGATTTTTTTGAAGCTGGGGCTGCGCGGCGCACAAGCAATATCGGTTGTGCATGTGGCGCTTCGCTGCGACTTTAGCGAAACTGGCGCAGTCGTAGCTGCGGCGATTGCGTTGGGAAGTGTTGCACCCGTGATTGTGAGACCCAGCGAAGCCGAAAAACTGCTGGTAGGCAGTGCGCTCAACCCAGACATTATCGATTCAACTAGTAAGCAAGCCAGATCAGCCGTCTCACCAATAGATGACTTGCGTGCCCCAGCCGATTACCGAAGCGAATTAGTGCAGGTGATGGTGCGCCGGGGTCTAAATGCGATCGCCGAAAACGCCCACCGTGATGCTTGGCCAGAGGTAACGCCGTTGCTTGGTGGCCCTAACCTGGGTGCCGATGCGCTGGCCGCCGAATTTGCTACCAGCGACACGATTACAACAACAATCAACGGCCGTTTAGTGGAAGCGCCGTGGTCTGAGGTGTCTTTGCTTGACTGGATTCGTAGAGAAACTGCGTTCAGCGGCACCAAAGAAGGGTGCGCCGAAGGAGAATGTGGTGCCTGCACGATCTTCTTGGATGGTGTGGCCGTGCTGAGTTGCTTAGTGCCAGCCCCCAGAGCCCATCAAGCACAACTCACAACCATTGAAGGGCTCGCCGAAGCCGACCGGTTGCATCCGCTGCAACAAGGTTTTGTCGACTGCGCCGCGGTTCAGTGCGGCTATTGCATACCCGGCTTGTTGATGGCCGGTGCCGCCTTGCAGAGCAGTCACCCCGACCCCGACAACGCAACAATCAGCAATGGCCTCAGTGGCAATTTATGCCGCTGCGGTGGCTACTACGCCATCGCCGCTGCCTTCAACGAGGCGAGCGTTGCGCCAAGCACGCCAACCATTGAGGAGGCCAAGCAGTGACACTTGGCGGCACGGTCAGTAAACTTGACGCGCACGGCAAAGTCACCGGCGAGGCAATTTATGCGGGCGACATCGCCGCCGACATGTTGGCTGCCAAGGTCGTTTTCACTAACCAAGTTCACGCTCGCATTACCGCACTTGACGTGTCTGAGGCAGCCGCGCTAAAGGGCGTGCATTTGGTTCTGACGGCTGCTGATGTGCCAGTCAACGAGTATGGCCTTACCAAGTTTGACCAGCCGGTTTTGATAGGCCCAGAGTGTACCGGCCGAGCGCAAGTAGCTAGCGATGTTTCACGTTGGGAAGCCGACCATCTCGCAGTGGTGGTAGCTGAAACTGCCGAGATAGCCGAAAGCGCAGCCCAACTGATCGCAACGGAATGGGAGCCCCTCGAAGTCGTGGCCGATATTGATGCCGCGCGCAGCGAGAACGCGCATATCATCCACCCCGAAGACGGCACCAACTCCAACACCTATGCACACTTAAAGACTCGCAAAGGAGACATCGCTAAGGCTTTCGCTACCGCTACCCACATTGTTGAAGGTACATACGAATTCCCTTACCAAGAACATGCTTACCTGCAAACCGAAGTGGCAGTCGCCTACATCGACAGCGAAGGACGGGTCACCGTAGAAACCGCGGGTCAGTGGGCGCATGAAGACCAACAGCAGGTAGCTCACGCGTTGGATCTAGCGCCTGAGCAGGTGCGGATCATTTATCGGGCGATAGGTGGAGCGTTCGGCGGGAAAGAAGACATGAGTTTGCAGGTGGTGATGGCCTTAGCGGCGCTGCGTTTGGCTGAAAATGGTGTTTTACGTCCGCTGCGTTGCGAATGGAGTCGTGAAGAATCAATTGTGGGGCATCATAAGCGCCATCGGGGGAGAGTTCAGACACGCTGGGCAGCAGACCAAGAAGGCCGCCTCCTCGGTGTGCAAACTGAGGCTTATCTTGATGCCGGTGCCTACAACTACACGTCCAATAAGGTGCTCGGTAATCTGCATTTATGCGTGTCGGGTGCTTATAAGGTGCCGAACGCTCATATTGATTCGCAAGCGGTTTATACGAATGCTCCGCCGGGTGGGGCCTTTAGGGGTTTTGGAGCGCCGCAAGGCACCTATGTGGCCGAGATGCAGATGAATAAGCTCGCGGTTCAAATTGGTATCGACCCGGTTGAGTTACGCCGCCGTAATGTACTGCAGGATGGGTCAGTGGGTATCACTGGAACGGAAATGCCTCTTGGGGTGAGCCTCACCGAAGTTGTTGAAGCTGCCGCAAGTCACGCCCGCTGGCAAGACGCAGCCCCGCAACCGAAACCTCTGTCGGTGTTCGCTTCGCTGGCCCCGTCTACTCAAGACATTAAACGTGGCCGCGGTTTCGCCTGCGCCTTCAAAAACATCGGCTTCTCTTTCGGTTTTCCAGAACGCAGCGAAGCCCGCATCGTCTTACATGGCGACCCAGAATCCACCGCTGGCCTAGGCGAAGCGCAACACGCGGAGTTGTATTTGGCTGGTGCTGATGTGGGTCAAGGTGCCCACACGGCATTCCTGCAGATTGCTGCCGAAGCCACGGGCTTACCCATCAAGGCAATCAATCCAGTGTTCTCAGACACCGCAACAAGTGGCGATTCGGGTTCCGCATCGGCATCTCGGCTCACTTGGATGGCTGGTAACGCTATCTTGGGTGCGGCTGAGGAAGCGGCCAAGTCGTGGCTCAACGGCGACCGCCCGGCTATCGGCGAGTTTTGCTATGTCCCGCCCCCTACAGAACCCCTTGATGCTGCCGGTTTCGAGCCCACCACACCGAACTTTGCTTATGGTTATGTGGCTGAAGCAGTGGATTTGTCGGTTGACACAGCAACCGGTCATATCAAGGTCCACGATGTGGTTTGTGCGGTCGATGTGGGACGAATAGTGAACCGGGATTTGCTTATCGGCCAAGTTGAAGGTGCGATTATCCAAGCGCATGGCTATGCCTTGTCCGAGAACTTGCATGTGGTTGACGGACGAATTCTCAATCCTCGCTTCAGTGGCTATCTAATACCCGGTATTGCCGATATCCCTGAGCAGGTTCGTTCTGTGCTCTTGGAGATTCCAGACCCTCGTGGCCCGTTTGGGTTGCGGGGTATGGCCGAGATGCCGTTTATTCCCTACGCACCGGCGGTGGCCGCGGCGCTCCATGATGCCACTGGGGTCTGGTTTGACACCTTCCCGTTGACACCCATCCGGGTGTTGGCGGGTCTCAACGCTGCGGTTCCGATAAATAAGAAAGTGGTTAGGTCGTGAAACCTCCGATTTCTGGTTATGCTCTCTTATTCGTGGGAGAGCATAGAATAAGCGTCACTCGCTGATGCATCTTATTCGTCGGCTGAGTGGGAGCCTTATCCCCTTCGTAGCGGCATTTGCAGCGTTGTTAATTGGTGCGGTCATTATTTGGGTGCTGGGTGCGAACCCGTTTGTTGGTTATTGGGAACTCTTGAAGGGTGCCTTTGGCAGCGGTGATGCGCTGGCCGACACCGCGGTCCGAGCGATGCCGTTGCTTTTGGTGGGTACTGGTATTTGTATCGCGTTTCGTGCCAGTGTCATCAATATTGGTGGCGAAGGCCAGATTGTTTGCGGCGCACTATTGTCGACAGTTACCGCATTGGCCTTACCAGACCTTCCGAGCGTCATCTTGATACCTATGGTGCTGTTTGCCGGGGTTATTGGCGGGGGGTTCTGGGGTGCTATTCCGGGCGCGTTGAAGGCGTATCTTGGGGTCAACGAAATCCTCTCAACGATCATGTTGAACATTGTTGCCATCCAAGTGATGAATTATTTGCTGCGTGCTCCTTTGATTGATCCGTTAGAGATACAGCGTGGCACGCGCATCCCACAAACTGAGCGCTTGTCGGAGAATGCGGATTTGCCGATTCTTATTGCTGGCACCCGACTGCATCTTGGTGTGGTAGTGGCTTTGTTGGCTTCGGTGCTGGCTTGGGTATTTTTGTGGCGCACTACTGTGGGTTTCAAGACCCGTGCTGTGGGTCACAACTCGGCGGCTGCCAACTACGCGGGGATGCCATTCAAACGCATGACTATGCTGGCGCTCACGTACTCTGGGGCGATGTGTGGTCTGGCTGGCGCGGTGCTGGTGTTTGGTAGCCAGTCACACCGTTTTATCACTGACGGTTCCTCGTTTGGGTTCACGGGTTCGGCTGGCTTCAATGGTATCGTTGCGGCGTTGTTTGGGGGATTGCATCCCTTGTGGACGATTCCTTCGTCTTTCTTGTTTGGGGGGTTGCTCGTTGGTGCCAACGCCATGCAGCGTGCGATCCAAATTGATTCGGCTTTGGTGATTGGCCTCAACGGTTTGATTGTGGTGTTCGTGGTAAGCAGCACTCGGGTTCGCACTCGCCTGCGCCAAGCGTTGGAGATGACGCGCATCCGCAAGGCCGAAGATGATTCCGTACAAGTGGAGAGAGCACCTAACCATGAGTGAGTTCTTTACTTTGCCGGTTTTGGTGCTTACCTTCGCTTCGGGCGTGCGTTTCGCTACGCCGTACTTGCTTGCTTCGCTTGGCGAGACGGTGGGTCAACGCAGTGGCGTGCTGAACCTTGGTGTTGACGGGGTGATGCTGCTGAGCGCCTTCTTTGCTTACTGGACGGTGCTGGAAACCGATTCGCGCTTGCTTGGGGTGGTTGTCGGCCTCGGGGTTGGGATATTAATGGGCGTTGTCTATGCGATCGTGACACTGATTTTCAAAGCTGAACAAGGCATCAGCGGCATCGGCATTTTTTTGTTCGGTTTGGGGATGAGCGAATTGTTGTTCCTCAAACAGGTCGGCACCCCCCGCGGCATTCCTTCTTTTGATGACCTGAAAGTTCCGCTGCTAGGCGATATCCCCCATATCGGAGACATGTTCTTCAATCACAGTATTGTGGTCTATCTTGCTGTGCTGTTGGTGCCGGCATTGACGATCATGGTCAACCGCACAACTTTGGGGTTGAACATCCGCGCCGTGGGCGAAAGCCCGGAAGCCGCAGACTCGTTAGGGGTTAGTGTCAACCTCACTAGAACTGTTGCGATACTTATCGGCAATGGGCTAGCTGGCCTCGCCGGAGCAGCCTTGACAATCGAACTTGGAACGTTCCAAAATAATCTCACCAACGGCATCGGCTTCATTGCCGTGGCGTTGGTTTATTTCGGTGCTTGGCGTCCGTTGGGTGTGCTAGCCGGGTCTTTGCTGTATGGCTTAATCACGGCAACCGTGACACAGTGGAAAACATTGGGTATTGTCACGGGTGCGGCAGCAAGTTTCACAACCATGGCACCTGCTGTCCTAACGGTGATTGCTTTAGCGATCATCGCTCGCCGTTCGGCTGACCAACCTGCAGCGCTTACGGTTCCATTTAGTCGAGACGGGTGAATTCCGCTCTGTCACGAGTACCCAGGAGGGAAAAATGAAAAAATCAATGTTGTATCTGGTGGCGTTGCTAGCCACCTTTGGCCTTGTGGCGGCTGCGTGCGGAGACGACAGCTCGTCCACACCCGACCCCACCACAACCACGGCAGCCCCAACAACCACAACCGCAGCTCCACAAGAAGATGATTCTTCGATGGACACGCCGGAGATGCCGGAGACGGTTGTTCTCGCTGAACGTGATTGCGATGAGGGACGCGACACTGAAGGGATCACGGTTGCGATTGTGGCTCCGAGCGCCGAAAACGATTTGGCTTTCACGCAGAGCATTGTTGATGCGGTGGATTGCCTCACCGGAGTTACCGATGTGGCGACCACGCCGGGAACGTTCATCGTTGAAGATGCCGGTGTGGCCTTGCGTCAATACGCTCAAGAAGGCTTTGATTTGGTGATTGGTCACGGTTCGCAGTACGGTGGTTTGGTTCAAGAAATAGCGCCTGATTTTCCCGAAACAGCGTTTGCTTGGGGCACTGCTGTAGACACCTTTGGTCTGCCCAATGTGTCTGCCTACACAGTTGCTTCTGATCAAGGCGGTTACGTGTTGGGAGCGATGGCAGCGGAACTTGGAACCAATGTAGGCATTGTCGGCCCGATTGAGGTGGGCGATGCGAAACTCTATGTAGACGGTTTCAAGCTTGGTGCTGAAGCGGGTGGCGCGGAAGTAAGTGTGGTCTACATCGAATCGTTTGCGGATGTACAACTTGCTTCTGAGACCGCTACTGGTTTCGTCAGCAACGGTGCCGACATCCTCACTGGTACCGCGCAGATGACCGTCGGCGCGATCAGCGTTGCCGAAAACGAAGGGATTTTGTGGTTCGGTACGCAGTCCGACCAGACTGAAGCCGCCGCCAATGGCGTAGTTGCGGCTAGTCAGGTTTACCGTTGGGAGGTTGCTTTGCAGCAACTCATCGACGACATCAACAATGGTGAGCTCGGCGGCAAGAGCTATGAGATCAACCTCGAAAACGGTGGCCTCGGTATCGAATACGGTAACTGGGATGTACCAGCCGACATCACCGATTTAGTGAACACGACCGCTCAGTCAGTGATTGCTGGGGATGTGGCAACCCGCGTCGATGCCGGTTGATCAATGATCGTTGTCGGGGGCGTGCCTGCGTGGCGCGCCCCCGATGAATGCCCTCAGTAGTCGGCCAAGTTCGCCGGGTTCGCCCAGTGCGCCTTCGCCAGTGTGCCTTGAATGGAGATGACCGATTTGATGCTTGAAATGAAGGGGATAACTAAGCGGTTCCCTGGTGTGCTCGCCAACAGCGATGTTGACTTTAATGTGCGTGCTGGTGAGGTGCATACCCTTTTGGGTGAAAATGGTGCCGGCAAAAGCACCTTGATGAAGATTTTGTTCGGCCTGTACAAAGCCGACGAAGGCAGCATCCATTTCGAGGGCAAACCGCTGGTGATTAACTCGCCAGCGGCGGCGATCAGCGCTGGTATCGGGATGATCCATCAACATTTTATGTTGGTCAATACTTTCACGGTTACCGAAAACGTGGCTTTGGGGTTGCACACATCCGATTTGGTAGCGGTGCGCAAGCGTCTCACCGAACTCACCGAGACGTATGGTCTTGACGTTGACCCAGATGCTCTGGTCTGGCAACTCGCGGTGGGGGAACGTCAACGGGTGGAGATACTAAAAGCGCTTTATCGTGATGCGCGTTTGTTGGTGTTGGACGAGCCAACGGCGGTGCTGACCCCTCAAGAGGTCAACGATTTCTTCGTCACCTTACGCCAGATCGCTGATGATGGACGGGGTCTCATCTTTATCTCACACAAGCTGCATGAGGTGATGGCGTTATCGGATCGCATCACCGTGTTGCGAGATGGCAAGGTGTCTGGGGCTACCACACCAGCGGAGACCTCCCGCCAACAACTCGCGCAGATGATGGTCGGTCGCCCGGTAAAACTTGCCCCCGATAAGCCGGAAGTCTCCATCGGTCAACCGAGGCTTACGATCAACAATTTGAGCGTCATGGGTGACCGTGATGTGCTGGCCGTGAAAGCAGTCGAACTGTCGGTTCATGGCGGTGAAGTTGTGGGTATCGCTGGGGTTTCTGGCAACGGGCAGCGGGAGCTTTGTGAGGCGGTAGCGGGTTTGCGGATGCCGGTGGCTGGGTCGGTAAGCCTTGATGGCGTTGATGTTACCGCGGCTTCACCGAGGCGTTGCCGTTCCGCTGGGCTGGCGTTTGTGCCCGAAGAACGCATGCTGCACGGTGCGGTTGCGGAGTTTACTGTCAATGAGAACTTGATGTTGCTCAACCATGATTCCGAGGAGTTCTCGCGTTGGGGGTTTCTCAAAATTCCGGCTTTGCGTAACCAGGCAGACCATTTAGTCGGTCACTACAACGTCAAAACTCCTTCCATCGACACGCCCACTAGTGCGTTGTCTGGGGGCAACATTCAAAAACTAATCATGGCTAGGGAGTTGTCTTCTAAACCAGCAGTGCTGGTGGCTGCACAACCCACCCGTGGGGTTGATATCGGCGCGGCCGAGTACATTCATGAGCGTTTGATTGCCCAGCGTGAGCAGGGAACCGCGGTGCTAGTAGTGTCCGAAGACTTAGATGAGGTGATGGCCTTGGCTGATCGGGTGGCGGTGATGTTTGAGGGTCGGATTGTGGCGGTGATAGACCGTGCCGATTGCACCGTCGAAGGTTTAGGTCTACTAATGGCCGGTGCCGACCCCAGCAGCAACTAAACTAGACGCTATGCACCACAACGAAGGCGTTGTGTCGCCGCAAGCGCGTGTCCTCGTCAACAACGCCCTCCAAAACCGATGAGCAGAATTGTTGTCAACGCCTTGAGCCGTGTGGTCGCCCATCGGACCTCCCGGCGTGGCCTCCTCGCTAGATCCGCCCTTGGAGCGACTGCGCTGGCCGTGGCGCCAGTGGCTTTCACGATGCGGCCGGTCTCCGCACACGCGGCGATCTGCTGGTGCTCCGGTTCCTCCTGTCGTTGTGGTGATCTTTGTTGTGACGGTTTCACCGATTTCTGCTGCAAGTTGACTGGTGAGAACCTGTGCCCGCCCAACACTGTGGTTGCCGGCTGGTGGAAGGCCGACGGCACGGGATTCTGCGATGTCGGTGACAGTCGCCGTCCGCGCTATTACCTTGACTGCAATCATCTTTGTGACGATGGTTGTGGATGCGGTTGGAGCGGGATTTGCCGGTCATCTTGCACGGCCGCCAATTGCCGGTGTCTGGAGGGTTGCGACTCGCGTTCGGTGGACTGCACTCGGTTCCGTTACGGGCAGTGCAGTCAGGACATTGCTTGTGTAGGGCCGATCGCCTGTCGCATCGTCACCTGCGTCCCGCCCTGGCAGTGGGATGGGTCATGCAGCGAGTGGCCCGCAGCGACCGACAATTCCACCGGATCGCACGACCGACCCTGTCTGCACGACGGTTTCACAGACCTGGCACCGAACGCCTACTATGTCGACGCGGTGGCTTGGGCGTTTGAGCAGGGTATCGCCACTGGTTACAGCAGTGACATTTTCGGACCTCACGAGCCGATGTTGCGTTGGCACATGGCAGTGTTCTTGTGGCGATATCACGGCGAACCGGAACCGCTGGTGTCGTCGCATTTTTCCGATGTGGAGGGCACCTGGTATGCCGATGCGGTGAACTGGATGGCGGACGCTGGGATCACCTCCGGAACCGACGGCGGGTTGTTCGATCCTGAGGCTCCTGCCACCCGCGGTCAGGCGATCATTTTTCTGTGGCGTTTGAGCGGTCGTCCCGAACCCACGGATGGTCCCCCACCGAATCGGGAGTATCCGTACCCGTTCGACGATGTCAACGAGAATGCCTACTACCGTGAAGCGGCTCATTGGGCCGTGCAGGTTGGGATCACCAACGGTGTTGGCGAGCGCACCTTCGGTGGTGAAAGTGTGGTTGATCGAGCGCAGGCGATTACGTTCCTCCATCGCTACGACCGTTACGACATGCTCACAAGACCTCAAGCGACCGCTGAAACCGAGGAACCCGAGAACGGCGACCTGCATGGAACCGAGGATTCAGAACGGAACGCCGCAGCTGAGAGCGAATCGGGGGTACCTGTATGATCGTGTTGCTGATTGTTGCGTTGATAGCGATAGCCGTGTTGACGCTCATCGTTTTCGGGCTGCTTCGAACCCACGCCGATATTCTCCGAGCGCTTAACCGTGCGGGTATTTCGCTGGACGATAGCGCCGCCTCTTCAACGGTCGGCCCTGTCCCGGTGGGAGGACCAACCCACACACAGACGGCGCTAGATATTGCGGGAACAGTCCCTGGAGGCGGACCGGTCTCGGTGAGCGTGGGAGGCGCCCACCACACGCTGCTGGCATTTCTGTCCTCGGGTTGCAGGACCTGTGCGGCCTTCTGGTCGGAGTTCAAATCGCCTGTTCTCGAAATCGGTGGTGAGGCGACACGTTTGGTGATCGTGGCTCAAGACCCGGCCCACGACTCCGAGAGCCAGCTTGTCGAGTTGGCTCCGAAAGGCGTGCGGACAGTCTGTTCCAGCGCCGCTTGGGAAGCCTACGGTGTGCCCGGTTCGCCCTATTTTGTGCTGATCGACGGACGAAGCAAGTCAATCGTCGGAGCAGGCACAGCAACGAACTGGCCTCAGGTCCGCCGTCTACTAACCCAAGCAATAGGTGACGCCAAGTCGAGCGGTGCCCATTCAGGCGGTTCGCGTTCGAGCGGTGCCCAGCCGAACGGTGGTCAGTCAAAGAATGGTGTCGATGCGGAACTGGCCGCGTTTGGTATCGGGCCCGGGCATCCGTCGTTGTATCCACCCGAGGTCGGCTCACCCCCGTCGCCGGAGGATGACACGTGACCCTTCTGTTTCTGGCGCTTGCAGTTTCGCTGCTTGCTGGCGTTCGCGCCGCTTGGTCGCCTTGAGGAACCTCGATGCTCACCAGCATCACCCCGCTCGGGGAGCGGGGCAGGGGGAATCGATGGAGTACCACCTCCGCCTGGCTGATCTTCGGTCATGTCTTGGGAGGAGCAGCCCTCGGGACGGCACTGGCCGGGGCTGGGGCGTTGGCCGCACTGCTGAGACTCGACCCGGCACCGCCGGCGTCGGCTGCGATCGTCGGTGCGGCCGTGCTCGGTTGCGCGGCTTTCGACCTGAGCGGGCGCCGAATACCGGGCCGTCGACAGGTCGATGAGCGCTGGTTGGGCAGGTATCGTGGTTGGGTCTACGGGTTGGGGTTCGGGGTCCAGTTGGGTTTCGGGTTTGTGACCGTGGTCAACACAGCGCTGTTGGTCGCTGTCTGTGTCGCCGGTGTGCTGCTGGGTGCGACCGAGGCGTTGCTTGTCGGCGTGGTCTACGGGGCGGCGCGGGGTCTCAGTGCCACCGTCACCGGCCGGATCCGCGACACGGCTTCCTTGAGACGGATGCACCGGCATCTCGACAGGCTTGAACGCCCGGTTCGTTGGGGAGCAGCGATGGCCCTCGCAGTACTGGCTCTCGCGACGATGGCCGGCGGTTTGATCGTCGCGTGAGCAGTACCTCGCTCAAGGCCAATGGCGTCACCGTCGCGGTGCTCGACGGTTGGGATGTCGAGATGAGCGCGTTGTCCGCCACGCCGTCACGTTCGCTGGTTCATCTGGGCAACTTCGCGTTGCCCGTAGAGAGGGGTGACTACGGTTCGGGCGCGGTCGAGATCATGGGCTCAGCGGGGATTTTCATGGCGTTGATGGAGTTCGATACGTCTGCCGCCTCGACCGCCCTGTTCTCCGGTGCGGTGATGCCCACGAACCTAGCAATCGCCGACTTCTCGCCTCAAACCCTGCAAAGAAGGCTGCCCAACCAACTCGGAACTCAACGTTTCTTCGTGGCTTCCGATCGGCCGTTTGTGCTTTATGCAGTCCTCGGTTCAACTCGCATGGCATCAGTGCTCGTCTCAGAAATGAACCGCGTCCTGCGAGGGATCAGCATCGGTTCAGCAGCGTAGAAGGCACGCGGACTGCACCTGGAGATCGCGCCCAGGCGTGTTGCTTCCCGCTCATTTACACTTCGTTCACGGCCTGCTCAGGCCTCAATCAGGCGATCAAGCAGACCGGCGAAGTCGGAGTTGGCGAGGCACCAAACGGCGATGAATGCAACGCTGAACGGGCTCGTGGTGGTGCCGCAATTTGATGACACAAACAATTGGCCGTTGGTCGAAAGTTTAGATAAGCTGACAGGAAACATCCGCGAGGGGGCGTGAATGAACAGGGAGGTAGACCTGTATAAACTTCGTATCAACATCGACCGGTTGCTTGAGCGGCTTGACGACTTGGCGAAAATCGGGGCGATTGAAAATACCGATGGTTGCTCACGCTTGGCACTGACAGACGAAGACAAAGAAGGTCGAGACCTAGTAGTGACCTGGATGCGAGACCTCGGCATGGACATCACCATTGACGGTATCGGGAATGTGGTGGCAGTCTGGACTGGCCCCCACACAGACCCCACTCTCAAACCGGTGATGACCGGCAGCCATATTGATACCGTCAAAACCGGTGGCCGATATGACGGCAACTTGGGAGTGCTCGCTGGCCTTGAGGTTGTGGAGACGCTCGCAGAGGCAGGCATCTCGACGCGCCACCCGCTGGCCGTGGGCTTTTTCACAGACGAAGAAGGGTCGAGGTTCCCACCCGACATGTTGGGAAGCCTCGTTTATGTCGGTGGGATGAGCTTAGAGGACGGGCTCGATACGGTAGGGATCGACGGAGCGGTTCTCGGCGATGAACTTGAACGCATCGGTTATCGGGGTGGCGCGCCTTGCCCAGCGGTAGCGCCCCATGCGTTTGTGGAGTTGCATATCGAACAAGGGCCGGTGCTTGAAGCCGAAGGTGTCACCATCGGAGCGGTAGAAAGTGTGCAAGGCATTAGTTGGACCGAGATTACTATCAAGGGCCAATCCAATCACGCGGGTACCACGCCGATGCATCTGCGCCGCGACCCTGGTTATGCTGCCGCTCGAATCGCCACGTTTGTGCGTGAACTCGCTCTGGAGTTGGGTGGTCGCCAAGTCGCTACCGTAGGCCAGATCAAGCTGCATCCGAACCTCGTCAATGTGGTCGCTGCCAACGCCACTATCACAGTCGATTTGCGCAACACCGAAGAAGCCATCCTGCAACAAGCCGAGCAGCGGCTTGTGGAGTTCTGCGATCGGTTAGCAGAAGACGAAAAAGTCACCATCACCACAAGGTCGCTAGCCCGTTTTGAGCCAGTCGTTTTCGATCCTGAAGTTGTTGACCGGGTTGCTCACACTGCCGCTGAGCTTGGCTATTCAGTGAAACGTATGCCTTCAGGTGCGGGGCATGACGCGCAGATGCTAGCCAGAGTGTGCCCCACCGCGATGATTTTCACGCCCAGTTGGGAAGGCCTGTCACACAATCCGTTCGAATTCACCGCTCCAGAAGACTTAGAAGCCGGAACCAACGTGCTTTTGCATGTTTTGGCTGCATTGGCGAACGAAAACGGCTATAACAAATAGAGCGGGCGCAACGAATAGGTAGAGGAGAGTAACCATGACCACTTTTGAACTCAACGGAACCAACGTCACTATCCGGGGCAACCATCCGCACCTGCTGAGCGCCCTGCGCGAGGAACTGGATGTCACCTCACCCAAAGACGGCTGCTCTCCCACCGGACAGTGCGGTTGCTGCACCGTGCTGATCGACGGCAAGGCTC
>MKWU01002665.1_pt1 | contig 25839 bp, 19 predicted proteins | sample 809101 | NCBI WGS metagenome assembly MKWU01 (sample SAMN05860141, study PRJNA318959) | sponge metagenome | host: Aplysina aerophoba | place: Slovenia: Piran, Adriatic Sea, Gulf of Piran | collected 2013-05-07 | reverse complement strand
CCGTGGTTGAATTCGCACATCCTCTTCCACCGAGACCGACATTCCGCCGGCTTCTCGACATGGCCCCTCAGTCGAGGCAATCGACAATCCAGCCCCATGCCGCAAGCGGACCTGCCTTCGGGCGCGATTTGCCCAATGAAGCGCTGGCCTGCAAGCGGTGGTCCAACACACAGATTGAATTGACGACTCAGAAACTGTCCTTGCGTGTTCTGAATTCTCCGAACACCTCGGAATCCGAAGCGGACGACATGCCGAAGAGCGCTTTGACCTCGGGCAATCCGGCGCGCAGAAACAGTTGGTTGACAGTTCCACCGCGATCTCGGAAGGCACGGTCGGCAAACCTGCGTTGCACCACGCATTCACTTCCTCGACTCGGGCTGGAAGCGCCTTGATTGCGGGTTCAACCGACAGCGCAAACCTGACATTGGAAAGGGTCCATTGGCTTCCCAAAAATAATGGTGAAAAAATTTGCGGATGACCGAAGCTGTTCGCAATGAAGCAGTCCCCAGTGTTGGTAATGTCCGACCAAGCGAAACCAGAGTTTCGGCTGGTTCAGCAGATGCTGTCCCGCCTGTTCACTCGGCAGGTTGCGGCAACGCCACTACCGGGAATGGCGTTCCACGCAGCCCTCATCCGACCGGCCAACGAACAACGATGCCGAGGACGACGACGCCGGCAATCCATAAGCCAACAATCCATTGGATGTTGCTCTTGTCTCGCCTTGCCTGATTGGCTTCTTGCTCAGCCTGCTTTGCAACCATCCTGGCTTCTTGCTCAGCCTGCATTGCAACCATCCTGGCTTCTTGCTCAGCCTGCATTGCAACCATCCTGGCTTCTTGCTCAGCCTGCATTGCAACCATCCTGGCCATGGAATCTGCCATATCCGTTCGCCACTTCGCAGAGTCGGTAGCGCGTTTTTCATCCCGTTCCGCAATGGCTGCCGCCAACTGGGCGATGTCCGTCCTGTATTCGGCTTGCATGGTCTTCATGCGTTCCTCCAGCACAGCCGTTCTCTCGGCAAATTCCGTTGTTCGATCATCCATCATGCCGGAAACTATAGTCAATTGCTGCTTTCAAAGCAAGCATGTCCCAACTTGTCAATTCTCCAAAGTGCACTCCAAGGCCGGTCGGGAAGTTGTCAAGGAGAGACCGTCCCAGCCCTCTCGGTTGCAGGACCGGTTAACGGCTTCGCCATGGGAGTCCCTGGGAGTCCGTGGTTGAATTCGCACATCCTCTTCCACCGAGACCGACATTCGGCCGGTTTCTCGACATGGCCCCCTCAGTCGAGGCAATCGACAATCCAGCCCCATGCCGCAAGCGGACCTGCTTTCGGGCGCGATGTGCCCAATGAAGCGCTGGCCTGCAAGCTTTGGTCCAACACACAGACTGAATTGACGACTCAGAAACGGTCCTTGCGTGTTCTGACTTCTCCGAAAACCTCGGAATCCGAAGCGGACGACATGCCGAGGAGCGCTTTGACCTCGGGCAGTCTGGCGCGCAGAAACGGATTGGTTGCCAGCTCCACCGAGAGCTCGGAAGGCACGGTCGGCAAGCCCGCGCCGCGCCGCGCCTTCACTTCCTCGACTCGGGCTAGAAGCGCCTTGTTTGCGGGTTCAACCGACAGCGCAAACCTGGCATTGGACAGCGTATACTCGTGCCCCGAAAAGATCAGGGTGTCGCTGGGCAGTTTGGCAAGCTTCTGCAAGGAATTCCACATCATGCTGAATGTGCCTTCGAACACCTTTCCACAACCAAGCGCCATCAGAGAGTCCGCGGTGAAGGCAGCGCCTTCCGTAATGAAGGCAATGTGACCGACCGTGTGGCCGGACACATCCAAGACCGAAAACCGGCGTCCGCAAACTTGGTTGGTTTCACCGTCGGAAACGGCCAGATCCAGTCGGGGAAGGCGGTGAGCGTCCCTGTGATGTCCAACCACCTTGGAGCCAAATCTTCTGCGCAGTTCACCCACTCCCATTACATGGTCGGCATGATGATGTGTGAGAAGGATGGTGTCCAGCTGCCATTTGCGGGCGGAAAGCTCCTTCAGGATCGGGCGTGCCTCGGGAGCGTCCACGAGCGCCGTTTCTCCCGTTGCGTCGTTGTGGACAAGGTAGGCATAGTTGTCAGACAGGCAGGGAACCGTGACCACACTGATGGGAACATCTCCTTCCAGACTCGCGACATTTGACATTTGTGGACTCTCGGGCAGTTGCAGTTCTCCGTGACGCTTAGCCGCGAGGCGCGGAAAACCAAACCAGATTCTGGAATGACAGCCCGAAAACGCGCCGAAAGGCGGCCTGCGTCCAAAAAGTCGTCAATGGGTCCTGCAAGGTCTTGGCTTCGACATTTCTTGAACAAGCGGTTCTGTGACACTGTGCTCAAAATGGTGTAGTCAATGCAGCGACAAAAAAAGTCCGCTGGAGCCCGAATGAGAGACCGACATGCCTTGGCCACCCGCGCCGTGCACGGAGGAACGCTGCGGAGCAGGTTTTCCGAGACGTCCGAAGCGATATTTCTTACGCAGGGATACGTATACGAAAGCGCCGAGCAGGCGGAGGCGAGATTCATCGAATCCGCCGCCGACGAATTCACCTACTCACGATACGGAAATCCCACCGTTCGGATGTTCGAATCAAGAATTGCCGCCATGCAGGGGTGTGAGGACGCCTTTGCCACGGCATCTGGGATGGCCGCGGTGAATGCGGCGCTGTTCTCCTCGCTGAAGGCCGGGGACCACGTTGTTTCGGCCAGGGCCCTGTTCGGGTCGTGCCTCTACATTGTGGAGAACATCTTGCCCCAGTTCGGCGTTGAAACCACGACGATAGACGGCGTGTCCAAGGATGCATGGCAGGCTGCGATCACACCCAGGACGAAGTTGGTCTTTCTTGAAGCGGTATCCAATCCGACGCTGGAAGTCATTGACCTGCCGTTTGTCAGCAGCTTGGCTCGCTCAAATGGCGCCAAGGTGTTTGTCGACAACGCACTGGTCTCGCCAGTGTTTCTTCCGGCTCCGGATCTGGGTGCGGATGTCACAATCTATTCATCGACGAAGCACATCGACGGTCAGGGGCGGTGCCTGGGAGGAGTCGTGCTCGGCAGCAGGGAGTTCGTTCGAGAGACGCTCGAACCCTATCTGAAGCACACAGGCGGCGCAATGAGCCCGTTCAATGCATGGGTAATGCTGAAGGGATTGGAGACGATCTCCCTTAGATGCAATGCCCAGGCGGACACAGCCCTGGCGCTTGCCGAGTGCCTGCAGGACCATCCCAAGCTGAACCGCACGATCTATCCGCTGCTGGTCGGCCATCCGCAGCATGAACTCGCAACGCAATTGATGACCAAGGGCGGAACAGTGCTTTCGATTGACATCGCTGGCGGCAGGGATTCTGCATTCAGGTTTCTCAATGCCCTGAGAATCGTCAAGATTTCGAACAATTTCGGCGATGCCAAGAGCCTGGTTACGCATCCGGCAACCACTACCCACCAGCGGCTGTCTTCCGGTCAGCGGAGGGAGCTTGGAATTTCCGAGGGATTGGTTAGGATTTCAGCGGGCCTGGAGGATGCGGACGACTTGCTGAACGACATTGTGCACGCGCTCGATCAGGTCTGAGTCCCGCTTGAAGCGAACCGGAAGGCTGCATTGTCAGGGGCCCGCTGCGTCGCGCAACATTTCAAGGAAACGCAGGTTGCGACAGTCACAAATGAGTTACGATTTCGACTTGGGCCCGATTGGACGCACAATCACGACTTCCAGCCGCCAGGCCCAGAAATGGTTCGACAGAGGGTTGGCCTGGACCTACGCATTCAATCACGACGAAGCGACGAGATGCTTCAACAGAGCCATCGAAGCGGACCCGGAATGTGCAATGGCGCATTGGGGGCATGCATATGCGGTGGGTCCAAACTACAACAGGCAGTGGGACGTCTTCGAGAATTACGAGCTGGCGCCCGTGACACGGGAAGCATTCGAGAGCTCCCGCCGAGCAGCCCGATTTGCGGCGAATTGCTCAAACGTCGAGAAGTCCCTGATTCAGGCTCTCCAAATGCGCTACCAGTCCGCCGAGCCGGTGGCCGACATGCAGAAGTGGGAATTCGACTATGCCGACGTCATGCGCGGCGTGTACAGCAACAACCATGATGACGTCGATGTTCAGGTGTTGTTTGCCGAGGCGCTGATGAACCGGACGCCTTGGACGTTTTGGCAGCGGCTTTCGGGCGATCCACTTCCGGGAGCCGCGACCGTCGAAGCTCGGGAGGTGCTCGAAGCGGGCATCCTGCAGAGAGAGGGGAGCGGTGAGCTGCCACACCCTGCTCTGCTGCACATGTACATCCACCTCATGGAGGGATCGCGATGGCCCGAGAAGGCGTTGGATGCAGCCGATGCCTTGCGCCGACTGGCGCCGGATTCCGGACACTTGTTGCACATGGCAAGTCACATCGACCTGCTGTGCGGCAGGTATGCCGAAGCGCTGGAAGCAAACACGCGGGCGGTGGCCGCCGACAAGGCGTACTTCGGTCGAGAGAACATGACCGAGTATCACGTGTTCTATTTGTTTCACAACTTTCACTTCATGGTGTTCAGCGCGGCCTTCATGGGCCAACGGAAGGAAGCCTTGCGCGCTGTGGAAGAGATGAAAGCGCTTCTGCCGCGGGAGCTGCTGCAGGTGGAGCGGCCGCCAATGGCCAATTGGCTGGAGGCGTTTCGGACGATTGAGATGCATGTAATGATCAGGTTCGGCATGTGGAGCGAAATCCTTGACCATCCGCTTCCGGACGACAAGGAACTGTACAGCGCAACGACGGTCACGGCGCATTTTGCACGTGCCGTCGCATTGGCGGCGACAGGCGAAGCTGCTGCAGCCCGACGAGAGGTTGAGATGTTCGACCGGGCCTTTGAGCGTCTCCCTCGCGGCCGCAGGTTGTTGGGCGGCGAGTACTGGAACATTGTGGCCATTGAGCGGGAGTTCATGATTGGCGAGGTTGAGTTTCGCGAGGGCAATGTGGAATCCGCGTTCGTGCGCTTGCGGAAGGCGGCCAGGATGCAGGACCAGCTAGAGTATGAGCAGGCGTGGGCCTCGCTACTTCCGGTTCGCCATGCCCTGGGAGCGTTGCTGCTGGAGAAGGGGTTGGTCGAGGAAGCTCACGACGTCTATTCCGAAGATCTCGGATTCAGCCATGGTGCCGGTCGGTCCTGCCACAGACCCGACAACGTCTGGGCGCTGAGCGGCATCGTCGAGTGCCTCGAACGCATGTCCGAGGACAAACGAGCGTCCGAACTTCGTCCACGGCTGGAAGCGGCTCTGGAGCTCTCCGATGTTCCGATACGCAATTCATGCTGCTGCAGGTGGCCGGACTGACTGCCTTGACGCTTTTTCCCGAATTCGTGCAGTCTTCAGGCGCGGTGTGCGGCAATGTGCCGGCAAGCTTGCGCGCGCCTGCGTTCCCGAAAGCCCTGGCCCCGGGACTTGCCGAGATCTCCGACAACGGACGGCACCGGACTGCGCGTGCCTTGTTGAGTGCACAGGCAAATGTTTGACTTGAAGCCGGTAGGACTGGTCATTGGGTGGCTGCTCGCTGTTCTTGGCGTGTTGATGCTGGTCCCCGCGATAGTCGATGTGGCGCTTGGAAACGATCACTGGCTAGTGTTTGTCGTTTCCGCGGGACTGACCGCGTTCGTGGGCGTCTGCCTTGTGTTCACAACGCGGGCAGGCGTGAGCGCCAGCGAAAGCACGACCGTGCGTCAGGCGGTGATGTTGGTTGCCTGCGTCTACACCGTGGTTCCCGCCTTTGCCGCCGTGCCGTTCGTCATCGGCGCGACTTCGTCCAGCATTGTCGATGCGGTGTTCGAATCGATGTCCGGATTCACGACGACAGGCGCCACCGTGTTTGTGGGACTTGAGGAACTGCCTGAAGGCCTCCAGCTGTGGCGGGGCATGCTCCAGTGGACGGGAGGAATTGCCGTTGTGGTCATCGCGCTGTCGGTCCTGCCCGGTCTGAGGTTTGGCGGAATGGCGCTGTTCATGCGGGACAACTACGAAGCTTTTTCGTCGGTCATTCCGCGGGCGGTTGCGACGGCCCGCGACATATTTCTGATCTACTTCGTGCTCACCCTGTGCTGTGCCATATCCTACGTCGCCTCCGGGCTGTCGATCTTCGACGCCTGGGTGCACTCGATGACCACCATCGCCACGGGCGGATTTGCCAACTACGACAGTTCCTTCACCGAACTCGGCCGCGCCACCGAATATGTCGCCGTGGTTTTCATGTTGACGGCATCCCTGCCGTTCTTCCGGTACGTGCAGTTCATTTCAGGATCCTTTCGCCCCTTGTTCGTGGACAGCCAGGTTCGCACGTTCCTGTCGATCGCCTTCGTGATTTTTGGGGCCTTGGTCGTCTGGCAGCGCGTGGTTCTCGACCATTCGTACGAGCTGGCAATCCGAAAGGCGATGTTCAACGGGGTGTCGATACTTACGGGGACCGGGTATGCGAGCACAGACTACGGGTTGTGGGGCAGTTTCCCCATTGTCCTGATGTTCCTGTCAGGGCTGATCGGTGGCTGCATGGGTTCGACGTGCTGTGCGATCAAGGTGTTCAGGTTTCAGCTGATGGTCGCATCGGTGAAGGCGCAGATCAAGCGGTTGAACAACCCTCACGCAATTATCGTCACGCGCTACCAGAACCGCAACGTGCCGGAAGACGTCATGTCTTCGGTGCTGGCGTACTTCGTGGTCTTTCTTGCCACGCTTGGCGGTGTGGCGATCTTGCTGGCAGTCATCGGGCTCGACATGCTGACCTCCTTGTCGGGAGCGGCCGCGACGCTGGCGAATGTCGGCCCGGGCCTTGGCCCTGTAATTGGTCCTTCCGGCAACTATGCGGGCCTGCCCGATGCCGCCAAGGTTGTACTGACGGCATCCATGCTCATGGGGCGGCTGGAACTCTTGGCGGTGTTTGCGCTGGTGTCGTTGAGATTCTGGCGGGCTTAGTTCAGGCGGACTGGATTGAAGCGCGAGCGGAGAAGTTCAACGGCTGATCCAGTTGCGGTGGGGCCACCGGCGCTGGGGATCAGGCTAACCGGGATCAAGACTTGAATTCCAAAGCATGGCGCTTGTGTCCTGTCCCGTCACCGGAACCAGTCCGAAGCTTGAATTCGCAGTTTTCCTAACCTCCTTCGTGGGCACAAGCCGCTGTGCGAGCAGACAGCGGCAAGAGTCCGCACCAGTTTGGCGCTCTGCAATGCCGGCGCGGCGAACGTCGTTCCACGAGTGGGCAGTGTCACCTGCCGGTCGATCGAATTCCCGGCGGAATTCGTCCCGAGTCATTGGTTTCCGAAGGCTCCGGATGCAGCGATGGCTTGCTGAAGAATTCTCTCCGTAGCGAATTCGCCATCGCCACTCCGAAGGCCAATCTGCTTCACTTTCCGGATGGACTTCGGACAGACTCTTCAACATTGCGCCGCTTGCGAGTCCGAATAGTCGCGGTTCAGTCTCATGTCGAAGGCCCGGAAGGGTCCCTGTGACAATTCGACAATCGTATCGACCATTCAAATTTCCCGTCGTTCAACCGCCAAGACAGATCGGTCCGATGCAGGGGGCTCTCCAGGGACAACGTCAAATGGCGCACTACCGTGGTTGCTGCGAGCCGCATTGTCCGCGCCGGCAATCAGCAGCTCCCTCACGACTGTCGGCAAGTGGCTAGCGCCTGCCGCTATGTGAAGTGGGGTTTCACCCCACAACGTACGTACACTCGGGTCCGCGCCGGCATCAATTCATTGCTTTGTCGAAGCCTCCGTGGCTGCTTGGAAAAAGTCATCCGCAAGCAAGTTCTCGCAAGTGTCCTGGGATGATAGCGGTCGCAGCGCCGTCAAAGATACAAGAAAACTGGCAACTGCAATTGCCCTGAACGGGCGAGATGGCAAGGTCATTTCAATGGGCTGCTAGTTCAACAATGCTTGGCAGTGCTGTTGGCGGCGCCAGCTCTGCGCCTGACGCCTTCCGATGGTCAACTCCGGTCACCGCCATGCCAGTCGAACAGCAAAAGCCAGCCCGCATGTCCAACCTCAGCAATTCAATCTCCGTGATGGGACATTTGCATTGTGAGCATGATGATTGTAGCCCGTTAAATCACCAGCCCATCAATCCATGCAGGAGACTGAAATGAAGGCACTGATCACCGCGCTGTCATTTGCGTTTGCAATGTCAACGGCAGCCCATGCTCAACAACAGAACGTCATCCAAGGCAAGCAGGCACTGAGGTTCATTGAAAGGGCCGATACAATCCTAGAGACTAGGAGAACCACTGACGGGTATGAGACATTGTTGATTCATGACGATGAGGTGTGGCTATGCTCGTTCACAATCGTTACGCAAGTGTTGGTCTATTGTAGCCACTCGCCAATTTACGATGGCTAACTGACACTACAGCGATTTAGCGATCATAAATTGCATTCGGGTCCGCGCCGGCATCAATGCATAGCTTTGTCGAAGCCTCCGTGGCTGCTTGGCAAAGTCATCCGCAAGCCAGTTCTCGCAAATGTCCTGGGATGAAAGCGGTCGCAGCGCCGCAAGAATTCAAGGAAACTGGCAACTGCAATTACCCTGAACGGCCGAGATGGCAAGGTCATTTCGATGGGCTTCTTGTTCAACAATGCTTGGCAGCGCCGGCTCTGCGCCTGACGCCTTCCGATGGTCAACTCCGGTCACCGCAATGCCAGTCGAATGGCAATGCCGGCCCGCATGTCCAACCACAGCAATCCAATCTCCGTGATAGGAAATGTGCATTTCGAGCATGATGATTGTATCCCGTTCAATCACCAACCCATCATTCCATACAGGAGACTGAAATAAAGCACTGATCACCGCGTCGGCAAAGTCAACGGCGTCCTTTGCTCAACAACTGAGCGACATCGAAGGCAAGGAAGCAATGAAGCAATTGCGCAATCATAAGTTGCACTCGGTTCATCGCCTGCTTGGCGAACACACTCTGGCCCATGTCCGGGTCATGATCTACTTTAAGCGATCCCGGTCGTCGGCATAGCGCTGCCACGCCTCCTTCAGTGCATCCAGCACATCTGGAACCGTCGCATGCATCCGGTTGCGCAGTCAATTGGACATCAGATAGTTCCACACCTGCTCCATCGGATTGAACTCGGAACTGTAGGGCGGCAAGCGCACCCGTGTCAGCTCTTCGGGAGCGACCAGTGACTTCGCACGATGCCAACCAACGTCGTCAAGCACGAAAATGCAATGGCGGCCGCTGTCCACGGCCTTGCCCTTGCTCGCATAGGCCGCACCCGTCAACCAACTGTTGCCGTAGCGAAAATCTCACACGACGATCGTCCTGTTCCCCTTGGTCGTCCACATGAGCGCAAGCTCGCAAATCTGCCCGTGGCGCATTTCATCCTGGGACCATACGTCGCTGAGCGAACCGGCAGCCCTGGAAGGCTACTCCTCGGCAACAATCTCGGCAATGCGCCGCAGCAGGAAACTCACGTCCGAAAGAGGATGGTCCAATCTTCAAAGATATGCATGCATCGTTGCCCGCGCTTCACACCTGCGACTGTTTGAGGAGGCCGGGCCAGATGCGGAGCATTCGGCGCCAATGTCCTGCATCTGAAAACAGCTGTTGATCAGGCTCAGACAGATACGTTTCGAAGAGAGGCCGTTATTGCATGCATGAACGACTGCGCGGATGAACTTGGCGACAGCAACAGAAACTGCCGTTCATTCTCCCTGTGTATGACCGTGTGGATGTGCTCCATCACCGTGCGAGCCACGCTTCCCATCGGAAACACAGACACATGCAGATCCAACGGACAAACGCGTTCCAGAGCTGGCATTGCCAGATTGCCGCCAAGCCGCAAAGCGCACCAGTTGTCCGTCTGGTTCGTATAGTAGCCTGCATTGCCAGTGACATTCCGAACGTGATCAAGGAGAGTCTGATCGCTTTCCTGCCCGGACGCCAGTGCAAGCAACTGGTCCGGCGCCATCCAGAAGAGCCCAATGCTCCCATCTGCCGCCATTTCCGACCGCCCTGGACTCGGCAATGCCAACCCGAGGCTGTCCTGCAGGGCCTGCTCCAACTCACCCCGCCTGTTCGAACTGAATGCGATGGAAACAAGACTGAGATCGGGAACTTCCGCAATGTGCGTCTCTTCAAATTCCACATGCGCCTTGCCGAGAAAGGGGACGCTGTGCAGTTTCCACTCAACCACGCTGGCGTTCCCCCTTTGGATCGTAGAAGTGAGGCGAACAGACCGTTACCGGAACCATGCTTCCGTAGAGCGGATCCGCCGCGGTGACCGTTTCGCCATGCCGCTCGTCGCCGCGCTTGAGCAGGCCCAACCCGATGTAGCTCTTGAATGTCGGCGAGTAGATGCAGGACGAAATCCATCCCTCGTCATTCTCGAGCACAGCCTTGTTGCCCGTGCTCAGGAAATGCGCCCCTGCCCGGAGCTTGGCATTGGTGTCCTCGGGGCGCACGCCAACCAGCTTGAGGGCATTGGCGTCATTGAGGTGAGGGCGGCGGGCCAGAATGCTACCCTGAAAGTCCTTCTTGCTGGAGAGCATGCGGGCGGCGCCCAGATTCAGCGCAGTTGTTTGTCCAGTCAGTTCGTTGCCCGCAAAGTGCCCCTTTTCCACTCGCATGACGCCAAGCGCTTCGGTGCCATATGGCGTGACGTCGAATTCCTTCCCTGCCTTAATCAGGATATCCATCAACGAGTGTCCGAAACGCGCCGGCACGGCAATCTCGTATGCCAGCTCGCCGGAGAAGGAAATTCTGAACAGCCGCGCGGCGAAACCTCCGCAAATCTTGATTTCGGCGCACGACATGAAAGGAAACGCCTCGTTCGAAATGTCGAAGCCGGGATCGATGATCTTCTGCAGCAGCCGACGCGCATTCGGGCCGGCGATCGAGAACTGCGCCCAGCCGTCGGTTGTGGAGATGATGTGAACGTCAAGATCCGGAAACAGGCATTGGCGCATGAATTCCAGCTGACGAAAGACCAGACCGGCGTTGGCGGTGGTTGTGGTCATCACGTAGTGGGTTTCGCCGAGGCGTGCGGTTGTTCCGTCGTCGTAGGCTATGCCGTCCTCTCTCAGCATCAGGCCGTATCGCACCTTGCCAACGGGCAAGGTTGAGAAGCCGTTGGTGTAGGCATGATTGAGCAGCGTTGCGGCGCCTGTTCCCTGAATGTCGATCTTGCCCAGAGTGGTCACGTCGCAAACGCCCACGGAACTGCGCGTGGTCATGACCTCCCTGTCGACGCTCTGCCTCCAGTGGGTCTCGGCTGGCCTTGCGTACCATTGCGCCCGCAGCCAGGCGCCCACCTCGACGAACACGGCGCCGTGCTCCTCGGCCCAGCGATGGCTTGGCGTCTTGCGAACGGGGCGGAACCCGCGCCCCCTGGCGCGGCCGGCAAAGGCGCCAATCGCCACCGGGGTGTAGGGTGGCCGGTAAATGGTGGTTCCAGTTTCGGGGATGGACTTGCCAGTCAACTCCGCCATGATTGCAATGGCCGGAACGTTGCCAGCCTTGCCCTGATCGGTGGCCATTCCAAGCGTCGTGTAGCGCTTGAGATGCTCCATGGCGCGCATGCCTTCGCGATGCGAAAGCTCAATGTCCTTCGTGGTTACGTCATTCTGAAAGTCCACCCAGGCGCGTCCCTGGCTCGGCTTGACCTGCCAGAACGGCTCGATGGCGAACGGATTTTCGTCGGATTCGCCGAACTGGAGATCGGCTGTTGTCAGGCCCAAGTCGTCCAGCACTGCCGAAACGACGTCCACGGCATGCTTCAACACCGAACCGAGGCTGAACTTGCCTGCCGCCGCGCCTGCAACGGCCATACCGCGCGGAATGTGCCTGCCGGGAACAAAGGCTGCCAGATCGGAGTCCCACTGCGGCCTCCCGCCATGGTGGCAGGTCAGTTGCAGGTTCGGGTTCCAGCCTCCCGACACAGCCAGGCAGTCCACCTTCAACCGTTCGCCATTGTTCAGCCTGATCGCCGACAGCGACCTTCGGCCGTAGGCATTTGTCACGCGGCCATCGAGAATGATTCTGGCATTCGTTTGAGGAGGGCTTGTCGGTTCGGAACGGGTGTCGACTATTGCGGCAACATTGACCCCCTTTGCCTCAAGATCTGTCGCCGTTTGCCAACCGGAATCGTTGTTGGTGAAGACGGCTACATTCCTGCCGCAAAGCACACCGTGCCTGTTGCAGTAGCTGCGGACGGCGCTCGCCAACATTATTCCGGGCCGGTCGTTGTTGGGGAACACCATCGATCTTTCGGTGGCGCCGGAGCAAACGATCGACCGCTTTGCATATATTCGCCACAACACCTGTCTCGGACGACCTTCGGAGGAGATGAGATGGTCGGTCCGCCGTTCAAGCGCTCCGTGAATTCCGTGGTCGAAACGCCCGTACACCGTTGTTCTCGGCATAAGGCGGACATTGTCCATTGAAGCCAGTTCGATGGCCAACCTGTTGGCCCAGACAACAGCCCTCTCGCCATTGATCCTGCCGCTTTCGCGGATTGCACGGCCTCCCATTCGAAAGTCTTCGTCCGCCAAGACAACCCGGGCGCCGGCTCGTCCCGCCGCAACTGCCGATACAAGACCTGCGGGCCCTGCACCGACAATCAAAACGTCGCAATGGAGAAATCCCTTGTCGTAATGGTCCGGGTCGGGCGACTGCGAAAGCCTGCCCAGGCCGGCAACCGCCCTGATTCTCGGCTCGTAGACTCGTTCCCAGAAAGCCTTCGGCCACATGAATGTCTTGTAGTAGAACCCGGCGGTCAGAAAGGGCGACAGCAGGTCGTTCACGGCCAGCAGGTCGTTTTTGAGCGAACCGCGATGGTGCTGGCTGCGGGCGGTCAAGCCATCGTAGAGTTCGACCACGGTTGCCCTGGTGTTGGGCTCGAGAAACTCCCCGCTGCCCAGCTCGACAAGCGCGTTTGGTTCGTCGGATCCATCGGAAAGCACGCCGCGAGGCCGGTGATACTTGAAGGAACGGCCAACCAGTCGTCGACCGTTCGCCAGCAAGGCGGACGCAAGCGTGTCGCCCAGCAAACCGTGAAGCGTCTGGCCATCGAACTCAAAGCTCAACTGCCTGCCATGATCGACCAGGCCGCCGGGAATCCTGTATTCCTGGGTCATGGCTTCGCCTTGTTGCGACGGGCTACGTCCCTCGCAAGTTCAACCGAGACGATGTCGTGCGTTGTGGTGTCGCGTGTGACCACCAGCCAGGAGCGATCTCCCTGCTCATGGTACCACAGCTCCCGATGCAGGCCGGCCGGATTCTGCCGCAGGTACAGATACTCGTAGAACCGTTCCGGCGCCTGCGGGTCCTGCCAGTCCGGACGGTCAAGGAGAGCGGCATCGCCCAAAATGACGAACTCCGCTGAATCGCGGGGGCCCAGCAATGGATGGTCGACTATCACCTGTATCCCCGTTCAATGCAAATTGGGTTGGGCGCCAACGCCCTTTTCGTCAATGAGCTGGCCGCGGCGGAAGCGGTCCAGACGAAAGCCGGCTGCAAGTTCGTGCGGCTCGCCCGTCGCCAAGAGATGCGCTGTGCAGTAGCCGGAAGCCGGAGTGGCCTTGAAGCCGCCATAGCACCAGCCTCCGTTGAAGTAGAGTCCGGCAATCGGAGTTTCGTCGATGATCGGCGAACCGTCCATCGACATGTCCATGACACCGCCCCACATGCGCAGCAGACGGGCCCGTCCCAGCATCGGCATGATGGCCATGGCTCCCTCGCAGACATCTTCGAGCGCCGGGAGATTGCCGCGCTGAGCGTAGGAATTGTAGTGGTCCAGACCGCCCCCGAACACGAGACCTCCCTTGTCGGACTGGCTGATGTAGAAGTGTCCCGCGCCAAAGGTCATCACGCCGGGCAGGCACGGCTTGAGACCCTCGCTCACGAACGCCTGCAGGACATGCGATTCGATCGGCAGCGTGATTCCTGCGTTTTTCATGACGCGGCTGGACGAGCCGGCGACGCATGACACAACCCTGCCGGCGGCTATCGGTCCAAGCGTCGTTTCCACGCCGACGCATCGGCCCTTGTCGATCCGGAAGCCGGTCACCTCGCAGTTCTGGATGAGATCCACGCCGAGCTTGCTGGCGGCGCGGGCGTAACCCCAGCTTACGGCGTCGTGCCGGACAGTTCCTCCCCGACGCTGCAGCAATCCGCCACGGATGGGAAATCTCGCGTTGTCGAAGTCAAGATACGGGCACATCCGGCGCAGCTGGGCTTCGTCCAGCAATTCGGCATCCGCGCCGGACATGAGCATGACGTTGCCGCGCCGGACAAAGTCGTCTCGCTGGGAATCGGAGTGAAAGAGATTGACGATCCCGCGTTGCGAGACCATGGCGTTGAAGTTCAGTTCCTGCTCCAGACCCTCCCACAGCTTCAGCGAGTGCTCGTAGAAGGGCTGGTTCTCGGGCATCATGTAGTTGGAGCGAATGATCGTTGTGTTTCGGCCCGTGTTGCCGGACCCCAGCCAGCTCTTCTCCAGCACCGCCACATTTGAGATGCCGTGCTTGGCGGCAAGGTAGTAGCCTGCCGCCATGCCATGGCCGGCGCCGATGACGATTACGTCATAGGAAGGCTTGGGCTCGGGTTTGCGCCAGAGCTCCTTCCAGCCGCGGTTGCCGGTCAACCCCTGGGAAAAAATCGTGAACGCGGAATAACGCATCTTGAAACCGAAAGCGGCAAGCGGACAAAAGGAGACTATGTCAAAGCGATGTACAGAATACAGCGTTGACCGCTGTCTGAAAATGGCTGTAGAATGTCCTGAAATGGACCTGTCTGCCGAGCATCGCCAAACTGTTGACGTGAGGGTGCTGCTGATTCACGGTTTTCCGCTCATGTCCTACGCCGGAGTGGTGGAGCCGCTCCGGGCTGCCAATCTCATCGGTGGAGAGACCCTCTATCGGATTGCGCACTGTGGCGTGGGGGAGCGAATGACGGCCTCCTCCTCGGGAAACCTCGTTCCGGTCCGCCCTGTCGCCGAACAAGCGACCGAGCCCGACTATCTCTTCGTCGTGGCCGGCGGCAATCCCTATCGCGTGGGCGATCCTTCGATTTTTGCGTGCCTTCGTCAGGCGGCGCGCCGCAAGGTGACGATTTGCGGCGTGTCGGGCGGTCCAGTCGTGATGGCAAGGGCCGGCATCATGTCCGGCTATCGCATGACCGTTCATTGGGAGCATGCTCCGGCGCTGCAGGAGAGCATGACTGACATCTATCTCGAGCGAAGCCTGTTCGTTGTCGACCGCGATCGCATTACCTGCGCCGGCGGAATCGCCTCGCTGGACTTGATGCACACGCTGATCGTCCGGCACAACGGCAACTCGCTTGCCAACCGGGTGTCCGACTGGTTCCTGCACACGCAGATTCGGGAGCCGGAAGGCACCCAACGCTCCGGCTTGGTCGAGCGCTACGGAACGACGCGCCGGCCGCTGATCGCCGCGCTTTCCCAAATGGAAAACCACATAGCGGACCCTCTGACACTGGATCAGATTGCGATTCTTTCAGGCGTTGGAATGCGACATCTCAACAGACTGTTCCGCAGCCATCTCGACGTATCGCCAATGGAGCACTATCGCACGTTGCGCCTTGAGCATGCCCGCAGGCTCTTGCTCGGAACAACGCTGTCGGTAACCGAGATTGCGCTTGCAACAGGGTTTTCCGGGTCGTCTCACTTCACCTGTGCATTCCGAACCCTGTTCGGAATGGCTCCTACCGCCTGCCGCGCAACGGAAGGGACGTGAGGAGACACCTCGTGCCGGGCGTCGCATTCATGCGCCGCCTCGTTGCCGTTCGACACACCTGCCGCGCTTCGTTGAACATGTCCTGGTGGTAGATGCGGCTTCCGTTCAAGCCAGCATGTGTTGTGGTGTGGGCGCAAACCGCGAAGCTTCATCGTGCCTTCTCCTGACCCTGTCGCGGCGCAGTCGGCGAGTGAGGGCGGCGGTGCATTGCGGCCTGCAGTGTTGAGTGGCATGCGACTGTGACGAATTTGCGCCCGCGTTCCCGATAGGCCCAAGGCGAACTGTGCTGTGTACAGCCTGTGCAAGCTGGATTGCAGGTTTCAAGTCCGGCGCCGTGTTCGGGTCCGTCCACTGCAATGACCGTGGATGGAGTTGTCATGGCGGCATTCCGGATGCACATGTCGTTGCAGCCACCGGGAGAGCAAAAACGGTCCAAGCAAATTGACATATAGCCGGACTAGCACGATATTGGTTGGGTTGAAGAACGGGAGAACTTCCATGTGCGGAATCGTCGGACTATTCCTGAAGGACCCAGCTCTGCATGACAGCCTTGGAGAAATGTTCGCTCCGATGCTCATCGAGATGTCGGACCGCGGTCCAGACAGCGCAGGCGTTGCAGTGTATCGAAACGCGACGAACGGTTCGCGCAAGTTCACGGTTTCCACAGGACTCGATGAAGGTGACTGGAACGAGGTCTGCAACCAGCTCCACAGACTGACAGGGAAGAAGGTCGCATCCGTGCAAAACTGCTCCCATCGGGTGCTGACAACCGACGCGGAGCCGGCCGAAGTCGAGAAGGCCCTCGCCGATCTCGATCCTTTGGCCCAGTTGATGAGTGTCGGCCGAATGATGGAGATCTACAAGGAAGTGGGCCTGCCCGCCGAAGTCGTGGAGCGATTTGGAATATCCGGGATGAAGGGCAGCCATGCAATCGGGCACACGAGGATGGCCACCGAAAGCGCCGTGATCACAGCGGGTTCCCATCCGTTTTCGACCGGGTTGGACATGTGCTTGGTGCACAATGGATCTTTGTCCAATCACAACCGCTTGCGCGAAGTCCTGCGTCGGCGAGCAGGCATCGAGTTCAAGACCGAGAACGACACGGAGGTTGCAGCCGCGTACATTTCCGATCGCATCGACAGCGGCCACTCTCTGCACAACGCGCTTGAGGCCTGCATTGACGATCTCGACGGCTTCTACACATTCGTTGCCGGGACTTCCGATGGCTTCGCGGCGCTGAGGGATCCAATCGCCTGCAAGCCGGCGGTCCTGGCTGAAACAGCCAGCTACGTTGCATTTGGTTCCGAATACAGAGCCCTGGCGCGGCTGCCGGACATTGCGGCTGCCCGGGTCTGGGAACCCGACCCTGCGAAAGTCTACAGTTGGACCATGCAGTAATGTCTGCGTTGCGGGAAAACGTCCGCGTCCTTGACCTGTTGGAGATGTCGCGGCGCAAGGTCAACGTGGCGCTGCAGTCGCACAACGGAAGCTCCGAGCCCGCACACCTGCGAATCCTGAATCCGGCCGGTGCGCATGCGTTGGCATGTGGGTTGGACGCGCCGGTCAGCGTCGACATCGAAGGGCACACCGGGTACTTTTGCGCCGGCATGAACAAGCTGGCGCAGATCACCGTGTTCGGCAACGCGGGCCAGGGCGTGGCCGAGAACATGATGTCGGGACGCGTTCACGTGCGCGGCGATGTCAGCCAGTCGGCAGCGGCCACGGCACATGGCGGCCTCCTTGTGGTCGAAGGCAATGCCGCGGCGAGATGCGGCATCTCGCTCAAGGGAGGCAACATCGTCGTCAAGGGCAATGTTGGTCACATGAGCATGTTCATGGCTCAGGCAGGCTGTCTTGTGGTGCTGGGAGATGCCGATGAAGCGCTTGGCGACTCGATTTACGAGGCAGCCATCTATGTGCGCGGAAGTGTGGCGAGTCTGGGGGCCGACTGCGTTGAAAAGGACATGGCCGATAGCCACCGCGAACAGCTGAGAGGCCTTCTGCGTGAGGCTTCCTGCGGCGACATCAAACTCGATGGGTTTCGGCGCTATGGTTCGGCACGCGAGCTGTATCACTTCAAGCAGCAGAACATTGGAGTTTACTGAGAGGCCAATGAAGGAGTCAGACTGGGCGCTTCGCGAGTCGCATACGTTCGACCGCCACGCCATTGCATACATCCGGCGCGCGGCAAGCACTGGCTTGTATCGAATCCGGGGATTTGGCGCCAAGCGCCGAATTCCCAACTTTGACGATCTTCTGATGAAGGGAGCGTCAATGTCGCGCTATCCGCTTGAGGGATACCGCGAACGCTGCCGAACCAGTGTCACGCTTGGCACGCGCTTTGCGAGCAAGCCGATTGAGCTCGAGATTCCGATTACGATCGCCGGAATGAGCTTCGGTTCGCTTTCCGCAAACGCCAAGGAGGCCTTGGGCCGGGGCGCCAGCGCCGCCGGAACCTCGACCACGACAGGCGACGGCGGCATGACGCAGGAGGAACGGAAGCATTCCAGGAGGCTTGTCTATCAGTACCTCCCCTCGCGCTACGGGATGAATCCGGACGATCTTCGCGCGGCCGATGCAATCGAAGTGGTCGTCGGGCAGGGCGCAAAACCCGGCGGTGGCGGCATGCTGCTTGGAGAGAAAATCAGCAAGCGGGTTGCCGAAATGCGCACGCTGCCGGAAGGAATCGACCAGCGTTCGGCCTGCCGGCACCCCGACTGGACCGGTCCCGACGATCTGGCCATCAAGATACTGGAACTGCGCGAAATCACGAACTGGGAAAAGCCCATCTACATCAAGTGCGGGGCTGCACGGCCGTACTACGATACGGCGCTTTCCGTGAAGGCCGGCGCGGATGTCGTTGTCATTGACGGCATGCAGGGTGGAACTGCGGCGACGCAGGACGTGTTCATAGAACATGTGGGCCAGCCGACGCTCGTGGCAATCAAGGAAGCTGTGAAGGCGCTGGTGGATCTGGACATGCACCGCAAGGTGCAGCTTGTTGTCGGCGGGGGAATTCGTTCCGGCGCCGACGTGGCCAAGGCGCTGGCAATGGGGGCGGATGCCGTTTCCATAGGAACCGCGGCGCTTGTCGCCATCGGCGATCAGGATCCGGCGTTTCAGGAAGAATACGAGGCGCTCGGTTCGGCGGCTGGATGCTGGGAAGACTATCAGGCCGGCACCGACCCGGCGGGAATTACCACCCAGAACGACGAGCTGGCCAAGCGACTGGACCCGGTTGCAGGCGGGAAGAAGCTGGCAAACTACTTGCGAGTGTTGACACTCGAAGTACAAACCATCGCACGTGCGTGCGGAAAGAGCCACATTCACAATCTGGAGGCGGACGACATGGTTGCGCTTACGGTTGAGGCGGCGGCGATGTCCGGCATTCCCCTGGCCGGCACGAACTGGGTGCCCGGCGCCTGATCGCGGGAACGAAAGCCGGAAATCCGAGCATTTTGATACAGGAGAAGCGGAAATGACCGATATCGGAACAAAGGCCAAGGAACTGGGAATCCGGTATTTTCTGGTAAGCTACACGGATTTGTTCGGTGTTGTGAGATCCAAGCTCGTACCGGCCGCTGCGATGCCGGACATGGTCGAGGAGGGCGCCGGCTTTGCCGGTTTCGCCAGCCATCTCGACATGACGCCTGCGCATCCCGACATGTTTGCCGTTCCGGACGTCGATTGCATGGTGCAACTGCCCTGGAAGCCTGAGGTGGGGTGGATTCCCGGCGATCTGCACATGGATGGCGGACCGGTCGATCATGCTCCGCGCTTGGTGCTCAAGCGACTGCTCAAGCGTGCCGAGGAAGCCGGCTATCAAGTGATGGCAGGCGTCGAGCCCGAGTTTTTCCTGCTTTCCGCCGACGCAACGGAACTGTCGGACCCGGGAGACATCAGGGCCAAGCCCTGCTACGACCAGCAGGCGCTCATGAGACGCTTCGACGTCATCTCGGGCATATGCGACTGCATGCTGGAAATGGGTTGGGGCCCGTATCAGAACGATCACGAGGATGCCAACGGCCAGTTCGAGATGAACTGGAGCTACTCCGATGCGTTGACCACCGCCGACCGTCACACGTTCTTCAAGTTCATGGTCAAGTCGCTGGCCGAACAGCACGGTTACCGCGCAACCTTCATGCCCAAACCGATGCCTTCACTGACGGGCAACGGCTGTCATGTGCACCTTTCGATGCTCAATGTGCGGGATGGCGGAAGCATCATGACCGGCGACGGCGAACTCGGCCTTTCGTCCTTGGCCTACAACATCATCGGCGGGGTTCTCAACAACGCCCGCGACCTGGCGTTGATCACCAATCCCGTGATCAACTCCTACAAGCGCATCAATGCGCCGCGCACGACTTCCGGGGCCACATGGTCTCCCAATTCCGTAACCTATGGCGGCAACAATCGAACCCACATGATCCGCATACCGGGCGACGATCGCATCGAGGTCAGGTTGGCCGACGGCGCCGCCAATCCCTATCTGCTTCAGGCGGCGATGATCGCAGCGGCGCTTGACGGGATCGAGCGGAATTCGGATCCGGGAAAGCGGCTGGACATCGACATGTATGCCGAGGGGCATCTGGCAGAGGGTGCGCCGAAACTGCCTTTGAACATGCTTGATGCACTGCGGCAGTTCGAGGGTTCATCGCTGGCGAAGGAGTATTTCGGCGACGAGTTCTGCACTGCGTACGCCAAGCTGAAGCTGGAGGAGTGGAACGCCTACATGCGGCATTTCTCGTCCTGGGAGAAGGAAAACGCGCTCGATGTCTGACGGGCTGTCTCTCCTGCGCTGACGTCCGCGAGCAATCGTCAGGACGTCGGGCGGAGCGCGGCTCCGCAAAGCCCTGAAGGTCAGGGGGGGGAGGGATCTGCCTGAGCGTCCCGACCAGGATGAACCGCGAAAGGCCAGGAACTCGCATCGCCGGATGCGCCTTGCCATCGCGGCGAACAGCTTCGCACGGTTCAAGGACTGGTTTCGCGGTTTGGCCTCGCTGCTTGCCACAACACGCTGTCTGCGGCGACAACCGGCGAAAAAGTCATTCGAAACGACAGCCCTGTCGGTCAAAGCCAGCAGGACACCAGCGCCAAAGTGTTCTGCTTGTCCGGAAAGGGCTATGGATGCAGGCAAGCTCAGCGCTGCCTGTTCGAAGTTGTCCGCAGTACTTCATCGAACCGTCCAGGGGATGCCGTGGCTGGAAAGGTCGTGTCGGTCGCAAGTGATGGGACGGCAGTCAATTGCTTTGAGCTTCCTTTGGTTCAGTTTCTGTAACAGCGCGGCAATATCCATGGCCTGTGGCCGCATTGGATGTTCCGGGTCCATTTGCTCCAAGTGCAGCACAACCCTCCATCGGCGTTTTGCCAAGGCAGGTTGCTCTGGTTGGTGTTCGTGACGCTCGCCGGATTCCATTGCTGCCGGCGCCGACCCTGCCAAGGCATCGCGGACCCTGTATTCCAGCTAGTCGTCGATATCGATCGCTTTAGTGCGGCAATGTTTCCAGTTGTCCTTGATCTCGATCAACCATGAATTGTCGCCTTCAACGCAGAAATTGTCGACTGCCTTGGAGCCACCTTCGATGGCTCAAAATTCCTCGCGACAAAAGGTCCAGTCTTCGTACTTGCAGACTTGGCAACAACTCGGAAACTTGAATGTGAGCTCACCCTCCTCCAATTCAGTCACGCTTCGGGTTCCGCTCTCGACATGAACCGCTCGATAAAGCGGTCAGACTGACTCAACTCTTCGTCCAACATGACCAGAGGTTCAATGTAACTGATATCGTCGTCTTGGGATACATCCACGCCATCATCGCCTCGAAAGAGTGCGATATAGTGTTGGTCCACCTCGGCAAATTCCTCGCATGCGAGGAGCATTTCGAACTCTCTCAGCAAGAACAGGCTGTGCGTGGCCGCAACGACCTGAACACCTGCCTTGCAGATGCCGAGGATGGCGCGTGCAAGTTCACGAATCAGTCTTGGGTTAAGATCTGCTTCCGGCTCGTCCCAGAACAGGCAACCCTTGTCCAGAAGGGTGCCATTGAAAATTAGCCGAACAAGCATGGCGAGCTTGCACCAACCTTCTGCGACCAGAGAAATCTCCATCTTGCTTGCCCCAAATGGCTTCAAATGGAAGCGACCATTAGCCTCCAGGATCCTTCCGCCGAGCTGTTTCTCCAAAGGTTTCATCAATTTTCTGGCTGTGGGGTCCCGCGGTCCTCGTTTCATCGGCACGCCGAGCAGCTGGCAGGTGTCCCGCCAAGTTTCGTCGAATTCCAAGTGACGAGTGTCATACAGCGCCAAAAAGCCCGGATAGAGGGTCAACAGTTCTTGGGTGGGAAGGAACACCGGCGGCTTGCTTTGCCACTTGGAGGGACCTTTCTCCACGTTGACTTTGGACTTGGCAAGCGAGGAAAACTCAAAAGCCAAGGATTCCCCAGGTTGCCGGAAGCTCAGCTCAACTTTGCATTTGTTGCGTCCTCTCTGCCGGTGCACAAGGCTGCCCAAGCGGTCTCCCGGGCGGAAGACTCCAGAGAGCTTTTCGGCTATTCGGGTCTGCAGAAGTTTCTTTGTGGGCGCATTGTTGTGCTTCCTGCCTTCTTCAGCGCTCATTGCCATTACAGCATAGGGAAGCTTTAGTAGATGCGTCTTGCCGGTTGCGTTCTCGCCGACATTGACGTTGAGACCCTTGGCGAAATTCAAGCTGGCCTTCTTGAAGACCGTGAACCCTCTGATCTCGATGGACTCAAGCATGGGTTGCCTCCTTCAGCAGAGCACAGTCTAAATCCCTTGTGCCACAATCACGCCGGCAAGAAATCCAATTCGGGAAAACGTCGATTTCCAATTTCTTGCCCACATGGAACGGCTCTGCTGGGGTCAAGCCATCTTTGAGCGGGTGGCCCGGTGCCCTTTCCACGAGTTCGATCTCAAAACTACGACACCACAAGGCTTCGAACATTCTAGAGCTTCGATTAAACACAGTCTTGGCTTGCTGATCAGTGTCTTGGGGTGAATCCGAGTATCTACATCCGGGCTTTCGACCGCTACGCAATAATGGTAGACCGTTCCCAACTCCTCACCGGCAAACCAAGTCTGGTTCAATTCTCACGCCGCTCCGTGATGCGCACAAACAAGGCGTGCAATTTGCGCGGTGGTGCAAAGAACATGGGAGACAAGAATGACGGAAGAACTACGTCTCTGGTCCATTAGTGAATCGGGGGAGGCGGAACTCTTAGTGCCTCTCCAGCAAATGCCTACTGAATTGGCGTTCGAAGATCTATTGGTGCAGAACCCCGAAATCCTGGACCCGGACATCGAGCTCGTGGGCCGGCAAACACCGACTCAATCTGGCTGGCTGGATTTGCTAGCCGTCGACCGGGACGGCCGCCTCGTCGTTTACGAACTGAAGCGAGGCACATTGACACGAGAAGCCGTTGCCCAAGTCCTCGACTACGCTTCTTCCTTGGACGCTATGAGTGCCAGCGACCTCGCCAAGCACATTGCCGATCGCTCCGGCAATGACGGAATCCAGGGAATCGATGGGTTCCAGCAATGGTATGCCGATAACTTTGGCGGAGACGATCTGTCCCGTCTGCTGCCACCGCGGATGGTGTTGGTCGGCATGGGTATCGATCCCGTTGCCGAGCGGATGGCGAGGTTCATATCGGGAGGACCGGTTGATCTGTCCGTTGTGACATTCCACGGATTCACTCGTGGTAACGAAAGGCTGTTGGCGCGGCAACTTGAGGTTGCGCCGGAAACCGGAGGACGCGAACGACGCGGTGAATATGCAACTGCTGGCGAACGACGCAAGACCTTGCGCAAGCATCTAACGGACAGCGGCCATGCGAACCTCTTTGACCAAATCCATGGCGACATTCGCGCTCTTCTCCCCGAGCGAGGTGTACGGGAGACGCCAGGTAGCAAAGGCATCAGTTTCCAGATGGTTGGACCCAACAAATCCAAGGCATGGCCGACTTACTTCGGTGTGCAGGCCGGCTATCTCGGTGACGTCTGTAGTGTCAGTATCCTGCCGGCGGCAATTGATTTGGGCGGCGATGCCTTGGAGCGACTCAGAGCATCGGTAGGCTTGCACGAATGGCCGCACGGAGGATATGTCTGCGATTTCCAGTCGGAGGAAGAGTGGACCAAGCATAGGGATGCTGTGCTCAAGTTCGTCCGTTCCGTCATGACGAATCGCTCCCATGGAGCCGAGGCGCCCGGCTGACACGGGCGACTGGAAGCAATTCCAATAAGCCACCCATGTGCGATGTTCACTGCCTGAACCTCTTGCAAGACCATGGTTCGCATGGGTGGTCAACACGATGGTGAGCGCCAAGTTGCACCGTCAAGGCCTCCTCAAGCTATGAACATGCCGATTCGGCGCACAGTCACGACACTTCCTGCCACGCTCCGGAAGTCAGGGCGCGCCTGACCGCACCGGCTCCAATACAGAACCGGCGAACGGCGGGCGTTCGCTCTCGGTTTCAGCGTTGCAGGCGCATGCGGACCAGCTGGGGTCGCAGCTCAGGTGCGCAAAGAGCCTGGCTGCACCACGGACAAAGACGCTGCCTCCAAACTCATTCTCCGGACGGCCGTAGGCCAGCTCGACGCCGCTGCGCAAGCGATATCGGAGCTCCGAAGGACTGGTGAAGCAAGCATGCCTGCGCGCCTTGGCCTCAAGCGCCATGCGCTCCTTCTTCGCCTTGTCGCGGCGAGGGTTGGGCGCGATGATCGCCTGCCTGCCCGCTGCCGCACGGAAGGTCCGGATTGCATTGGCGTTACAGGCGCTGTCCATCAATACATGGAGATGATCAACCCGCTCGCCGGGCCGGAGTCGGAAGGCAGCTGAGTGGAAGCCCGCTGTAGGCAACGTCCATGTGCAGCTTGCAGCCCCGCCAAGCCATGCCGTGCCCTTCGCATTCGCCTTGCGACCCACATTGCACTCCTGCGGCAAATCGGCCAGCATCCTTGAAGGACGCTGCTTCGCCTGCCGACCAGGCAAGCTCGCCTTCCATCGCCGTCGCATCACGGGCAACATGACCCACCATACGGCCGTCATGGACTTTCCTGACCATGTTCTCGTGCACACGCGCGCCAGCGCCTCGGTGGCGGCAAACTCGGCAAAGGCGTGGCTGAACGTCGCCTCGCTCGGAACCTCACGTTGGATCACCCAGCCGCACATCCGACGCAGAGACTTGTCGAACTTGAGACGGTCGAGAAGTTCGCGGGTTGTCTTCATGCCCCATGTCGCCTTGGCCACAAAGGCTCGGGCGATGGCAACGCGGTCCTTCGGGGGGTCGTCCGGTGTCAGAGCGGCGATTGATGTCCAGGCTCTCCAAGTCGAGCATTTCGAGAGTTGCCAGGAACAGCTCGTAGCGGCCTGAATCAATGGAGCTGTCTTCAAGTTCGGGGATGAGACTTGGTTGAAACATTGCGGGAAAGCGGCTGATGCAGACATCGCGCGTCATGGGGCGAACTCCAATGTTGTTTTCCGCTTGCATCCACTGACTATTGCTCCCACGCCAACCGCTTTCCGAAAGACATTCCGGTTTTCCCGGACTGGCCAAGCCTAAGTGCCCGATTGGAAAGTCGGTTTTTGTGCCTTTGGGATGGTGATCGGCCCGTCCAGCATGGTATTCCGCTGAACAAAATTCCAATTATCAATGGAGGACACCATGCCTTGGAACAAAGCCGATCGCCAGACATATAGGGGTTCCGACGACAGTACGCAATACGTCCCGAGCGACGAGGAGTGGGAAGTGTTGGAGCCGCTGATACCGAAGCAGGGACGCATGGGGCGTCCCCGCGTGACCTGCATGCGGGCAATCATGAGCGCCTTGATCTACATGAACTCCACGGGCTGTCAGTGGCGTGCTCTTGACGACAGGTTTCCGCCCGCCTCGACGGTTCGCCACTGTTTCTACAAATGGCAGCGTCTTGGCGTCCTGGATGGCATTCTTCATGCGCTTCGCCGCTTCGCACGGATTGAGTCCGACCGTGCGCCGGAGCCGACGGTTGCGATCATCGACAGCCAGAGCGTGAAGACGACGGAAGGTGGTGGTCCACG
>MKWU01002664.1_pt1 | contig 25873 bp, 23 predicted proteins | sample 809101 | NCBI WGS metagenome assembly MKWU01 (sample SAMN05860141, study PRJNA318959) | sponge metagenome | host: Aplysina aerophoba | place: Slovenia: Piran, Adriatic Sea, Gulf of Piran | collected 2013-05-07 | reverse complement strand
GAGTTCGACCTCGGGGAGCTGCCGGATGAGGGTCTGCTCGACTGGCCGGCGGCGCCGCCGGCCCGGCAGGTCGCCGCCGCCGAGCCTCGACCGGAGGGCAACGCGGTCCTTACCAGGAGCATGGTCCGGCCCGAGTACCTGGACCGCAACCCCCACCTCGCCGCCGTGACCGGTGGGGTGCTCTTGAGGATCAACCCCGCCGACGCCGCCGGCTACGGCCTGCGCGAGGGCGACATCATCCGGATCGCCGTCGGGGATTTTAGGCGCCGGGTCGCCGTCCGGCTCAGCGACGCCCTGCCCCCCGGCCTGGTGCAGCTCCCGTCGCTGCCCGATCAGCCCCCCGGCCTCGCCGTCGCCGATCTGGCCAGCGTCGAGGTCGAGCGGGCCGCGCTGGAGCTGGCCTGATGGACCCGCCGGTTGTAACCTTCCTCAAGGCGCTCCTCCTCTGTCTGGTACTGCTCGGCGTCTTCGCCTACATGACGGTGATCGAGCGCCGGATCCTGGCCCGGATGCAGAACCGGCTGGGGCCGAACCGGGTCGGTCCGCTCGGGCTGCTGCAGCCGATCGCCGACGCCATCAAGTCGATCTTCAAAGAGGATATCGTGGTCTCCGCCGCCGACCGCTTCGTCTACTACCTCGCCCCCTTCATCTCGATCACCTTCGCCCTCTCCGCCTTCGGGGCGATCCCGGCCGGCCCGGCGGACAGCCTGTTCGGCTTCGACCCCTGGATCGTCGACTTAGATATCGGGCTGCTCTATATCTTCGCCGCGACCTCGATCGGGGTCTACGGCATCTTCCTCGGCGGCTGGGCGGCGAACAGCAAGTACGCGCTGCTCGGCGGCCTCCGCTCGAGCGCGCAGCTGATCTCCTACGAGCTGGGCTTAGGCTTCTCGGCGCTCACCGTGCTGCTGATCGCCGGGACCCTCAACTTACGGGAGATCGTCGACTTAGATCTCTGGGCGGTCCACCCCCTCCTCTGGCTGCCGCTGGCGGTCGCCTTCGTGACCTTCCTCATCTCCGGGATCGCCGAGGTGAACCGGACCCCGTTCGACCTGCCCGAGGCGGAGCAGGAGCTGGTGGCGGGCTACCTGACCGAGTACTCGTCGATCAAGTGGGCGCTCTTCCAGATGGCCGAGTATGTCAACATGCTGACCGTCGCGGCCGTGGTCAGCACCCTGTTCTTAGGCGGCTGGCGGGGGCCCGCCCTCTTTGATGGCCTGATCCCCGGGATCTCCCGCTGGCCGCTGGTCTGGCTGATCCTCAAGATGGCCCTGTTCATGTTTCTCTTTATCTGGCTGCGGGCCACCCTGCCGAGGTTCCGCTACGACCAGCTGATGCGGTTCGGTTGGATCTACCTCTTCGAGATCGCGCTGGGCGCCGCGCTGGTGACGGGGGCGGTGATCGCCTTTGTCATCTAAAGGCGCCCGCCCGCTAGTGGAGGTGTAGCCTATGAGTCTCTACGATATCGCCAAAGGGATGGGGGTGACGCTGGGGCAGCTCTTCAGGCGACCGATCACGGTCCGTTACCCGGAGCAGCCGGTCGCCCTCGAGCCCCGCTTCCGGGGCCGCCATCACCTGCTCCGCCATCCCGACACGGGCTTGGAGAAGTGCATCGGCTGCAGCCTCTGCGCCGCCGCCTGCCCGGCCTACGCCATCTACGTGGAGGCGGCTGAGAACGACCCCGAGGACCCCGTCTCGGCCGGGGAGCGCTACGCCAGTATCTACGAGATCAACATGCTGCGCTGCATCTTCTGCGGCCTCTGTGAGGAGGCCTGCCCCACCGGGGCGATCGTCCTCGGCCACGAGTTCGAGCTGGCCGACTTCCGCTACCAGGATTTCGTCTACGGCAGGGAGGACCTGATGGTGGGGGTCAAGGGGAGCAAGTGGCAGCGCCGCGAGGCCGCTGAGAGCGGGGACGAGGTCCGGGTCGGCCTCGAGGCGGGGCCCCGGCCCGAACTGGAGGGCGTCGACTACTGATGCTCACCTTCCTGGTCCTGGCCACCGTCATGGTGGTGGGCGCGCTCGGGGTGGTCACCCTCCGGCAGCCGGTCCACGCCGCGCTCTCGCTGGTCGGAACCCTGCTGACCCTGGCGGTCACCTACCTGACCCTCGAGGCCCACTTCCTGGCTGCGGTCCAGGTGATCGTCTACGCCGGCGCCATCATGGTGCTCTTTCTCTTCGTGATCATGCTGCTCAATGTCGAGAGCGAGGCGCCGGCGGTCTCGCTGGGCTGGCTGCGGCCGGCCGCCTCGCTGGTGGCCCTGCTCGCCGCCGCCGCCATCGCGGTGGTCGGTTTCGGCGCCGCCCGCCCGCTACCTGAGCTCACGCTGGTCCGCGAGGTCCTGGGCGGGGGCGGGGCCGGCGAGATCGCCGAGTCGCTCTTCACCGAGTTCATGCTCTCCTTCCAGCTGGTGGGGGTGCTGCTCCTTACCGGGATCGTCGGGGCGGTCGGCCTGGTGCAGCGCCGGGCGAGCGGCCGGGATGATCTCAAGCGGATCGACGGGATCGGGCCCGAGCTCGAGCGGAGGCTCAACCGCCTGGGGATCACCAGCTTCGCCCAGCTCGCCGCGCTCGCCCCGGTGGAGCAGGGGGAGCTTACTGCCCGGCTGCCCGAGCTCCGGGGCGACTGGCCTGAGCAGGCCAGGCGGCTCGCCGGCGTCGAGGGGGGTGGGGGCGCTGGTAGCGACTGAGTACTATCTGGCGCTGAGTGCGGCGATCTTCGCCATCGGCGCGGCCGGGGTGCTGACCCGGCGCAGCGCCATCCTGATCTTCCTCTCGGTCGAACTGATGCTGAACGCCGCCAACCTCGCCCTGGTCGCCTTCGCCCGGCAGTGGGCTGCTGCCGGTGTCGAGCGGGCCCTGGCGGGGCAGAGTGCGGTCTTTATCATCCTAGCGATCGCCGCCGCCGAGGTCGCAGTCGGGCTCGGCATCCTGGTCGCGGTCTTCCGCAACCGGGCCAGCACCGATGTCGACACCTTGGCGGAGCTCCGGCTGTGAGGCCCCGGTGAGCGGCGAGCTGGCAGCGCTCGCCCCCCTGGTGGCCCTAGCGGGGGCGACCATCAACGCCCTGTTCGGTCGGAGCCTGCGGGAGCCGCTGCCCGGTGTGATCGCGACCCTGGCGGTCGCTGTCTGCTTCCTCCTCACCCTCTTCGCCCTCTTTACTCTCCCAGGGACCGGCGTCGCGGTCGAACTCTGGCCCTACCTCGCAGCCGGCGGCTTCGACCTCTCGCTCGGGTTTGTGATCGACCGGCTTAGCCTCTTGCTGATGCTGGTTATCACCGGGGTGGGCCTGCTGATCCACCTCTACTCGATCGGCTACATGCACAGAGACGAGGGTTTCAGTCGCTATTTCGCCGGGCTCAACCTGTTCGTGGCGGCGATGCTGGTGCTGGTGCTGGCCGATTCATTCTTGCTGATGTTCATCGGCTGGGAGGGGGTCGGGATCTGCTCCTATCTCCTGGTCGGCTTCTGGTACCGGGAGCGGGCCAACGCCGACGCCGCCCGCAAGGCCTTTATCGTCAACCGGATCGGCGACGCCGGCTTCCTGCTGGCCATGTTCCTGCTTATCCGCAGCTTCGGGACCCTCAATATCGCGGCGGTCAATGAGGCTGCGACCGGGGTCGGCTCCGGGATCCTGGTCGCCACCGGACTGCTGCTGCTCTTGGCCGCCGCCGGCAAATCGGCGCAGCTGCCGCTCCAGGTCTGGCTACCGGACGCGATGGCCGGTCCCACCCCGGTCTCGGCCCTGATCCACGCCGCCACCATGGTGACCGCCGGGGTCTACCTGCTAATCCGGGCGGCGCCGCTGCTCGCCGAGGCGACCGCCGCCTCCGCCGTGGTCGCCTGGGTCGGGGCGCTCACCGCCCTGATCGCCGCCTTCGCCGCCTTCGCCCAGACCGATATCAAGAAGATTCTGGCCTTCTCGACGATCAGCCAGCTCGGCTACATGTTCGCTGCGGTCGGGGCGGGGGCCTACTGGGTCGCCGGCTTCCACCTCTTCACCCACGCCTTCTTCAAGGCCCTGCTCTTCCTCGGCGCCGGCTCGGTCATCCACGCCCTCGGCGGCGAGCAGGATATCCGGCGGATGGGGGGGCTGGGGCGGCGGCTGCGCCTGACCGGCACCACCTCGCTTATCGCCACCCTCGCCCTCGCCGGGGTGCCCCTGTTCGCAGGTTTCTTTAGCAAGGATGCCATCCTCAGCTACACCTTAAGGAGCGATCTGCTCGCCGGTCGGGGCGCCCTGGCGATCTATCTGATCCTGCTGCTTAGCGCCGCCCTGACCGCCTGCTATATCTTCCGCTGGTATCACGGCATCTTTGCCGGCAAGCGTGAGGCCCGGCCCGAGGTGCGAGAGTCGCCGGCGGTGATGACGCTCCCGCTCGTGATCCTGGCCGCCTGCAGCGTCGGCGCTGGCTACGTAGGCCTCCCCGAGTTCGCCCTCCCCAACGCCATCGCCCCCTGGCTCGAACCGGTCACCGGGGCTGCGGCCAGCTTCGCCCATCCGGCGCTGGCGCTGGAGTGGCTCATGACCCTGCTCGCCCTGGTCGCGGCTGCCCTGGGTCTCGGGGTCGGCTACTGGGTGTATGCGCTCAGGCAGGGGCGGCCCGCGCGCAGGCTCGGTGAGAGCGCCCTGGCCCGGCTCTCCCGGAGCGGTGTCGGCTTCGACGCGCTCTACCGGGCGCTCTTGATCAGACCGGGTGAGCGGCTGGCGGCGGGGCTTAGGCAGCTCGACCGGAGCCTGGTCGATCAGGGCCTCAGCACCGGCTTCGGCGCCCTCGGCCTGCTCGGTCGGGCGGTCCGGCTGCTGCAGAGCGGCTACGTCCGCGGCTACGCGCTGGCGATGCTGCTGGGGGTGGGGGTCCTCGCGGTGATCGTGGCCCTGGGGCTCTGGCCATGACCGTAGCCGTCCTGCTGATCCCGCTGGTCGGGGGAGCTTTGGTCGCCCTCTTAGGCGGCGCTGCCCGCCAGCGCGCCGCCGCGCTGCTCGCCACCATCGCCACCTTCGTGGCTGCCCTCTTCCTCCCGGGAGACCCCGGCATCGAGCTCCCCTGGATCCCAGGCTTCGGCGCCTATTTCGCGCTGAGCCCCGAGGGGGCCGGCGGCCTGCTGGTGCTGGCCGCGGCCCTGGTGATGATCCCGACCGTGCTGCAGGCGGGGCTGCGGGTGAGTGAGCGTCCCGGCGGCTTCTTAGCCCTGCTGCTCCTGCTGCAGGCGGGGCTGAACGGGCTCTTCCTGGCTAAGGACCTGGTGCTCTTCTACCTGTTCTGGGAGGCGACGCTGATCCCCAGCCTGCTGCTCTTGGGCGTCTGGGGCAGGGAGCGGCGCCGTCAGGTCGCCCTCAAATACCTGCTCTACACGGTGGCCGGCTCGTTCCTGATGCTTATCACCATCCTGGCCATCAAACCGCTCTCCGGCGCTGCGAGCTACCGGATCGCCGATCTGCTGGCGGCCACCCCGACCCTTCCGCTTGCCAGCCAGGTCTGGCTGCTGCTCGGCTTCAGCTCCGCCTTCGCGGTCAAGCTCCCGCTCTGGCCACTCCACTCCTGGCTGCCCGACTTCCACGAGCAGAACCACCCCTGCGGCGCCGCCGACGTGGCGGGCACCTTGTATAAGGTCGGGGGCTTCGGCTTCTTCGCCTGGGCGCTGCCGCTGCTGCCCGCCGGGGCCGGGGTGGTGGCTCCGGTGCTGCTGGGCTTTTCTGCCTTCACCGCCCTCTACGGGGCGGTGATCGCGACGGCGCAGAGCGAGCTCAAGCGGCTACTAGCCTTCGCCTCGCTCTCCCATATGGGCCTCATCGGGGTGGGGCTGTTCGGCCTCCACTTAGCTGGGCTGAACGGCGCCATCTACCTGCTGGTCGCCCAGATGTTCTCGACCGGTGGGCTGTTCCTGGTCTCAGGCATGCTCTTTGCGCGCCGTCAGAGCTTTGAGCTCGGCGCCTACGGGGGCCTGGCTAAGGGCGCTCCGGCGCTGGCGGCGCTCAGCCTGCTGGTGCTGCTGGCCAGCATCGGGGTACCGGGCCTGGCCAACTTCCCCGGTGAGTTCCTGAGCCTGCTGGGGGGGTTCCAGGCGAGTGTCGTCGTCGGGGTGGTGGGGGTCCTGGCTGTCGTGGTGGCCGGGGTCTACGGGGTCAACCTCTATCAGCGCCTCTACCAGGGCACCGGGGGTGAGCGGGTGCGCGACCTGAGCCCGCTCGAGCTGCTGGTGCTGATCCCGATCCTCACCGGGATCCTCTGGCTCGGAATCGCCCCGAACCCCCAGCTCGAGCGGATCGAGGTCCAGTCCCGGGTGGTGCTGAGCCAGTTGGGGCCCCCCGCGGCGGGGCTCACGCTGGGGGGCGACCGATGACCCTGCCGATCCCCGATATCGGCTGGGCCCCCCTCTGGCCGCCGCTTTTGCTCCTGATCACCGCCTCGGTCGGGCTGCTCTTCGCCCTGTTCCGCCCGGGCGGGCGCAGCGTCGCCCTGCTGAGCCTCTTGGGGCTCGCTGGCGCCCTGGTGGTCAACCTGATCCTCTTTCAGCAGGGACGCTCCGGGGAGGCTGAGAGCGGCTTCGGGCTCCGCTACTTAGCTGACCTCCCCGCCACCGGCTTCAACTTCGTGATCCTGCTCGGCACCGCCCTCGCCATCCTGCTCAGCTACGACTATCTGGAGCGCAGCGACCTCGACCACCCCGAGTACTACCCGCTCATGCTGTTCGCTGCGACCGGGGCCATGGTGATGGCCGCAGCGGGCGACTTCATCGTGCTCCTGCTCGGCCTCGAGATCATGTCGCTGGCGGTCTATGTCCTCTCGGCCTGGCGCCACTCCCGTCAGTCGGAGGAGGCGGGGATGAAGTACTTCCTCCTCGGGGCCTTCGCCTCCGCCATCTTCATCTACGGTATCGCGCTGCTCTACGGCGCGACCGGGGCCTTCCACTACGCGGGGATCGCCTCGAGCCTCACCGGGCCTGGCGGGGAGCTGCTCCTGGCCAGCCTCGGCGGGGTGCTGATCCTCGGGGGCCTGGCCTTCAAGGCGGCGCTGGCCCCGTTCCACCAGTGGGCACCTGACGTCTACACCGGCGCGCCGACCCCGGTGACGGCCTTTATGAGCGTGGTGGTCAAGGCCGCTGCCTTCGCGGCGCTCCTCAGGGTGGCTGCGCTCTTCTTCCCTGAGCTCTCCTCGCTGGTGAGTGTGGCCCTCGCGGTGCTGGTGGCGCTCACCATGGTGATCGGGAACTTCGCGGCGCTGCTGCAGCGGGGGGTGAAGCGGATGCTCGCCTACTCCGCGGTGGCCCACGCGGGCTACCTCGGCCTGGCTGTGTTGGCTGCGGGTACTGTCGGCATCCGGGCGGCGCTCTGGTATCTCGCTGCCTACACGCTTACCAATATCGGGGCGTTCGCGGTGTTGGTGCTCCTCGGCGACCGGGATGACCGTGGCGACGATCTCGGTCACCTCGCCGGTCTGGGACGCCAGCGCCCGGGCCTGGCCCTGGCGATGACGCTGTTTCTCCTCTCGCTGGCTGGGATCCCCCCGTTAGCGGGCTTCATGGGGAAGGTGCTGGTGTTCCAGGCAGCGATCGAGGCTGGCTATCTGTGGCTCGCCATCCTGGGGATCGTCACCAGCGTGGTGGCGGTCGCCTACTACTTCCGGGTGATCACCTACATGTACTTTCGGGAGCCCGAGCAGACGCCACCCGAGTTTCGGAGCAGGGCCACCGGCCTGGCCATCGGCCTCGCTGCTTTGGGGACTGTGCTATTCGGGATCTTCCCTGGTTGGTGGTTGCAGTTGATCAGCACTGGGCAGCGGTTGATCGCTGGTTTGTGAAGTGCCCTGAGAGGGACGCACTCGGGGAGTCCTTTCGGGGTCCGATCGGTGTGCTGCTAGTGGTCCCCGAGCGGTGCGCCAAAGCTGCTCACAGTCTGGTTCCAGTTGTGTGATTTTCCCGGGAGTCTCTGCCTCCACCATGCTGTGGAATTCAGGGCTTTTTGGCCATTAAGTCCAGTGCCCATGGGACTCCAGTGCAATGAGATGCATGAGAGGTTCTGGCAACCCCTCAGCCCCCGGGTTATTAGGGGGCGTGGGGGCGCTCGGGAGAGCCTTGAGAGGGGGACTGACTTGAGCGCCCTCGCGCTGCCTGCGCTATCTTGGAAACCAGATCAGATCCAATGTAGTTTTGACCTTGGCACCAGCAGTGGGTGGCCTGCTGAGTTGGTCGATGTTGCGGAGTCGGCCACGCGGTGAGCGCGGGAACGATCTTGGTCGTATAGAAAACCTCGATGCGGTTGAAGTACGGATTCTGAGGAGCATCTGTGAACAGGAGTGAACTGCAAGCCCTTATCGAGAACGGCGAAGATTCAGGCGTCGAGTTCAAACGTGACGACATTGGGAATCACGATGTTGCCAAAGAGCTTGTTGCAATGCTCAACTTGGACGGTGGGACTCTCCTTCTGGGCATCGAGGATGACGGCTCCATCACGGGAAGCGTACGGCCGAACTTGGAAGAGTGGATCACGGAACTTTGCAGGGTCAAGATCGATCCGCCGGTCATACCGTTCCTCTCATGGGTGAGGAACGCAGAACCGGACCGAGACGTTCTCGCCGTTCGCGTCACGATCGGGCCAGATAAGCCTTACGCGCGCCTCCACAACAACCGCAAGACCTATTTTGTTCGTGCCGGTAGCACCTCACAAGAGGCGAGCCGGGATGAACTCGAACGGATGTTCCAGGCCTCGGGGCGGTTGCACTACGGCCTGAAGCCCGTGCCAGGAGCCGACTTCGAAACTTTCGATCATCGCCGACTACGCGATTACATAGTCCGCATTCTTGGCGAGCCAACTCTGCCTGAGGACTGGGAGACGTTACTGCGGAATATCGGTCTGATGACAGTGTCTGCGAACCAGCACGTCGCCACTATTGACGGCATGCTCCTCTTTGGGAGAGCCCCATATCGCTTCGTTCCACAATCTGGCATTCGCGCACTGTGTTTTCCTAGCACTGAGCCTGATTATGCGACCCGGGCTGATGAGGACCTGCGCGGTCCTATGGTTCCGCTAGGCACAGTGGACGGGACTATCGACGAGACCGGTCTCGTCGAACAGGCGTGGGATTTCGTCCGACGTAACACGACACCTACGGCTAGGCTGGAGAATGGCCGGAGAATCGACCGTTGGGAATACCCGGAGAGCGTGGTTCGCGAAGCTGTTGTGAACGCGCTCGTCCACCGCGACTACAGCATCGCGGGCACCGATATCACCCTAGCCATCTTTTCCGACCGTCTGGAGATCGTGAGCCCCGGGCGCCTGCCCAACACAGTAACCACAGAAGGAATGAAGGCCGGAGTCCGCTATGCTCGCAACCAGACGCTGGTCAACATCATGCGCGACTACGGCTACGCGGACGCCCGCGGCATGGGGATTCGGACCAAGATCATTCCTGGCATGCGCGCTCACAATGGAACAGAACCCGATCTGGTTGAGGAGGAGAGTCGTTTCATCGTGCGGTTGTGGAAGGAGCCCAAGCGCAAATAACTCCAACAGCGGGCAGGATTGTCCTGCCCGCTTGTTGATGTCCCATCCGACAACTCTCAACTCTAGACCTCACCGCTGTCGTACGAAAGGAGCCTGGGAGATCATGATCCTTCCCCTTGCTGCTGATCAAACCGCTTAGTGAGAGCCTGGCCAAGTACGAGCACCGGATGGGCTCGAGGGGCCCGGCGTCGGCGGCGCGCGCCCGGGCTCGAATTCCACGAGTCCGGGTCGCCCGGGCCGCGCCTGTCCGTCGTGGCGGGCGGGCTGCGCACGGGACCCATCCTCGAGTTCCGGGTGCCGCGCCGCACCTGTACCGCGTCCGCGAAGTCGCCGCCGGGGAGGACCACCGGCTCCTGGACCCGGAGGCCTACCGGGCCGCCGCCGCCAACTGACCCGGCTCGGCCGCACGGGGGGGATCGAAGGGGGGCGCAGGCCTCCCCTCGCCAGCCCCGATGTCATACAAGGGGTATGCTGGCTCACGACCGCCAACGGGTCGGGAGCCAACCCGTTCAGGGGCCGGTCCGGCCGCCGGGGCAAAGCTACCCGGCTGGCCCGATCCGCGTCCTTGAAGCGCCGGATCGGGCATCCGCCCGGCGAATCGGTGCCATAATTGCTTTGGGAATTATATACAATGTTACCCAAGATACATAGGAGCGATACTGGGCTAGGGTAAAATACTTCCATAAATAGGGAGGTGCCCAATGGCCCACAACGCACCCGGAAAACACTACCGCAAGGGGCTTTCACTGGTCGAGTTGTCCCGCAAGTTCCCCGACAATGAGACCGCCGAACGCTGGTTTGTCGAGACCCGCTGGCCCACTGGGGTTGCTTGCCCCAAGTGCGGGTCGTTCAACGCACAGGAGCGCAAGACTAGGAAGCCCCAACCCTACCGCTGCCGTGACTGCCGTAAGGACTTCTCGGTTAAGACCGGAACCCTGATGCAAGCTTCAAACCTCGGCTTTCAAGTCTGGGCTATCGCTATCTACCTGTACACTACGGGGCTCAAGGGCACCTCCAGCTTGAAGCTGCACCGCGACCTGGATATCACCCAGAAGAGTGCTTGGCACTTGGCCCACCGCATTCGGGAGACTATGGAAGACCGCGCCCCTGAGCTTCTGTTCGGTGGCCCGATTGAAGCTGACGAAACCTTCATGGGTGGGAAAGAGAAGAACAAACACTCGGACAAGAAACTCAGAGCTGGCAGAGGGACCGTAGGTAAAACCGCCGTGGCAGGAATCAAGGACCGGTACCACTAACCAGGTCAAAGCCCAGGTCGTACCGAGTACGGATGCCCAGACGTTGCAGGGCTTTGTTCGGGGTCATGCTGAGGATGGTGCGATAGTCTACTCCGACGAGAACCGGGCTTGCCAGGGACTACCCAACCACCAGGCGGTGAAGCACTCAGTCAGCGAGTACGTTCGGGACCAGGCGCATACAAACGGCCTGGAGTCCTTCTGGTCGCTTCTCAAGCGTGGCTATCATGGTACCTATCACCACATGAGCGAGAAGCACCTGGGGCGCTACGTGAATGAGTTTGCGGGGCGTCACAACATCCGCCCGAAGGACACCCTCGACCAGATGCAGAGTGTTGTTCGGGCTATGGATGGTAAGCGGCTGCGGTATCGGGATTTGGTAGCGGAGGGATAGGCGTATTGGGGTCGCGACCCCAACCGTAGTTGGCTAGGTGCAAACAACATTATACCGTTATCCCCTCGGCTTTTAGGAACTCGTTGAAGGACAAGTGCTCGATGGACTCTTTATCACAAAGGTCCGGAATACGAAGCTTTTTGAGGCTTGAGTTCGTACTCCGCTTCTCCATACTCACAACTGGCAACCACAAAGTTTTCGCAAGGGCAACAATTGAGAGGTCATTTAAACCAATTGTGTTTTTCCGGTCACCATTGTATTCAGAGATGAATTGGTAATACGTAGCCCTCCATGATTTTACTGTCTCAATATAGTCACGCCACGGCCAGTCTTCGTCCCCGACCTCGCGGCAGTAAAGCCCTTTGCAGGATTTGAGACAATCTCCTACCTTACCGAATATCAAGGCGAGTTCGTCACCTATTTCAGCATTCCAACAAAAAACACCAGACTCAATCTTTGCTATTAGTTGTGGCCAAAGTGATACGTAAATGTCCTCAGGCATTTCGAGTAATGGATTGGAAATCGCCGAGGTGTCTAAGCAGTATTTGTACATTTATACGCGGAAATCTTCCCTGATGTCCCGAAGGTGTGCAAGGTTCTTGATTCCCATGTATTCGGCAGCATTGTGGCCGGTGATTGCCCCCGAACTCCACGCCTCAAGCACAAGGCCTGTATAGAAGAGACCTTGGCGATTTACATATCTTCTGCCGTAGTAAGGTGGGCGTCCGAACCCTTTTTTGCTACGTTCCTCTTCAGAGAGAAAAATCGGGCGCATCTTCTCCCAGTAGAAATCCTGCTCTACATACCCTAGATGCACTAGCCGAATTAGCATCACATGCCGACTGATTGAAAACGATTTGGCAAGCGTGCTGAGTTTCTGAGCGTCAAAGTCCTTGTCTGGTTGAGGTGGTTTATTGACAAGACCTTCAAGAGCGTCAGAGGGGATGAGAAATGAAGCTGCAAACCGATTGCACCAGCTTTCAATTTCTTCTGAGCCAGTTAGATTGCTTGACCTGGATTGGGAGTAGCCACTGATCGCGCTTGATTCAAGAAGGACGTGGCCAAACTCATGAACCATCGTGAATGCTTGAGCGCTTGGGGCCTCATTTCCAAAAACGATAGTTGGCAGCGGTTTCGCAAAAAGGCATATACCCCGTGCCCGAAGCTTAGTCAGTTCGCTTCGTCTGAGGACAAGAACTCCTATATCCTCAATTTTGCTGCGGAGAATGTCTGGTAGGCGCCTCTGCTCAGATGTCGAAAGGTTAAGCTGCTCTTGGATCGGGAAGCCGATTTCCTCTCGGGCAATCCTAGCCGAAACATTGACGTTATCTCGAATACGGCACTTTAGATTTTCTGGGAGCAGTGGAGGTTTTTCGCCCATCTCTTCTATCAGCGATAGCGCGTTCAGTCGTTGCTCTTCGGCCCATCGCTGAATCTCTTTGAGCGACCGTCTCTCCGTCTCAGTTGGCCCCTCGGTGTAAGAGCGAAAATCTGGTACAAGCTCTGTCTCAGGAATCTCAGGCCGACTAGAAGCGAAAAACTCCAGAAACGGACGCTTATACTCCTTTGCCAGAAGCCTACCCTGTCGAGGCGTTGGGGAAGCACCACCAGATTCCCATGCGACAATCTTATTGGGCTTGACTCCGACCTTTCTCGCAACGCACTCAATGTCGAGCCCGCTACGCTCCCTCGCCCAGACCAGAATGTCCGGATTGATCGGCAGGATAGCTTTCTGCGGGGTAGTTTTCTGTTGTACTGCCATAATTAGGGCCCGCAACTAAATCGGGAGGAACCTTTATTCACTTGCTTCAAGGGGAAACACCCGTCACCAAGACGTTGCGAAACGGGTCCAGTTGCCACTATTGGGACTTGGAGCGGCCCTTTTTCAGGTACCTCCACTCTTTCTTGGGAGGTCCCTGCATAAGCACCCGAGCTACCTCTTCTGGTGTAGCTGGAATCGGCTCCGGCATGGACCGTGGTGGGCGACCTCGGGCGGGTTTGGGCTGCTTCCGGGACATGGGGAAAGCCTCCTACGGCCCGCTAATAACGGGCTTTCGCCCGTCCATTATCCCAATAATTAAGATTAATCATCTTAATTATACTGATAATGCAAGAGGAGTCAATTTTTAGCTTTGTATCCGTGGGTAACATTGTATATAATCCCCATTGCTTTTGTGGTCTTGCGGACAACTCGAAATCCAACGCTGGAGCGATCGATGACACCCGGATCCGCCGGTTCCCCGGTTTCCGCCGTGAGGGGCGCTGCCTCGATCGCGCTCCTGCTGGGACTGCTCGCTGCGCCCGGCTGCCGTGAACCGGCGCTCGAGCCGGCGCTCGAGCCGGATGTCCCCGAAGGCAACGTGGTGGTCGCCGACGGCCGCGACCGGGGGGACGACCCCTACGTCGTGAACTCGGTCGCCGTCGGCGGACACCGGCTGGCCATCGAAGTCTCGTACGCCGGCGGCTGCCGGACGCACGCCTTCACCCTGGTGATCTCGAAAACGTTCGGGGAGTCGGATCCGGTGCAGCTCCCGGCCGTGCTCGCCCATGATGCGAACGGCGATTCCTGCGAAGCATGGTTGACCGCGTCCCACGTCTTCGACCTCGCCCTAGTCAGGACGCGCTATCGACAGTTCTACGGACCCGGTCCGGGCAGGGTCGTGTTGCGAATCGCGGGCGTGCCCGGTGACGACCTCGTGTACGAATTCGACGAGTAGCGCCGGGCGGGTCGCCCGGGAGCTGGACTACACCGTTCGCCAGATCGCACCAGATCGTCTCGCGGGCCGTGGCCTCGGAGGGCGTCGCCGACATCTTCGCCGCGGCTGGTCTCGAGATCATGTCGCTGGCGGTCTATGTCCTCTCGGCCTGGCGCCACTCCCGTCAGTCGGAGGAGGCGGGGATGAAGTACTTCCTCCTCGGGGCCTTCGCCTCCGCCATCTTCATCTACGGTATCGCGCTGCTCTACGGGGCGACCGGTGCCTTCCACTATCTGGGGATCGCCTCGAGCCTCACCGGGCCTGGTGGGGAGCTGCTACCGGGAGCGCTTCTCCGAGGTCTGGCTCTGGTTGGAGTGGGTGAAGGAGCGACCGGACTTCTCTGGGCCCGATATCAGTAATCGGTATCGACTTGGTCGCTGCCGTGTGTGGAAGCGAGGGGGGCTACTGCATCATCCAGTGCAAGTGCTGTGCACCCGACACCAAGGTCTCGAAGCAGCAGATCGACTCGTTCATCTCCGCTTCGGCTTGGCAACCGTTCACCAATATAGCCACCGCGCGGCAATTCCGACTGCCCCCAGTGGCCGGCCAGCTTCGATCTCCCTTATCTGTTCCTGCTCCTCAGGGGATTTATCGCAGGCCCAGAATGGTGGCAGTTCAAACTTGCTGAGCACCGTCTGTTGGGCATCGTTCGTCGCGACCAGGCAGCGCGATGGATCCTCGAGCACTAGCAGGCGGAAGTCTGGAGCGCTCTCGAGCCATGCCGAGTCTGAACTGTCTAGACCCAGCGTGCAGGCGAAGCCATCACGGGTCCGGGGCATGTCGTCCAACAGACCCCGTCTCGCGAGGTTGGTGACCAGGCTCTGCACCCTGTCGAGCCAAGCCGCACTCACGTCGCACGTTCCGCTGGTCGGCCAGTGATGCCAGGGTTAAGGTTGTGCGCGGCCACCAGTGGGCATCGCATACTCTCCATTCTACTTCCGATACCCCCACCTCGCCACTGGTCCCCTACTGGAGCGTACTGGCCGCTGCCCCGGCGGGACGGAGTCTGGTCCTGCTCGGCGACCCGCAGCAGCTCGAACAGCCCTTGCAGAGCAGTCACCCGGAGGGGAGTGAAGCCTCGGCGCTCTATCACCTGCTCGCTGGCGAGGAGACGATGCCGGCGGATAAAGGCCTGTTCCTGGAGCAGACCTATAGGCTTCACCCGGCTATCGCCCGCTTCACCTCGGAGATCTACTACCAAGGCAGGGTGAGGGCACCCCCGGAGTTGGCGAGACAGGCGCTACTGCCGGCTGGTGAAACGCGACTCTCCGGCTCCGGCCTGCGCTATGTCGCTGTGGGTCATGCGGGCAATCAGGCGAGGTCGCTGGAGGAGGTGGAAGCGATCCGCCTCCTGGTTGCGGAGTTGCTGAGCGGTGCCCGCTGGAGGGATGGCGACGATGTTGTTGCGCCGGTAACGGAGCAGGATATTCTGATCATCGCGCCCTATAACGCTCAGGTCGCTTCGCTGAGCGAGGCGCTACCGAAGCTCCGCAACCGGATCGGGACCGTCGATCGCTTTCAGGGTCAGGAGGCTCCGGTCGTGATCTATTCGATGACCTCCTCGTCGCCGGAGGATGCCCCCCGGGGTATGGAGTTCCTTTACAACCGCCACCGTTTCAACGTAGCGACCTCCCGAGCCAGAGCCATCTGCGTTCTGGTGGGTAACTCTGCGCTGTTCGAACCGGAGTGCAGGACACCCAGGCAGATGAGGATGGCGAATGGGTTCTGCCGGTATCTCGAGTTGGCGGAGAGGGTGTAGGGCGTGGGGGTCGAGACTAGGCAGGCGCGGTCCTTTCCCGCTGAACTTGGGCGGCCCGCGCTGTCTAGGCGAATAGGGGAGACCGCTGCCGAACATGAAGATGGGTATTCATGGCGGATTCGTATCCAGAACTCAGAGTTGAGCAGAAGGATGGTAACGAGCAGTTTCATATAGGTGGCTCTGAAGTCGGTTTTGCGTTGCTCGACTATTGGCGCTGGTCAGGCTCCGACCTAATCAACAATATCGCCCGAGGAATTTTCGCAGGATATATCGTGGTCCGTGCCCTTAAAGTGTCGACCACTGGGGTTCGCAATGAGTGGGCGGCATTTGACCTCGAGACACAGAGCGGAATCAAGATCGAGGTCAAGTCCTCAGCGTATATCCAGAGTTGGTCGCAGAAGCGCTTGTCGACGATCAGCTTTGGAACACCAAAGACTCGCGCATGGTCCCCTGAGAGCGGCTATAGCCCTGATCTCAAACACCAGGCTGATATCTATGTGTTTGCGCTCTTGAAGCATCAGTGTCAGGAGACGATTGACCCACTTGACCTCGATCAATGGGAGTTCTATGTGCTCTCCACTATGGAGCTCGAGGCACGCGAGGGAAGTCCAGCCCGGATGTCGTTGGGTACTTTGGCAGCACTTGCCTCGCCCGTTGCCTATCGTGGACTCGCAGAAGCTGTACAAGAGGCTTTTGGGCAATCTTGGGCGGGGCGCTAGAGCAGCCTCGCCGCTGGTGAGCGATTCAGAGGGACTGACTCTGTACTCGAGAGATGCTGTGGTTAGCTCACCAGATCGGTTGCGATCCCCAATCCGTAAAGATTGATCCTAGGAAAGTTCTGCACCCGTGGCGCTGTGTGTGAGCTAGAAGGCTTCGTGTCCGACCCCACGAGTGCCAAGGTCAATAGTTTAGGAGAGGAAGGGCACAATCAAGGCCGATGGCCTGGGCGCCGGACCAGATGGTGCTCGAGTGCGCATAGGAGCAGGGAAACCCCCCGGCTTCTAGGGGCATCTTCGGGTGGGTTCGCTTACCCTCGTGCACGCCGTCTCCGCTCTCGCTGGTAGTGAGTAGTACAGAGGCCCTGCACCTGGTGAGGGCGACCCCAACCCCGGGCTTGCGGCATTCCTGGCGGATCTCGCGCTGCAGGTTTATCCCGGTACTCGAGGGAAGGTCGTAACGTGAGATGATATCAGGATGCTTATTCAAAAAGTCCATGTGAAAAATTTTCGATCGATTTTGGACGAATCACTCCCTTGTGACTCCCTTACTGCGTTGGTCGGACGCAACGGCTCAGGCAAGTCCTCGTTTCTGAGCGCAATTGAACTTTTCTACGACCCATCTGCCAAAGTCACGGCAGAGGACTTCTACTCGGAAGATACAACCCAGAATATAGAGATTGCGGTTACCTTTGCAGGTCTTAGTGATGATGCGAAGGAGCGTTTCTCAGCCTATATGGACAACGATGTCCTGACAGTGGTTCGGGTTTTCTCGCTCGCAGAAGGAAGGAAATCAGGTACTTATCACGGTGAGCGCCTACAAAATCGCGACTTTGATTCTGTTAGGAATGCTGGCAGCAGATCGAACATCGGAACCAAATACAACGAGGTTAGAAAGACCGAAAAATACTCATCGTTGCCGACCGCTCGTTCGGCAGACGAGGCACTTGCAGCATTGGATGAGTGGGAAAGAGAGAATCCTGCGCGGTGTTCGCGTATGCGAGACGATGGGCAGTTTTTTGGATTCACTCAAGTAGGTAACGACTATCTGGGGAAGCACACCAAATTCATTCGTGTCCCGGCAGTCCGGGACGCGCAAGAAGATGCTACCGAGAAAAAGGGTTCAGCCGCCACAGAAATTATGGATCTTGTGGTGCGGAGCGCATTCTCAGGTCGGAAAGACCTTGCCAACTTCAAGCAGCAGACACAAGCCCAGTATAAGGAATTAATGGATCCGGCGAAGCTCACCGAGATGAACACCCTACAGCGTGATTTATCCAACACCCTTCGTTCCTATGCGCCGGACACCAGTGTTCTAATGCAGTTTTCCGAGATCGCGGATATTTCTATCCCGATGCCACAGGTCCAAGTCAAGCTTCTGGAAGACGACTACGAATCGACGGTGGAGAGAACCGGACACGGGCTCCAACGGGCATTCATTGTCACGATGCTACAGCACCTCGTTGCTGCCCGAGAAGCAGATACGGTGGAAGATGCAGTGCACAATACTGGAGAGTCTCTTCTGCCTAGCCTCATCCTAGCAATTGAGGAACCCGAGTTATATCAGCATCCCAGCCGCCAGCGCCATTTGGCTTCCGTCCTACGGGAAGTTGCTACTGGGAGCATTCCTGGTGTTGCCCAGAACACCCAAGTGATTTACACGACCCACTCCCCACTGTTTGTCGGTTTGGATCGTTTTCCGCAAATCCGTGTTTTACGAAAGGTCCCTCATCAGCAGGGAGGAGCCAAAGTCACTCGACTCAAGAAGGCGGACATGAATGTGGTGGCCGAAGAGTTATGGGAAGCAACTGATTCACGAAAGGAAAGATATACGGCTGAAACACTACAACCCCGTCTCCAGGCTTTGATGACCCCTTGGATGAACGAGGGGTTCTTTGCAGATACCGTGGTGTTGGTTGAAGGCGAAAGCGACCGTGCAGCAATTCTTAGTGCCGCAAAATCAATGAATTGCGACTTCAACAGCTTGGGAGTCACTGTCATACCCTGTTCTGGCAAGACCAACCTGGATCGGCCTTTGGTCATTTTCCGTCAACTAGGTATTCCTGTGTATGTTGTGTGGGATGGTGACCACGGCAACTCCGCCAAGTCGGGCAGTAACAGATACCTTCTGCGACTCCTCAACCGACTGGAGGAGGACTGGCCTGACTTTGTAGGGGATTCATCTGCCTGCTTCAGAGTCAATTTGGAGGAGGCACTGGAAGCTGAGATTGGAAAGGATCTTTTTGAGTGCTTGCTCTCGAAAGCACGGCGGGAATACGGTTACGCTATGGTCAAGAAGAACGAAGTACTCAAAAATGCCGCAGTGATTCAGTACATTGTTGAGAACGCTGCTTGCAACGGCAAGGTGAGTGGGTCACTTCAAAGGATCGTGGAAAACATCAAGACCCTCACCTTGAAGGCTCAATCCGGTGCCGTAGAATGATGCAAAACAATGCAAACACCGATGCTCTGCTAAGGGCCTCGGAGTTGGTCTTTCTCGAGGTCTGAGATAATCAAGCCTGAGCGTTGGCAGTGGCTGGCGTCTCTGAGCAGCGGCATGGACAGTAGACAGGAGTAAGCCCATTGAGTGATTCCGTCGAGATCGGGCGCGTACTCGGCACTGAGCCCGCCACGCCGCTGGACTTCTGGGTGGCACTGGACAAGGACCAGGTGGTCCAGTTGGATGAGGTCGTAGCTCTCGAGAGAGAGCTACCGAACTCGAGTGTTGTCCGCATCTATGGCGTCGTTACGGAGCTTCGAGCTATGCACGAGGGAGCGCGATTCGACAGCGACGTGTTCCTGATCAAAGCGGGAGTCATCCCCGCCGAGGTCACCGAGATCGCCAAGGTTCAAGTGACCCGGTTCGAGCCCGAGTTTTTCGTCCCTCCTCTGCCCGGCCAGGCCGTCCGCAGGGCTCGGGGCTACGAACGGGATGAGGCGCTGTTCTTCGACGGCATGACCAGCCGACTCCCTGCTGGCCTGTCTCGAGAGGGCGAGCCGGTCTACGTCAACTTCGAGTTTGTCGACGGCACCCGCGGGGCCCATGTGAATATCAGCGGCGTCTCTGGGGTTGCCACCAAGACGACCTACGCGACCTTCCTTCTCCACAGCATCTTCACCTCTGGGGCTATGGGCAGCGAGGCGGTGAACGCCAAAGCCCTGATCTTCAACGTCAAGGGTGAGGACCTGATGTTCTTGGACCACAAGAACCTGTCCCTCGAGGACGACGAGGCGAACCGTTACACTTCCTTGGGCCTGGAGGCGTCCCGCTTCCAAAGCGCCGAGTTCTGGGCGCCTCCGCGGAAGGGTGACAGCAGGGCAGTGCCGGACACCGGCAGCCGCCAGGGGGGCGTCAACTCCTACTTCTGGACGCTGCAGGAGTTCTGCAATGACGAACTGCTCCCCTACCTGTTCACCGACGCCCAGGATGATCGGCAGCAGTACACCATCATCGTTCACAACGTGACGGCCAGGCTGAAGCGTGAGGCAGAGCCCCTCGACGAGGGGGGGGTGAAGATCTCGGGCGACAGGGCACGAACCCTGGGTGACCTCTTCGATATCATCGCGGACCGGCTGGATGACGAAGCAACGTCCTATGATTGGGCGGGGCGCGCGGTTGGAGGGGGTACCGTAGGCGCCTTCATCCGGCGGCTGTACGGTGCCCGGTCTCACGTGGAGCACCTGATACGGGGGGACATCCCGAAGGCGAGCGATCACAAGATCAGGCGGCAGGAGCAGGTCACGGTTGTGGACATCCACAACCTGAACGACCGGGCCAAGCGGTTCGTGGTGGGCGTGACCTTGCACAAGGCGTTCGAGGAGAAGGAGCGGACGGGGCAGTCCCGCCCACTCCTGTTCGTCATGCTCGATGAGCTGAACAAGTACGCGCCGCGGGAAGGCTTCAGCCCGATCAAGGAGATCCTGCTGGACGTTGCCGAGCGGGGCCGGTCGCTCGGCATGATCCTGATCGGGGCGCAGCAGACGGCAAGCGAGGTCGAGCGGCGCATCATCGCCAACTCGTCGATTCGAGTTGTCGGCCGGCTCGATAGCGCTGAGGCGGGCCGCGACGAGTACGGGTTCCTGCCGACCGAGCAGCGCCAGCGGGCGACCATCATGAAGCCGGGGACGATGATACTGGCCCAGCCGGAGCTTCCCATCCCCCTAGTGGTCGAGTTCCCCTTCCCCGCCTGGGCGACGCGGCCCGACGAGGCGGGGGCTGTGTCCGGCGATCCCGGAGATGACGAGGATCCGTTCAAGGGCTTGGAGTTAGGAAGAGCAGACAAGTGAGGATTCTGCACACAGCCGACTGGCACGTGGGCGTCACCATGCGCGGCCGGAGCCGCGCCGAGGAGCACCGGCTGGTGCTGAACGAGATTCTCAGCATCGCCGAGGAGCAGGCGGTGGACCTCGTGATAGTGGCGGGGGATCTGTTCCACCATGCCGCGCCGGGCCCGGAGTCCGAGCAGATCGTCTACGATGCCCTGCTCGAGCTGGCACAGGATGACCGACAGGTCACGCTCGTGGCCGGGAACCACGACAACCCCCGCCGCATCGAGGCGATACGCCCGCTGCTCGGCCAGGTCGGTATCAGGGCCGCCGGGTTGCCCCGGAGCAGCGCGCTAAAGCTCGAGACACGCGGTGGCGAGAGGGCGTGTATGGCCCTGGTACCCTTCCTCTCGCAACGCGGCATCGTCCGAGCCATCGATCTGATGAGGAGCGAGGCTGGCGATCACGTGCAGAAGTACGCTGACCGCTTCAGGCGCATCATCCGTCATCTGTGTGCAGAGTTTGAGGATGGGGCGGTCAATCTGGTTGTGGGCCACCTTACCGTTGTCGGCGGCAGGGTGGGCGGCGGGGAGCGAGAGGCTCACACGGTCTTCGACTACTACGTAGCCCCTCAATCCTTTCCACCGGCTGCCCACTACGTGGCACTCGGGCACCTGCATCGTGCCCAGCAGGTGCCGGGGCCGGGTCAGATCCGCTACAGCGGCTCTCCCATCCAGGTCGACTTCTCAGAGGATATGAACGATCCCTGTGTGCTGGTGGTCGAGGCGGAGGCGGGGAGGCCAGCCCGCGTGGAAGAGGTGGCGCTCTCCTCTCCGCGACGCCTGTTGCGGCTGCGGGGGACCTTTGAGGGGTTACTGGAGCGGTGCGACTCCGTGGGCGATGCCTATCTTCGGATCGAGGTCGAAGAGAAGCCGGCTCCGGGACTTGCGGACGAGATCCGCGAGGCCTTCCCGAACGCGGTGGATGTGCGAGTGGTGTATGAGGCCGACGAGGCGGACGCGAGGCCCCCAATCGATATCGGCAAGTCTCCGCGGGAGCTGTTTGGCCAGTACCTTGAGCAGGATGAGATCGAGGGCGAGGACCTGCTGAAACTCTTCGACGAGCTGATGGAGGAGGAACTTGAGACCGATTCGACTTGAGATCGAGGGGTTCACCTCCTTCAGAGACCGCACGGTGGTCGATTTTGAGGATGCGGACCTGTTCGTGCTGACCGGCCCGACCGGGGCGGGGAAGTCGAGCATCATCGATGCAATAACCTTTGCCCTTTATGGGTCGATTCCCCGGCTCGATCAGAAGCTGGTAGCGCCGGTGATCAGCCGGGGGATGCTCCAGGCGCGTGTCCAACTCCACTTCGCGGTCGATAAGAAGAGGTATACGGCTGTACGCGTGGCGAAAACAACGAGGACGGGGGCGACGACCCCCGAGGCAAGATTGGAAGACGATGCCGGGAACACACTGGCTGACAGCGCGAAAGAGCTCTCCGACAGGGTCGAGGAGATTCTCGGCCTTTCCTTCGACCACTTCACCAGGTCGGTTGTCCTTCCCCAAGGTGACTTTGCGGAGCTGCTGCACGAGAGCGCTGGAGAACGGCAGAAGATGCTCCGGCAGCTGCTAGGCTTGGAGCTGTTCAGCCAGCTCGCAGCCCGTGCTCGCATGCGCGGTGCCGAGGCCGATACTGCCATCCAATTACGGGAGAGCGATATAGCCCAGGAGGCTACCCAGGAGCTTACCGACGACGGCTTGAAGCTAGCCCGCCAGCGGGCAGAGGACCTCGATACCCTCGTAGAGCGGATCAAGGGGCAACAGCCTGAGAGCGGTCGCCTCCAGGAAAAGCTGCGCTTGGTGGAGCAGCGAGCAGCGGAGATCGGGGCACGGCTCGACCTGCTGGCACCGATTCGCGTTCCGGAGGGCGTCCCGGAGCTGGCGGAGAGGATCGCGCAGGGGCGCCGTGCTCGCGACGATGCCAAGGAAATGCATGACAGGTCTATAGAGGAGCGTCAGCGCAGGCGGGAAACCTTGGATAAGCTGCCGAAGGAAGCCGATCTGAGCCTTAATCTGCGCCGTTATGACGAGCTGGCAAAGGCCCAGAGGGAGCGGGCTGAGGCAGCCTCCAGCTTGGAAGAGTCGCGGACGAGCCGGGAAGCGGCCCAGGCTGAGGTGGCCCAGGCAAGGGGAGCGGCCGAGGCGACCGAACAGGCCAAGCGGTCGATGGAGGATGAGCACCGGGCCTATCACCTGGCCTCGGGATTGACGGCGGGCGATTCCTGTCCCGTTTGCCGGCAGCAGGTGCTCGAACTCCCTGAGCTAGATGCGCCCGAAGAGATGGAGAAGGTGGAGGCTGCGCTTCGTATCGCCCAGCAGGGCTGGGATAGGGCCAATGAGAAGCTCAGGGATGCCCAATCGACCTTCGACAGGCAGAGGCAGAGCCTAGAAGACTCGGCCAATCGGGTGAAGGGCTTGGAAGCCGAGCTGAAAGATACGGACGCCCGCGAGGTTATCGAAGCAGCTCTGAAACAGGTCGAATCGGCGAGCAGAGCGCTGCAAGAGGCGGACATTGACGAGAGGAAGGACCGTGACCGGCTGATAGAGGCCGAAGGGGTTATCGAAGCACTCACAGGAGAGGAGAAGCGAGCGTGGTTGGACTACGATGCCCAGAGAGACCCGCTCGCAGAGATGCGGCCTCCCGCCGCGGTCCGGGAAGATCTCGCGGTGGCGTGGGGTGATCTCGCCGACTGGGCGGAGAGGCGGGCGGAGGAGCAACGCGCCCTCCATGAAGAGGCCAAGGAGGAGTGGGAGGCAGCGGAGTCAGCCCTGTACGAGCTTTGGAGAACAATTGTCACGTGGTGCCTCGCTGCTGGCGTGGAGGTTGGGGACGACGAACACCCGCTGGTGACCTGCAGCCGCGAGCTGGGCCGCCAGCAGGACGCCGTGGTGCGGATAGAGCAGGCCTTGGACGATCTGAACAGGAAGCGTCGCGAGCTCGTGCTCCACCGCAAAGAGGGTCAGGTTGCAAAGGACTTAGCGCAGCACCTTGGGGCTCGCAGATTCGAGCGCTGGCTCATGGGGCAGGTGCTGGAGCAGCTAGCTGTTGGGGCGAGCAGAGAGTTGCTCAAGCTATCGAGCGACTCCTACTCCCTGACCCTGGACGAACGCAACGATTTCGTCGTGGTCGACCACCGTAACGCGGACGAGCAGCGGCCGGTGAAGACCCTCTCCGGGGGCGAGACCTTCCTGGCCTCCCTTGCGCTAGCTCTCTCCCTCTCGGAGCAGCTTGCGGACTTGGCCGTGGGCGGCGCGGCAAGGCTGGAGGCCCTGTTCCTCGATGAAGGGTTCGGCACCCTGGATATAGATACGCTGGACGTGGTCATAACCGCCATCGAAGAGCTCGGATCGCGGGGGAGGATGGTCGGCGTCGTGACTCATGTGAAGGAGCTGGCCGAGAGCATTCCTGTGCGCTACGAGGTGACGAAGCAAGGGAACCGGTCGTCGGTAGCGAGGGTCGAGGCGTGAAGATCACGATCGAATCATGGGCACCGGAGTACGGCTCGCCCCTCGAATCCGGGGAGATGGAGGAGCCGGAAGTCCCAACAGACCTGGAGGTCGAGCTGCCGGTCGCTGAGTGGCACCCTATCTCTCCCTCGCCAGATACCCCGCCGCCCGCTGCGATTCACTTCGTGGATGGCGTGCGGCGGATAGACGCCCGCGTGTGGATCACGCCCGACGACGACGGCACCCAGTTGGGGATCTGTGCCTCCTATGCAGCTGGTGTCGTGCGCTGTGCGGCGCGGGCAGAGGTGATCGACACCCAGGTCCGCCGGACGGTGATATCGACGTCGGGCACCCCTGCGCTCCCGACTCGAGCTGGACGGTTCGAGCCGTACGCTGTTGTCGAGGACTCCATCGATAAGCTGATTAGTGGCTTGCAGCGGCGGCTCGGCAGCCTGGAAGTGGAGGTTGCGGCCCGGAACGATCCAGGGGATGCTCTAGTCGTTCTCGACGGCCCGATCAGCTGGGGCCGCGATCAGATCTCGGGTGCTCTGGGATATGTGAAGACGCACCAGAGAAGCTACCTACCTGCCGACTTGGCGAAGGTAGTGTCACAACTAAGACCAGGTGAGCGGACTCCGATCTTCCTTACGGAGACGAGATTGAACCGCTACTCGTGGTACCTGAAGCTACCCGGCGGTGAGGGGCACTCCTGGTCCGGTGTGGTCCGGTGTGAGGCACTAGCCGAGGGGGAGCTGCAGAAGTTCCGAGCGCTGGCCGACCAGACCGCGAGGGTGCTGCCGGGCTATGCGTCGGAGCAGCACAAAGAGCCGCGAGCTCCACAGAACCTCTATCCGATCTCAGAGCTCGAGCGTGAGTTGCGCAGGCGTCTCGGTGACGCCTACTACATCAGCCGCGAGTTGAAGCGAAGCGCAAGGACTCACTCAGAAGCTGGCTAGACTCCCCCAATATAGCAAGCACCTTGACAAGTGGCGTTAAGGCGTTGTACCGGGGTTCTGATCCCTTAGCCCTGAGGGGCTACGTTTAGTTTCCAACTACTGTAGTGGAGCGTAGTAAAGAGTGATAGTCTCACATTACGACCCAGGCGGATGCAAGCGACCCCACCTGGTACAAGGCCTCTGTCAAGCCCACTATCGGCGTGAGCTAAGGAGGAACTAGGTCTCCTAGCATCGCAGCATGAGACGCCATCAGGAGCCTACCCGAGCGACGCTAATTCATGATCGAGTGGGCGTCAGAGGCCGAACAGTTGGTGTGAACTGCGGCACCAACGACCGACTCACCGAGTTGTCCATAACTGATAAATCCCTCCTCACCATAGTCCTAGCCCTCATCCGGGTACGATTACCCTGTATGAAGGAAGCGAGCCACTAGCGGATGAGCACCAACAACCTGACCTGGATCACCGGCTACATCTGGGGGATCGCCGACGATGTCCTGCGCGACCTCTATGTCAGAGGCAAGTACCGCGACGTCATCCTACCGATGACCGTGCTCCGGAGACTCGATGCAGTGCTCGAGGGGCGCAAGCGAGAGGTCCTGGATATGAAGAGTTATCTCGATGAGGCAGGGATCGTCGAGCAGGACCTGGCCCTGAGACAGGCGGCGGGACAGGCCTTCTACAACACTTCAAAGTTCAGTCTCCGTGACCTGAGAGCCCGGGCTAACCGCCAGCAGCTCGAGCTCGACTTCAGGGACT
>MKWU01002663.1_pt1 | contig 25890 bp, 35 predicted proteins | sample 809101 | NCBI WGS metagenome assembly MKWU01 (sample SAMN05860141, study PRJNA318959) | sponge metagenome | host: Aplysina aerophoba | place: Slovenia: Piran, Adriatic Sea, Gulf of Piran | collected 2013-05-07 | reverse complement strand
ACATCGTCTTCGGCACCACCGGCGGCGGGCCGGCGCTGGCCACGGAGGTCATGCAGACCTTCGTCTACCGCACCGCCTTCAGCTATCAGCAGTTCGGCAAGGCAATGGCGGCGATGATCCTGTTTTCGCTGCTGATCCTCGTCATATCGCTGGCCCTGCAAAGGCTGCAGCGGCGCGGAGAAATCGACGCATGAGCGTGCCCGCCATCCCCGCCATCGTCCCGCGGCAGGGCGGTCTCGGCGCCCGCCTCTCCCACACCTGGGCCTACGTCTTCACCGGCGCCATGATCCTGTTGAGCCTCTTCCCGGTTTACTGGGTCTTTACCGTCTCGCTGAAGACCCGGCGCGACGGCCTCGTCAGCCCGCCGCTCTGGCTCTTCGACCCGACGGCAGCCAACTACCTCAAGCTCTGGAGCCACGATACCTTCAAGTACACCTTCCTGAACTCTGTCGTCGTCACCATCATCGGCCTGGCCCTGTCGCTCGCCATCGCGATCCCGACCGCCTACGCCATCGTCCGGATGAAGGTCAGGGGGCGGAACCTCGTGGGCGTCTGGCTGATACTGGCCTTCATGCTGCCCGAGTTCCTCTTCGTCATTCCGATGTTCTCGCTCTACCAGTGGACCGGGCTCTATGACACGCATGTGGGCCTTGCCCTCATGTACCAGGTCCATGTCCTGCCGCTCTCGATCTGGCTTCTGAGCTCGTTCTTCCGCGAGATCAATCCGGCCATCGACGAGGCCGCCCGCATCGAAGGGGCATCGCACTGGCAGATCCTGACCAGGATCTACGTCCCCTGCACGCTGCCGGGCATCGCCGCCACTGCGGTCCTGAACGCCATCTGGATCTGGAACGAGCTCGCCATCGCAATTGGCCTCACCTTCTCCAGGGCGCAGACGATCACGCTCGGCGTGACCAGCTTCCGCGGCTATGCGGCGCTCGACTGGGGTGCCATGACCGCCGCATCGATCATTGCCATCGTCCCGATGCTGCTCTTTGCCATCGTGGCGCAGAAACACATCGTCAAGGGGTTGACCCTTGGCGCCGTCAAGGGCTGAGCCATGCCGTTCAAGGAATCCGATATCGCGCAGTTCACCACCATTTTCGGACGAAGCCTCCTGCCCGAAGTCGCGAACTTCGTGCGTCCGAAGATGCTGGTCGTCACGATGGAGGACCTCTGGCCCCTCTTTCGGGGCTCGCTGCCTGCCGACGCTATCCCCTACATGGTGCGCTCCATGGATCGTGCCGCGCTCGAGGCCGATTTCGCGACGCTCGGCGACGTTGCCTCGGTCGTGGGACTCGGCGGCGGCCAGTCCATCGACGCCGCCAAGTATTTCGCCTGGCGTCTGAACCTGCCGCTCTTCCAGTTCCCGACGTCGCTTTCCGTCGATGCGGCCTTCGGTCATCGCGCGGCCGTGAGGGATGGCGGCGTCGTCAAGTATGTGGGTTGGGCGGTGCCGGAGGCGGTCTACATCGACCTCGACATCATCGAGGCCGCGCCGCGTGCGCTCAACATCGCCGGTGTGGGCGACGTGTTCTGTTTCATCACCGGCGTGATGGACTGGCGCTATGCCGAGGCCCGGGGCAAGTGCGAGCCGCGCTGGCCCTACGACGAAAGCCTCGCGGCCATCTCGCTGGCGAAAGCCGAAGCCGCGCTGGCCGAGCTGGACGAGGTCAAGGCGCTTTCGCCGCGCGGCATCCGGATCATGGTCGACGCCTTGAAATGGGGCGGCGCCTCCTTCCACGGGGCGGGCTGGAATCCGCGCCACATCGAGGGTGTCGAGCACTACATCTTCTATGCACTCGAAGCGGGGACCGGGAAGTCGTTCCTGCATGGCCAGGCGGTCTGCCTCGGCCTCGTCTTGGGCGCGATGATGCACGGTCAGCGGCTGGACGAACTGCTGGGCGCTGTGACCCATCTCGGGATCGATATCCGGCCCGCCGCCATGGACGTGATCTGGTCGGACGTCTTCGACGCCATGCGTGGGCTCAAGGCCTTCGTCGAGCGCGAGGGACTGGCGTACGGGATCGCCAACGACTTCGACGTGACGGAAGAGTTTCTCAACGCTGCCAGAAGCAGGATCGAGAGTGCCTTTACCGCTTGAACGCATAGCGGCACGCGCCGGCGGGCTCGGACTGCCTGGCGGAACACCGCCCGGCCAACCCCGGCTGCGCTACAGCTCTCTCCCCGCACCCTTCGGGAGCCTGAACCGTGCCTCCACTTCTCCCGACTGGAGGTCCTCAGGATGAGAGACATACAGTTCCGGGACGTGGCAAAGAGCTACGGCGATGTCGAGGTCATCTCCGGCCTGAACCTGCACGTCCACGAGGGAGAGTTCATGGTGCTGGTCGGCCCCTCAGGCTGCGCCAAGTCCACCACGCTGCGGATGATCGCGGGACTCGAGTCGGTCACCGCAGGCGACCTGATGATCGGGGGGCAACGCGCGAACGACCTCACGCCCGCCGAGCGGAACATCTCGATGGTCTTCCAGTCCTACGCCCTCTTCCCGAACATGTCGGTGCGGGAAAACCTCTCCTTCGGCCTCAAGGTCAGGAAGACCGACGCGGCCACCGTCAAGTCGGAGGTCGCCCGCGTCGCCGAGACCCTGGGTCTGGGCGAACTGCTGGGCCGCAAGCCGCGTCAACTTTCCGGCGGCCAGGCGCAACGAGTCGCCCTCGGGCGCGCCATGATCCGCAGGCCGGACGCGTTTCTCTTCGACGAGCCGCTATCGAACCTCGACGCCGAGCTCAGGGTTCAGATGCGGGGAGAGATCTCCGAGATGCAGCGCCAGTTGAAGACGACGACGGTCTACGTCACCCACGACCAGGTGGAAGCGATGACGATGGGCGATCGGATCGCGGTGATGAACGAGGGGCGGATCATGCAGGTCGGCCCGCCGACCGAGCTCTATGAACGGCCTGAGAATACCTTTGTCGCGGGCTTTATCGGCAGCCCCCGGATGAACCTGTTCGACGCGAAAGACCTCCTGGGCGATGCCGCGGCGACGGTCGATCCTCTGCAAGGGCGCGTTCGTCGGGGGACGCTCGGCATCCGGCCCGAGCATCTTCTGATCGGAAGGGCAGAGGGCACGGTCGGGATCGGCGAGGCGCGGGTCAACAGGATCGAGGACCTCGGCCACGAGGCGCTCCTGCACCTCAGCAACGCCCGCGGCTCGCACCTGACCCTTCGTGCCAGCGGCGACATTCGCGGCACGATCAGCGCCGGCGAGACGTTGTCGCTCGCGCTCCGGCCCGACAGGCTGCACGCCTTCGACAGCGCGACGGGAGAACGGCTGCCATGACGGACGACCCTTTCGCCAGATGGAAGCTCACGCCGGTCATCAACGCGTCCGGCACGATGACGGGCATCGGCGCCTCGCGCGTTCCCGACGACGTGCGCGCGACGGTCGACCGCATCCTCGCGGCCTTCGTCGACATGGACGAGCTGCAGTCGCGGGCCGGCGCGATCATCGCGCGCGTCACCGGAGCAGAGGCGGGGTGCGTCGCCTCGTGTTCCGCCGCCGCCATGACGCAGACGATTGCCGCATGCCTCACGGGCGCGAACCTTGCGAGGATCGAAGCGCTCCCGGCCGTGACCGGCGAGCGCCGGGTGCTTCTGCCCATGGGGCATATGGTGAACTACGGCGCGCCGGTGGATCAGGCGATCCGCCTCGCCGGCGCCGAGGTCGTTCCCGTGGGCACCGCCGCGGCCTGCGAGACCTGGCACCTCGCCAACGCCCTGGCGGAGGGCGCGGCCGCCGCCATGTATGTCGTCTCGCACCACACGGTGCGCGAGAACGAGCTTCCCATGGATGTCTTCATCGAGCTTTGCCGCGAGCACGGCGTGCCGGTGATTGTCGACATGGCCTCGGAATATGACCTGACCGGACCCATCGCCCTCGGCGCGGCCGCCGCGATCTACTCCGGCCACAAGTTCCTGTCCGGCGTGACCAGCGGCATCGTCGCGGGTACCTCCGACCTGATCCGTGCGACCTATCTTCAGCATCGCGGCATCGGACGGACGATGAAGGCCGGCAAGGAGAGCGTCGTCGGCGCCATGGCGGCGCTGGAGATGTGGGAGAAGCGCGATCATGGTTCCGCTTGCCGCGCGGAGGAGGCGCGTGTCGCTCTCTGGATGCGCGAGCTCGCGGACATCCCCGGCCTTTCCGTGGCAGCTCATTCCGATTGGACCGGAAATCCGATCACGCGGGTCCGCGTCACGATCACGCCTGAGAGCGCGGGATTCCACGCGTGGGCGCTGGCCGGGCGGCTTGCCGCCCGAACGCCCCGGATCCTGGTGCGCGATGACCTGATCGAGCGGCAGGAAATCTACCTCGACCCCTGCAACCTGACGGATGAAGAGGCCGCGGTTGTTGCCGTCGCAATCCGGGAAGAAGCCGAGCGCTTCAGGGCAAGGGGCGATGGCTGCCGCGCGAGCTGGAGCGACATCAAGCGAGCGCGCGAGGCGGCGATCCTGGCCTGGTCGGGGGATCGCAATGCTTCTTGACGGCCGGCGTATCCTGATCACCGGGGCCGCGCGCGGCATCGGCCTCGCCCTTGCCAGGCAGTGCCTCGCGGAAGGCGCCCGCGTGTTGCTCACGGATGTGGACGCCGCGGCCCTGGTCGATGCGGCAGAGGGGCTGAGCGCGCCCGGTGACCGCCTGCGCTCCGTCCCGCTCGACGTGTCCGACCGTGCCAGCATCGGGGCCGCACTGTCGCGGATCGAAGACTGGGCCGGCCTCGACGGAGTCGTGAACAACGCCGCGATTCTGGACATCAGCCACGCCGCCGACGTCCCCGAGGACCGCTGGTCACGCGTCCTCGACGTCAACCTGAGCGGAGCGCTCCGCGTCACGCAGGCGGCGCTGCCCTTGCTCCGCCGATCAAGGTCGCCGGCAATCGTCAACACGCTCTCGACGCAGGCGTTCTTCGGTGTTCCCCAATCGGCTGCCTATGCGAGCGCCAAGGGCGGCCTGCTCATGCTGACCCGCTCCATGGCGGTCGACTTCGGCGCGGAAGGCATCCGCGTCAACGCCGTCGCACCGGGCTTCGTCGACACGCGCATGGCTCTGACGGAAGACGGCAGGCACGAGCACGACCTCGAGGACTTCCGCGCCCACTACATCGAGGCCGGGCGTATCCCCCTGCGCCGCCCGGGCAAAGCGGAGGATTGCGCCGGCGCCTTCGTCTTCCTCCTCTCCGATCTGAGCCTCTACATCACCGGCCAAGCGATTTGCGTCGACGGCGGCCTGAGCGCGACCTACTGATGGAGCCCCCGACCCTACCTCACGACCACGGCCAAGACCTCGCCTGCGGCTTTCCCACCGTGTTCAGTCGCGGCCTGCTGGACGAGTTCCAGAATTTCGTCAATCCGCCCTTCCTCGTGGTCACCATGGAAGACCTCTGGCCCCTGTTCGGCCATCACTTCAGGGGCGCCGACTGCCGTCCCCACTTCTGCGGCTCGGCGGAAGGGTCGTCTATCGCGGCTAGGCCGTGCCGCAAGCGATCTATATCGACTACGACATCCTGGCCGGCTCCCCGCCCGCGCTCAACTGGTGCGGCATCGGCGACATCCTCTGCTTCCACACCGGCGTGCCGGACTGGCGCCGTCCGCGAGCACCCCGTCTCTGTCCGATAAGCGCGGGACATCGAGTGAGATGTCACACGCGGCGCGCGGCCTATCTGAGGTGGCCTCGCTTCGTCGGACAGCCTAGGGCCTTCTGCCGCTCGAAGCGGGCCTCCATCGGCCCGCACGGCGACCTCTCCTTCTACAAGGCCCGCGAGATTGCAGCCGAGATCATCGTCCCCATCAAGAAGGGGCAGCCTCCGTTTGAGACCGAGCCCGAACCCGATCCGACGGTCGCCGATCTTGCCGAGCGCTATTTGCGCCAATATGTCGAGCTGCACTGCAAGTCTGCGACTGTCTCCCACTAGCGCGGCTTGCTTCGCAAGCACATCGTGCCTGCGCTCGGGGAGCTTCCCGTCAAGAACGTCACACGCAGCGACATCCTGGCCTTTCACACCGGCCTCTACCGCACGCCGTCGGTGGCCAACCGGGCAATCGAAATCCTGTCGAATGGAGTGGGCCCCAGGGGTCGGACAGGTGGCTTGAATTTATTTGAGGCGCGTCGGGCATTCGAAGGATCGACGCCCATGGCAAAGCACCGCGCTCACCGCACCCATAGCATCGCCTTCGAGCGCCAGGTCGTTCAGGAGTATCTCGCTGGCGAGACCCTGCACGGCCTGGCCCGTCGGCACGAGCTCTCCCGCACCCTGATCCGGATCTGGGTGGACAAGTACGAGGCCGGCGCCTTCGACGAGGACGCCGAGGCGGCCGACACGATCCAGGAATACGAGGCCCGGATCGCGGCCCTCGAGCGCCTGGTCGGCAAGCAGGCCCTGGAGCTCGAGTTCCTAAAAGTGGCTCAACGGCACAGACGGCAGCCGAGAAAAGCGCCCATGTCCGTCATCACCGGCCCGAAGGCCTCTCCGTCGCCGAAGGATGCCGACTGATGGGGATCGCGCGCTCCACCTACTACGACAAGCCCAAAGGCTCGGCAGACGACACCGCCCTGGTCGAGGCCATGCACACGATCAAGGACGAGTTCGAGGCCTACGGATGGCGCCGCATGCAGGCGGCGCTCAGGCATCGGGGCTGGGTGGTGAACCACAAGAAGATCAAGCGCCTGATGCGCGAGCATGCCCTGCAACCGCCGCGCCGGCGCCGTTTCGTCGCCACCACCGACAGCGATCACGACGAGCCCGTCTTTCCCGATCGCTCCGGAGACCGCGAGGTCGATGGCCCGAACCAGCTCTGGGTCGCCGATCTGACCTACATCGCGATCCTCGGCGGCTTTGTCTATCTGGCGGCGATCATGGATGCGTGGTCGCGGCGCATCGTGGGCTACGCCCTCGGCCGGCGGATCGATGCGCGGTTGACCCTTGCAGCGCTGGAGACGGTGATCGAGGGCCGCAACCCGCCACCCGGGTGCATTCATCACTCGGACAGGGGCTCGCAATACGCCGCCCAGGCCTACCGGGCCCTGCTCGATGAACACGGCCTGGTCGGCTCGATGGCGCGGCGTGGCAACCCCTACGACAACGCCATGATGGAGAAATGGAATGGACGCCTCCCACCCCCTGATGGTCTCAGGCTGGAGGGCATCCGCTCTCTGCTTTAAATGACGCCTTGTGCCACGGCCGAATCTCTCACCTTCAGACGGAGACCAGCCGTGCCGGGGATTGATCCGGGAAAAAGCGGTGAGTCACCGCGTCGTTAACACTCTGTGAAAAATTCGCAACACGAATGACTCTTTCAGGTGCGGCGCGTCGGCACGCAGGATGTTCACCTGTGGATAAGAGACCACCGGCCATCAAGGTCCGCTACGTCGCGCCGTGGCACTGGCGGCGGGGGAAGCGGCTGAAATAACTTCGGCTTTGCAACGGTATCGCAGCGGTGCAAAATCGGACTCACAGTGAATGCAAATGTCGGCAGCCTGAATCCTGGCCAGCAGGAGAGCCGACAGGGAGGGCCGGCTTCATCGTCGTTGTCTGGCCCTCCCGCCCCAGATTTCAGACTGACTCACTACCGCAGCAGGCGGTCTTGGCGCTGCACCGCATGCGCCAGCAGCTGGTGAAGTTCCGCACTGCCCAGATCAACGGCCTGCGCGGCCTGCTGACCGAGTATGGCGAGGTCATGCCGCAGGGCCGAGCCGGTATTACCCGTGCGATCGCGCCGGCCCTGGAGCGGGCCGCTGAGCGGCTGCCGACGATGATGGTGGAGACTCTGCGCGAGCAATGGGCGCGCGTCGGCCAGCTCGACAAGGAAATCGCCGTGATCGAGCGGCGGATCAAGATGTGGCATCGCAACAACCCTGCCAGCCAGCGGATCGCGGAGATCCCCGGCGTCGGCGCGTTGACCGCGACGGCGGTCGTCGTCGCGATGGGCGATCCCGCCGCATTCAACTCCGGCCGCGAATTTGCGGCCTGGCTCGGACTGGTGCCGCGACACAGCGGCACCGGCGGGCGGATCCGCATGCTCGGCATCTCCAAGCACGGGGACAGGTATCTCCTGACCTTGCTGATCCACGGCGCCCGCTCCGTTCTCACCAACGCCAAGGCACCGCCGGATTGGGCGGTCCGCCTCACCGAGCGGCGATTGCACAACGTGGTCACGGTCGCGTTGGCCAACAAGACGGCACGTACGATCTGGGCCTTGCTGGCCCATGACCGGGCGTATCAGGCGAACTTCGTCAGCCAGCCGGCCTAGGCGCGGCTGACGATCGGAAGACGAACCAACGAAGGAGGTGGCCGCTGAAAGATTGCGCAAGGCACGACAAAGTGTGATGGCAAACAGGTCAGACCGCGATCCGCCAAGCCTGCATGAAGCCCAGCAGAAAAAATGAGGCGCGGATCGGCAGATTCCATCAGGACCAGCGGGCACAAAGCCCCGCACCAAAGGCCGGATACAAAGCTGCAATCTGCCTGCCTGTCACACCCAAATCGGTCCTTGCGTTCCGGGAGGCGTCCATACAAGCTTCATGAAGACGCTGAAGGTCGAGGGCGTCTATCCCATGGCCTTTGAGAGCGCAGATGACGTTGCCGAGCACCTGCCGCGCTTCATCGACAGCTACAACGAGAGGCGCCTACACTCCGCCCTCGGCTATCTCAGCCCCAACCGCTACGAGGAGAAACAACCCCGCACCCCGGTCAAAACCGCCGCCTGAAACTGTCCGACCCCAGGGGCCCACTCCACCCTGGGGCCCAAATCGGCGTGCAATATTGACCCTTCCGGGGGCTGGATGGAGGTTGTCCCGGTAGTCCATAGGGGGAACCCGCGCGGCTCCGCGTAGCCGCGTGGGGGTGCCTGTGGACCCACCGGGTCAACCGGGCCGCAGGCTCGGCCAGCGCCGGGTTACGAGCGGTGCTTGAAGCGCCAGCTCTCGTTGCCGGTCTCGACGATCTCGCAATGGTGGGTTAGACGATCGAGCAGGGCAGTGGTCATCTTGGGGTCGCCAAAGACGGCCGGCCATACGCCGAAGGCGAGGTTGGTGGTGACGACGATCGAGGTGCGCTCGTAGAGCCGGCTCATGAGGTGGAACAGCAGCTGGCCGTCGGCCCAGGATCATGAAGGGGGCGAAGGGCAGATAGCCGAGTTCGTCGAGGATGACGAAGTCGCGCCGGGTGAGCTGGTCGGCGGTGCGGCCCTGGCGTCCGGAGCGGTGCTCGGCGTCGAGATGGTTGGCCAGGTCGACGACATTGTAGCAGCGGCCGCGGGCGCCCTTGCGGATACCGGACCGGGCGATGGCGACGGCGAGATAGGTCTTGCCGGTCCCGGTGCCGCCGACCAGTACGATGTTGTGCTTGAGCGAAATGGGTCTCGCCGGACATGCACGCTCCTCCTCCGAGAGAAGAAACGACCATGCCTCATGCCCGACCGCTCCACACCTTGGCAGCCTGGCAAGGACCGCCTGGGACGAAAAAAATAGACACCACCTGATTCTCGGCAAAAAGGGCTATAAACGATAAATACCCAGAAAATCGCAACTTAACCGGACACTCATGAAGGTAGAAGAATTTTTGTACGCTCTCTCATTGCGCCGCGTTGAAGGTCAACCGGCGACCTCGGCAATCCGGTTGGCGATGCGGTTGGCGGCGGACTTCACGGGATCGTTGGCGAGGTGGGCGTAGCGGGCGGTGGTCTGAACTTGAGTATGACCAAGAAGCTTTCCGATCATCGGCAGTCCCTCGCCGACCAGCAACCCACCACTAGCAAAGCTGTGCCTGAGGTCATGAATTCGCACATCCTCGAGTCCGGCCCGCGCTCGAATACGCCGCCAGGGGTGTTGCAGGTCGGTCAGATGGCTGTCGGGCTTGCGCCCGGCGATCACCCACGGATTGCCGTCTTTCCGGCTAATTCCGCGCAGCACGGCGACGGCCGGATCGCCGAGATGCACCGTCTTGGGCCCCGACTTGCTTTCCGGTAGCCGCAATTCGCCCGCATTCAGGTCGATATGCTCCCAGCGCAGCTTCTGGACCTCCGAGAGCCGGCAGCCCGTCAGCATCAGCAGCCGGATCGCCGCGACTGCCGCCGGCGTCTCCGATCCGTCCCGCTCGACCTCCTTCAGGGTCTCCCCAAGGCGCCGGTACTCGTCGTCCGACAGGAACCGCTCCCGCTTCTCCTCGCGAAATCGCTTCACATGGCGGCACGGGTTCGACCCGTCCGGGCGTAGGCCCCAGACCTCGGCCATGTTGAACATCTTCGAGAGCACCCCGAGCGTCCGGTTGGCCTGGTAGGGCGTCTCCCGCATGCCGTGATGCAGCGCCGCGATGTCCTTGCGCTGGATGTCGGGAACACGGAACCGGCCGATCCTGGGATCTATGAACAGTGTCACCGACCGGCGGTATTCCCCCGCCGTGCTCGGCTTGCAATGCGACGGCACATATTCTTCCAGGAACCGCTTGCCCAGCTCCCGCATGGTCGGCGCGTTGGCATTGGCCGCGCCGCGCGCCGCCGGGTCCTTGCCCGCCCGCGCATCGGACATGATCTCCGCCGCCCGGGTACGCGCGTCGGCCGGCGTGACCGCGCCGTGGGGCCCGATGGTGACCTTGACCGCCCGTCCGCGAAAGCGTGTCTTGACGAAGTAGACCTTGCGGCCGGAGGGATGGACGCGCACGCCGAAGCCCTTGAGATCGTCATCCCAGACAACGCGCTCGCGCTCCTGGGGATCGAGCGCGTCGACGGTTCTCTTGGTGATTTTGGCCATGGCGCACCCCTCTCTAGCAATTCCCGTTCAGGCACCATATAGGTACTCAAAGAACGCAAATCAAGGCGCAGGAGAGCGTCGGCGCGCGCAGCAATGGCACCAATAATCTTATGTTTCGTAGTTACTTAGCGCATTTCAGCGCAGTTCTGTCCTGATACTCATATCAAACTCATAACCTGAAGGTCGTAGGTTCAAATCCTACCCCCGCAACCACCGAGACCGACATCTCCGGCATGGGGATGTCGGTCTTCGTGTTTTCGCGTCCGTTTCCGGCCCATTCGAGAATGGTCCCGAGATCGCCGTGCAGCACGGCGTCCATCTCGGCCCATTTCTCGCCGGGGGTGAGCACGATGCGCCCGATCAGGCCCCTTATGGCGGACGCCGCCGCGTCGCGGTCTTCGGGATGGTCCAGCGCCTCGGCGAGGCGCTCCACCTTGCGCCGGTAGATATTCGCGATGTTGGGGTGGATGTCCGGGAGGTCGGCCGGCGTCGCCGACAGCCGCTCGTTCAGCTCGTCCTGGCGCGCTTCCAGCTCGCGGAGCCGGTCCACCATCCCACGCACATAGCCGCCGTCCTCGATGACCGCGATCATGGCGGCGATCTTCTTCTCGACCCCGGCCAGTTCCTTGCGGTCTCCCGCGCCCGAGGCGCGGCGCTCGCGGTTGATCCGGTTGGTTTCCTCGGCATAGGCCCGCATCGCCTCGGCGGCGGCCTCCGGCGCCATCAGCCGCTCCTTCAGCCCGGACAGCACCCGCTCCTCGATGACCGGGCGGCGGATGCCCCTGCCGTTCGAGCAGGTGCCGGTCATGATGTGGTTCGAGCAGCCGTAGCGGTCCTGTCCGCGCATGGAATAGGGGCCGCCGCAGACGCCGCATTCGAGCAGGCCCGAGAGCAGGTGGCGGGGCCGGTGGGCGCCGTTCAGCCGGTTGCCCCGGGCGGATTGCATGGCCTCGATGACGGTGGCGTATTGCTCCGTGATCTCGCCCTGGCGGTGCTTGACCGACTTCCAGAGGTCGTCGTCGACGATGCGAAGCTCGGGGACTTCCGCGACGATCCAGTCCTCCGGCGGGTTGATCCGCGACACCCGCTTGCCCGTCTCCGGGTTCTTGACGTAGCGCAGCCGGTTCCAGATCAGACGCCCGATGTAGAGCTCGTTGTTGATCAGGCCCGTGCCCCGCTTCGCGTGACCCCGGATGGTGGTATCCATCCAGAGCTTGCCCGAGGGGCCAGGGACGTTCTCCTCGTTCAGCCGCCGCGCGATCGCGCGCGGGCTGACGCCGTCGGCGAACTCCCGGAACACCCGGAGCACGATCTGGGCCTCCGTTTCGTTGACGGTCCGCCCGCCGCGAACCGGATCGCCCGACCCGTCGAGCGACTTCACCACGTCGTAGCCGTAGCAGAGCCCGCCACCCGAGCGGCCCTGCTCGACCCGGCCCCTGAGCCCCCGGTGGGTCTTCGCCGCGAGGTCCTTCAGGAACAGCGCGTTCATGGTGCCCTTGAGGCCCACGTGAAGCTCGTTGATCTCGCCTTCCGACAGGGTGACGATCATCACGCCCGCGAACTTCAGGTGCTTGTAGAGCGTCGCCACGTCCGCCTGGTCGCGGCTCACACGGTCGAGCGCCTCGGCGACCACGATCTCGAACATTCCCCGCCGCGCGTCGTCCAGCAGCGCCTGGATGCCGGGACGCAGGATCATGCTGGCGCCGGAGACGGCGGAATCCTTGTACGCGCCGGCGATCTTCCAGCCCTCGCGCTCGGCGCGTTCGCGGCAGACCCGGAACTGGTCCTCGATCGACGCCGCCCGCTGCTGGTCGGACGAGTAGCGGGCGTAGAGCGCGCAGCGCAGGGTCATGGCTTCCGGTCTCCTATTTCTCGCCGGCATCCTTCCCCAGCGCGTTGTCGTTGGCGGCGTCGAGCCTGTTCAGTTCCTCGCGCGCGATGCGCCGGCCGATCAGCCGGGCCAGCGACACCACGGCGGCATCGATTCGGGCCGCCGCTCCCCCATTGTCGTTCGCCGCCACGCCGCGCATGACGGAAATCCCGCGATCCTCGCTCTCCGGCATCTTTCGTCAACTCCCGCAACATTACGCTCCCGGGAGTCGATTTGGCCCCGCTATTCGGCCATGTCAAACGCGACAGGTAGGGGATATCCTGCATGGAATCATACACTTGAGTAGCTCAGGGGGCGCAAGTGGGGACATGCGGCGCCTGGGGTATGATCGAAAAAAAACTTGCCGGTTGCGCGACTCATGACCCTTCCCGATCGAAGAGCGGAATATCCTTTACGCGGGCGACATCGTTCATCTCCGTGTCACTCTCTGCTGGAACCCAAAGGAGGCAACAGCAGTTTTCGTTCGGCCTGCCCATGAACCACACGCTCTGGAACGGGCCGAGGCAAGACCCGTACTGGAAGGCACTCTGGATGTACGGAATAACGACATCCTCCGGCGCCAGCGGGCCTTCCGCATACAGCACAAGGTCAATGGGGTGCTTAGTGCTGTAGGTCGCGTTCCGCTTCTTTCGGCAGACATGCCGAATTGCCTCGCGGCTGTCGAGCCTCCAATAGGGGCTCTCGTCCGGGATGTCTTCCTTCGCCAGATCGGACATGATTTTCGCGCTCTTCCGATCGCGGAGAGCCGCAAGCTCGAACGCAACGCCACCCCGACCTTCGATCTCGCAAAAGATGTCCGGCTCCGGCGGGTCCCGCTTTTCCACCGACGCGGGGACGATGTGCAAACCGGAGCGCTCTCTGAATTCCGCGAACACCTTGAGTTCCAGAGCTGCCTGTTCGCGCCTGTCGGCCAATTCCTGCCTCACCGGATCGTCATCGTCGGCGTTGGGAGTTGTCTCGACGCGGATGCGAGAACCATCGTTGTGCTCGAAAGCGCTCGGGTCCAATCGACAATGTAGATGCGCTGGGTCTCCCGGGTCCAGTCGAACCAGAGGCAGTCCAGCAAGAAATCTTCGGCGGACACGCCAGTTCAAATAGCGAGCCCGATCCCACCTGAGTTCTCGCTGAATAGATACCTCACGGAACTGCCGGTCTTCTGCGATGGCTTGCAGATTGTGACTGGGCCATGCAATCGGACGGGACGTCTGTGCCTGCCAATCTAGCATCGCTTGACTCCCTTTGACCTGCTTGTTCGCGACACTGCTGGTCCACGGTCCAAAGCGGTAGACCGCACACCGCCGGTTCGGATTCGCTGCGGCCACCACCGCATCTACCTGGGTGCGAGAGCCGGAACTCTCGCGCGATCGCGGCCGGCTTCAAACCCTGTCAGCACCAGGCGTTCCTGACCGGGCGTCACTGCAGTGCGCCGCCGGAGCGTCTTGTCGTCCTACCGGCCGCGGCGATGTGCTTCAGCAGCCGGGCTCGATCAACCGGTCCAGGTCGGCGTCGTCCTGATGCCGCAGGGCGCCCGCTAGGTCGGCGGGCAGCGCAAACGGGACCTAGCGCTCGCGCCAAGCATGCCGGTCGAGGTGTCTCTGTGGACCGGCGAACTCTCGCCGGTCAGCTATCTCGCCAAGCCGCTGCCGGACTATTTCTGGTACTGCTGGGGGAAGAAAAGGGCCGGCGATGGCGGAAACGGGGGGAAGCTGCCCGAGGACGGCGGCGTGTGGGCGTGACAAGTGCAGCGCGACCGTGTGGACTGCCTGGCGGCGTGGGCCGCGCGCCAGCATGCCGCCTGGTCGCGGCTCACCCGGTCAAGCGCCTCAGCGACCACGATCTCGAACATCCCCGCCGCGCATCCTTCGGCAGCGCCTGGATCCCCGGACGCAGGATCATGCGGTACCGGTGGTCGAACGTTACAAGGAACGAGCCATCCGCCTCTACTTCCGCGGCGATGCGGCCTTCGCCTCACCGGACATCTACGACTACCTCGAAGCCGAAGGCATGCTCTACGCCATCCGGCTGCCCACCAACAAAATGCTGCAAGAGAGCATCGCTCATCTCCTGAAGCGCCCCGTCGGCAGGCCGCCCAAGGACGTGCGCCGGTATCAGGCCAGCTTCAGTTATCAGGCCGGAACCTGGGACAAGCCCCGCCGCGTCGTCGCCAAGGTCGAGTGGCATCCGGGTGAGTTGTACCCGAGGGTCGGGTCCATAGTCACCAACCTGGGCCGCCCCGCCGAGCGGGTGGTCGCGTTCTACAATCAGCGCGGCACAGCTGAGCAATGGATCAAGGAGGGCAAGAACGCGATCCGGTGGACACGCCTGTCGTGCCGCAGGTTCGACCACAATGCCGTTCGCCTCTAGCTTCACGCGCTCCCCTGCAACCTCGGCAACTTCATGCGCACCCTCGCGCTGCCCGATGCCGTGGAACAGTGGTCACTGACCAGCCTGCGAGAGAAGCTCATCAAGATCGGAGCGAAGATCGTGCGCCACGGGCGCTACGTCACGTTCCAGATGGCCGAGGTTGTCATTCCTCGTGACCTGTTCGCCGACATCCTGCGCCGTATCGACCGGCTCAGACCGCCGCCAGCCCCGGCATGAGCGACTGCACCACGTTCCTTCGCGTCGCCGCCGACAGGATCGGTGCGCCCGGATTGCCGGGAAGAGTGCCATTCCGCGCCACCAACGCCGCCAATTGGTCCTCAATCATCCGGATCGGAACGAAGATGGCCGTCATTCGAAGGCGAATTGCACGTCGAGCGGCTTCGAGTCACACTCAACGGGCTGGGAGGGTTCCATATGGGGAATCCCGGATAAAGGAAACGGACGTGTCGAATGCGGATTTCTTGAGTGCCAAGGGACTGAGACAGCGCAAGTTGGATAGAGCATGTGCGCACCCAGAAGATTTTCCTGTCAATCTTCCAAAGCACGCCCAGACAGGGGACCAACTGGTTTGGAATGGGAAGGCGTGTGAGAAATGAAGACCACCGAACTCACTTGTCCAGATTCTGCACGCTCATGACCATTCCTAGAGTCGCATGCGCTGTCTTCGGTTTCATCCTGGTGACGGCGGCGGTATCGGTGTTTCAGTTTGCACAGATCTTGCCGACGATTCGTTTGGTAGAAGTTGCACCTGCCCGCGGAACTGCCGAGATAACGAATACCTACCAATTGGTAACGGCTGGCCCTTCGTATTTCTACGAAATTCAAGTCGATGTCAAATATCCGGCCCGCGTGCATCAAGACCAGACGCTCAATATCCGCGCCCTCGTGAGCCAGGATTATTACGAATTTAGCCCAAACCCGGATGCAAGCCGAGGGGTCAGCACCGATCCTGTTAGACCAACTCCACTTAATTCATTGCAGTGGCCCGTTGACTTTTCTCTCAGCGGCGCTGCATTTACGATTGACCCAAGAGTTCGCTCGTTCCCGGCCAACTCATCTCTACCAATGAATGTGCAGTGGACTGTCTTAGCAAAGCACACAGGTACCCATGCATTGCTTCTCGATGTGTCGCGCATCAAACCTATTGGTTCCGGGTGGCATTCCCACACGGTATCAAGCACTGCATTTGTGAACGGAGTCGAGATTGTTCCATCGCAACTTGTCGAGAGCTCGATTTCCGGTTTGCAGGTCTCAGTCCCGGTGTCGGAGCTCGAACTCTCGGTGGAAGTTCTTACGAGTTGGGGTATTAGTCAGCGATGGGTCGATGTGATAACAGTTGTACTATGCTTTATCGGCTTTGTCCTGAGTTGGCCGTTCCTCGGTGCTATGGTGACTTGGATTCTACGACGTACTAGGGCACAAACTTGAGGCGGTCTGCGTTTCCCGGCCTAAGAGTGCGAAGCAATATCTTAATCCATTTACCGGTCCGGTGAGGTGGCTGATCAGCGATTGCACGACTAAGAAACACACCCTAGCGCGGAATCTGCGCAGCGCGAGACAGGAGAAAACATGCTTTCGTATTGGGCCTACATACTCATCGGAAACGACGCCACTGGAAAGACCGGCTTTCAAAAATATCTAGTATCCGAACTTTGCGGTCGACGATACAAACGGCTTCGCCGGAATCTGGTCGCGGACATAACCCATCCTCGGATGCCTCGTGGCATCGCAACGCTTTCGACAATGAACCGCAGTTATCAGGAAATCCCGAAATATGGTGATGTGGGAAATTTCTTTCGGAATCACTTCAAGGAGGCGGACATTTGCATTCTCTCCTCCCACGCCCATAATCCCGCGATCGACGATTTGAAAGAAATGATCCGCGAGCTGAGGCGCCGTGCCTACAATGTTGCGGCCGTGTTTTTCAGCAATGGATACAACGCGGATGCGGCCGAAATCTCACTGTTGGACTGGGACGAACGGCTGTGGCTGGACAATCCTCTAGTAAAATCAGACGCGGCGATCCAAACGCAAATTGAGCGACTGGCGAAGGAGTTTGTGCAATTGCTCGTTGCGCGGGGCGTCCAGCAATAGAGCCAATGCACTCTTTGGGGTACGAGTTCGCGCAAAACTGATATTTTTGCAATTCTGTTATCCTTGCGGATCCATATCGACGAATGACGTTCTTCCATTATCCCGCCAACAATGGCTCATCTTGCCACAGGAGAACTTCATGACTGTTGAAATAGTGGGACTCGCGAAAGATTTCATAAAGGTCGCCAGCCTCGCCGGTATCCCAATGACCGCTGACGATCTTATTGTTGAGTCCCTTCGCGTTCCACACAGCCCACCCACTCGATTGCCTATCAGGAAAGTGGCAGTCTATATCTTTTGCCATGAAGGACGTGCGTTGAAGATCGGGAAGGCGGGTCCCAACAGCAACGCGCGCTATACGAGCCAGCACTACAGCCCCAGAGCGGCGAAGAGTACACTCGCCGCGTCAATCCTCAAGCATGGAAAGGAAATTGGTGTCCACGGAATGACCGAATCTGCTGTTGGAAGCTGGATCAGAGCGAACACCGATCGCTACAACTTTTTGCTGGATAGCGGCTATCCCATTCGTTTGCTGACGCTCCTCGAGTCGTTCCTACAGTGCAGGCTAGATCCCGTATTCGAGGGATTCAGCAGTCAAAGGTGAAGCTGGGCGCATGATCAAGCCCTGGACCAGCATCCCGTGCTTGATGGGGTGCCGCCTTTCGAGACTCCTCACCCATTTTTCCGGACCTAGCCTGGCCGTGGACAGCCGCAAGGCGGTCGAGCGGTGCTCTGCCATGGCGGAGGGCGACAATCGCCACTGGCCCGATGCGGCACCATTGGGCGGCGGGGGCCGCAGCGCGAAGGCGATCACCACCACGCAGAAGGCGATAGTGGAGATGCGGCCCGCGCCCATCGAGTTCATCGTCTGCGCCGGTCAGTGGTCATCCCCGCCACGGAGACCCGTATAGCCCATAGTCCCTGCCTGCATTTCTCCCAAACTCCCAGGCCATTCTCCTATTTTCTTCAAACTCGGCCTCTCTCCCGAACGCCTTTAGTGCAAATCCAAAGCTCAAGAGCCCTCGATACATATAGTTCCAGAAATCACTCCGGTATTCACTATGGCGACTCGTTCCAAGAATGCCATTCGTGTGAAATGCAGGTGGGTCTCCAAAATAGATATCCATGATTTGACCAGATGCGCCATGCAAATATCCCGAATACATTTTGCTGACCGTTCTTGCAGCCTCTGGACCGCCCCCCAATTTGTCATCAGATATCTTGTTGTCCAAGTAGGATCGAATCTTTTTTCTGGGAATCATCGGGCGTTTTTGGGTAGAAGACATTGCGGTGTCGGCATTAAATTCCTCTTCGTAGAACGCAGCCAAATACCTCTCATGCAACTCGGAAACGTCATCATAGATTATTGCCAAAGACAAAAACATTACATCCTCGTTAAACTCATCAAGCATTCGCTGCAAGGAGGCCTGTTCCTGCACGAGTCCGTGTTCAACAAGTATCCCCGCGGCGCGAAGACCACTTATTATTCGAACCAGCTTCTGAACAATCGCCTGGCGGATAGTTTGTTCCTCGAATCGGTACGCTATAGATTCTTTGTCTCCAACATTTATCGTCCTCTGCACCGGTTGGGGTACCATACGAAGAAGAAGCGATAACGTTCGATCCATATAGACCAATGCGTCATCGTAGGTTTCTTCCATGTCCGTTTCCCTTTGTCAGTAGAGCTGCGTGGTAAGACGTGTGTTCGAAGAAACGGTGTGCGCCCGAGCCGTAGTTCGTCATGCCATTGGGGCAGCGGCAATATCGGCGCGGGTAACCCCGACCAGCAATAGAAGCGGCTCCCCGTTCAGGATCGCGTCCAGGTCAACACTGGGGTCAGTGACGAAATCCGGGGGATCGCAGACCGGATCGTCGCCGAAATAGAGGTCCCATGCCGCCTGGCGAACCGCCATCTCCAGTTCCGGATGAGGATGCTGCCGTTCCGTCAGCATCCCGGCCCAGAATGGCATGTAGCAGAGGTTCCATCCGGCGGTGAACGCGTCCGGATCCCAGGGGTGGCCCCAGACATGCCGGACACCGTAGCCGGACGCGCGTTCGATCCGGCGTCCGGTATAGCTTGCCCATGCCTGCTGGGCCTTCGCGTTGTCGCCGAGCTTGACTTTCCGCCCCTTCCACATGGCGTGGGCGCCCCTGTCAAGCCCGGGATAGTGTTCGCGGCTGAGTCTCGCCCGGTCCGGATACAGGGGCGTGTTCTGCCGGACTCGTTCTGGGTGGACGAAATAGGAGTGCTCGAACGCCGCCCGCAGGATCGTCGTGCCGCCGTCCCTGAAATTGCGTTCCAGGGACTCCACCGGCGATACGATTTCGCTGTCGTGTATACGGGTCTTGGGCAAGGCGATCCCCCTATCCAGCACGCTTCCGGCATCCGTAGTCGGGCCGAGTCCATAACACGGCCTCCCCGGCAGTCCCAGGCAGGCAGATGCTGCCGCTCGTTGCAGCGGAGGACGGTGTCCGGTGCTGTGTGCTCCGTTGCGATTGACGATCTAGCCTCGCGACCGAGCCAAAGTTCCGTTCCGGAACGCTCGCTGCCGGTGTCATCGATGACAGTGCGCCTATCGCGAAACCAGACGTCCTGCCGGCCCAGGAAAACCTGTCGAACTGGCCCCGGGACAACGCGCTGCGCCTCAAAGAGGTCGAGTTCGACCGTGAGCCGGGCGGCGGTCGGGCGTCCGGGGGAGGGCGTTGGGCCGCCGATTTGCCTCATCGGTACGAAGGAGACGGCATCATGACGGCAGCCATGGCGATGCCCGGCAACACGGCGGAAACGTTCCTGGTTCATTTCTTCGGCACCGGCCTGGCCGACGACCGCTACGTCGTCGAGCGATACCGGGCCCGCGCGGACGGCGATATCGTTCCCGCCCCGGCCGAGGCGCTCGCGGCGAAGGGCCGGCGCAAGGTCAAGCGCGCCACCGCCACGCTGAAGGCGGTCCGGGAAATGCGCCCCGCCACCACCGAGATCATCATCTGCACCGGCCTCAAGACCCGCGGCGGCATGCAGGTCTGGGGGAGCATCGCGGCCGGCCTTCTCTGCGACCGCAAGCAGAAGGGCTGACGGTCCCCTTTCCGTCCTGCCGGCCCGCCGCGGACCGCTCCCACCACCGGGCGGGAGACCGGGCCGCCGGCCGGGCGTCCGCCTTTCTCCACTTCCATGTCCATGGAGGCAGCCGATGGCCTATCGGGACCCCGAGGTCAGGCGTGCGCGCGACCGCGAGCGGATCGCCCGGCGCACCGCCGCACGCATCGAAGTCGGCTTGTGCGCGAAATGCGGCAGGACCGAGCCCCTGCCGGAGCGCCGGCTGTGCGCGCCCTGCAACGACAAGCGGAACGCGGCGAGCCGCGCCCGCGACGCCCGTCTCCGCGCGGCGGAAAAACCCCGGCGAAACCCCGAAACCGCCCGCCGCTACGAGCGCGAGCGCAGCCGCCGCCTTCACGCCGGGCGCAAGGCCGCCAGCATCTGCACCAGGTGCGGCAAGGCTCCCGCGCGCCCCGAGCGCACCACCTGCGAGCCCTGCGCCGAGCAGCATCGCGCCCGCGACCGCGCCCGTCACGCCAGGGCGAAGGCCGAGGGGATCCCTTATGGCGGACGCGATCCCGAAGCCCGGCGCCGCGCCGGCCGGAAGCGCAGCCGCCGGCGCAGCGAAGCCCGCAAGGCAGCCGGCCTCTGCATCCGCTGCGGCAACGTCCCGCCCGAGGATGGCCGGGCGATGTGCGAGCCGTGCCGGGACGACAGGCGGGCCGCGAAACGCGCGCGCCGCGCCGAACGCCGCGCCGCCGGCCTCTGTGTCCAGTGCGCGGCGCCCGCGCCCGGCGGGAAGGCCTATTGCGATCCCTGCGCCAAGGTCCGCTCGAGGCGGCGGAACCTGAAGGCGAAGCGGGAGGCCGACCGCCGGCGCTATGCCGAGCGGCGCGCCCGGGGCGACTGCACCAGCTGCGGCAGGCCGGCCAACGGGGCGGCCGAATGCCGAGCCTGCTGCGACGCCGCCCGCGCCCGCTACGATGCCCGGAGAGCCGCCGGGGTGTGCGTCAAGTGCAAGACGCCCACCTACGGCGGCGCGGCCTACTGCGCGCCCTGCGCCGTCGCCAAGGCCGAGCGGCGCGACCGCGAGGCGGAATACGCCGCCCGGCGGGCCCGCTATGCCGACCGGCGGGCCAGGGGCCGGTGCGTCGAGTGCGATGCGCCGTCGCCGGGGGTGGCGCGCTGCGCGCCCTGTTCGCGCAAGCACCGCGAGGGCTCGGGGGCGTTTCGCGGCATCCCGCTCTGGGACCCGAGCTGGACGGTGATCGAGATCGCCACCGGCCGGGAGCACGGTCCCTACGACAGCGAGGCCGACGTCGCGCTCTGCCTCGTCTTCGAGAAGCTGGCGCGCGACGAGGTCGAGGTGCTGTGCGAAGCCTCGCCGATGAGTTCGTACACGGCGCCGCCCTGGTGAGCCGGCGCGGCGCGGCGGGAGCCTTCCCTGCTGCGCCGCCGTCCCGCCGTCCGCCGGCAACGAACGCGCCGGCCGTCCCGACATGCGTATGGCCGGCCGGGCGGCCGCCGGCCCGCACCCCACCGAAGGAGACCCATCATGACCGCCTGCCTGCCCGACGATCCGGCCTACTGCTTCTATCCAGCCGTCGACCACGAGGACGAGCCGCCGCAGATCCGCATCCTGGTCGAGGGCTTCGCCTTCGCCATCCCGACTGCGTTGGTCACCCTGAACCGCGCCGACGGCCTGGCCGTGTGCGATTCCCTGAACCGGGCGCTCGGTCTCGACCGCGCCTCATGGACCGCGCTTGCCGCACGCTGCCTACGCGCCGGCGGCATGAACGGCAACACCCTGCACTGAAGCCGTCCGGCATCGCCACGGCGCTTCCTGCCATTCGCGGCCGGGGCGGCACGGCGCTCGCATCCGCACGGGGTTCGGCCGGGAGGTCGAGAGGAGCAAATGCCGGGCGAGCGCCAGGTGGAGAAGAGGGAGGCGGTCTTCCTCGCTGCCGGGCACGGCAACCGCGAAGGAGGTTTCCGCCATGTTCGGATTCGACTGCGACCACGATCCCATCGCCCCGCCCGGCGCCGCGCTGCTGGAACTTCTCGGCCTCGATAGCCGCTCGGTCAGGGAGGCGCTGGCCGACGACCGGGCCCGGCGCTGCCCCGACCGCGAGGCCCCGGCGGACGGGAGCTAGAGGGGGGCTTCGGAGAAGATGAGCGGGAAGGGGCTGGGGAGAGCGTTCTCCGGTCCCGCCGCTCGACCATCGTCATCAACGAGAACTGAAGGAGCATCGCAATGAGCTTCGGAATGAACCGCGTCGAACTGATCGGCCGCCTCGGCGCCGACGTCACCGTCAATCTTCCCGTCTAGGTGACGACCTGCAATTTACGTTGAAAAAACACACGCTATATCAACAGGTTATTCGGATCCGATATAAGCTGTAGGCTGGGTCCAGAAGGCAATCAACACCATTGCAACACCGCGTCAGGCTCCAATCTCCGGGCCATGTGACGGCTCATGGCGCCCTCCGTGTCCATCTGACGCCGTCTGGCGCAATCGCACCCGTTTCGATCAACACGGTGTTGATCCGCCCACGGCGACGGCATTCTCCGCGGACGCGGCGCCGAGCAACGCCGACGGGTGTGGCGGCGGCGTGCCCTGTGACAGAAGCGACCGGCTCTTGCGCAGGACGAGGGCATCCACATCGCGCATGGGCGGCATCTGCACCCGCCTCGCATTGATGAGGCGCTGGCGGTCCGTGCCGACCGCTTGGTTCGGCGGCAGCGTATAAACTGAGAAGAAACTGGGCGAATGGCCGGTCAGCCGGTTGAGGCAGACCATGCGGAGCCACTCGTCCACACGATCTAGTCCCCGACCTTGTCGTCATTCGTGGGCCGGCGACGTCTGCTTTGTCCGGCTCCGATTCAAGCGTCGGCGCAGGGGCCGGGATTTGCCCCGATAGAGCCGGCTTGGACGGCCCGTCCGTTAATCCGCCGAAACTTGACCGGTATTCATGGAAAGAACACTTTTCTGTACCCTCCTTTCATTTTGTATTCACCTTCTTCTGTTATGGTCGCCTTCATCCGACGAAGGAGACAATCCATGTTTATCGACGGGATCCGATCATTTGCCGTCGCCGGGCTCGCCGCAGCTTTTCTTCTTGCCGGCGCGGCGGCAGTTCAGGCGCAGACCGCCGAGGAATGGACGCAAGCCGAGACGGATTGCGAGAACGATTTCAACGATTCCCCGGCTGCGAACAGCTGCACCTTTACAAGCGTAAGTGTGTCGAGTTCCGTCGTTATCGTGAATGGCGTGCCCGACAATTCCACCCGGACCTGGGAGTGCGAGATCACCGCGAGCTGCACCATCGAGCAGGATGACGGCACGTCGCAGACGGTCACGCTGGCGCGGGGCATTCCGCTCAGCAAGGTGTCCGATACGACACTCGCTACCGACTCCCAGGGCCAGAAAATCCTGAGCTATCCGGGCGCCTCGAACGATTAGCCGGTCCGCTTACTGCGACGGCACGTTGAGGACGGGGTCGACCTGCTGACCGGGCGCCGCGGGACGAGGCCGGGATTCGCGCCGCGGCGCACCCCCGACACCCCCAACTCCAAGGAGAACCGACCATGTTGAACACCGCAAGAGCTCTCGGACTGCCGGCCCTGGCGGCCGCCGCGTTCCTGCTCTTTTCCGCCGGCGCCGGGGCCACGACCGGACAAATTCCCTTGTGCCCGCAGCCTGACGTTCCTCTGACCGCGGCGCAGAAGTCCAGTCTGGTCAAGACCGCCACCCAATGCACGACGGCATTCAATTCGAGCAACGCGGCGACGGACTGCACGCTCGGCACTGTGTCGGGAAGTGTCGCGCCATACGCCGAGTGCGCGCAATGCACGGTGTCAATCACATGCACCGTAGTTGAGAACAGCAAGACCAAGGAGTTCGGCATAAACGGGTACAGAGCCTCCACGGATACGCTTGAGGACCTGACCACGCAGGGTCTCCGGTCTTCGCCTGCCCAGGAGTAATTCGCCTGTTTACGGTGCGCCCGGACTCGCGCCGGGCGCGCCCGCAATCCGCTCTTGTCGTCTGCCCGCCTGTCGCCAACACCGGTGCAACGTGGTACGGTCGCACCATGTCCAGGACGCAGCATCATTCCAATCCCGCCGCGAGTGCCGCTGCTGACCGGCTGCTGGCCGAAGCCGCCCACTTGCAGGCGATCGAGGGCAATCCCCTTACGGCGGAAGAGATCGCCATGTTCGAGATGTTCGAGCGCGAGGGGTGGTCGCCCGAGCGGCGCCGTGCCCACATCCTCCGCCGGATTGAGGACCGCGGCCGTGTCGCCGCGGCGGAATGAGCGACCGCGACTACTGCTATCCGCCTGACTACATCGTTCTCCGCAACAGCCTGGGCATCCGGGACGCCTTGGCGCTGGAAACGGCGGAACGCGAGCTGGTCGCCCAGCGCCTCCTTGAGCCCGTGCCGACGGGAGATTTCGACCTTGCCCACCTGAAGGCGATCCACCACCACCTGTTTCAGGACGTCTATGCGTGGGCGGGCGAAATTCGCACCGTTGAAATCGCCAAGGGCGGGAGCCGCTTCCAGCCGAGGCGGTTCATCGCCGCCGGCATGGCCGACGTTCACCGCCGCATCGTCGCGGCGGGATATTTCCGGGGATCGGGGCCGGACGGATTCGTCGAGGGCGCGGGTCCCCTACTGGGCGACGTGAACCATGTCCATCCGTTCCGCGAGGGCAACGGCCGTACGCAACTGCAATATCTGAAGCAGCTTGCCGGGCGCGCCGGCCACGCCATTGACCTCACGCGGATCGACCGCGCTGCCTGGCTGGAGGCCTCGCGCCGGTCCAACGCGGGCGATTACGCCGCCATCATACGCTGCATCCGGCAGGCGCTCGTGTAGCCGCTCGATCTTCCTTCCACCGTTCGCCGACGATTTCGGCGTTCGCTTGCTGCGCCGCCATCCCACCGCTCTCTCCATCCGCGCCCCGCGATCCTTCCGCGACGGCTGATCCAGCCGTCATCTCCGCCATGAGGGTTCACTCCACCGAGAGGGGAGGTTCGGCCGTGAGCGGGGCGGCGGTTGGATGTCCGGGAGAGGATGTCCGGCCGCCGATTTCCCTCATTGGCACGAAGGAGGCGGCATTATGAGCGCAGCACTGGCGATGCCCGGCAACACGGCGGACACCTTTTTGGTCCATTTCTTCGGAACCGGCCTGGCCGACGACCGATACGTGGTCGAGCGGTTCCGGGCGCTTTCGGACGGCGACATTCGCCCGATCCGCACCGAGGCGGCCGGCACGAAGGGCCGCGGCAAGGCGAAGCACACGGTCGTCTCGCGCAAGCAGGCCGAAGCGATGCGTCCCGACCGCACGGAGATCATCATCTGCACGGGGCTCAGCACCCGCGGCGGCAGGCAGGCGTGGGGGAGCGTGGCCCTGGGCCTGTTCTGCGACCGCAAGCAGAAGGGCTGACCGCCAGCGTTTTGGGGCGTCCTGCCGGCCCGCAGCTTGCCGCCGCCGGCGGGGCGTCCGCTCTTTTCTTGTCCCCACAACTGGAGGAGGCCGGCATGGCCTATGCCGATCCGGCGGTTCGCCGTGCGCGCGACCGCGAGCGCATCGCCCGGCGCACCGCCGCCCGAATCGAAGCCGGCTTGTGCGCAAAATGCGGCAGGACCGAACCCCTGCCGGAGCGCCGCCTGTGCGCGCCCTGCAACGACAAGCGGAATACGGCGAGCCGCGCCCG
>MKWU01002662.1_pt1 | contig 25895 bp, 19 predicted proteins | sample 809101 | NCBI WGS metagenome assembly MKWU01 (sample SAMN05860141, study PRJNA318959) | sponge metagenome | host: Aplysina aerophoba | place: Slovenia: Piran, Adriatic Sea, Gulf of Piran | collected 2013-05-07 | reverse complement strand
CTGACGAAGTCGTCAAGGTCAATCTCTGGGGGCGCCCGCTCGAGCAAGCGAAGAAACTGCTCGGTTTGCGCAAGAACGTCACCGGATCGGTGCGCAGCTTCATGAACGGGCTGACCGCCGTCTACCGGCGCACGTACCGCTTTCGCCAGCGACGAGCTAGCGACGACGATGTCAGGCCGGTGCACCAGCAACTGGCCTCCGACGGCTGGGTGCCGCTCATCGAGACCGCTGATCGTAAAAAGCCGGAATCGCTCTCCGTCTACTCCTTCTACGACAACGAACAAGTTGCCGGCATGACCGTGGTGTCAAGCGATCCCGATGAGGTGACGGTTCTGAAAATCATCGGCCCGGTCGACTTCGAGGCCCTATCGGAAATCGGCAGCGGCCTTGGCCTGCCCGTGATGAACGTAGCAACGTCCGAGATTCGAAAGCTGTCGAGCGAGACGGCGGGAGAGTGAGCCTCAGTCCAAGAAGTTCCCTTCCGGGCTGAGCCGCCGGACGTCGGCGAAGCCCAGTTCTCGCACGCCGGCTTCGATTTCCGACAGGTCCCCTACGACCACCCAGACGACGCTGTCAGGCTGCACGATTTGCCGAGCCGCGGCCTTGACATCATCCAGGCTCACCGCCCGCATGTGATCGGCATAGGTTTCAAAGTAGTCCTCGGGCAGCTTGTGCTGCAGGATCTTGACCAAGGCGCCCAACACGGCCCGCTTTGTCTCATATTGCCCTGGCAACCGCAGGGTCCGGTTTTGCTGCGCCTTGCTCAGTTCCTCGGCGTCGGGCGGTCGGGCCCCCAAGATGTCGCGCAGTTCCCGGTCCATTTCGACCATTGATTCCTTGGTCTTGTCAGTTTGAACCGGAGCGTACGCCATGAACAGCCTCGGTCCCACCGCGTCGATGAGCGTGCTCCTAGCGCCGTAGGCCCAGTGCTTGTCCTCGCGGAGGTTCATGTTGATCCGCGATGTAAAACTGCCTCCCAGAATGGAGTTCATGGCCTCGATGGCGATCTCGTCGGGATTGTTGGTGGGTGGCGCGGGCAGGCCGGCCAGAATCACCGATTGCAGCGCGCCGGGCTTGTCGACCACATACACGGTGCGAGCGTCGGCAGCTGCCACCTCGCCGATCTCCAATTCGGGCAACTCTCCCTCGCCGGTCCAGCCGCTGAAACGCTCCTCCAGCATGGGCCTGAGCGTTTCCAGCGGCACATCGCCGACAACGACGAGGGTGGCGTTTTGGGGCCGGTACCACTCTTGGTGGAATGCCACCACATCGTCCCGGCTCAGGGATGTGACGGACTCGACAGTGCCGCTACCGGTCATGGGAGCGGCATAGGCATGGCCATCGCCAAAGATCAGGCCGGGCAGGAGCCGCAAGCCGACCGTGAACGGCTGCGCGAGTTCCTGTTGGATGCCAGCAACCCGCAAGCGCTTCAACCGATCCAGCTCTTGCCGCGGAAATGACGGGCGCAGCACAACCTCGGCCAGCAGATCGAGCGATTCTTGCAAGCTCTCCGACAGGGCGGACAGGGAGACCCTCGCCGAATCCAACGAGGCGGACGTGGAAATCCGCGCGCCAAGGCGGGTCGCTGCGTCGCCGACCTCCAGCGATGACATGCTCTCGGTGCCCTCGTCGAGCATCTCCGCAGTCATTTTGGCGAGACCCGGCGTGCCGAGCTCGTCCGCCGCAAAGCCGGCGTTGACGACTAGGGACATCTCAACTGTTGGGATGGATCGCACGTAGGCATGTACCACCTTCAAGCCGTTGGAAAGCCCGGTTTCGCTGGTGTCGGGGAACGTGAATTCCGGATAGCCGGAGGCCGACGGGAGTTTGGAGCGATCCACCGTGCTTTCGGAAACGCTACGTTCCGCGGCCGGGTGAATCTCGAGGACATAGACACCGTCGGAAAGGTATTCCGCAGCGGTCTCGCGGATGTCTTCTGCAGTAGCCTCTTCTGCCCACGCCAGCATTCGCGTGTAATGGGCGGGATCGCCCATGTACACCTCGTTCCGGGCAAGGATGTCGGACTTGCCGCCGAACCCGCCGATGCGCTCGGCGCCGCGAATGAAGCGTGCCTTGTGGTCCATCTTGGCCCGCACCAACTCGTCGGCCGTGGGACCCGATCGCAGGAATTTCTGGAGTTCCTCGTCGAGCGCGGCCTCGACCTCGGTTAGGCTTCCGTCTGGATGAGCAGTGGCTTGGACTACCACCTGCCCGGCGATTTCTTGCGCACTGATATAGGCCCTGGCGTTGGTGGCGATCTGGTCCTCGTAGACCAAGCGTTTGTACAGGCGGGAACTCTTGCCGGCGGCGAGCACATCGGTGGCCAGATCGAGCAGTACGGCTTGGCGGGTACCCCACTCTGGCACGTTCCAGACTTTCATGATGCGCGCTTGCGGCACGCGATCTTCGACCGTTTGCCTGTGCTCGCCAGTGCGCCGGGCGATCCAGGACTGCTGCCGAGCCACTGGCGGGCCCCCGGGGATGCTGCCGAAGTATCGCTCCACCAGTTCCCGCGCCTCTTCCGGGGCGATGTCGCCGGCGATTGAAATCACCGCGTTCGCAGCGCCGTAGTAGGTGCGGAACCACTCGTGGACATCCTCCAACGAAGCGGCGTCGAGGTCTTCCATCTCGCCAATCACGGTCCACGAATACGGGTGCCCCTGCGGGAAGGTGTTCTTGGTGATCAGTTCATAGGCGACGGCGTAGGGCTGGTTCTCGCCTTGGCGCTTCTCGTTCTGGACCACGCCGCGCTGCTCGTCTAGCTTGGCCTGGTCCACCGCGCCGAGCATGTTTCCCATGCGGTCGGATTCCATCCACAGGGCTACTTCCAGCGCCGGCCGGGGCACGTCTTGGAAGTAGTTGGTGCGGTCTTCGTTGGTCGTGCCGTTCAGATTTGTCGCGCCAACTCGCTCCATGGCTTGGAAGTAGTCGTCGTTGAAGTTCTCCGAGCCATTGAACATCAAGTGTTCGAAAAGATGGGCGAAGCCTGTCTTGCCGGGCCTTTCGTTCTTCGAGCCCACGTGGTACCAGACGTTGACCGAGACGATCGGGGCCTTGCGGTCCTCATGGACAAGCAGCGTCAGCCCGTTGTTCAAGACGTACTTCGTAAAGGGGATATCGACCTCGGCCCTGAGCGGCATGGCCAGCGCGCCTGCCAGGCAGGCGAACCCTAGGATCTGGAGCAGCGGGAGTTTGTAGTGAAGTGCGATTTCCATAGCAGTGCCTCGGCTTGTACTAAGTCCAACATAGCGCCCTGCAGTGCGACCGTGCAGGAGCCGCTTCTTTTCGACAAGGACTCCACCCCAACAACGCGTCCCTGCCACAGGCCGCCCGGGTGTAGAAGACGGTTGAGACAGACGAGGGAGTTGTGCGCCAGCTCCGGCTGCAAGCCTCGCGTCCCTAGGTTGAGAGGCCAACGCAGGCGCGGACCCACGGGCCGCAGCGCTGAAGTTACGTCTCGACTTGGTAGTTGGGAGCCTCGGTCGTAATCAGCACGTCATGCACATGTGCCTCGCGCAGCCCGGCGGGGGAAATCCGCACAAACCTAGTCTGGCTGCGCATTGCCTCGACCGTGGGGCATCCGCAATAGCCCATGCCCGCCCGCAAACCACCGACGAGCTGGTGGACTAGATCGCCCAGCAGCCCCTTGTGCGGAACTCGGCCCTCCACCCCTTCCGGGACCAGCTTGCCGCCCTTGGAGGCTGGATCGTAGCGGTCGCTGCCTTGATTCATCGCGCCCAGCGATCCCATCCCCCGATAGGTCTTGTAAGTGCGGCCCTGATACAGCACGGTTTGGCCAGGGCTCTCTTCAGTGCCCGCCAACAGGCTTCCGAGCATGACGCTGTGCGCACCGGCGGCGATGGCTTTTGAGATATCGCCCGAATACTTGATCCCACCGTCGGAGATGATCGGGACGTCGCTCGCACTAGCGGCGTTGACGCACTCCGAGACTGCCGTGATCTGCGGCACCCCCGCCCCCGAGACGATGCGCGTGGTGCAAATAGAGCCGGGCCCGATGCCGACTTTGACGGCATCCACGTCCAGCTTGATCAGGTCGCGGGTAGCGTCGCCGGTGGCGACATTGCCCGCCACCAGTTGGACATCGGGCAGCGTGCGACGCAGGGTCTTTACCGCGTCGAAGACGCTCTTGGTGTGGCCGTGAGCCGTGTCGACGACGATTACGTCGACCTTCTTGGCGAAGAGCTGCTGTGCGCGCTCAAGGTAGTCGCCCTTCGCGCCCACTGCCGCCCCGACCCGCAGACGGCCCTTGTCGTCCTTGGATGCATTGGGGAACTTGCGCTTTTTCTGGATGTCCTTAACCGTGATGAGCCCTTTGAGAACACCGTTCTCATCGACTACCAGCAATTTCTCAATCCGATGCTTGTGCAATAGGCGCTCGGCATCCTCCAGAGTGGTGCCCACGGGGACTGTGACGAGTTGCTCCTTGGTCATCACCTCCCTGACCGGCAAGTCAAGACGCTTCTCAAACCGCAGATCCCGATTGGTCAGAATGCCGACCAGTTTGGAGTCCTTAGTCACCGGCACGCCCGAAATTCGATAGCGCGACATCAGCTCCAAGGCATCGCTGATCAGGTCGTCTGGAGAGATCGTAATCGGGTCGACGATCATGCCGGATTCGCTGCGCTTGACTCGGTCTACCTCTTCGGCCTGCCGCTCGATGGACATGTTGCGGTGGATGATGCCCATCCCGCCGTGGCGGGCCAGCGCAATCGCCAGTCTAGACTCAGTCACCGTGTCCATCGCGGCGCTGAGAAGCGGGATGTTGATCGAGATGCCGCGTGTCACGCGCGTATCTGTTGACACCTCTGACGGCAGAATCTCGCTGTAAGCCGGAAGCAGGAGGACGTCGTCGAAAGTGAGCGCTAGCGGCGGCGATTCCAAGACCATGCAATATTCTAACTTGCAAGGGCCCAACCGTCGCAAAGCGCGGTTGCACTCGCGTGTTCGACAGGTCCCTGCGGGCGGCCTACGCAAGAACCTGCCCGTGCCCGATTCCTCCGCTGGTCTTGCCTCCCAACCCAACCAGATGCTGGCCGCCTTCGGCAGCGGCCGTCACTTGGGCCCCACAGGTTTGTAGTGTCCCTCATCAACGAGGCGGCGCCAGTGCCCGTCCAAGGCGAAGGCTGTTTGCTAGCACAGACAGGCTCGAAAGAGCCATAGCTGCCGAAGCGAGCACGGGGGAGAGCAGCAGCCCCGTCCACGGATACAGGAGGCCGGCTGCGATAGGAACGCCCAGCAGGTTGTAAACAAAGGCCCAGGCGTAGTTTTGGATAATCGTTCGCTGCGTGCGTCTGGCCAGTTCAATCGCCCGGTCTACGTCTGCTGGGTCGTTGTGCACGAGGATGATGTCCGCCGACTCTACCGCGATGTCGCTGCCAGCACCTATCGCGATGCCTAGGTTTGCTTGGGTTAGCGCTGGGGCATCGTTGATGCCGTCCCCCACCATAGCGACGCTCTCGCCATCGGACTGAAGCCGCTTGATGGCGGATGCCTTGTCGATCGGCAGCACGGGTGCCAGCACGTTCTCGATGCCCGCCAGAGTTGCCGTGGCCTCCGCGACCCTTGCACTATCGCCGCTGATCATCATGGTCTTCAGCCCGCGCCGCCGAAGTGCGGTCGTCGCGCCGACAGCATTTTGGTGGAGCGTGTCACGTAGCGCGAACCCTCCTGCCAAGACTTGGCCGTGGGCCACTAGCACGGCAGTCTTGCCCTCCTCGCCAAAGCGATCCAGACTCGTCTGGGCCTCTGTAATCGAGATCCCCTTTTCTGCCAGTAGTCCCGGCTTGCCAACGAGCCAGTCCTTCCCGGCCGACCTTGCAGAGGCTCCCGCTCCAGGGAGGGTCTTGAAGTTGCTGACGGCTGCGTCGGCACTCGGGCGGAGGGCGGCGATGGCCTGCGCGACCGGGTGCTCGCTGCGACGCTCGATGGCGCACGTCACTTGCAGCAATTCGTCTCTTTCGACAGTTCCGTAGGTTTCGACGTCGGTCACGTCGAACTTGCCGAGCGTGAGCGTCCCGGTCTTGTCGAACACGACGGTATCGATGTGTCGCGCGGCTTCCAGAGCCTCGCCATCACGCACCAAGATGCCGCTCTGTGCCGCTTTACCGATACCCACCGCTAGGGCCGCGGGGGTAGCCAGGCCCAGCGCGCACGGACACGCGATGATAAGCACGCTGACGGCACTGTTCACTGCCATACGCACGCGATCCTCGGGCGGCATCAGGAGCAGCCAAACCGCGAACGTCAGTATGGCTAGGCCTAGGATCGCCGGCACGAAGACGGCTGCGATGCGATCAGCGAGACGTGCGGCCGGGGACTTTGAGTTCTGTGCCCGGCGTACGAACTCGATCATTCTGGCCAGTGACGTCTCGTTTCCGACGCTCTCGGCCCGGACCACGAGGTAGCCCTCCTTGGCCAGAGAGCCGCTAAGGATTCTGGTGCCGGCCGACTTGTCGACCGGCAAGCTCTCTCCCGTTAGCGGGGACTCGTCGATAGCGCCGGTGCCTTCGATCACCGTGCCGTCAATCGGCACTCGCTCGCCTGCGCGGATTGCTACCGCTTCGCCGATCGCAAGTTCGCTTGCGGGGATTCGGACTTCCTTGCCGCCTCGCAACACGCGAACAGTGTCCGGCTGCAACTCCAGCAGCTTGCGGATGGCGGTGGATGTCCTGCGTCGCGCTCGCGCTTCAAGCATCCGCCCCAGCAAGACCAATGTCAGGATCGCCGCAGCTGTCTCGAAGTAGACAGGTGCAGAGCTGCTTCGCTCGACCCATTCCGGCAGGACAGTGGCGACCAAACTGTATGCGAAGGCAGTGCCGGCCCCCACTGCGATGAGGGTGTTCATGTCGCTGCGAAGGTGTTTTGCGGCATTCCACGCAGCGGAGAAGAACGGTGCGCCTCCATAGATGACTACTGGCAGCGCAAGGGCGAGTTGCACCCAGGCCGAGTCGCCGCCCCAAAGCCTTCCGTGGGACATGGCGAGCACCAGCAGCGGTGCGGTGAAAACTGCCGAAACGACCAGACGCCGTCGCAGAGTGGGCTCCGACTGACCGCCCAGTGCCGCATCGCCGTCGTCTTGGGAGACGGTCGCGCCGTACCCCTTGCCATGAATATTACGGAGCAGCTCTGCCGGGCTGGCAAGATCTGGATCGAAAGTCACGCGGGCGCTTGCCTCGGTGAGGCTGACCTCGCACGCGCCGACTCCCGGCGACTGCAGCACGGCCTGCTCTACGGACCGCACACAGCTAGCACACGTCATGCCTTCGATGCTGAGCCGCATGGTCTTCAAGCGTCGGGGCACTGGTCGGCGCGGTGCCAGCGGAGGTGGCGGAGGCGGTGCCTGACTGCTGGATTGAGCGGCGATCGAGACTAGATCGTCGGCCAGCCGCGGGAGGTAGCCTGCCGCTCTAACGGCTTGCTGGATCGTGGGGAGATCGGCAACCAAGGGGTCGAAGGTGACTACGGCTGACTGAGAATCCAAAGCGGCAGTTGCGGAACGCACTCCCTCAACGTCTAGAAGAGCCTTCTCCACAGTTGCGACGCAGTGGCCGCAGGTCATGCCGGCAAGCTCGATTGTCTTCGTTTCCACCGTGACAGAGCTCACAGGATTCTATCCTCGGCCCGCATTGCATCCGCGCCAATTCGGTTGGCCGCAAGATCGGCGGGACCGACGTGCGTCGGCTAGGCTCGGTTGCGTTGGCCAGTTCTTATAGTAGGTTGAGCGTGGCCTTCAGGTCGGGATGTGACAGGTAGCCGGTGGGCCTGTGGTGGCTCTAGCGGCGGGCCTAAAGGCTTCGCCGACCTCCTCTGTTGGGCTGTAAGGATTCCACTCTCCCGAAGAATCCGCCCCACCCAGCCCACGTAAGCGGGTAGTGGGTGGCGTCATGGATGACGGGAGTCTCGCATGGCCGACTGGCTTCGTCCGTACCCTCTTGGCTTCATTCTTCATTACGATGCCCCATTGTTCCGCATCCTTGTCAATTGAACGGCAGGCCCTCGTGATGTAACCATTTCCACTCAGCACGAGCACGACCGATCCGACTGTCATGAGTACCAGACCCAGTGCCACAACCCATTTGAACCATATTGCGTGGATTGCGAGCTGAACCAGCCCGCTCACGGCAAAGATTCCGGCGATGACGACTGGCAACGCTAGCCAGACCATGAGTTCGGGCACCACCCTGTCACGCTTGGAATCGAATAGCCACGGGTACCAGTTACCTCGCCAGCCCAATAGCTTTGCAGCCTCCTCCCCGTCCTCACTGATTCCTGCCCAATATGAGAGTCGCTTGTAGAATTCCAGTTCCTTTAGGCTGTCAGGGATTTCCGCTACCGATCCCAGCTTCCCCAAGGCGTGCTTCCTGATCCTCTCGCGGTGTTCGAAGATTTCAAACCTCAGGTACGCTAGGTTCACTGCCAGAAGGAAGATTGCCACACCAGACAGGGATTGAAATGTAAGTGGTTACTGCATGCGGTATCGGTTGGTACGAGACTGGCAGGTCCGAAACTTACGCCTGGAGGGTGTCAACCGACATGCACTGGCGCCAAAGGTATTCATAGATCCCGTCTAAGTTCTCGGCACCCTCCTTGTCGCCAAACGCCGCGACAGCCGCAGCCTTCGTTTTGTCTTGCTCAAAGCGGTAGCTGTCGTCATCCACTAGGACGAAATGAAAATCGTACTGGTTCTGTACATCCTCCGGCGCGATACGCAGTTCAACGCCCGGAAGCCTCGAACACGCCTGGAAGAATGGATGGATTTTCCTGTCCTCGGGAAAATCTTGTTCCAGGATGACCCTGATTCTGTTACTTGCTTTCGAGGATAGGAACAATCTAGCTTCCTCGACTACTCGCTCTCGTCCGTAGACTCGCGCATTAAGGAACCCTGACAAGACGTCAACCCGCTGCTTTGCGTTCGCAAACAAGTTTTCGACAACGACCGACGCGTGATCGACGGAGGCGTTGTAGATCGGCTGACCGTCTCGCAGGGATGCTACTGAGCGGACGGTTTCTCTGTATTCGGCCAAGTCCATATAGTGCGCTCCTCCTAGGCAACGACATGCCTGCGCAGATCCTATGGTACACCCCGGGGGGTGAGATCGCCCTTCTCCCGCCTAGGTCTGACAGTCCCGCCAGCCCGCTTCGCAAGCTGTCCGCGATACGGTCAGGACTCTCCGAGATAGCATGGCTAATGGCGACGTTCTCTGTGTTCGAACCACCCCCGATGCTGTCCGTCAATCTACCCAACTCCTTCTCAACGGCCTCCGCCACTACATCCGCAAAGCACACCACATCGGTTCGTTTCTCACCACTCATCTTGCAGAGGTCTCCACGCATACACGGACTTACCGAGAGCAGGATGGGAGCGTCACCACTTGCCGGGCAAAGAGAGTGGACGATTCGACCCGCGCATGTTAGATTGAAACTACCGCCTAGATCTGGTCCGGGCCGCCCATCACGTCCTGGTCAGGTGTTGGACAGCTGTGCTCCAGTTCCGCAGTGTGTTCCGCAGGAACCTTCGGTGATCGACTACCCCGTTCCGTTTAGTCCCGCTGTTCGTGATGAGGTTCTGCTAGGATTTCTTAGCCAAGGGAAGGTTCATGATCATTTCGATGAAGCCGGGCGCGACCCGCGAACAGGTTGACCGCGTCTGTAACCGAATCCAGGAGATGGACTTTGCCGTCCGCTCCATTCAAGGCGACGAGCGCGTCGTCATCGCCGCCGTTGGCTTGGGAGACGTCACCCACGCCATTGAAGTGCTGCGATCCGTGGAAGGTGTTGAAAACGGGGTGCCTATCAGCGCTCCGTACAAGCTGGTCAGCAAGCAGGTAAAGAGTGATCGCACAGTCGTGCGGGCCGGGGACGCCTCGATTGGCGGCGACGAGTTTGCCATCATCGCCGGTCCCTGCTCGGTCGAGACCGAGCGGCAGATCATGGCCTGCGCGGAAACCGTCGCCGGTGCTGGCGGCCACTTCCTGCGCGGTGGTGCCTACAAACCCCGCACAAGTCCCTACAGCTTCCAAGGATTGGAGGAGGAGGGACTCCGTCTCCTGCGCAGGGCAGGCGACAGCTATGGGCTGAAGGTGGTCACCGAAGTCATGACAGTGACGAATGTCCAACTTGTAGCCGACTATGCGGACGTGCTTCAGATCGGCGCGCGCAACGTGCAGAACTTCCCGCTGCTCAAGGAAATCGGGGCCACCACAAGCTGTCCGGTGATGCTCAAGCGCGGACAGAGCGCCACGATCGAAGAGTTCTTGCTCTCGGCCGAGTACATCGTCACCAACGGCAACCCGAACGTGATTCTGTGCGAGCGCGGCATTCGCACGTTCGAATCGGCCACTCGCAACACGCTCGATATCAATGCCGTGCCGGTGCTCAACCAGCTAACGCACTTGCCGGTGATCCTTGACCCCGCCCACGCGACCGGCAAGCGTGCCCTGATTCCGCCTCTGATGCGGGCTGCGGTCGCCGTTGGTGCTGATGGTGCTATGGTCGAGATCCATCCCGACCCCGAGCGGGCATGGAGCGACGGGGCACAATCGATGACGTTGGGCTCGTTTACCGATATGATGCGCGAAATCGAGCCTTACCTCGAGCTTTGGAAGGCCACGCGGCTGCGGGCGGCTTGCGTGCCTGCATGAAGGCGCCGGGCCCGTGCCGAGTCCTAGTAGCCGAATAGTCGGCGACTTCGGCTCGGCCAAGCTAGCCCTGCCGCAGTGTCGGCATGGGATTGGCGATCTGATTCTGCACCCGGATTCGCCACAGTTGATTGACGGAGTCGGCGTATCGCCTTTCCCTGTCTGGCCGGACGATCGCGGATACTTCCTTGAAGTGGCGCGGCTCGGGCAGGGACTTCCCGCCGGGTTTGCCAGCGCCTCCACGCAGGTGTCGGCGGCGCTCAGCTACCCAGGTACCATCAAGGCGTTTCACTATCACGTCCGGCAAAGCGACCTGTGGGTGCCATGCCGGGGGATGCTACAGGTCGCGCTGTGCGACCTGCGCGAGGAGTCTCCCACCTACGGAGCGCGCAATACGTTCTATATCGGGCAAATGCGTCCCTGGCAACTGCTGATCCCCCCAGGAGTGGCGCACGGTTACAAGGTCATCGGCGACTCGGAAGCGATGCTGGTCTACCTCACCGACCGACACCACGATCCCTCCGACGAGGGTCGTCTGCCCTACGACGGCCCGGAAATCGCGTACGACTGGGAGACGCAGCACAAGTGAGGTTGCTGGTTACCGGTGGAGCCGGCTTCATCGGCTCGGCCTTCGTCCGCCAGGCCTTGCAAGATGGCCAGCGCGCAGAGATTCTCGTTTTGGACCTGCTCACCTATGCTGGCAACTTGGAGAATCTAGCGCCGGTCGCCGACCTGCCCTCTTTTCAGTTCAGCCGGGGTGACATCCGCGATGCGGGGGCGGTCCGCGACGCCTTCAAGAGCTTTCGTCCGGAGGCGGTCGTGCATTTTGCTGCCGAGTCCCACGTGGACCGCAGCATTCACTCGCCGGCAGAGTTCGTCTCGACGAACGTCAGCGGCACGGGCGTGCTCCTCGAGGCAGCGCGCGAGTGGCCGGTCGAGCGATTTCTGCACGTTTCGACGGATGAGGTTTACGGGAGCATTCCCGCACAACTTTCCGCTGATGAAGAATGGCCGCTAGGCCCGTCGAATCCCTATTCGGCATCCAAGGCTGGTGCCGACCTGCTGGTATCGGCGTACGCGAAGACCTATGCGCTTCCAGTGGTCATCACGCGAGCGTCGAACAACTATGGGCCGTATCAGTTCCCTGAAAAGCTCATACCGCTGATGATTGCCAACGCCCTCGCGGACAAGCCGCTACCCGTCTACGGCGATGGGCGGCAGGTGAGGGACTGGTTGCATGTCGATGACCATTGCCGAGCCCTTCAAGCGGCGCTTTCAGTGGGCCGTGTCGGCGAGATTTACAACATCGGTGGCGACTGCACGCTGGAGAACATCGAGGTTGTTCGGCGCGTGCTGGGTTGCTGCCACAAGCCAGCCTCCTTGATCGACTACGTTCCGGACCGCCCTGGCCATGACCGCCGTTACGCGCTCGATTGGACAAAGATCAATCGCGACACCGGCTGGGAGCCTAGCGTGACCTTCGATTCTGGATTGCGGGAGACGGTGCGATGGTTTCGCGACAACCCGGAATGGTTTGCGCGAGTGCGCTCGGGAGAGTACCGGGCCTTTGCCGAACTGAACTACTCCCAGCGCGGCGAGCTCCCGTCTGTCTGATGTTGCGGGCAGTTACCGAGTGCGGCGATAAGATTCAATAGGCGCGAGTAGGACTTCCCGTGGCGATGTGTCGGAAGTTCTCGACATTCAAAGCGTTGCGCCCGAAAACTTGGAAGACTGTGATCCGGTTAATCGCCGCGATCGGTCTGTCGCCGTTCGTTTGCCGCGCCGGCAGGGACGGCCATCGGCTTCGAACGAAACATGATTATGGAAATTATCATTATTTCTTAAAGCATAATGCTAGTATGCATAATTAAGATATGGAATTCATCGATCGGGAGAGCGAGCTCCAACGTTTGAACAGGGGGCTGGCCCAAGTGGGCTCATTCTGTGTGATCTGGGGCCGACGCCGAGTTGGAAAGTCGCGCCTCCTGATTGAATGGTGCAGGCGATGCAATGGACTTTACACCGTTGCGGAACACTCCGCACCTGAGGTTCAGCGCCGGTACTTGGCTTCCGCTGTTGCGGAGCGGTTTCCGGGCTTCGCCGATGTCGAGTATCCCTCTTGGCGCGCGCTCTTCGAGCGGGTCTCAGCGGAGGCCGATCAGATCGGGTGGCCGGGGCCATTCGTGGTGGATGAGCTGCCGTACATCATTGCGGCGGACCGGGGCTTTCCCAGCGAGTTCCAGAACTGGCTCGACCAACCGGGCAGGAAGCTGCGGGTCGTGGTCAGCGGGTCGAGCCAGAGCATGATGCATCGCGCCGTCTTGGATGCCAGTGCGCCGCTCTTCGGTCGCGCCGTCGAATCGTTTGCCTTGCGCCCACTGACCGCCGGATTTCTCTCTCGCAGTTTCAAGTTTGGCCAGCCTAGCGATTTGGTAGAAATCTACGCTCTGTGGGGCGGGATGCCGCGCTATTGGGAGTTGGCTGTCCCATTCGGCCACGATCTCGATGCAGCGGTCGATTCCCTCGTTCTCGATCCGTCCGGCCCGCTCCATCACGAACCGGAGCGCCTGCTCCGGGAAGAGATCCCTCCGGCGACCTCTCTGCGTCCCCTTCTCGACGTTATCGGCTCAGGCGCGCATCGCCTCAGCGAAATTGCCGGGCGCTTAGGCCGCTCGGCAACCAGCCTCGCCAGACCCATTGCTGCGCTGGTGGAAATGGGTCTCGTTCGTCGGGAAGTCCCGTTCGGTAGTAATCCCCGGTCAGGCAAGCGCAGTCTCTACCGCATCGACGATCCATTCCTCCGCCTATGGTTTCGCGTCGTAGCCCCGCATCGTGCGGCGCTCGCCGCCTCCCCTCCAGACGTGCGCCTGCAGTACTGGCATCGTCACAAGCGCCAATTGGAAGCCAGCGCTTGGGAGGAATTGTGCAGCGCCGCAGTACCGCGGCTGCACAAGTGTGACCACCCGCTTGCCCGTTTGGGCCCTTTTGAGCCCGCCCAGCGATACTGGCACGGAAACATCCCTGAACGAGACCTAGTCGCGCGTTCAGTGGATGAGAGTCGAGTCCTCGTGGGCGAAGCTAAGCGGTCATTGGATCGCAACAGGACCGCAAGATCGCTCGCCGGGCTTGCGAACGCCGACCTGCCTGGCGTGAGCGAGCGCGATATCGTCCCGGTGCTCTTCGTCCAGCGGGCGAACGAGTTACCGCGCCAGACCGAGCTCGGCTTTGTGGTGGACGCGGAGTCGGTGCTTAGCGCCCTGCGATAGTTCGGTGGGCGATGCGTTGCAACAGGGCGGCGAATCGTTTAACGGCTGCGACAGCGGTTCCGTTTCATAGCAGGGCAAGGAAAACAGCAGCGCGGAGCCCGTCTTGACTGCGGGACTCAGCGGACATTTCGAAGGGATTGTCAGAACCACCGCTGTTTGTCAACTACGTTGCGCAGGGACTCGCCCAGCACGAACCTGCCTGCGTTGTCGAGCAACACTGCGAGATGCCGCTCGGCGATCTCTGGGGAATTCCCCGCGACATGCGGCGTGAGGATGACGTTCTCAAAGCCCCGCAGGGATGCTCCGCGGGCAGCGGCTCTATCTCGTACACGTCCAGCGCCGCGCCCCCAATCTCGCCTTGCTCCAGCGCGTTGCACAGATCGTCAAGGTTGACGATCACCCCCCCCGCCCGATGCTGATCAGCACGCCGCTCGACTTCATGCGAGCGAACTTGTCGGCCCGAAATAACCTCTCGGTCTCGGGAGTGTGAGGCGCGGCGATCACGACACAGTCGCTCTCGGCCAGCAGGTCGTCCAGCCGGTCCGTGCCCCTCGGGCCGATGACGCCTTCGGGGGCATCGCGGGGATCGATGTCGAGCCCTAGGACTCGCATTCCAAAGCACACGCCCCTGCGGGGGATTTCGCTGCCGATCGATCCCGGGCCGACCACTCCTAGCGTGGATTGGGACAGTGTCGTGTGGGCCAGGTCAACGCTGGTTGTTACTGCTGGGCCGCTGCGGAACGATTGGCCCTCCTTGCTTCCGCCGTAGGGGCGCCATTCCCGTCGCTGCTGCTGCCGTATGTAGACGTGCAAGTTGCGGGCGAAGCACAACATGCAACCGTACACATGGTCAGCGATGTTGTCGTAGAACAGGCCGCGCATATTGGTCAGTTGCAGTGGATAAGCGGCCAGTGCCGGAAATATCTAGCGTGGCATGCCTCAGACCGATAAGGGAATACATGGAATGCTCGGGAACCGACGGCACGAGCGCCGATCCGCCGGACGCATGGCCACTCATCCTCACGATACAAGGACGGTCTTGCGGGATGGCACCCCGACCCTAGGGATGACCTTCCGGCGGAGGGGCATGGGCCGTCAGAGCTTGGAGTCGCTGCTCGAGTGCCCGCGCTCTCTCGGCCTCCGCATTCGCTCGCTGCTCGGCGGCCTGCTTGTCGCGCTCGGCGGCCCGCTTGTCGCGCTCGGCGGCACTGACCCGCTGCTCGGCTGCACGGACTAGTATCAAGGCCTGCTCCTCGCGCTCGGCGATCCGCCGCTCGGCTGCTTCCAGCGTGCCATCGAACTCCTGCCCCGTGCGCGGGTCAACAAACACCAGTACTGTCGCCCCGGCCTGCCTCTGGCTGCGCAACTCTAGCCCCAGCACCCGGCTCCGCAGCGCGCCGCCCCGGCCCGCGACCACGACCGGCTGTAGCGGCTCATACTGCCCCGCGCTGAGCTCGTACCCCTCTAAGGCGTTCTCCATCAGCGATCCTTGCGGATCGAGCCGCCAGTACTCGCGGACTCCGATCCGGGCGTACTCCCGCGCCTTGTGCTCGGCATCGTTCCCCTCCGTCGAGGGCGACGCCACCTCCAGCACGAAATCGGGCGCCTTGCCCTCTTCCCAGACCTTGAACGAACTGCGGTCCCCGCGCCTCACCCCGAACACCACCTGCACGTCCGGCTGCAACTTGGCCTGGTTGTTGTCACGCTGGTAGTACACCATCAGTTCCATGGCCACCAGTACCTGCTGGCGCTCCCGGAAGTGGTGATGCAAGGCCGTCGTGGCTTGCCGCACAGCATCGCCATGCGCGACGCTCTGCGCGATCCAATTCCCTTCCGGGTACTCGACTTCGTCGGTCTCCGGTGGCAGTGCGGTGGCATCGGGTGAGGCAAGCTCGGGAAGTTCCGTCGCTGTGGTGGTCATCGTCGACATGCAGTACTCGAATGCGCGCGAACGCTCGTGTTGTTGATTATACGGTCGGCATGCCGGTCAGCGCTCCCGCCCAGGCGGCACGACCGCGATTCCAGCACTGCTCGGCCCGGCCCGTCCGATGAGCGCGCCTCGCCGCCAAGACTTGCAGCAAGCGTCCGCGCTGCAGCGCGGCCAGGGGTCTAGCGACGCTGCGCCTCACACGGACGAGAGCGGCACTGCGAGTCGCAATTTGACTTCAATCGTCAACCCTGCGCCGAGACAAGGAATCTAGTGTTCGAGGCTAGCGGTCGGCGACTGCACCCAGCTCAACTCGTGGGCCGCCTCTAGCTTCGCAGGGGTGAGTATTCCGCAGAAGCCTTCGGCATCCGCAATCTCGGCGATGGCCTCGGTCTCGCTCGCGCAGCCTCGACTCGCATTGGCGCGGCCGCCACCCTGATCTGTGCCAGCCGCTCGGCCTCTACGTCGGGGTAGAGCACCAGCTTTATTGGATCTCCTCGCTGACCACTTCGCTTTCGATGATCGCCGCCGCCCAATGGGTCGAATCCTTACTCGGCATCAAAGGCGAGTGCCGACTTGCTGGGGTTGGCCTACGCGAAGACCTATGCGCTTCCAGTGGTCATCACCCGAGCGTCGAACAACTATGAGCCGTACCAGCCTCCTGAAAAGCTTATCCCGTTGATGATCGCCAATGCCATCGAGGACAAGCCGCTGCCCGTCTACGGAGACGGTCGGCAGGTGAGGGACTGGTTGCATGTCGATGACCATTGCCGAGCCCTTCAAGCAGCGCTTTCTGTGGGCCGTATCGGCGAGATCTACAACATCGGCGGCGATGGCTCGCTGGAGAATATCGAGGTCGTTCAGGGAGTGCTGGATTGCTGCCAAAAGCCAGCCTCCTTGGTCGACTACGTGCCGGACCGCCCTAGCCATGACCGCCGCTACACGCTCGACTGGAAGAAGGTCAATCGCGACACAGGCTGGGAGCCTAGCGTAACCCTCGATTCTGGATTGCAGGAGACGGCGCAATGGTTCCGCGGCAACCCGGAGTGGTATGCGCGTGTGCGCTCGGGAGAGTACCGAACCGTTGCTGGACTGAACTACGCCCAGCGCGGCGAACTCCCGTCCGTCTGAGACTGCGGGCCGGTGCTGAGTGTGGCCACAGCCATCGACAGGCACGAGGAGGATTCCCTATGCCGATGTGTTGGAGATTCTCGACACTCAAGGCGTCGACGCCGAAGACTTGGCAGCTGTCATCTGGTCAGTTGCCGCGATTGATGTGTCGCCGATCGTTCGCCGCGTCTGCAGGGACGGGAATCGGTTAATGAACTTGCCAAGACGGTGGACTTGCGGGCTTGAGTGGGCTTGGCCGTCTGTAATACGCATATAATCCGTATTGTGAGCCGAGTCTTTGACACAGCGATAGAGAAGATGTCGGCGCTCCCGCCCGAGGAACAGGACCGAATTGCGCAGTGGTTTCTCGGCGAGCTTCAGGATGAGGAACGCTGGACGCAAGCGTTTTCAAGTTCCCAACATGCTCTGAGCAGGCTCGCCGATGAGGCCCGCTCTGATGTTAGAGCTGGCAGAGCGACGCAACTCGATCCCGACAAACTGTGAAATCGAGTGCGACGCCCAGTTTCTGGGCTGCCTGCCGCAAGTTGCCAACGGATGTTCGGGGGCTCGCGAGAAAAGCGTACCGTCTCTTCGCAAGCAATCCCCGGCACCAAAGCCTGCGCTTCAAGAAGGTGCACGGCCACGAGCCGATCTACTCGGTTCGCGTCGTCCTCGGATGCCGTGCGGTTGGTCTCCTCGAGGGTGATGACATTACATGGTTTTGGATTGGAGCCCATTCCGACTACAACCGACTCATCGCACGACGCTGACGAAACTCCAAGGCAGCCCAACGGGCCGGTAATTGGTTGCGGTCCGGGCGACGGGAGCTATCCGCTGAGGGTTGGTCGAGGCAGCTCTCGCGCCAGTCCGGGAACCGGCTTCACGGAGTCTGTCATTCTGGTTGCTTCTGTCGGCGTGGCCCGTCATCGGCTCGGAGGTGAGGACTCAGTTTGGGGAACCGCCGCGGCCGCGGTAGTCGCGCCCACCCACGCAGGCTACTCACCCTCGTCAACTCCATGCTCATCGAAAACCGACCTAGCAGCCGGAGCCTCTCCGTGGAAGCGCTCGCATGGACCGCCCGCGCCCTTGGAAACCTCTCCGACGGTTCTGTCAAGGTGGCGTCCGTGGGGAGACACCGGATCGGTGAAATCCTTGTATCGAGGCCACCTCTTTGCACCCGAGATCATCAGTCACGCGGTGTGGCTCTGTCATCGGTTCACCCTCAGCTTCCGGGATGTCGAAAATCTGCTCGCCTTGCGCGGCGTCACCGTGTCCTACGAGGCGATCCGATTGTGGTGTCGCAAATTCGGTCCCACCTTCGCTCGGAACCTGCGCCGTCGGCATGGCCGGCTGGGCGATGCCTGGCATGTGGATAAGGCCTTCGTCACGATCCGTGGGCAACGCCGCTATCTCTGGAGGGCGGTGGACCAGAACGGCGACATCCTGGATATTCTAGTCACGCGCCGCCGGGACGCGCGAGCCGCAAATCGCCTTTTCCGCAAGATCTTGAAGGGGCAAGGGGGATGGCCGTGCCAAGTGGTCACCGAGGGGCTGCATGGCTATGCGGCCGTCTGCCGGGAACTTGGCCAGTAGGCTACCTATCGAACCAGGCAGGTCGAGAATAACAGGGCTGAGGTGTCACACCGCACACCAGGGAGCAAGAACGCCAAACGCGTCGTATCAGGTCAGTAGCGTTGGCACAGCGTTTTCGGGCGGTCCATGTGGCCACCTATAACTCATTCAGGCTCGCACGCTACTGTCTCAGGGCGATCCATCATCGACGACCCCTTAGGGAGCGGGCCTTAACCCCTTGGAAGACCGCGACGGGTGTTCACTGAGCGAAGCACCGCGCGCCGATGTGCGGATCAGAACCGCTTCGCCGAAAGTAGCTTGACCATTTCGGCATCGCCCATCACAGGCAAGAACTCCAGAAACGCAAATCAGACCGCGCATGCTGATGTCTGAGACTAAGGCTGACACGGTGGTGGACGCCGAGTCGGGGCTGAGAGCCCTGCAATGATTCAGCAAACTGTGCGGTGACACGTAGCGGCGCACTCGTTCGAAGGCAGTGACAGCACTCCCGTGCTGTCACTGGGCAAGGACAGCGTCCGGTGCCGAGGCCGAATTGACCACGGCTTGCTCTTATTCGCCTAGGCGACTACACCGGCCGCGTCGTCAGAACCACCGCTGTTTGTCAACTACGTTGCGCAGGGGCTCGCCCCGGACGAACCTACCCGCGTTGTCGAGCAACACTGCGAGATGCCGCTCGGCGATCTCTGGGGAATGCCCCGCGACATGCGGCGTGAGGATGACGTTCTCAAAGCCCCACAGGGGATGCTCCGCGGGCAGCGGCTCTATCTCGTACACGTCCAGCGCCGCGCCCCCAATCTCGCCTTGCTCCAGCGCGTTGCACAGATCGTCAAGGTTGACGATCACCCCCCGCCCGATGTTGATCAGCACGCCGCTCGACTTCATGCGAGCGAACTTGTCGGCCCGAAATAACCCCTCGGTCTCGGGAGTGTGAGGCGCGGCGATCACGACATAGTCGCTCTCGGCCAGCAGGTCGTCCAGCCGGTCCGTGCCCCACGGGCCGATGACACCTTCGGGGGCATCGCGGGGATCGCTGTCGAGCCCTAGGACTCGCATTCCAAAGCACACGCCCCTGCGGGCGATTTCGCTGCCGATCGACCCCAGGCCGACTACTCCCAGCGTGGATTGGGACAGTGTCGTATGGGCTAGGTCAACGCTGGTTGTTACTGCCGGGCCGCTGCGGAACGATTGGCCCTCCTTGCTTCCGCCGTAGGGGCGCCACTCCCGTCGCTGCTGCTGCCGTATGTAGACGTGCAGGTTGCGGGCGAAGCACAACATGCAACCGAACACATGGTCGGCGATGTTGTCGTAGAACAGGCCGCGCATATTGGTCAGTTGCAGGGGATGAGCGGCCAGTGCCGGAAATATGTAGTGTTCGAGGCTAGCGGTCGGCGACTGCACCCAGCTCAACTCGGGGGCCGCCTCTAGCATCGCAGGGGTGAGTTTTCCGAAGAAGCCGTCGGCATCCGCAATCTCGGCGACGGCCTCGGTCTCGCTCGCGCAGTTCGCGACTCGCATTGGCGCGGCCGCCGCCCTGATCTGTGCCAGCCTCGCGGCCTCTACCTCGGGGTAGAGCACCAGCTTCATCGGATCTCCTCGCTGACCACTTCGCCTTCGATGATCACGGCCACGCAATGGGTCGAATACTCAAACGGATCCCCGTCGTAAAGAGCCAAGTCGCCGTCCTTGCCGACTTCAATGGACCCGATTCGGTTGTCCACGCCGAGCACGCGCGCGGCATCGATCGTGATGCTGCGCAGCGCATCATCGAACCCCAGACCGTGGGCGGCGGCCACGGCTGCCTCGAACAACACCAGGCGGCTCTTCGGCACGTAGGGTTCGTAGCCGCCTTGCAGCGCCGTCGGAATCCCTGCGGCGTACAGCCGGGCGGCGGTCTCAAAACTCAGGTTCTCGGTCTCTCCTTGAGCCCGCATCATCGTCGGATGTACGATGACCGACACACCGGCGTCTCTGATTTGGTCCACGACTTCGTAGGCTTCCGCAACTCCGTCCAGCACGACCGGGATGTCGAATTCCTCGCGAATGCGCAGCACAGTGAGGATGTCTTGGGCTCGCTGCGCAGTGACGAGCAACGGAACACTGCCTTCCAAGACTAGGCCCAGCGCTTCGAGGCGCAGGTCCCGATCAGGACGCTTATCTTTGTCGTCTGACGCGAGCTGGTCGAGATACTCCCGCGCTTTGATCAACTCCGCGCGCAGCATGGCAGCCATCTTGGCCCGCGTGCCCGGGGCCTTGTTCCCTCGTGCGCGCGCTCCTTCGCCGAACGTTGCTGCGATCATGGCCACGGGCTTGACAAGGGCCTCTTCCAAGGTCAACCCGCGTGTCTTTAGGATTGCTGTCTGTCCGCTGATTAGCGACCGCGGAGCATGGCCTGTGTGGAGAGTCGTCACGCCGTATCCGCGCGCCCACTCCACCAAAGGCTCAAGTGGATTGTAGGCGTCAATCGCGCGCAGTTCGGGCTGCACCGGATCGGAAGTTTCGACTTGGTCTTGATCGTGTTCTTGGTTCAAGTACCCGCTCAGTCCGATCGTCGCGTGAGCATCGATCAGGCCCGGAGTCACCACCGCGGCAGCTAGCGTACGAAACCCGTTGGGGATCTCAATCTCGCTGGCCGGCCCCACGCGGCTGATCTTGCCGTCCTCGATGACCACTACGGTGTCGGTGAGAGGCTCGCCCGCGGCTGTGTGCACAGTCGCGCCCGTGACGGCGATTTGGGCGAATGCGGAGCTGGCTGACACCAGGCCTGCGACGAGCGCTGCGAGTCGTTGTCGGCGCGTCATCGGTGCTCTCCTTGGACGATTCCGTGCAGGACCTGTGCTTGGTCGTGGCTGGCCCCGAAACCGCCTTCGGCGTAGAGCCTGTCTTGAGGATCGCTCCGGTCAAACACCTTCGCGCCATCCACCCATGTCTGCTGTACCAGTGTGTAAACGCTCAGCGGGTCGCCGGAGAGCATCACGAGGTCCGCATCCTTGCCGGGCTCCAAGGAGCCGACGCGATCTTCCAATCCGAGCATCCTGGCACCTGCCATCGTGAGGCCGTACAACGCGCCTGACCGTGACATCCCGGCCCGCACGGCCAATGCGGCCATCCTGTTGAACAATCTGGAATCCGTGATGGAATCGTCCGTATGGAACCCGGTGAGGACCCCTGCTTGCTCCAAAATGCCCGCGGTGGCGAGTTGGTTGTCTTTCGCTTCGAGCTTGCCGCCTGGGCTGTCGATCAAAATGAGCGAGGCACCCAGCACTTGTGGCGAAGCGGCGATCTGGTCAGCCACCGCCCAGCCGTCGCTTACGTGTTGTAGGACGACCTTGAAGCCAAATTCATCGGCCAGCCGCAGGATGGTCAGAATGTCGTCGTGCCTGTGAGTATGGAAATGCACCGTGCGCTCGCCCGCCAAGATTTCCCCCAATGTCTCCAAGCCCAAGTCACGTGGCGGCACCTTCTCTGCGTCATCGTCGGCCTGTGCCAGATTGTCGCGATACTCGATAGCCTTCAGGAATCTCTCCCGGACGATCGCGGCAGACTTCGCTCGTGTTCCTGGAAACGGGGGATCCTTGCGCGAGTTGGTCCCATTGGCCATCTTGACCCCATACGCAAGGGACCCGTCTGCTCGGCGGATCACCAGATCGTCGATGACATTGCTGTCGCGGTGCTTGACATACAGTGTCTGGCCGCTCAGCACGTGTCCCGACCCCGGCATGATGTTGGCCGTGGTGATGCCACCCGCTTGAGCCTTCTGAATCCGCGCGTCGCGCGGGTTGATCGAGTCGAGCGCGCGCGCGTCAGGGTGCATTGGGCCGCTGCCGTCGCCGCCTTCGACGCTGCCAGCATGGCTGTGAGTATCCACGAAACCCGGCAAGATCACGGAGTCGCTCGCGTCGTGGCGCACGGCGTTGTCCGGCACCTGCACCTCCGCAGATGGTCCCACGGCGACAATCTTGCCGCTGTGGATGACGAGGGTCCCGTTCTCGACAGGGGGCCCTGCAATCGGATACAGGTGTGCGCCAACAAACGCTTGTGGCGTCTGTTGCGCAGCCGCTGCGGCCACAAGCAGTACGCCAGAAAGCAAACTTCGAAGCATATGACGATTCTAAGGTCTGGGGACTATACGGATGCCTAGGCACTGGATGGTTCTGGCGCTATGCACGGCTCCGAGACGACGCTGACGGGCCTGCGGCGACAGTTCCCGAGGCAAGAATAGTGACTGCAGCACTAGGGTCTCGCCAGCGACGTTCAGCCGGAGCCGCTGAACTAGGATGCGGATCTTGTCGTTACGCTAAAGGGGTCAGGCATGCAGCATCTGCTTGTACGCGCCACCAATTGGATCGGCGACGCCGTCATGTCGATCCCTGCCCTGAGGGAGATCCGGCGGTCCCATGCGGGCTGGCGGATCACGGTCTTGGCATTGCCATGGGTGGCGGGTCTGTACGAAGGGGAGGGCTTCTGCGATGAAGTCGTGATCTACAGCCGGGACGGGGACCACAGCGGGATCCGCGGCAGGGAAAAGCTTGCAAGAGACCTGCGTACCCGTCAGTTCGACCGTGCCATTCTGCTGCAGAACGCCTTCGACGCGGCTTGGCTGGCTTGGCGGGCGCGAGTGCCGGAGCGGATCGGATACGACAGCGACGGTCGCGGCCTGCTCCTCACCGACAGGGTCGCGGTACCTTCTTCAGGGGAAATCCCCAAGCACCAGCGGTTCTATTACCTGGAATTGCTGAGCAGGGCGCGTCTGATCGAGCGGATGCCTGGCGACACAGCTGCCCGCTTTGACCGGATCGACGACTTGCGTCGCAAGGGCGCTGCACAGTGGGAGCGCAGGGGCCTGTCCCCAGAACCTTGGATTGGAGTTAGCCCGGGCGCGGCGTTCGGCTCCGCCAAGCGGTGGCCCGCTGAACGCTTCGCCAGCGCCGCTGCCGATCTCGCAGAGGAACTTGGCACAGGCATCGCTGTATTCGGATCTGGAGCGGAGGCGTCATTGGCCGCAGAAGTCGCTGCGCAGGTTGGCACGCGATCCGTCTGCTTGGCCGGGCAGACAAGCTTGGCGGAGTACTTGGAGCTAGCCTCGACGTGCCAACTTTACCTGACCAATGACTCCGGCTCGATGCATGTGGCGGCGGCGTTGGGCGTGCCCACGGTGGCCGTGTTCGGCGCTACCGATGCGGGTGCGACAGGCCCCGCCGCACCGTGGGCACGGATTGTCCGGCACCCCGTCGAATGTTCCCCGTGCATGCTGCGAGAGTGTCCCATCGAGGGGCATCCATGCATGACTGGAGTTGAGCCAATGATGGTCGTCAACGAGGCGCGGTCACTGCTGGCCAGCCTGGGCGACGCCGAGTAGGGTGCTTGCCTTGTTGAGCTCGCTAGGCAGGCGCCAGTGGTCGGGCGACGGCCTCGCAGACTCTAGCGGTCTCAAATCGCCTGGCCTAGCCGTGTCAGCTAGAAGGGCTGGGCTCCGGATTGGTTGGCTTGGTCTGATTCCGGCATCATCGCCCATGCTCGTTTCCGACCCTAGAATGGGCTAGATGGATGGCGCCATTGTCTTGGACAAGCCCGCGGGGATCACGTCCTTCGCGGCCGTACGCGAGGTCCGACGGCTCGTGGGCGGGGGAAAGGTTGGCCATTTGGGCACATTGGACCCAGCCGCCACAGGTGTATTGCCGATCTTGGTGGGCCGGGCAACGAGGCTGGCACGCTTCTATTTGGACCACCGGCGTGAGTACGTAGCTCGGATCCGCTTCGGCTGGGCGACATCCACATACGACGCCGAGGGGCCGCAGGTCGGCGAAGCCAAAGAGGTTGAGTTGGAAGAGTCGACGGTGGAGGAGGCGCTTGGCGCGTTTCGCGGATGCATCAGCCAGGTGCCGCCTCCGGTCTCCGCCAAGAAGGTTGATGGTGTTCGAGCCTACAAGTTGGCCCGCAGGGACGAGCCCGTAGAGCTGGAACCGGCGGAGGTTGAGATCTACGCCCTCGATTTGCAGGAGGTGAGCGGTCCGTTTGCCGCTGTGCGCTGCCTGTGTTCTACGGGGACGTACATTCGATCCTTGGCCCACGACCTAGGGGTGGCCTTGGGATGCGGGGCGCACGTGTGCGGGTTGAACCGTACGCAAGTAGGTGAGTTCGGAATCGACCGGGCGCATTCCCTCCGAAGGCTCCAAGAGTTGCAGGCCGAGGATCGACTCGAAGAGATCGTAATGCCGCCTGCCTCTTTGGTGCCGAGCCTCCCGGTCGAGCGGGTTGATGCCGTGACCGCTGCGCGGATCAGGCATGGCCGGGACTTCAACGTAAGTGCGTTTGGCGAATGTGCAACTGCGCACCTCATAAAGGCGGTCGACCCGCAGGGCCGCCTGCTCTGCGTTGGCAAGGCTATCGCCCCCAGATCGTTCCACCCGATGGTGGTCTTCTAGCGAGCCGCTGCCCGCGCGGGTCGGGACCGGCTGAGAGGCAGGACGTTGGATACTTGCCGGCGTCCAGCGAGGCCCCGACACAGCTCCGCGAGGGCGAACCTCTTTCTCCGGGATGCCGTTCGGAGGGAACCCGGTAGGCACAATTTGCGAAACGCATGTTCTTCGATATTTGGGGCAATTTCTCTCGGTGCAGGAGGATAGTGCCCGATGACGAATCAGAGTTTCCAGGGTTGGCTGGCAGGATTGGGCCGCTTGACCGCAGCGCCGTGGTCGCAACTCGAGCAGGTCGAGCAGGAGCGCAGCGAAGGGGCCGCGGCGGTGGCGGCGATCGCACCGCAAATTGACACCGAGCGACGCTGTCGGCACGGCGAGGCCGACGGCGAGGTGCGGCACGACGCGGGTCGCGCCGCTAAGGTTGCAAGCGGTGCCGCAAGAGGTCCAATGCATTGAGCGGCACGGCGCTGTCAAGGATGCATCACAAGCAGCGCCGGCTGGCGTTGGGGCGCTCGTTGGTGGAGCGGGACTCAGTGCGGCAGTCGGCGCAGCGCTGCGGCGTGGCGGTCACGCCGGCGTTTCGCTGGCGGCATCGCTTCACGCAACAGGCGGGACAGTTGGCGGGGCGGCTGGAAGGGCTGATGGAAGCGGACGAAACGTATGTGCTGCATTGCCGCGAGGGGGAGGCAGGCCGCGGAAAGGTCCGCCGGGAGGAGACCCGCACCTTATCGATGTCGCTGAATGGCTTGGAGGCGCTGCGTGCGTAGCTGGCTTGGGCCGGCGACGTGCGGGCGCATTTGGTCGATCGCTCCGATCCCGCCAACCCGCTCGTCGCCGACGCCCCCTCCACGCCCCCCGTCCGCGTCACCGCCTGGAACGTCCCCGGCGCGCCGACCGGGCTCGTGCTGACCGTCGGCGACACCCA
>MKWU01002661.1_pt1 | contig 25911 bp, 15 predicted proteins | sample 809101 | NCBI WGS metagenome assembly MKWU01 (sample SAMN05860141, study PRJNA318959) | sponge metagenome | host: Aplysina aerophoba | place: Slovenia: Piran, Adriatic Sea, Gulf of Piran | collected 2013-05-07 | reverse complement strand
GTGGCAAAGTCATCCTCTTAGGTGAGCACGGTGTCGTATACGGCAGGCAAGCACTGGCTGCGCCGCTACCTCTTGCCATTGAAGCCAAAGTTGTCAAAGCCAAGGAAAAAACTATCGTTATTCCCAGATGGGGAATGGAACAGACCATTCACACTGTCGAGGAACATCCACAAGGGCTTATTGGTGTTCTCGCGGTTCTGCTTGAGAAGCTAGAACTCACCAAAGAGAATATGACCATTGAAGTGTTCCCAAACGTACCCAGAGCGATGGGTTTGGGGGGTTCTGCTTCCATGGCTGTCGCAATCATTCGGGCATTGGCGGACTTCTATAAATTGGACCTTTCATTGAATGAAATCAACTCATTAGCTCTCGCCTGTGAAGAAGCTGCGCACGGTAGCCCTTCAGGGGTGGACAACACGATTGCGACGTTTGGTAAACCTCTTTTATACAGAAAAGCACTTGAAGAATCGGATTGTGAATACTCGTTCTTAAAACCGAACGAGCCAATCCCTTTGGTCATCGGCATGACCGGAAAGGAGAGTTTTACAGCCAATATGGTCGAGCAAGTCCGATGTGCTCGTGAGCGCCGCACGGGTCACTACGACAGAATTTTTGATCAGATGGGTTCTATGGCTGCCAGCGGTGCCGATGCCTTTGTTCAAGGAGATCTCGAACAACTAGGCGATCTGATGAATCTCTGTCACGGTCTATTGAATGCGATGCTTCTTTCTACGCCCGAATTGGAGGAATTGGTCAGAACCGCTCGGGAATCGGGCGCTTTAGGTGCGAAAATTACTGGTGCTGGTGGTGGTGGCAGCATGGTCGCTCTATGTCCCGGTTCGCAACAGGTAGTGGTAGACGCCATGGAGTCTTCCGGTTATCAAGCACTTGCTTTTGAGGTACATTAATTAATGAGAATAGCTACTTGGAATATCAACGGTATTCGTGCACGGCTTGATTACATCGCGCTATGGCTGGAAGAACGGCAGCCTGATATCGTCGGTTTTCAGGAATTGAAAGCTCAGGACGAGGCGTTTCCACATGGTGTTTTTAATGAGCTCGGATACACGGTACAGACCCATGGTCAAAAATCATGGAACGGTGTAGCTGTCGCGACAAAAGAGAGTGTTGAGGTGACGCAGAAAGGTTTGCCAGGACGAGAGGAAAACGGTGCACGACTCATCACCGCGCAAGTAGAAGATCTGTCTTTTACCACCGTTTATTGTCCGAATGGTAAAAACGTGGAACACGCAGACTATGCAATGAAATTGGCGTGGTTCGATGCGCTGAACGAATATTGTCAAGATCAGCTTTCAAAGTACGAGCAAGTTGTGGTTTGTGGCGATTTCAACATCGTTGCACAACCGTTGGATTCTCATTTAGGTAGGAAGGGTGATGGCGACATTTTTCATACAGAGTCTGAACGCGATCGTCTGTCCAGTTTATTTAAGCAAGGATTGCATGATATCTATCGTGTCAAGTACCCAGACTCAGATGCGTATTCTTGGTGGGACTATCGAGCCGGCGCGTTTCAGCGGAATATGGGTCTGCGTATCGATCTTATTCTCGGCACTCAGGCTGTTTTTGATCGTACGCGAGAAGTGGTCATTGATCGAGATTATCGAAAGAAAAAGGAGGGCCTGACGGCCTCTGACCATACTCCGGTCTATATCGATATCGACTAGATGGATCTGGCTCCGCCGCCGATTTTGGACTGGAGGAGTTTTTTCACACCGCTAACTTGAGCAAGGCGCTCCAGGACCGTATCTGTGAGATCGGGTGGGCAAATGGTTTTCACCTGTGGTCCTGCGTCAATGGTGAAAAAAACCGGTAGCTTCTGAGCGATTAATTTCTTAATCACCTGTATGCAATCGAGTGTTGTTGAGTTCCAGTACATCATTGCTGGGATGCTACTCAACATCAAGGCGTGCATTTTCCGACAGCTGAAATCTGCAATTTCAGCAAGTGTTTGGAAGTCTTTCTGCGCGACGGCATTTAGTGCAGAGGTGAAATCCCGGTGAGTAGATGACACCCAACTTGAATAGTAATCTGACGTTGCCCTGCTCAACTCCATACCTATAGTGGAAGAGAAAAGCTTCGGGGTGTCGTCGGTAATCGCGACGACCACAGCAAGGTCCCAATAAGACTCGTCATGAATTTGTGTGGTATCGCAGGAATCAATTGTTGGATGGTCCGAAGCTAGCGGAACGAGTGTGGACCAAGCGCCGGTGACCGAACGGGCGGCTGAGGCGGACCCCCGTCGTGCCCAATCAGTTTTTTGCTTGATATCCCAACCTAAGTCGAATGCACTTGAAATAGCCTCTGTCAGCGCCGCAAAACCGGATGCGGACGAAGCCAATCCTGCGCTGACTGGGAAATTGCTTTCAGAGGTAATGGTCAGAGACGGCAGTTCAATCTCCTGACGGAGTCGCTCCAACCATAGGTTGATTTTCTTATCTGCTACTAACAGACCATTAATCACAACTTGATCAGAATCATTTTCGCTGACGGTGGTTTCCGTCGTCAGTGCTGAAAGAGCGATCGAAAGCGAAGGTGTTGCGGGAATGTTGTATTCTGTGTTCGCCTTTCCCCAGTACTTAACTAAGGCGATATTTGGATGAGCTATCGCCGTAGCGGAACTCATTGATAGTCTGGCGGTGCCTTGAATCCATACCCTTCTTTCTCTAATATCTTTGCTACGCCAATTGTCGTTAGATCGCCGTATTCAGGTCCAATCAGTTGCAATCCGATAGGTAAACCGTCGCTTGCGAGTCCTGACGGGAAAACAGTAGAGGGTAAGTAAGCATTAATGGCAATACCCGCCCAAAAAACCTGTTCGAAATAATCTCGTGGCTTGCCGTTGACAATGACGGTTCGTTGACTCATCGGTCCGTGGTCGTGTGGAAACGCGGTTCGGGCCATGATCGGTGCGAGTACGAAGTCGTAATCCTGGAAAAAACGATACCAACCCCATCGAATGTGGGTACGTTGCTCGTTACTGACAATCCAGTCCTTGAATCTACCTACCTGATTTCGAATGATCAACGCATTCATACTTTGATCATTGGGGTCCAGAGCATTGGCACGTTCCACAGCTTCCTGATAGACATCATCCGGCGACCGACAAAACATGGTCATTTGGAGTAGCTGTTGATACACGTTATGGTGGTGCTCGGCGGGGAATTCTGGCCGGGCATCGTAATCAAGTTCAGCGCCAAGAGATTTAAGCGTCTCACATACTCGATCCACTGCCGCAAGGACTTCCGAATCCACTGGCGCCATTTCATCGTTCCGCCACACAGCAACTCGCCACTCACTTGGGTTTTTCTTCAAAGGTTTGAGATTAAGTCTCATTCCTTGGCTCATTAACTCGTCTGGTCCTGCCATAGCAAGCGTTGCAGTCTCCAAATCGTCTGCCGATCTAGCTAGGGGTCCAATCACTGAAAGGTCCGAAGGACTCAAGATGCCCGACATGGCATGCCCTCTCGGAGGTAACAGGTTCCATGTCGGCTTGTGTCCAAATACGCCGCAGAAATGAGCGGGATTGCGAATTGATCCACCAATGTCTGAGCCCGACTCAATGCCAGTCATACCGGATGCGAGCGTCGCCGCTGAGCCGCCCGAAGATCCCCCAGGAATGAGTTTCTTGTTCCATGGATTATTGGTGGTGCCATAAGTATCGTTATAGCTCTGAAAATCTGACAACCTGAGGGGTACATTGGTCTTACCAAACAATACGACACCCGCGCGTTTCATGCGCTGAACAGAAAGCGCGTCTTCATCCGCGATGTTGTCCTTCATTTCTGGAATACCCCAGGTCGTTGGGGTACCTGCAACGTCGTAGGACTCTTTAATGGTCATTGGCACGCCGTGCAGAGGTCCCAAATTGACTTCACCTTTGGCTAGTCGGGCATCTGCCTCCTTAGCCGCGTCCATAGCTTCGTCGCGGATTTGGACAATGATTGAGTTCAGGTCTTCGTTATATTGGTCGACTCTATCTAGGTAGTACTGCAGGAGTTCGACACTTGAAACTTCGCGTTCCCGAATCAATCGTGCGAGAGTGGTAGCAGATAAAAATGCGTAATCAGACATCAGAAGCCTTTGTAATTACTAGAAATGGAGAAAGAACGGCATGGCGTTCAGGTTTTGAAGTATACGAGAGCAAATGAACTAATATCAATCGTGGTAGTCAAGTACCTCGAGAGCTGCTTCATGTAATTCACATGACCCACTAGCAAGAATGTGTCCACCTTTGGTGGGATCTCCACCACGCCAGTCTGTGATACTTCCGCCGGCATTTAAGACAATGGGGATTAGAGCTAGGATATCCCACGGATTCAGTTGATTTTCACATACCAGATCAATCGAACCGGCAGATAGGACTGCATACTGATAGCAGTCGCCACCATATCGTGTCAGACGAACGGAATTCTCCAATCTCTGGTAGGATCGACTTTGCGACTTCTCACGAAAGAGTCGAGGGTCGGTAGTCATGAGAGTGGCTGAGGGAAGATCGGTTTCGTTTCGTGTATTCAATGTGGTTTTTTTGTTGTGTCTGGAATACCATGAGCCATCAGGTTCGCCAACAAAGAGTTCATCGGTAAAAGGTTGGTACATAAGACCCAGTATTGGCTGTCCTTCGTCGCATAAAGCAAGGAGCACCCCCCAGTGGAGTAAGCCACTGATAAATGCTCGTGTGCCATCAATTGGATCGATAACCCAAGAAAATCTGCCCTGAACCAGATCGTCGTATTCCTCCCCAATAATGCCGTGAGAGGGGTATTTTCGGCGTATTTCCTGGCGGATGAAATACTCACACTGTTTGTCCGCTACGGTGACTGGATCAAAGTCCTCGCCGTCTTTTCTATCGACCACAACCGACTGTCTGAAGTGGGTCAATGTTCTTTTGCCCGCGCGCTTGATGAGGTCACAGGCAAACTTAGTAAATTCAGATGTCATTCAATCATCAACGGGTAATACATCAATTCTTGGGTACGGCGATATCTAATGTGGTTAGACTAGCCTCGGTAGACTTAATTATGAACTGCAAAAACTTGGTTTGTTCGGTATGAACCTGTACAGACGGCTCGTGAATCGAGACGAATGGCAATTTCTGGCGATGTTGCCAAAGGCGGCACCGGCACTAGCGATTCTTTGGTGGTTTCTGTTGATCACTAGAGGCGTATTACCTGCTTTATTCGCGGTAGGCATGGGACTCTTAGTTGGAGCAGTGCAGTCTGGCACTGGTATCCCTCTAGCGCTGGCATTTGTCGGGTTTCTTTTCGTCGCAGTCCAGACCCTCTCACCTCTTCATCTTGCTACGAGTCAAAATCTTGGAAGCAGGATGGCAGCTTATATGTACGACAGCCTATCAAATACCTGCGTATCGCCGCCGGGGATAGGTCATCTAGAAGATCCCGAGCTCACTAAGGATCTTGCGATGGCAAGAGACTTTGATTTGGGAATCAGTGGACCACCTTTGGACGTATCGATGGATTTCGTCGCGTCCGGGCTCGTCGAAATGGTAGCTGGCCTTACCGCTGCTTGTATTCTGTTTGGCTACGCATGGTGGGCACCTCTCGTGCTTGGCGGGGCATGGATCATGACGCATTACCTGTTGCGTGATAGTGCGATCTGGAGAGATCGTCAAACAGATGAAGTCAGATTAGCACAAAGGCATGCGGACTATGCGTACAAAATGGCGGTAGATCCTCCTGCATCGAAGGAAGTACGTCTGTTTGGACTAAGCGAGTGGGTCGTGGAAAGGTTTACGAAAGAACGGCGCTTTCTACACGATCTACGTTGGCATGCAACGCGCCTGCGACAAAAACCGGTTATTTGGTGTCTGCTGCTTGTACTTTCTGCAAACGCGTTAGTTTTCGGCTTTATGGCGATGGATGCGGTGGCAGGACTTATTGAATTAGATCGACTCGTGATGTTCGCCGCGGCTGGTATGACCACTAGTTCAATAGCTTTCGGCGGCTTGTCCTGGGCGTTGGATAGCGCATCTGCGCCAGCAGGTGCAGTAGTCCGCCTAGAGCCTGAGATGGCAAAGCGGGGTGATCTGAAACGCGCCACAACGTCACCCACTGTGGGTGACAACGAAGACATTGTTTTCAACAATGTGACTTTCGCATATCCAAGGACTGGCGAGGTGATATTAAAGGAATTCAATCTGGTTATTCCTGCAGGTACCTCCATGGCGATTGTTGGAGTCAATGGGTCAGGCAAGACCACCATTGCCAAGTTGCTTTGCAGGTTCTACGACCCTCAATCCGGTTCGATTCAGATAGGCGATGTTCCAATTTCTGAAATCGATATTAAGGACTGGCGACGTCGGACCACGGCGGTGTTTCAAGACTATATGAAGCTCGAATTGCCGCTTCGAATGAATGTTTCTCCTGACTTGCAAGCGGACGATGAACGGATCCTGCAAGCGTTAGAGAATGCGGGAGCAAGACAGGTGGCTGATTTAGATACGCCACTCAATAGAGCCTATCTAGGTGGGACGGACCTGAGCGGCGGTCAATGGCAACGGGTAGCTTTAGCGCGAGCTCTATGCTCAGTGTATAGCGGAGCGCAACTGGTCTTACTGGACGAACCCACCGCACAATTAGACGTACGAGGTGAAGCTGAGATTTTTGATCGCCTCTTGGCGGAAACACGCGGTACGACCACCGTTTTAATCTCGCATCGTTTTTCCACTGTACGCAAAGCCGATCAAATTTGTGTCTTAGAAAAGGGACAGGTAGTTGAGCTCGGCAGTCACGAAGAGCTCATGCAACAGAGAGGAAGGTATCAGACCATGTTTGATCTGCAGGCTTCTCGATTTGAGCAAGGTGAGCAGGAAGAGGAGCAGTTAGATGTCGTCTAGTGCAATCATGCTTGATCAGATGCCTTCGGCAATGCCCGCCATGTGGCGAGCGCTGAAACGAGGTTACGATGCCGAACCTGCTTTGCTGGTGGTTGCGTTTATCTTGTCGTTATTAGCAGCTCTGCCGGATGCCTTATTCGCACTTTGGCTAGCTCTCCTGGCCATGGGTATTACTAACGGCGATACCACCCTACTTTGGACGGGCGTCATCGGGTTGGGATTATTTGCGACCTTAACTTGGGGGCTGAAGGTCATCAGCGATCGAACTCAAAGAAAATTTCGGGATAGGGTATCCATCGCGCTGGAATCACACGTAGCTAAATTACAAGCGAGTGTCATCACGGTTGCACATCACGAGCGACCTGAATATCTTGACCGCCTTTCTATTCTGCGCAACCAAGTATTTGTGCTGGACCACATGTATATGTCGATATTTTCGACAGCCGGATGGTTTCTGCGACTTGGCGTAACTGGTGCTTTATTGGTTACGGTACACCCTGCATTGCTCCTCCTGGTACTGTTTGCGCTTCCTACTGTATTGGCTGCGACATGGCGACCTGCAGTCGAACGTGCCACCGAGGAGAAAGCTGCGCCTCACGATCGTCGAGCTAAGCATCTGTTTGATCTCGCAACTACCGCTGGTCCAGGCAAGGAAGTTCGGCTGAGTGGTATCGAACAGGATGTAGTCAGGATGCGCCGAAGTTCATGGGACAGTTGGTATCGGCCGGTGTCGCGGGCGAGGACTGTCTCATCTATCTATAACGCTTTCGCTTGGACTGTATTCGGCACGGGTTTTGTTTTGGCGGTCGTGTTTGTCGTATATGGACTTGAAGCTGGTCCAGGGCCTACCTTGCTGCTATTAGGTGCCGGCTCAAGACTTTCAGCGTATATCAGCGCGACGGTGGGTGAACTTGGCTTCCTTCGTGGCATCTGGATGGATGGGTCGAAACGGTTGGCTTGGTTGGAAGACTATGCGGACTTTGTGGCCAGTCATGCGAACCTAGATGCTCCTTCGGGTATTAACCAAGGGATCGAGTTCAAGAATGTCACTTTTGCCTATCCAGGTACTTCCAAGAACGTCCTGGAACACGTTAATCTGAAGCTAAAAGCAGGATCCGTCATTGCATTGATTGGAGCCAATGGTGCTGGTAAATCTACTTTGGTTAAGTTACTGGCAAAGATGTATGAGCCAGATTCTGGTGAAATTCTTGTGGACTGTCAAAGTTTGTCAAAAATCAAAGCAGATAGTTGGCGAAATAAACTCGCAGGGGCATTTCAAGATTTCTTTCGATTTGAATTTCAGGCCCAATATACGGTCGGTGTTGGCGATAAAACACGACTAGACGACACTCAAGCTGTTTCAAACGCTGTAGGCAGAGCGGGTGCGGAATCCGTAATCAAAGAACTCCCAGAAGGAGTAGGAACTCAATTGGGTGTCACTTGGCCTAAAGGAGTGGAGGTGAGCTTTGGGCAATGGCAGAAACTATCGCTCGCTAGAGGTTTTATGCGGGACGAACCTTTGCTCTTGATATTGGATGAACCAACCGCCGCGCTGGATGCTGAAACAGAGCACGGACTGTTTGAACGATACGCATCCGCGGCGCAGTCCCCTGAACATACTGCCAACGGGCGGGTCACTTTGTTGGTGTCTCATCGATTCAGTACCGTACGGATGGCTGATCAAATCGTTGTATTGGATGGGGCTAAGGTGGTGGAAACTGGCTCGCACGACGAACTCATGAGTCGACAAGGACAATATGCGGAGCTATACAACCTACAAGCCAGCGCCTACCAATAGGTCCACAAATTCTTAGTAGGTTCGATACCAATTTCGGAATGTAACGAATACAACGATTTATCGTTCTTAATCTCGGAGCTCTGGTAATATAGGAATAGATTCGATCTCGCGCGAAAGCTCATGTACTTTTGGCGTTCTCTTACAACGGTAACAAATCCTCAAAAAATTCCGTTGGAAAGGTACGGTATAAAGGTACCTAAGAATTACCTTCTACTCTCCGTTTTGCCGCACACAACAAAGTTGGTACATTCGAGTTTCGAGACCAGTCCTGACATAAACGCCGGTCTAGGTTTCTAACAGCACGTTATGAGCCTGCAAAATTCTGAATCTCAGGTAGCACGGGCTTATGAACGGGTAAGGTCGTTTCTCGAAGAGCGCCTCACCCCTCTTTGGAACAGAATCGATGAGTGGGCAAGACAGGAAACCGCCCAAGCGCTGTCAGATGTTGACGATGTACCACCCGTCAATCTCAAACGGATGGGGAGCATCATCGTCCGGTCGGTTCCTTTCATGCGACCTATGTTGCTTCATATCATCACGATATTTGGCATGGGGTTCTTGCTCACCGCCATATTCGTAGTTTCGGGAACAATTGCGGATGATATGTGGGACAACAAGATGCTTGTCAATGACAAGTTACAACCTTTTCAAGCATTTGTCATATTTGTCGATGACACGTATTTGAGACCTGAATTCCTTGATGAGGAGGAACTTGCTGAAGTAGAACGCAGGGGTTTCGCAGGTGAGGATCTGAGTCCAGATCAACGGCGTACATTGCGCAATCGAATGTTGATCTGGTTCTTTGTCGGAGAGCTCTTTGGAATTTTGTTGCTTTTCTTCTATCGGTATTACCCTGCTTGGGTTTGGCAAAACGTCAATCATTACCTGCGCGTGGCGATGGTTGAAAAGCTTGAGTATCTATCGCTTTCTTTTCACCACACCAATCGGGCGGGTGATGCCATCTATCGAATCTATCAAGATAGTTCCATGGTGGTGAACGTACTCCAGGAGGTCGTGATCGGACCACTTGAGGATATCAGACTCCTTTTCATAGCGTTTATGTTCTTAGTTTTCTTTGATCCAATTCTGGCTATCGCTGTGCTAATTTCTTTCATACCCATGACCATTGTCACAGCGTATGCAACTCCAATCATTCGTCGACTTGCAGTAGCAAACCGTGTGACTAACAGCAACCTCACGTCTAGACTGCAGGAAACCTTTTCAGCTTTAAAAGTCATTAAGGCTAATAATGCCGAACCCATCGTTACTGAGAGATTTGACGAGGACTCTCACAAAGCTCTTGATGCTGCTCTCTACCTACGCTTTGGAATGGTAGCTTTAAGTCTGATTGTGGCGGTGATCGGTGGCTTGTTCATTATTGGTCTTGAGTATTTATTACTTACTTGGACGGTGAATGAGCGGGAAACAGCTGTACCGGGTTGGGCCATCATATTTGTTGGCTATATGACGTGGAATCTCGCAGCCTATAACACTGCTAATGGACGGTTAGGTGAGAGTATCGGTAGAGGTCGAGGGTTTGTTCGGCTCTGGTGCATGCTACAAGATCTCTTTATTGGCTTGGAACGCGCGTTTTATTTCCTAGACCTGAAACCGAGTGTGGTAGACCCAGATGAACCGGTGGATTTTCCCGAAACGCTCGAGACAGTCGCTTGGGAGAATGTGCACTATCGATATGAAGAAGATAAGAAGGTACTCCATGGAGTGAACCTAGAAGCTGAAGTTGGTGAGATTACTGCCATCGTTGGTAATACCGGTTCAGGAAAGTCGACCTTGATGTCTTTGCTTCTGCGGCTCTATGATCCAGAAGAGGGTCGGATAACCGTGAATGGCATTGATCTACGAAATTTCCGACTAAACGACATTCGGCGAAAAAATGCCATTGCGATGCAGAAAAATGTGCTATTCACAGGAAGAGTAACAGACAACATTTCCTTTGGATTAGACGATGTTGATTTTGCTACGGTTCAAGAAGCCTGTCGAATTGCTTGTGCGGATGAGTTTATCCAAAATATGGAATTTGGATATGACACTGAATTAGGTGAACGTGGTAGCAAATTGTCTTCCGGTCAACGGCAGCGTTTAACGATTGCCAGAGCAGTCGTCCGCGATACACCTATATTGATCCTTGATGAGCCAACCGCATCGCTGGATGCCAAAACCGAACACCGAGTATTGGAAAATCTCTCGGAATGGGGAAAGGATCGGCTTGTCTTTCTGATTACACATAGGCTGTCTACAATCCGAAATGCAGACAAGATTGCGTTCTTGGAAGATGGAGTAATCGTAGAGGTTGGGTCGCATGACCAGCTGATGGCCATTGAAAATGGTCGCTATCAACGCTTCGTGAATGCCGAAGAAGTCGGCTTAACTGAGTCCTTGGTGTGAGGGATAGTTAGCCGGTCATGTATCAATTTTTCAAGAGAGTAGTTCAAAGACGGAAAGTTGATTCAACGACTGATACAACCCAGAAAGATCATTCGGTCTTCAGTGGGTTTAAAGCTGGGGCGACATTCGATGATCACCTTGATACAGCACCTGAGATCAGCCACTCCCAAGCACTGAAGATCGTTCTTCGTGGATTCAAATGGCTGAAGTACGCGAAGTGGCTGTTCGTGACTAAATGGGTCATGGCAACGGCGATCATTGTGCCTGGACTATTTATCGGTTGGTTCTGGAAAATAGTGACTGATCATGTGATATTGGGCGTTCCTCTAGACGCGGATGAGGTGAATTTTCCACCTCATATGCACTGGCTGTTGGAATTGCTAGAAGGTCGGGACCCGCTGAACATCGCGTTCATCTTGCTTTGTATTTACGTAGTTGGACTATTGTTAATCGGGACGCGGGCAGGAGGTACGGGAGCAACACTGTATGGAGGTAGGGATGCTGCCAGTAATGCAGAAAATGCTGTAAGCGGTGGCCAAGGTGGTGGCTTTGGTGGAAGTTCTGCAGGTGGTTTATGGGGGATTCTCGAATGGTGGGCAAGTGTTCGATTATCACAACGCTTTATCAATGCGCTCCGCACGGATTTATTTAAACGCTTGATCAGGTCTCCTATGACCACGATAGACGACCATCGCATCGGTGATTCGCTCTACCGAACACTGTATGACACACCCATGGTCTTTACGAATGTGACAGAGACTACTCTTTCTCCGTTTTTCACATTTATCGGGATTGGACTGACGTTTTATCAGTTGTGGTGGACGTATGCAGAAGTCTCGTTCCTGATCATCGTGCTCATTGCACTGATGATTCCACTCACAATGATCACAACGATTGCACCTTCACGCTGGATTCGTCGTATGACTCAGAATCAGCGGGCTGCGAGCGCTGCTACCACTAATGTGCTTGAAGAAACGATGAACAACATTAGTGCAGTACAAAGCCTCGGTGCAATGAACAAAGAGAAAGAACGCTTTGCGAAGAAGAGTGCTCATGCATTTTGGCGAACTCGCATTGCGATGTTTCCTTGGGTTGGTGTTGAATTGATCATCGAAATCATCGGATGGCCATTAGGTTTTTACCTCTCCTGGCACGTGACCAACTTAGTCATTGACGGTGCTCTGACGGTCGGAGATTTTGGGGCATTGTTTGGACTCTACATGGGCCTACGTGGATCTTTCGTTGGTCTCGGCCGGCTCTGGTTAAACATTCAAGACCAAGCGGCAGCGGCACGACGTGTGTTTGTCTTCCTAGATCGAGTCATTGACGATGAGGAACACCAACCAGGTAAAAAGCTTCCGGATCTTAGACACGGTGTTAGGTTAGAGAATGTGGATTACTACTACCCCAACGGCCATCACGCATTAAAGAACATCAATCTAGATATGGAGATTGGTAATGTCTTTGCGTTAGTGGGTCCGACAGGTTGTGGTAAAACGTCGTTGGCATACTTGTTACCCGCCTTTCTCAAACCGACATCTGGGCGTGTGACGTTGGATGGACACGACGCAAGAGAAGTCGATCTAACCTCGCTCCGAGATCAAACGGCATATATCTTCCAGGAACACCTGTTGCTCTCTGAATCCATTCGCGCGAATCTTGAACTGGCTAATCCTGACGCAGGCGACGATGAGATTTATGACGCGTTGGAAAAAGCTGGTTGTATGGAGTTTATTTCTCAATTACCAGAGGGTATTGACACCAGACTCGGTAGATCTGGCGATACCCTATCGGTAGGCCAGCAACAGAGACTTTGTATTGCACGTGGCTTGATCCGGGACTCAAAAATTCTGATACTTGACGAACCTACTGCGGCGCTAGACCCTCAGACTGAGAACTTACTTGTCAAGTCTTTACATGAAGCAGCTGAAGGGCGATTAGTCATTGTCATCGCCCATCGATTATCCACTATCAAACAAGCGGACCAGATTATTTTCCTGGACGAAGGTGAAATCAAGGAGACAGGATCACACGATACACTCATGAAAAATGAAACAGGTGCCTATCGTGAATTTGTGAATCTTCAGATGTCTACCACAGAGCCTGCTGGAGACCCGGCTTAGAGAGTAACGCTGCTTCTTTCCTCGCCAGCTGTATAACGATCAACAAAAGAAGCTAACTATAAAGGCGTAGTTAGCCTATATACACATCAAGTTTCGACATCGCTAAGTTGAGTTGTCCACTACGTTCTTTTCCTGACTTCGAGGACTTCGTGGTATCAATTTCAATGGGCGAAATACTGGGCAACCAATCATCACAGGCACTCAATACTCTCCGGTTGATTGATACACTGCTTGGCTTTCGGAACGCAATCTCTCCTCTAGAGAGAATTGATCATCAAAACCACCAGGTTCGACAGTCAAATCCTCATTGACCTTATGAGCCCAACATCGTCCTCCACCGTTTGCTAGACACGCATCTGCAATGGCTTCGAGGCGATATCGACAATAAACCCTTTTCACAATACTGGATCCGTGATGCATCGCGTATGGGTGCTCGGTAGAACACGACCAGTGTTCTGAGTGGCTGTATTCATCGCGGTAACCAGCAACGATGCGTTCAACCCTAGGAACTGCATACTCTGGTACCTGTCGCATGTACTTCTTGAATAGCACCCTAAAACGAGGTTCGGTGGGGTGTGCACTTGCAGCACCCAGCCAACCCAGCGCTCGGAGATTACTCTTGCGCACCTCTCCGGCTCCATTGAATAGAATGTACGCCAGACGCGACTGCGCGTCCCGAAATCCTCGTCTTGCAAGTTCAAGCAAGATCGGATATGCCTTCTCGTACTCACCGTCTCGGTACAGCTTGTTTGCTTGTTGTCGAGCCATTCTCATCCGTCGGATGTCAGAAACACTCATTTCCTCAGGATCGATCGGTATGCCGTGAAATGAGAAGCCGTATGCAACTACCTCCTCAATGTGATCGCTTAGTATTGATGGTTCAGATACTGTGCCGCCCGTCCTACCGAAGTACAGTAGAAAATCCGTCCACTCATCGTAAGTGATTCCATCTGCAAAACGTTTGTCGAGTGTTTTAATGTCCTCAGCGTCCGGTCGCATCGCAGCGAGCCTTTCAAAGCCTCTCCACATTGCGTTATATTCATCTATGTGAAGGGTCCGATTCGGTGTAACGTTTTCCTCTATGAGAGACTGTGTTAACAACATGAGCCGATCAAAGTCACTGGTTTCGTCTTCAATCACATCATCCAAAGACTTACCTTGGGACATAGCTATCGAGCTAGCCAGCACCGCGAGCACACAAAGTCGTAGCTGAAGCGAGGTAGAAGTGACCATGATCGAACGAAATAGTCTTCTGATCAGCAATACCCATACCAGCTTGTTGGCAACTCTTCGATCCATATTACCTCTCCGGTGCGTCCATCATAGGTTATGCACACTTGTACTTCATAACTAATCTTATGTGGCACACCTTGCATACCTATCGGAGGGCAAATTTTTGTTCGCGTTTCATAATGGCATTCTATTCTGTGATGAATGAAGGCGCAGGTGTCCGGATCTCCTACTACCGGTATGCAGTAATCACCTTCATCTGCAATCACCAAACTCACAAATCCACAAGTCAGCAAAAGCGTAAATAGAGTGCTCAACCCTTTTCTTGAAATGTTTTTCAATTTCCTAATCCTCTTCATGATACAAAGTGTGAAATGTGGATTGCCGAAAGGCTTCGCTGAACTCTAGCCACATCTTATAAGAAATTATACACCTAAACAGTTGGTGCAGAAAATAATTCTCGAACATACCACGAGAAAATTCATTTCCGTGCAGTGACTCCTCCTATTCTTCGTGTGCATCTAGAGCGTTGTGATGAGAGGTCGCCGAAATAGTTTCGGACCAACACGGTACGTAAACGTCACGAGTTATAAACGGATCTGAGTCAATAAGCCGTGCAGTCGCCACGTTCGCGTCTGCCTACGGCGTTCTTCCGTCAAATGCTGACAGCGAAGAGTTTTCAATTTCTTATTCAACGATTTAGATTCTCTATAGGTCAGTCCAGCTCTTTAGTGATTACGGGTGGATTGCTGGATTGCATTTAGTTTGAATGAAACACCGAGAACATCCTGCCGCCCGGTGTACAGCTTACGATTGTGTATCAGTTAGAGCCACTTCTGATACTGGGGTAGTTGAGGGGTGGAGACGCCTCGCAGCCGAGAACCTACTGCAACGCTAGATTCCCAGTCAGAGAACGCACTTGTCAAGTCTTTACATGAAGTAGTTGAAGTGCGATAGTCATTGTCATTGCTCACCGATTATCCACTATCAAACAAGCGGATCAGATTATTTTCCTGGACGAGGTTAAACCAAGGAGACAGGATCACACGATACACCCATGAAAAATGAAGCAGATGCCTATCGTGAATTTGTGAATCTTCAGATGTCTACCACCGAGCCTGTGCAGGATCGTGAACTCTAAAATCGGTCAATTTGTCGCAATGCGGCGCGCATCCTAGATTTACGTTTTTCTTCAACCATTCTCGTAGTTTTCCAGTTTTCTTCCTGAATCAATTGACGCGCATGTTGCCATCGAAAGTTTCTATCGGGACTGTGATGTTCTTCGATGTTGATGACATTACTGGTGCAAGGCATGGCTTCGCGTAAATTCTTTATGAAATTCTGAATTGAGGATTGATTTTCAGCCTTGCTCCTGACTTGATTGGAAAGTGTCATGTTAATTGCCACTTGGTGCACCGCTTCCTTGAATTTGTGACCTAGCGCAATTTGTGCAAATAAATCCGGATAATAAATGAAATTTTCATTGAACCCATAATGTTCATTAGTCCATTGATTAAATAGTGCGTGGTTGATTGACGCCATATTGGACGTGACCATATTCTTCACACCACTCGCTATTGTTTCAACAGCAATCTGTTTATCTCGGTTCAAATTTATGGGTGTTCCTACAGTAAAGATATTGTCAGGCATTTCTTCGTCCACAGAAAGTGCTTCACGAGAATTAGCAGCTTGGCATACGAATATTCCCTCAGCATCTGCCAGGTCTTCATCTACAAAAGGAAATACCGCACCCTGGATTGCTTTTTCGTACGCATCGAAATACTCTGAACTGGCATTACTTTTTAGGAGAGGTGATTTTTTCCTATACGCCTGCATTGCTGTCCTAACCATAACCGTTTTCATTTCAGAAGCTACGGTGGGCGGTAAAAATATAGGATCTGATAGCAATGCCGCCATGCCCATGAAAAACCGTCGCGGTGTAGGAAAAACTAGAAGGTTAGTATCAACGGTAAACATCTTTACGCTTGGGAATTATCGTTCCCTTTATTTGCTTCATTCCACTCAAAACCTTTTGCGATAGCCTCTTCTTCAGGCGTTTCACTTGTATAAATGGCGGAGTGACGAGTGAATGGATAGACTAAACAGGAATCGTTTTCTAAGTCCTCAAATATCTCTAAGTGAAACTCGATTTCCTCTTCTGAAAATCCGAGCTTGGCAAAAGCATCTGCCATTCGGCCATAGAGAGCATGTTCCACTCCAATCGCATTCGCCCAGCGTTCTTTCTCGGTTAGTGGTTTATCGGACATTTTGACTCCATCAGGTATCTAATGTTTTTTTGATTTTAGAAGTCAGGTTCCCGATGTCGCTCGTAATTCGCATGTTCTTCTCGCATACCTGCAAGTTGACTCTTCATGCCTTCGTGCTCTGCTTTCACCAGCAAGGGATCCACATCTATCCGTCGCTATGCGTTTTGTTCCCACTCCTTGATCGCCTTCTCAAATTCTGACGCCTCGCGCCGAGATCGTGAATGCCGCTGATAACGTTTCGCTTTGAAGATTACTCTGTCAAGGAGCTTCACCCAGAGGTACAAAAGGCTTGCACACAAGCCAGAAGACTAGCCGCTCACTTAAGCCGTTAACTGCTGTGAATCGTCAGAAACAGAATTCTTAGGCAAAATTTTCTGAAGCGTGTAGACCAGTATGGGACGGGTACGGCACGCTTGGTGTCGACGTCACAGTGTTCTAGAAATAAAAAAAACTGCCGGTCTATAGACCGGCAGTTTCGGTTAGTGGTTGCCTGGTTCTACTTAGTCAAAATTGAATCGAATCGAAGCACCCATGATTCTTGGTTCTGTAAGGAAATAGTTCCGGTAGAAACCAGAAGTGTCAGATGTTAGATAGTGACCAGTCACGTTATCCTTGTCAAGCAGGTTCCGTGCCCATATTGATACGCCTACACCAGTCGAATCACTTTCGTAATTGATTGACGCATTGAGTTGTCCCCAAGCCTCAATTTTGTCTCCGACTGTGTTAAATTCACGCGCGAAGGAATCAGATTGCCAAAACATATCCAATCGATAGGTAATAAATCCGCTGTAGATATTGATGGGTGTTCCATAGCTCACACCAATCTTGAACGAGTGCTCGGGTGAATTTGGTAACTGATTGTCTTCTAAATTTATCGGTATGCCATCCGACACTTCTACGCCTAATGCGATTAGGTAATTACGGGACATATATGCTGGAATTGATACCCCGTTGGCGTTCGCAGGGTAAGAAACAGAGGAAATGGTTGTGCCATTACGAATATCAAGCGCTGCACCTGCTTGCAATGCTCCGTTAACCACAGCATCGGTCAAATGAATTTCGCGCGCGAGATAGTTGGTTGCAGTCAGTGCACCAAAATCAATGTTATTGAGTAACACCCAACCATCTTGTCCACCTGCCCTATTCGTCGGATCTAGAGAAGTTGAATCGCCAACTCGAGTATTTAAGTACCCATAAGCAAAATCAATTCCAATAGCATCCGTCAGTCGATACTTACCTTCGGCTTCAAGTCCGGCGATGAACGCGTCGATATTATCGGTTAATGCTGAGTTGTTGAGAATTCGCGTGGTCTGTAGACCCGAATAGTTGTAATAAAAGGCAGAGAAATTACTGGTTAATTTGCCATCCATCAATGTTGATTTAACGCCTCCCTCGAATGCGAGTATCCCCTCAGAATCAAACGTCGCTAATGAACGGTCCGCGAAGTCTATAGGAATGGCTGGGTTTAGACCCCCTGGTTTATAGCCTTTATTAATATGTCCGTAAAACAGCACGTCTTCGCTCCACTGATAATCCATCCCAAAGCGATAACTGATTTCCTCGAATTGGAAGCTAGTAGGACTGCCTGTCAGGAGTCGCGACTCATTGAACTGAGGGACGATGGGAACCATACGACTGAGAGCAATTCTTTCTGGGCTATAAGCTCCTGTTAATAATGCTCGATTGATCTGCGTGTCTGTTGCGCCATATAAGCGCAATAGCTCTAGTTCTGGTTCAGCGGTTGCGAAAGGACCCAGTAGTAAATTAAGTGTTCTTGACCAAAACGGAGCGCCGCCAATACCTGTGTTCTGAAGGTAAAGTGGGTGCAATAAGCCCTGTTGAATCATTGCTCCGACAGCAGCATCTAATGGAACAAACTCAACCGGTATACCTAAGGCTGCAGCCGTAGCTTCCAACAAAGATTGATGCAAACCAACAATTACACCGTGGTGGTTAAGTGCATTGAACAAAACACTTGTGTTGTTGGCAGACGTGAAATCATCGTTCAACCTCATTCCAGCGGTGAATTTGACGGTAGGGCTATAGTCATAATAAATTTCGCCGAAGTAGGAAGTTCCCTTGCGTACGTTCCCATTGACTGGGTCAACTGTGTTGTTGAAATAGCCAGGGTATAGAGGCGGTACACCTAATGCTGGTGCACCATACCTAGAGACTATATCGAGCGAATTAGACAGCACGTAATAGTCGGCATAGCGAGTGTCTTCAAAATCATTGATACCAGCTTGGAAATTGAACTTTCCGTCATAATTTGATCGTAACTTTGCTTCGATAGTGAAGTTATCAAAATGTACGCCACTTTGGTCATAGGAGAACATTCGATTGGTATCAACACCTTCTAGCATGCAGCCGCCGAACAAGCCACCTCTGCCAGCATTCAGAAGGCACTCACTGTTTAGCCAGTCAGCACCTGCTGTCAGCGCAGGACTAGAAACTGGATAGTAACCTGTGGGATTGATCGGGGTAGGATTAAAAATCGGTCCTACGTCCATACTATAGTCCTGACGATTCACCTGGTCGAATTTAGTAACCGCACCAATGACGCTAACCTCATAGTTGTCAAAGGAATAGTTCCCTCCCCAAGCGAATGTTCTATCCTCATTCATGAAGACCGGGTCCATGTCAGTATGCATGTTTCTATAGTCAACGTCGTTTGGACGGTGGAAGTCATAAAACTGGTCGCCTTCGCCATTCCAACCTAGTGGAATAGCTCCTGCTAAACCTCCAAAGATTCCTCCGGTGGTAGCGCCTTGATGAGGTTGCTCGAAACCAACTCCATTGGGTTCACAGCCGGTTGTCGGTAGCGCGTTACGAACACAGATCTGATTGGTGATGCGTGCTCGGTCGCTGTCCTCCTCCTGAAGAATTCCCATGACCCACATGTCAAAGTTATCGGCGAGGCTGAATCTCAAGGTTGCTCTCAAAGAGAACATATCTCTGCCATCCAGATCTGCGTCAATGCCTGGCAGTTTTTCACCGGCGGCGTTGGTTTGACCGTATGCAAGATTCTTGGTGTAACCGTCTCTCTTTAGTCTAAAGCCAGCTAAACGTACCGCGAAGTTATCGCCCATAGCAGCATTGATATGTCCTTTGAGTCGATTGTGCGAAAAAGACCCGGTTTCTAGATCAACTGAAAAGTTATTCTCAGAATACTCAGGTTTTTTAGTGATGAAGTTAACTACTCCTCCGGTGGCATTACGACCGAAAAGAGTCGCTTGCGGACCCCTCAGAATCTCTACTCGTTCCATGTCAAAAAATTCGTAGGTATTCAGATTTGCCTGGAGCGGAATTTCGTTCATGTGAGTCGAAACTCCGGATTCAGAACCTCCACTGATGATTAGCTGACCTACACCGCGAATGCTCATGCTTGAACCACCAAAATTAGTAGCAGTGAAGTTCATATTTGGCGTATTCAATTGAAGATCTGAGGTCTGAATGACCTGCTGTTCAATGAGAGCTTCCCCCGTCAACGCGGTCACAGCAATCGGAACGTCTTGAATATCCTCTCCGATTCTTTGAGCGGTAACAATAATTACTTCCTCAGTCATATCGGCGGTTTCATTGTCCGCACCGTCTTCCTGCGCTAGCACGAGTGAGTTCATGGTGCCAAAAGCGCCGAGAATCACCAAACCCACTAGGTACTTAAGATTTCTCTCTATCATGAGAGTCCCCCGTTCTTTTAGAGCCTTTCTGTCCAAGGTAGCATACTTGAAGTCTGCTAACCGCGACAATTCAAAGCTAGTTTAATATCTAGATAGCTTCTTCTAAGTTTAATGGATGTAGATAGAAGAAAACAGAGATAAACAAGGACTAGACAACCCTTTCCGTCTGTAACTTTTCGGTCTGCTCTTCTGTGTAGCCTAGTTCGGACAAAATCTCCCCCGTATGTTGTCCAAGGCTAGGGACGGATTTGCCGGGATTCAGGGGAGTTTCACTCATTCGTAGAGGTGGGATCACCGCATCGTAGGTTTCACCGTCACCGTCCTGCATCCCTTGTATATAACCATTTGCTCTTACACCTTCGTCAGCGGAAACTTGCTCGTAGGTGTTGACAGGAGCGTAGCGAACACCTGTTCTCTGAAATAGGTCGGTCCAGTATGCTGTTGTGTGTTTTTTTATTGTCTTCGCGAGTTCTTTCGAGAACCAAGAGTCCCAGCCGCTACTCTTGCCTCGATCAGCTTGTATGCCATGATTCTGAAATCTCTCATCCAACAAGATATCGGTCCGTTCGATAGCGACCAAAAACTCATCGAATTTATCTAGCGGAATGGCAATGAGGCCAATCCATCCATCGGATGTTTCGAAAATCCTGTAGGTGGCTCGAACTAAAGGATGTCCAAAATTTGCTCTTCCCGGAAGCTCACCACTCATTAAGTAATGAGTAATTTCACTTGCTTGAGCCCACGTCTGACCGCCTAGAAGGGAAGTCTCGATCTTCTGGCCTCTTCCAGTAGTCTGTCGATGATACAAAGCGGTGAGAATTCCAATGGTCATGTTCAACGAGCCTATATGGTCAGCGATCGTGACACCGACCGGCGATGGATCGTCACCATCGAAACCAGTCGTAGAGACTATACCTCCCGCACATTGGGCAGCAAGGTCTGCCCCTTCACGATGACTGTCGGGTCCAAGCGGACCAAAAGTGCTTCCCGCAGCCCATATCAACTTTGGATTGATCTCGGAGAGAGACTCATAACCCAGTCCCCATTCTTCCATAGTTCCTGGTTTGAAATTGCTAATCAAGATATCGGTGTCGACGATGAGTTTCTTAAGAATGTCTGAGCCTGATTCGGTCCTGAGATCAAGCGTCATACTTCGTTTACCGCGATTACAAGCGCTATAGAACGCACTTCGAAAATCGGTATCCGAGAGAAAGAGGAATCTGCTTTGATCGCCGAATCCCGGGAGTTCGACCTTGATTACTTGAGCACCTAAATCCCGCAGATAGGCTGCACTCTGAGGACCTTGGACGAGTAATCCAGCATCAATTACCTTAATGCCTTCTAATGCGCTCTGCATGAATCTTCTCTCGAATTTTCTATAGAACCACTATCGACGTTTTGCGCCACTCCAACTTGGCGCAATTAGTCGATTTGGCTTAAACGGGTAGATCACCAACCGCGTGATTAATAGAACCTGTCTCGTTATAGGATCTCATTACCATATCCGCAATTCTCATGAGGTGAACTTCGTCCGAGCCGTCGGCGATTCTGGACCATCGAGCACTGATGAGCATTTGTGCAAGAGGAGAATCATCTGAGTAACCCAACGCACCGTGAACCTGCAATGCTCGGTCGGTGACCTTCCAAAGCGTATTCGCTACATGGTGTTTTGCCATTGAAACTTCTGATCGAAAATCCATGCCGTTTTCGATTTTGTAAGCGCAGTGCAATACCATCAGCTTCGATGCGTAGAGCTCAAGTGCACTCTCCGACATCATCCATTGAATACCTTGTTTTTCCGAAAGTAAAGAACCGTGAGCAAATCGTTTTTGTGCGCGGTCAACCAACATTTCTAGGGCTTGCTCGATTTGTCCTAACCACCGCATGCAATGTGCAAGACGGGCAGGCCCAAGACGAACTTGACCTAATTTATGACCACCGCCTCGTTCACCGAGCATGTTCTCTCGAGGCACGCGAACATTGTTGTATTTGATTTCTGCGTGTCCGCCACCGCCACCCATAGTACGAACATCTCGTACCATCTCGAATCCTGGTGAGTCTGTAGGAACAATAAACGCGCTGTTTCTGGCTTGTGCGATTTCAGCATCCGGATCGGTCTTGGCGATGACGATCGCAAATTTCGCGCCGTGTGCACCCGATGTAAACCATTTATGTCCATTAATCACCCATTCATCGCCGTCCTCGACTGCTTGGGTCTTTATCTGCGTGGGGTCTGAGCCTGCGGTTTCTGGTTCGGTCATGGAAAAACACGATCTAGCTGTGCCTTCTATCAGGGGCTTGAGCCAATTTTCCTTTTGCTCATCTGTGCCAAAATGCAATAGTGTGTGCATATTTCCTTCATCAGGCGCTTGGCAATTGATGATGTAAGGTCCCATTGTGTATTTAACCGCTTCTGCAGACATCGCAGCCACAGCCGTAATGCCAAAACCCATTCCACCCCATTCTTCGGGCATGTGCGGTGCCCAAAGTCCCTGGTTTTTCGCCTGATCTCGCAAAGATTTGACTGCGACCCAGAAATCTTCTTTGGAGTTGCCCGAACGAATAGCAGCGATTCTTGGTTCAACGTTTTCGGTGAAGAACTTTGTGACCAGTAGTCTCGCGTCATCTATTTCTGGGGGAAAGGTAAAGTCAATAGCCATCAAGATACTCAAATGTTTTGTGGGAAATAAGGATACAAGGAATATGCCTTGAGACAGGCAGCTAGGATGAAAACAAGGCGAACAGATACATCTGTACCAAAGTCAGAAAGCAATACATGTTGCATCTGTAGAGGTCGGGGATGATCTAGAGTGGCAGTAGCGAAAAATCTGGACCGGATTATTTCACTCAAGGTGAGATCAAGATGATTACCAAACTACGGTCCGACAAATTACCCAGACTTTAAGCTTTAAGTGGCCGCAGTGGTGATTTAACGTGAGTATACGCGTGTTGAATTTTCATCTCGCTTTGAGATTTGTGCGGCACAGCTACAACAATGGAAGCGAGAGCATCTGAATGATGTGTAGTGCATGGACAGGACCTATCTACAGACGAGACAGGGATGCAGATATCCCGAGTAATTTCAGGTGATTAGTGTGCGAGATGCACATCCTATATCTCTCTCATGGCAAAAATAGTCGAGCTGGTTGACCGCCTAACTGATTGATCAATTCGGCGAGGGATCGGAGTACTAAGTCTCCTCGTCAGTGATTTTGAGGTGTCCGAAACATAGTCGGCGATAAGTCTCCTCATCACCTCTGGCCAGCGCGTCTAATCCTTTGCGTTGGCGCTCCCACATCTCCCACTCTTCGTCAGTACCGTTCAGACGATTGCCATCCTTGTCTTCCCGTAACCCAACCATAGGATCGCTAAATCTGCCGTCTCTTTTCTTTCGTGTTTTTTTAGCCATGATTTACCAATTCTTCAACTGCCAATCCGTTCGACTAGAACCAATTTGTAACACTCGTTCGATAACACCAATTCTACTCAGTTAGCGTCATCTAATCCAAGCGAAAGCGAGACCAGATCGATACCAATAATGTTTGTCGGATGCATGTTCTTGTCTGCCAGTTGGCTTGTTTCATCCGGACCCAGTATTGCCAGTTGTGCTTTGAACTCTACTTGGAAATCGGCGTTCTACAAGCCAAGTATCTTCTGAGTTGGAGCGAGCGCTAGTATTCTCGGTATTGTGAAAGGGTAGCTAGATCAATGTGCTTAAACCTCAGGAGGACATTTTGGAACAATATAATCCCGCAGTAGTGTGTAAGTAAGAAGCATTCAGGAACTTCTGCAATAGAGCAGAACGAAATAGTCGGCAGAACATGGCAATCTAAAAATGGACTTTGGCGACCCTAAAAGATCCTAGTAGAGAGAAACATTAAGGCAGAATATTCCCAGTATCCTGCCAATAGTCCTCAAGTACTAGAAAAGCACAGTAGCTCGAATAGTAACGGAATGAAATTAGGGAAAGTATGAATACCAAACAATTAACTCAAGATATTGAATTCTTTAAACAGGATCAGGATCTCCAGGATTTCAAGAGTTTTGAGCAACCCGGTGAGTATTTTCAGAATAGAGAACTCACGTACAAACAAGAACTGTCAGAGCAATTTAAGTCCTTGGGATCTAAGCTTCTTGAAGAGGAAAATGGTACATTCCTTGATGAATTCCATAACTTACTTAAAGCAAAACTTGAAAAAAGTAATTTTGTGCAAAATCTAGTGAATTGGCGCGGTATTCAAGAATTTTTTAAGTTAATTTCGTCGGATCAAAACGCAAAAACATTACTTACATATCTAATTAGAGAATTAATACAGAAAGCCGATGCAGAAAATGATGAAGTATGGCTTGCGGTGGACAATCTAATAAATTATTTACGTGAAAGCAAACTCCCCGCAGCTCAAACTAAGATCTGGCCTACGCTGATTTTATTCCTCTGGCGACCAGAGAGATTTGTGTTCATAAAGCCGACGTTTATGGACTCTGTTCTAAAGCGACTCGACTTTGAGAAGCTGGGACAAGGTGTGCCTTTGAACGGCAAGCTGTACAGACGTGTAATGGAGGATCTATCTCAGGTTAGAAAGGGATTGGCCGAACTTAAGCCCCGAGACTACATCGATGTACAGTCTTTTCTGTGGCATGTCAAAGATCTAGAGAACAAAAGGTCTGACGTGAAGCCTATAGAAGAGTCCCTTCCCTCGTCAAAACCGGAGGCTGTTCAGGATTTACCAACTAATCTAATCCTATATGGCCCTCCTGGAACCGGAAAAACGTATACATTGAGCCAAGAATATTTTCCAGGATATATGGAGGGAACGATCAAGCGGTACGAATTTGTGACTTTCCATCAATCTTACAGCTATGAAGAGTTCGTAGAAGGTATTCGCCCGACGCTTGGCAATCAATCTGAAAGCCATGGCGATGTTTCCTACGTTCTTTCAAAGGGAATTTTCAGAAGAATATGTGAGAGAGCCAGTGCGGATAATTCAGCGCGATACGCGCTGTTCATAGATGAAATCAATCGAGGGAATATCTCCAAGATATTCGGTGAGCTAATCACATTGATTGAAGAGGACAAAAGGGAGGGAGCAACCAACGAGTTGTCTGTTGTACTGCCATATTCTGGAGAAGAATTTAAGGTCCCAGGAAATCTTGACATATACGGGACCATGAATACTGCAGACCGTTCTCTTACACACATAGATACCGCTCTGCGACGGCGATTTATATTCAAAGAGCTTGTGCCTCGCCCGGATTTGCTTAAGTCCGTGCAATTAAGTGATACGGAAATCAATCTTGAATCCATGCTGTCGTCGATCAATCAACGTATTGAAGCAGTGTTCGATCGGGAACACATGATTGGTCACGCGTACTTCCTGAAGGGTAGAGGTGAATCTGTCAATGGCAAAGAGTTACCGACGATCTTTCAGACAAAGATCATTCCATTACTGACGGAGTACTTTTTCGACGACTGGGAGAAAGTCCGTGTGGTTCTAGCTGACGATCGCACTAATGACCGATCAGCTCAGTTTGT